>JGI11705J14877_10000422_pt1 | contig 26823 bp, 26 predicted proteins | sample Etolaghawater15m_FD_14877 | JGI IMG/M metagenome (IMG submission 14877)
TTTTTACAGGCATTTCAGAATTAATCGTCCCCCTATTGACTGCTAGCTGAACCATGAGTTTCATTCAACGGCGCCCCTTTTAACCTTTAACATTTTTATTTTTCAATGTTCAAATATACTTTTTTAACTGTATCTCTTTTTACGCTTTGCCTGACAGGATGTGAAGAAACTGATGTACTATTAGCAACAGAAGCAGGTATCGATGCTGTAAAGGCCATCACCCTTTCTGACGAAGCAGTACATAATATGGCTATAAAATCCTCGGTATATGCAGACAGCCAACATATCGTTGCAACAACAGAAAATGAATACGCAAAAAGACTCAAACGCCTTGTGGGCAATCACCATAAAGAAGGCGGGATTGATTTCAACTACAAAGTCTACCTCGCCAAGGAGGTAAACGCCTTTGCCATGGCTGACGGTACGATCCGAGTATACAGTGGTCTCATGGACATGCTCAATGATGATGAACTTCGATTTGTTATTGGACATGAAATGGGCCACATTACCATGAAACATATCCACAAAAAACTCCAATTAGCGTATGGATCCACTGCTGTACGTAAAGCAATTGCCTCAATTAACAGTACAGCAGGCGATATTGCCCGTTCACAATTGGGCGGATTTGTTCAGGTATTGATGGGTGCGCAATTTTCACAGTTTGAGGAAAAAGAGGCAGATGATTATGGCCTCACGTTCATGACGAATATGGGGTATGACACTGCAGCAGCAGTGTCAGCTCTACAAAAAATTTCCACACTCGACAGTGACCATTCTTTTCTATCAAGCCACCCTGCCCCTGGCAAAAGAGCAGAAAGGCTTAAACTTCAAATTGAAGGAAAAACATCAAGCATAGAAGAACAAAAACAAGGAATACTTTATAAAGTAAGAAACTTACTTAACATTACATATAAAAAGCTACTAGCCATCATCCACTGGATGAGTAGTTTTTTTTAAAGAGTTCTGGTTAAAAACACAAAGCAGATATAAATTAAAAGAGAAATATTTTATGCCATATACAAACACCTGGGAAGCAGAGGGCCTATACAGAAAATTCATAGGAAGAATTAGCGGTCATGAAATCTTAGAATCTAATTTTGAACTGCATATAGACCCTAACTTCCAACAAATAAAATATATCATCAATGATTTTATACACGTAACAGAGCATTCGATACAAGCTAATCATACAAAAATATACGCCTCAACTGATGAAATAATAGCTGAAACCAAAGGCAAGCTTAAAGTTGCACTGGTCGTAACTCAAAACTCACTTATCGCTTTAGCAAATAATTATCGTGAAGAAATGATAGACAAAAAGTTTGAATGTGAAATTTTCCAAACTGTTGAAAATGCGCGTAAATGGGTAAGCATTGAATATATATACAATTCTTAACCATCACATTGTGGCTGACTACACGAGGAACCACCTCAGTCGGCAGAGGTGTTTGCGGTAAGATCAAGCATCAGGGCCAAAACAATCAACCTTTTTGTTATACAACTGACCGTAAAGATAAAACCCGTTGTACCATTCGAACATCAGACGCAGGCGACGCTGGCCCAGAATTCCTTATGCATTAGCTATTCACCGTCGCTTCCGGGTACCATATTCAAAATATATATTCTTTATCCAGATTAGAGGAAACGCCGTGATTGAAAAACCAACTTACGAACAATTAGAAGCACGGGCGAAAGTGCTGGTAGAGCATGAAATCGAGCATAAATTAATGGAGGAGAAACTAAAAAACAACGAAAAAAGGTTAAGATTTTTACTGGATAGTACACCGGATATGGTTTTAGAAGTTGATAAAGATCTAAATATTCTATGGGCAAACAAAGCTGCGCTGGATTTGAATTCTGACGCTATTGGGCAAACCTGCTACGTGGCATTCCCCGGCAATGATTCTGTTTGTGAAGGCTGTTTTTGTGTGAAGACCTTTGAAACGGGTGAAATTGAAAAGGGAACTTTCTATCAGCCAAACTCTAAAACTGCCGGACAAAGCTACTGGGAAAATATCGCTGTACCCCTCAAGGATGCTGACGAAAATATACCCTCTGTTCTGATAATTTCCCGTAATGCTAGTGACCGCATACAAGCTGAACTTGAAAAAGAGAACCTTATCAAAGAATTAAAGGCAGCACTGGCAGAAGTGAAGGTTTTGAGCGGACTGCTACCGATTTGTTGCAATTGTAAGCAAATAAGAGATGACAATGGATACTGGAATCAAATTGACTCCTATCTCCAAAACCATTCAGCAGTGAAATTCACCCACGGCCTCTGCCCTGAATGTGCTAAGGAGTTGTATCCGGATTTGGATATTCATGACGATTGATCGAGATTAGAAATTATTTTTCTATTCTTGTTTTGTAAAAAACGATTTTCAGCACCCACTTCATGTGGTGGCAGTGAGTTGGGTCCAACCAAGACAAGATACCCCACCACTGTTCACCGACAATTTTATTGATTCAGAGTATCAGGACAGATTACAGATATTGGCGACTAACAGTTGCAAACGGACGTGAGCAGCATCGATCTCAGCCAGACTTGCAAAAGCCTTAACATTCTCAGTTTTTGCCAGATCAAAACCACCACGTAAGGGATGACGCCCCAGTAACGCAGACACAAAGGCACGTTCCAAACGGTCGTCAGAATCATCGGACTGCTCGCTCTCGGCAAGATCATACCAGGCGCGAAATACAGAATCACGAAGAGCCAGTCGTATCTCCTGCTGGAGGTCTTGTGTGGCAGCAAAACCGTGCCGAAAAAGGTCGCTTATAATAGCTACCTAACAGATCGGATGCTTTGGCGACAGCTGCTCCATTGTTCACTTGGTTCTCAAATGTATCTTTAGCCAACAATGATTCCAAGCCTAGAGAAATTGTGTCCCGCACCCTTTCTGCAATGTCGGAAATCTGTTTCGTATCCTGCGTCTTTTCCCCATAGGCAACAATTGCACTGTTTATAGTCCAGACGATTTCCTGCTCCAGACGTGACAGCTCTTCCTGGTTTGTTATCAGGGACAAAGCCTGTTGTAACAGGGTGGTCTCGATTAAGGATTTTGCATAGACGGATGGTACGTGACTAACTGGACCACCAATTGGCTTTTGAGGTCGAGGTGATGATTTGCGAATATCCGGCCGAGTAAAAAGAAGGACAGCTTCGTCGGGAGGCACAAAACCGATATCCTGCATACGACCACTGCGGAAACGTAAGGCTTCTTCTTCGATCTGAATTGACAGATCCACGCGCACCTCGCTAAGGAGTTGATGAGCAGCCGTCAAGTCGTATTGGTACAAGGCGTCCAACAGAGTAAAAGAATGGATTTTGAGGTTAACGTCCTCCTTGGACTCCAGAAGATAAAAACCATCCGGAGTCATGGCCCGAGACGTGCTCCCTTCCATGACCATTTGCGGAACCTCATCAGTATCAGGGTCATACACCGTTACGGTTTTAGCCATAAAAAGAAGCTGAACCACATAGTCCAGTGAGAAGAACGTCTCCGCCAGAATTTCTGGACCAGCAAGTGAAAAAGCAGTCAGCCATTCATCAAGACTGGCGACCGAAAAATCGTGCCGGTTCCAGCAGTCAAGATCAACACAAGTCTCCAATTGTTTTTGATTAAGCTGAAGAAGAATGGGAAGCGCCTGATCAAATCCGACATCTCTGACGATGTAGTAGGCTTCCAAAGGCTCCAGGGCTGCAACCTGCTCTGCCAAGTCGGTGGCAGCTAAAAGTCGTTCACCACGACGTGCCATTGCACGGGTCAGATCTGCGCGGAATGGGGTTAATTCTACAATGTTATTGTCGGCCATTTTTCCTATCACTTAGAGGTGTTGAAAATTTTCTTAACTCGCCCAACAGCACCGCTTTCCAGGCGCACTTTAATGCCATGTGGATGGGTTGGGGATTTTGTCAGGATATCTTTTACAATTCCCTCCGTGAGTTTTCCAGAACGCTGATCCTGTTTTAAAACAATTGAGACTTGGAGGCCAACGTTGACATCTTTTTGATTCATACCATTCATGATTAGCTTTTTCTTTGATTGCGTTATTGATACAAGACGGTGTCCCAAAGGTACCATGAAAGCAGTATGGTGCATTCTGTAAATTGTAGCATTGCTTACAGAATTTACCGAAAGGACGTGTGTATTTTTTTTTGCAATTACATTATATGTCTAAAGTCACTTTCCTTAATGCTTTACACTGCACAACAAAACATGCCCTGGTAACTTCGAATTTTCCGTCAACTTTAGCCGACCAAAAGACACGCAATGCATCTTTAAGTCTTTTCCGGCCTTAAGTTGGAACCATAGCACTGAACTTCAGACAAACATGGCATACCCGGTAGCACCAAGCATAAGTGTAACCATAATACAATTCACGCCGAACAATATCCGTCTGGAACTGACCAGACGAGGAATAAGCGCCCCTGCCGCGCACCACGAGCTGTGAAACAGCAACAGGCCTATCAAAAAGGTGAGGACAAAAACCATAACCTGAGGCAAAAGCGGCTGGTCCGGATCCATAAACTGACTAAAGGCAACAATTGCCATGGCCCAGCTCTTTGGACTTAACGGGTGAATCAAAAACCCCTCAAAAAATGAAAACCGCTTTTCGAGTTTTTTGGTATTCAATTGCAGCACCAGTATCTTCCCGGCCAGATACAAAATATAAACCACACCTCCAATACGCAAAAGGGTGGCAATCGCTGGGGAGGCAACAATCATCTCCCCCAGGCCACAGGCAACCAGAGTATCGAGCATCAGGCAGCCCACAGCCGTCCCGATAAGAAACGGAATGGAACTGGCAAAGCCCGTGGTCTGCCCAATCGCCATCATAGTAAGATTGCCGGGGCCAGGCGTTCCGGTCATGGCAATAACAAACAAGACAAAGGGCAGGATATTATCCAGCATTTTACAATCCTTCCATGGAAACCAAAGCGGTATGCACCAGACAAAACATCTACCATCCATAACATATTTTTGACATTGTACGGTGTCAATGTAATTATTGTACTCATAACAATCCAGAGCACAATCCATGAAAGAGCTCACAGTCGGTCTTCATCTGGTTAAACATGTTCCCTAAAGGGAATGCAATTAACATTTAATAACCATCTACAACAACCTATCTTTATGCCATATCTACTGCTCACCCTAAGTGCCCTTTTCTGGTCTGGTAACTTTGTCTTAAGTCGAGGCATGCATGCCGAGATTCCACCGGTAAGCCTCGCCTTCTGGCGTTGGACTCTGGCCTTACTGATCATTGCCCCCTTTGGCCTGCGACGCGTCTACGAACAACGAAAACTTCTGATTCAACATCGGCGGTTTATGCTGTGGCAGGGGATCCTGGGAGTTGCCGGATTCAATACTTTCATCTATCTCGCCCTGCAATCGACCACAGCAATTAATGCTGTTCTGGTAAACTCCTGTATACCGATAATCATCGTTCTCATATCTTTACTAATCTACCGGGAACCATTGAGCATGAGACAGTCCATCGGAGTCTTTATTTCTTTAAGCGGTGTTCTGTTAATCATTGCAAAGGGGAACATAAACACCTTGCAGCAACTGACATTTAACCAGGGTGACCTGCTGGTACTGGTGGCAGCTCTTGTCTGGGCCTTTTACTCAGCAAACTTGAGACATTATCCGGCAGGACTGCATCCCATCACCTACTTGACCGGTATTATGCTGACGGGACTGGTGTTTCTTCTACCCTGTTATCTGTTTGAAATACAGAGTGGAAAACACATACAATTAAATACTGAGACCATACTGACAATCAGCTATGTGGCCCTATTTGCTTCAGTTCTGGCATTTATCTGCTGGACCAGGGCAATCAGGGAGGTCGGGGCAAATCGGGCTGGCCCTTTTATCCATTTAATGCCAGTATTCAGCACCATCCTGGCAATTATTTTTTTAGAGGAGGTTCTGCTGGGCTATCATTTGCAGGGAATGGTGCTGGTCTTCACAGGTATCTTTATAACAACGTTTTCATTCAGGACGGGAAAGGGTCTTTAATTATGAAGCAGAGTATCGAGAATTTTCGGTGTAATATGACCTTCAACCAGCCCGGCAACAAACAAGAAAGACATGACAAGCAACACGATGCGTCTCAGAGGAACCTCCTGTTTGAAACTGTCAATAAATAAAAATATTTCACCTGAATTCTCTTCCACTAATTCTTTTTTAATTACCAGATGTACGGCAAACACGACTGCACCGGCAAAAGCAATGGTCGGAATCTCCACAATTCCGTGCGGGATCAGGGAGAGAAAACCAACCCCATAGGATCCAAACGCATAGCCTGACGTTGAAACAGTCAAACCGCTTTCCGTGCCAAGCAATACCATTCCCAGCCAGGGCACCATCAGCCACACATAAACTCTGCGAAGCGACTCTTCTTCAAACCTCATGCATCCCGGAAGGAAACAAAGCAGTTTCATTCTTTTTCTGCCACAGAGCATCTTCCGTATCGTTTGTGGAAAGAGGAGGGTGTTCCGGGGATTAAAGAGTGGCGCAGTATAGAGAAATGAAATCGTAACGACAGAGGCGAGACTATTCCAGAAAAACAACACAAGCCCGAGATCGATCCCTAGCTCCATACCAGCCTGAAACACGGGAAAGGCATAGGAGACACGTCTGGTGGAAAAGTCGAACAGTGTTTCCGGAGCCAACCCCATGATCCGTATAAGGAAAACCCCAACTGCAAAACTCAGGAAAAATGCAGCCAGATATGCACAAATCAACCTTGCCCAGGCACGGTAGAAACGGATTTTATTCTCTTTCGTAAACATGCAGCATCGTTCCGTGATACCAGGCCGTCCGGCTTCCCGTCGCTGGAATACAAGATTTTGAGTGATTACCACCAATCTTCAGCCCACCCGCCTGAGGAGGAGTTGTTTCGTGTTGACTATATGGGCACCTGCGGCCTGGACGGCCGCAGCAGAGCCCCCAGAGAGGGGTTTATGGCGTCCCATATAATCGACACGGAACAGCTCCGGGGTACACAGCTGAGTTTCGATGGTAATCAGGAAATTTTATCTTTCTGTTCTCCATCAGGGGTGAACAATCATCACCGGACATCCCGATTCACGGCTGATTCCTTCGGCAATTGAGCCATAGATACGATTTTCTGCGGTGTGACACCCGTGACTCGCTGTTATTATCAGATCGATCCCCTCTTCTTCCACATAGGCTGCAGTTTCCGCGACAACTTCACCTATTCTCACCACAGCCTTTTTGGGTTCAAAGCCCCCCATATGCTGCTCAATAAAGTTCTCCATGGCACTTTCTGCTTCCCGTTTCAGGGAGTGCCCATAATTAACAAGCCAGTCAGAGTCCATATCGAGCCCCTTGTACTGCTCAGGACCCGGCATGTTGTAAAGCAGATGAATATCAGCATCAAACTTCTCTTTCATCAGTTTTGCGTAAGACAAAACGGCAGTGGAACACTCGGTAAAGTCAATCGGCAGTAAAATTCTTGAAAATGTTGACATGATTGCCCTCCTTTGTAGTTCAAGTATTTCTTTCCCCCCGGCTCTTCGCTATCTGATTCTATTTTATCACTACGGAAAGCATTGGCCAAATCTTATATCGGGAAAGTCTCTTTTATTCACAACCGGAGTGAATTCTAAACCTTTTAATATTGTTAATAAAATAAGCGGTATCTTTTTGCAGATCAAGGTGATCCGACTCAAAAACCACCCCCGTTCCCTCAAGGCAGGAAAATGACAGCTGTTCCGCATCGATCTCAAAATGTTCTCTGGAAATAATGACATAATACTGGCCATATGCCCTGAAAAGCAGGTTTTCGGGAAAAAGCTCCTCCAGTTCCAGCGCAATCTTCTGCATCAGAATATTTCCCGACTCCCACCCATGATGCTGGTTATATTGCTGGAGATTTTTGATGTGAAGACTGTGAAAACAGTGATATTCATGAATATCCTTATTGTTTTGCAGGATAATCTGCAGGTAATCCTCGTTGTATAAACTTGTCAATTTATCATTAAAAAAGTAGGAAAAACGCCGTTGCTCCATCTGGGTTTTTGGTAACTGAGAAATGGCCTTTGGTACCTCCACATCTTTGAGTACTTTAAGTGCCGCCTCAACAACACCTGGATCGAACTGACTCCCACTGAGTTTTTGCAGATCGCTCAGAGCCTCGGACAGTGCTTTCCTCGGCTTATAAATACGATTGGTGGTCATGGCATCAAAGGCGTCAGCAACAGTGAGAACCCTGGACAGAAGTGGAATTTTTTCCCCGGAAAGATGGTCCGGGTATCCCATACCGTCATACCGTTCATGGTGGTGCCGTATAATCTCCGCCAGGTTCTCATACATCTTGATCCCGGAGAGTATTTCATAGCCTGCCAGCGCATGGAGCTTAATGAGATCATAGTCCAGGTCGGAAAGCTTACCGGGTTTGAGCAGAACAGTATCCGGTGTGGCAATTTTACCAATATCATGAAGGATAGCTGCCTTTTGCAGGAGACTTGTCTCCTCTTCGCCAAAGCCCATCTCTCTGGCAAGCAGCTTGCAATAATGGGCCACCCGTGTGGTATGCCCGGCAGTATAGGTGTCCCTGTGGTCAATAATATTAGCAAAGGAAAGAATCGTCTCTTCATAATTTTCAGTACGCTCTGTTTCAAGCCTGGCCACCTGCTCTTTCTGTCTGAATGCATGGATAGCAAAACCGACATCACCGGCCAGTTCCTCAAGCATGGCAATTTCTTCCTCTTCAAATCCTTCCAACCGCAAAGTGTAAACACTGAAAGCGCCAAACGGTGAACTGTACTGATCGGCACGGAGGGGTAGAGCTATCGCAGCCTGATATCCTGTCACTTCTGCAAGATCAAGCCAGGGAGAAACAGTACTGACAGTGTTGCTCTGTCGCACAACCACAGTTTGATTGCTTGCCATACAATGGGCAGCGGGCGTCAATGCAAAAGGATCACTGCCATCCATCGGATTATAAGGAGGATCACCCGGAAACCTGACAGAGTCATCGCTGGTAATAATCTGGTTTACCACATTATTTTCCAACAGTCCGATCCAGCTATACGCATAATGCCCGTGTTCCCCCATTACCCGGCAAGCCTCCTCTAGCAGCATATCCATATCTGTTGCCGAGATAAGAAGACCATTCACCTCGGCGATAGTCTCCATTATTTCCCGAAGGTACAACTCCTGGTCCAGAAGACTATGCACCTTTCTGGTACGTTCCAGGACTTTGGCTTCAAGAGTTCTGTTCAACTCATCAACTTCTTCTTTTTTCTGCCTGAGCCTGCGATTCAGGCGGAGGATATAAAGAGAAATCAACACAGCAATGGTAAAAACAAGAAGCAACAGGACAAGCTGAAGCCAGTACTTTTTCACTACATCATAAAAACTGAAATAACCAAAATCCGAATAGGGTCCTATACGTAGTTCCATAAGGCAATCGTGAACGGGCTGGTAATTCAGTGCCACGGTCCAGCCGGCACTTTTTCCTGCAATGGCTGCCGGGTCATCTGCCTTCATGGCCAGTAAAGCCGAGGCCACCCGACGGGCCAGTTCAAGAGAAGTATCTTTCACTGCAGCAAAGGGCCATTCCGGGTAAAGGGAGGTACTTATCTTAAAAGGAAAGTTTTCCGCCAACTGCTCATTGATAATCTGATAATCATCAAGATCGATAATATTCCCTTCGGCCATCCGCTCCAGAGTGTCGGTTCGAACAGTCCCTGCATCAACGTCTCCCCGCCGAACCGCGTCCACAACTGCATCATGGGTCTGTCCGAACTGCAGTGATGAGAAAAAATTTTTCGGATCAATCCCCATCTGATACAGTTCCCGCCAGCACATGATCCAGCCCCCAAAAGAACGCTGCTCCACGGCCATAAATTTTTTTCCCTTCAGATCCCAGATATCCCGAATATCCTCTCTATCCGAACGAGCCAGGATAACCCCACCGAACATGGTGGTCTGCCGACCGGAACTATCCTGGTTGAGAAGGGTGACTATCCGCTTCACCCCGTACAATTTTTCCAGCTCCACATAAAATGCCGAGTTGGCAAGCACAAAGTCAATTGTTCCTTCTTGTACAGCTGTATGGATTTCCGTAAAATCAAGGGCTGCAATCTGAAAACGATACCCAGGGAGTGCCTGGGACAGGTAATCCGCCGTGGCCGACCATTTTTTAAGAGCTATTTCAGGGCCCCGCTTGGCCAAGACACCAATTTTAACCTCCTGCAACGGCTGCGACAAACCAATGGGCAGCCAATTGACAAAGACCAGCAACAGCAGGATCAAAAAGAAAATTACTCTTTTATTTTTCGCCGGGCTGAGCACCGTGTTTCTCTCCGTCATTTTTGTCTGATTGCGTGGTATCAAGGTCATCAAAGGCCCTGCGGATTACACTGTTTCTCTCTCGAAACCCCATGGCATCACCGTAATCCAGAAATTTTTCATAACGGCTATGCTGCACTTTCCCTCGTTGTGCATGCTTTATAGGACACCAGTATTGTTCTGTTCTAGCAGCTATTTCCTGAACATATCCTATCAGTCCGTTGAAATAGCCACAGTAGCAACAGTTAATTTTTTCAATCACATTCAGATAACTTAAATATTGACGATCAACTATAAAGTAATCACTGCGCCTGACCCTGGGAATGGAGTAGATAGGGAAACAGCTCAACTGAAAGAGAGAAACCACCAGATCCATGAACAGGGCTGGAACCAGACAAGCCCATATTATCGGTACCGTGAGTATATTTAGAAGGGAGGCATCACCAAGGTAGCGCCGGATATTCTTGGCAAGACGTCTGTTTTTCTCTCTGACTTCCCGTTTAAAAAGAACCTTTTTATTATGGATCTCATAAAAATACTCCTGTTCTTTTTTTTGCAGTTCAATGAGCAGTTCTTCTTCAAGCTGCTTCAGTTTAGCCAGTAGTTCCTGCAGTCGATTATTCATTCAATTTCCTGTTATAAAAAAGATAGATACCTGCTCATTCACGTTTAAGTATGTTCTTCAGTGATTCAATCACTTTACTCGCCTCCCCCTTTGTCAACTTTTCGATTTCCTGCTTGTGGTAATATTTTCCCAGAAAGTTTTTCAGGTGTTCTTCATCCCAGCCTAGATCATCGGCCAGGTGGCCAATATACATTTTCTGTCGCAGCGTAAGACCGTGCTTGTTGATACGATAGTAACCACTTGCTGCAAAGGCACGCATCAAACGCCTGAACCCCTTCTCATCCAGATCTTTTGCTGAGCGGACACCAGTCTCACGCTCCAGAATATCCCGATAATCGTCATCACTCAGGTCCAACTCCCGCTTGACGATGTGAATAACCGCAAGCTTTTTATGATCCAGTGTCATATACGCCCTATCCGTTTTTTTTTCTGTCAAAACATGACTCATCATTTCAAGTTTCAGGAAACCTTTATCTTCAAGAATACATCAAAACTTTACTGGTGCCTTATCAAACAATCCTTTGATTGTTTCGATGGGCAAGGGAAAGACAATAGTGGTGGTATTCTCGTTGGAGATATCATTGAGAGTCTGCAGATATCTGAGCTGCAGAGCCTGCGGATTCTGCGAGATGACATTTGCTGCTGCCAGGAGTTTCTCAGAGGCCTGCAGTTCTCCCTCCGCATGAATTATCTTTGCCCGCCGTTCCCGTTCCGCTTCCGCCTGTTTGGCAATGGCACGTACCATGTTCTCATTCAAATCCACATGTTTGATCTCTACGTTACTGACTTTAATACCCCAGGCATCAGACTGCTTGTCGATGATCTGCTGGAGATCCGCATTCATCTTTTCTCTTTCCACCAGCATCTCGTCAAGATCATGCTGCCCAAGTACCGAGCGCAGAGTTGTCTGAGCCAGTTGACTGGTGGCATTATAGTAATCCTCGACCTGAATAATCGCTTTTTCCGGATCAACAACCCGAAAATAAAGGACAGCGTTGACACGCACCGTAACGTTATCTCTGGAAATAACATCCTGACTTGGCACATCCATGGTGATTACCCGTAAATCCACCCGACGCATCTGCTGAATCCCGGGGACAACCAGTCTCAGGCCAGGTTGTTTAACTTCCTGAAATCGACCAAGAAAAAAAACAACCAGACGCTGGTACTCCGGAACAATCTTAAATGAAAGTGCTATCAGGGCTACAAGCAGTCCGATTGGAAAAACAATAATGGGCACAGTGATCATATCATTCTACCTCCTGTAAAGGTGTAACGGAAAGGCACAGGCCATCCTGCCTGAGAACTCTGACTTTTTCCCCCTTTTTCAGGGGAGCTGTGCTGTTGGCCTGCCATGATTCGCCAAGGATCCAGACCCGTCCGTCTTCTGTAAAATCGTCCATGGCCACACCGATGCTGTCTAGCATCTGCTCCTCACCCGTGATCACCCTTTTACGTCTTATTGACAACAGAGCGCCGAGAATCCAGAGGATACAGACGAATGAGAACAGTCCGGTACTGCCGATAAGAACAAGGGATATCTGCAGGCTTTTTTCGTCCATCAGAATGATGGATCCAAACACAAATGCTGCCAGTCCTCCCAGCCCCAGAACTCCAAAACTGGGGGTAAAAGCTTCTGCCACCATAAAGGAGAGCCCGAGGACAATAAGTGCAAGCCCAGCATAATTCACAGGGAGCATCTGAAAGGCGTAAAGGGCAAGGAGCAAAGCAGTACCGCCCAGTACACCCGGCAGAACAGAACCGGGATTGGCCAGTTCAAAAAAAAGGCCATACATACCGAGGAGCATCAGCATATAGGCGATATTGGGATCACCTATCACCATAAGCAGCCTGGTACGCCAGTCTTTTTCCATATGCACCAGACGAAGATCACTTGTGTCCAGTTGCCTGCTGCCTGTGGCGAGTATCACCTCCTTTCCATCAATCTGGGCCAGAAGATCATCCATATTATCTACCACAAAATCGACAACACCCAGACGTAATGCCTCTGCTGCACTCAGACTCACAGCCTCCCGCACCGCTTTTGCCGCCCATTCCCTGTTTCTTCCACGTTTTTCTGCAAGGGATACTATATAGGCCTCAGCGTCATTGACCATCTTATTCTTCAAAGCATTTTGCGAACTCTGCAGGTTCTTCTCCCCTCCCGTACCATCATCCTGCTGCTCCCCTTTCCCTTCCATATCCGGCATCCCTCCTATGGTCACCGGAGTAGCAGCACCAAGGTTTGTGGCCGGAGCCATGGCTGCCACATGGCTTGCATAGAGGATATAGGTTCCAGCACTTGCAGCCCGTGCTCCTTCTGGAGCAACATAGCTCACCACCGGGACAGGAGAGGCCAGGATATCTTTGACAATCTCCCGCATGGCCATATCGAGTCCTCCCGGGGTATCAAGCTTCAGGATAACGATTTCGGCTTTTTCTCTATCAGCTTTTTCAAGACCGCGTCTCACAAAATCACTTACCCCCGGTCCGATTGCTCCCCTGACCTCAAGAATAAAAGCGGAAGAAGCTCCAGGTTGGGCCCATCCATTTTCAGAATGTAAAATTAAAAAGGTAAAGAGAAGAGTCAGGGCCGAAAGGAAACCAGCGTGCACACCATGTTTACTTGCCATTACTCCTCCTTTTTCCCTGCCAGTCATCCCAACAACTGGACAAGAAAAAGACTTAACAGGGGGAAATACGTAATAATAATAAGAGTAAGCATCAACAGTGCCAGAAAGGGTAAGGTGGCACTGTAGAGCTGAATCACAGGTCGTTCAAAACGGTAACTGGCCAGAAAAAGATTGAGGCCCACGGGTGGCGTGCAATAGCCAATCTGGAGGTTAGTAAGAAAAATTATGCCGAGGTGAACCAGGTTAACCTCATACCCTCTGGCGATGGGAACAATAAGTGGCACAATAAGTACCAGCGCTGAAAAAATATCCAACATGGAACCGACAATAAGGAGGAAGATGTTCAGTAGCAGAAGAAACGTGTACTTACTGGAGATATAGTTGCGGATAAATTCAAAGAGGCGCACGGGCACTTCCTGATCGACAAAAAAGTTGGTCGTGGCCATAGAGGCTGCAAGAATCACCAGGATACCGCCAAAAAGCATCATGGATTTCACCATGAGTTCGGGTAACTGCTGCAGTTTGATGTCTTGATAGACGAACACCTCAACTACCAGCACATAAAGAGCGGTTATGGCAGCCGCCTCTCCAGCCACCAGAAAACCGCCATAAATCCCCCCAAGGACGATAAAAGGCAGAGGCAGTTCCCAGGCCGTCTCCCTCAGGGCTGCAAGTATTTGCTTAGCATTAAGATGCCTTTCCTCCACCTTTCTGGACGGACTTCTGTAGATAGAATAGGCAACCAGCAGAAGCAGCATCAGGATGCCCGGCAGGATACCAGCAAGAAAGAGATGATCGATCCGTACCTCGGCGATAACCCCATAAAGAATCAGCGGCAAACTAGGTGGAAACAGTAATCCCAGACTGCCGGATGAGGTAATCAGCCCCAGGGAAAACTTCTCTGTATAGCCATCCTTGAGAAGTGCCGGGAGGAGCAGTCCGCCGAGCGCAAAAATTGTCACTCCTGAGGCACCGGTAAAGGCGGTGAAGACCGCGCAGACTATAAGTGCAATCAAAGCAAGCCCGCCCGGAAGCCACCCCAGCAACACATTGGACAGGCTGAGCAGACGCTTTGGGGTTCCACTTTCAGACAGAACAGTCCCCGCAAAAATAAAGAGGGGCAGAGCAAGCAGGAGGGGAGTATCGGCCAGACGCGACATCTCGATTATCACCACCGAGATATCAATATCCACACTATAAAATGACAGCAGAGCCACAGCAGAAATAACGATAAACAACGGGCTGCCAAGAAGGGCCAGGCCTAGAATGAAACCTTTTACAATATTCACTCTTCTCTCCCTGGCTCAGCTTTCTGTTGAGAAGAGACAAGTGCTTTTATATCTGCACTTATTGCCGCAAGGAAATGCAGGGTAATCAGACCGAACCCCAGGGGAAAGACCAGGGCCCAGACCCAGGAAGGAATGGTCAACAGGGGGATACTGCCAAAAGAAAACTCGTTACGAACAAAAAGAATGGCCGCCCAGGTAAGAGCAGCCGCAACTAGAGATGAAAAAAAATCTATCAGGAGTCCTATCCAGGGTTTAATACGCTCGGCCGCCAGGTAACCAAGTACATCAATGGCAATATGTTTTTTCTCTCTGGTCGCCACCACCGCCCCGAACATGCCACACCATATAACCAGATAACGCAGCAGTGGGTCAGCCCAGAGGAGACCACTCGAAAAAAAAGTCCGTAGACCAATTTGCAGACAGGCAAGAAAAATCATCGCCAGCAGGAGGATACAGAGCAGGCCGTCTACAAGTCGTTTTTCAAAAATTCCTATCTGACGTGCAAGCTGCCTGATGTCCATACATCCTCCCACGTCTGATTAGCTACTCTCTGTCACTTATTTATCCTGTCGGTTTCGGTACTCATTAAGTAGTTTCACAGTCGCCTGATAGACCTCTTCACCAAAAGCAGTACCCTGCAATTGACGTACAGTTTCGTCATGTTTGTCGTTGAGGAGAAGTACATCCGCAGGCTCCGGAGGAATGAAAGCAACGCCATTATCCACCAGTACCTGCCTTGATTCCAGGTTACTTTTACGGGTATCAGCGATAAGCAGACCAAAATGTTTCCCGGCTGTCTCTCTGATCATTGTCTGGTACGATTCCGGAAGACGGGAAAATTTTTTGCGATCCAGCAGGATGGCACCATAGGCATAGCCAAAGGGAATATCCGATATATATTTCGTTTTGGTGAACCATTGCAGAACAATATTTCCATAGAGAGAGTTAAATACCGTCTCCACCATTCCTGTCTGCAGTGATGTGAGGACATCGGGAATACTCAGCGGCAGTGGCGTAATACCCAAAGTTTGAAGAAAGGTCGCACTCACGGGATCATCTTCCGGGGCCCATACCTTACTCTTTTTCAGCCCACTGAGAGTGGAGACAGGTATGGTGGACATGGAGTAGACAAAGCCCACTTCGGTCATGGCAATAAGTTCCAGAGATTCTTCATTAAAGGCCTTCTGAAAAAGAGGCATAAGCCCCTGACGCACATAATCAACCTCCTCATAGGATCGAAAGAAAAAGGGTACTCCCATGATCCGGAAATCCGGCACCACATTACCAATACCGGTCATTGTGAAGCCACCACCATTGAGCTGTCCAACCCGTAGTTTACGATACATCGCCTGATCATCTCCCATGATCCCGCCCGAGTATACCTTAAACGCCACCTCCCCGTTACTTTGCTCGTTCACTTCTGCGGCAAAATCGCGAAAGCGTTTTGTCCAGATACTCCCCTCCGGGGCAATGCTTGCAACTTTGAAGAGATATTTCGTGCTGGCCTGCAGTTGAGTACAAAAACATAAGACCATTAAGAAAGGGATCAGAATCTGGATAGCTCGTTTCAGGTGATACATATTGCTCTCCTGGCTCGAATGACTCGGAGTTGTTTTTTGACATACTAAAAATACTCTTCTACTTCACCAAGCAGTTCACCTGCCTTCAGTTTGGCAAGTTGATTGGCAAGGCCCAGGTCCGGTCTGCTCTCAAGCGGAAAATCAAGAACCTCCTGGAGGAGACTGCTGAACAGTTCACGATTAAAAGACATCCTCGCATAGGTCTCAGCATACAGGACAAGCCCCGGAAGATATTCTCTATTGCTGAAGCCAAGAGCCCGTTCGAAATGATGACGGCTTTTCTCAAAGTCGCCGCCCAAAAGTGGCGGTTTAGAACCGTAATAGGCGCCAAGGAAGAGGTGGGCGGCACCGTGATAATACCTCTCATCCAACTCGAGAACACGCAGCATTATCTGTTCAACCCGGATCAGCTGTGCCAGGGATGCAGGCGTTCCCTGCTGATGTAAGATCCAGGTTCCCCAACCGTTACCGGCCCAAAACAAAGAATCGACATCGCTTTCACTCAAGCCTGCAAGACGTTTCTGTAAATCTGGCAGGGGGAGTGTTGCAAGTACATGAAGATCACTATTCGGCCACAACAGGGCCAGACCGTATCGTCTGGCCTTGACACTGACCATGGTTGCCCGATGAGGCTTGTTGCATGCATCCAGTGCTGCGGCATAACCACTAAAGGCCTTAGTTGCCGTCATCAACAGATCCTTGTTCTCCGGATCAGAAGCAACCATGGAGTCGATCATCAGAAGAATCGCTGGAGTTCCCTCACAGACAAGCTCAACATCTGTCTGCTGCTGTAGATTTGTTACTGCTGGACGAATAAACGAATCTGCAATCACCCCGGCACAGCCACTCAGGATCTGCAGTAAAAGAAACAAAACAGGTAGCCGTACAATCTGTATCTTCATGTATGAATAGTATCAGTCGCTCAACATCCTTGTCAAGGGAACTCACAAAGCGCTAACGAATCTCCACCGTAAATTTTGTTCCCCTTATCCCCCTGGAAAACCTTTATTTTCATAATATTCAGCTGGAATCCTTCCTGCTTCCCCCGACTATGTGATAGAATAGTATTGGGCCATCGGAGACTGCCTTTTATGCTCACCCAGGACATCACAGGAAAACCATCAAAAGGTGAACAATGAAAATAGAACAGCATCATAAAATATCTATCTGGTACTTTATTATCGGTGTCTGGATTGTGCTGCTTCTTCAGGATTATCTGGCTTCTGTGCATCGTATCCAGACAATCCCCTACAGCCAATTTGTTCAGGCACTCAAAAATGATCAGATTGCAGAAGTCTCGATCACGACAAATCAGATTCAAGGCCTGTTAAAACCCGAAAGTGATTCCGACAAAGAAACATACTTTCGAACGGTTCGAGTAGACCCTGAGACCTCCGAACTCCTGGACAAATATAATGTGAAGTATTCCGCCACCATCGAATCCACACTTTTGCGAGACATACTGTCATGGACCATACCTGTTCTTCTCTTTGTGGGAATCTGGTTTTTTCTCATCAAGCGCTTAACAGCCCAACAGCCTGGCTTTATGACTCTTGGAAAAAACAAAGCCAAGGTGCACAAGCAGGATGATATCGGTATCAGCTTCGACGATGTTGCCGGTGTTGATGAAGCAGTAGCAGAGCTTCTTGACATAATAGACTTTCTCAAGAATCCTGAAAAGTATCTCGAGTACGGCGGTTCACTCCCCAAGGGACTGCTCCTGGTTGGCCCGCCGGGTACCGGAAAAACCCTGCTTGCCAAGGCTGTGGCCGGAGAAAGTCATGTACCTTTTTTCAGCATAAGTGGCTCCGAGTTTGTTGAGCTCTTTGTCGGTATGGGGGCCGCCAGGGTTAGAGATCTTTTTGATCAGGCCAATACAAATGCACCCTGCATCATTTTTATCGACGAGCTTGATGCACTAGGGAAGGCACGGGGTTTTGGTGGCATTTCTGGCCACGACGAAAGAGAACAGACGCTGAATCAACTTCTCGTCGAGATGGATGGCTTTGATCCCAACATCGGAGTGATCCTTATGGCTGCGACCAATCGCCCGGAGGTTCTCGACCCTGCTCTGCTGCGACCTGGACGTTTTGACCGTCAGGTTCTCGTTGACAGACCAGACAAACAGGGGCGTATGGCAATACTGAATGTGCACCTCAAAAAAGTCAAAAAACTTGGGACAATAGATATTGAGGAGCTCGCATCCATGACCCCTGGAATGGTCGGGTCGGATCTAGCCAATCTCGTAAATGAGGCCACCTTGCTTGCAGTCCGGGCCAGGAAGAGCACTGTCGAAAAAGAACAGTTTGAGGAAGCCATCGAGCGAATCACTGCGGGTCTTGAAAAAAAGAATCGCCTCATTAATCCCAACGAACGAAAAATTGTCGCCTACCATGAGCTGGGCCATGCCCTGGTGGCCCTGTCAATTCCGGGAAGCGATCCGGTAAAAAAAATCACCATCGTTCCTCGCGGTATTGCTGCCCTTGGATACACCATGCAGGTTCCAACGGAAGACCGCTTTCTGATGACAAAAACAGAACTGTTGGGGAAAATTGCCATACTGCTGGGAGGCAGGGCCGCTGAAGAAATGATTTTTAACGATATTTCCACCGGTGCCCATAATGACCTGGCCAAAGCGACGGATATTGCCCGCAGCATGGTGAAAGAATATGGTATGAGTGAAAACACTGGACAGGTCTACTACAAAGGTGAACCCCAGGGGATGTTTCTTGGCCCCGACCTCAGTCGGAACAGCAGAGGAGAATACAGTGATGACACTGCCCGACTGATTGACGGAGAAGTACGCAACATTATTGACCAACAATATGAAATAGCACTGACCCTCCTTGCTGCAAAAAGAGCCGTACTGGAAAAAGCCGCCGTGGAGTTACTCCAAAAGGAAAAGATTGACGGAAGCTTCCTCGAAGAACTATTGGAAAAAGAGGAAAATCTTTCAAAAAAGAAATAACAGAAAAGTTCAAAATCAAATCGGGGATATTCCCCTGTCCATAACCATCATTCAAAGGAGATACATCATGTCTAAAAAAAGAGGCCCAAAACATTACCGTCGTCTGCAAAAACGTTTTCCAAAGGTTCTGGATGCTGTACAGAATCTTGGTTCCACAGTCCGTAAAGCCGGCCCCCTCGACAACAAAACGTCAGAGCTTATCCAACTTGGCGTTGCTGCTTCCCTGGGATCAGTAGGTTCGGTCAACTCTCATGCCAGACGGGCACTGCATGCTGGAGCAAGTGAAGAAGAACTGCAACATGCCCTGCTCCTCCTCATTTCAACCATCGGTTTTCCAAAGGTCGCTGCAGCTCTTTCCTGGATAGATGAAATATTGGATGAACAATAATTCATTACCCGCCGCTTTCATCCGGCTGACTCTCCCACAGCAGCGCAACTCTGTCGTGGGAGAGTCAGCCCCCTGACTACTCTGTATACGAATACGGCAGAGCCTGTTTATATTCTTGTTGTAAGGACCAGGTGCTACTTTGAGGCTACAAAGTCTTTTTCTTTCTCCCCTTACCTGCGTACGAGAGCGCATTGCAGTCCGATTCTATCTTCAACTTCAAATAGTTCTGAAAGTGCTCCTGCTGTAAATCCCCCTCTGCTATTGCCTTCATAACGGCACATCTCGGTTCACTTGTGTGGCTGCAATTGGAGAAACGACAACTCAGTGACAACTCCTGAATATCCTCAAAATTATCATCCATTCCTTCGCTGACCCCGAGAAGTCCGACTTCCCGCATTCCAGGTGTATCAATCAACATTGCACCCTGCTCAAGAACAATAAGCTGGCGACGCACGGTTGTATGTCGCCCTTCACCCGAATCACCAACTGCTCCTGTCTTCAAGCTGTCGTCCCCGGTGATCCGGTTGATCAGGGTGGATTTCCCGACTCCTGAGGACCCCACGATACAGTACGTCCTGCCATAATCCATAACATCCCTGATCTCCTCTAGACCTGATCCGGTCACATTACTTATAGCAATAATTCTGGTGCTGATCCCCGCCCGACGAATTTCAGCTATTAATTCTTCAAGTTCATCTGCACTGACCAGATCTGTTTTACTCAGAATGAGCAGTGGCTCGACACGACCTTCATTCACCATAACCAGATAGCGTTCCAGTCTGCTCACATTAAAATCATAATTGCAGGATTGAACAATAAAGGCTGCATCAACATTGGCTGCAATCATCTGCAACTCAACTCTTTTTCCAGCAAATTTCCGCTGCAGAAAGGATTTTCTCGGTAACATCGCATGAATGGTCGCAGCACTCCCATCATCCTGATAACAGAGACAAACCCAATCACCGACGCATGGCATATCACAGGTCGATTCGGTGGAGTGCAGGAAACGACCCGTTGTCCTGGCAAGCACTTCACCATCTTCGTTTCTCACAGTATACCAGCCACGATCAACCACCGTTACCCGAGCAATTTGCTGTCCGGATCCACAAAATTCCCCCACCTTGTCTATGAACCAGCTATCCAATCCCAGTTTTCTTAATTGCATAAAAGTATTTTCAATTTTTCCCGCCATCCGGCCCGACTCTCCTTTAATAAAACTCTCTCTACGGCAGCAACAAACCATCAAGTGATTGGGTTGTATATAAAAAAAGAAGATCTGACACAAAAGCATACTTCTGTCAAACTAAAGGTATCTTTTTAACAGAGGCATCTTACCCTGTTCACCTCAGTATAATTCTCTGGATTTCCTGTGAGAGAAACGATATCCTTAACCAGTGGAGTTATACGTACTGAGCCCCTACACCCCAGAGACAATGAGTACTTCACACGTCAAACAATACATGCTGACAATAGTGTTCATTCTCCAAACCTGATTTAACGGCGCATCGATGAAAAAAAATCTCCACCTTGGTTTTATTGTCATTTGCGGACTAATCATCATAAGTAATATTTTCCTTTTTTTACATTCTCGGAAAGGGGAAGGGGTTCTCCGTGAAATCATCTCAGATATCACCCCCGGAGCCATTGCCATGGTGGAGATGGCCAACCACGCCTCCGATATAGGCCATTATTCCCTCCATTGTGCCATCGCAAAATGTAAGGACCCCGAAGCCCTCAAACGCCTGCAGACGGCAACTCACCTGCTACGGGAACAGGGAGAAATTCATCTTCTCCANGAAAAACATATCGGCTTAAAACAGCAAAAAGCGGCTGANGAATTACTGAAAAAAATTACTGTGCTNAGTAAAGCCGTTGAATTCTTTTCTCAACCCGGCCCAGAGATGGACATGAAAAGATTACAAAAATACGAATTGAACGTGGTCCATCCCGCCATTGAGGATCTTAATACCCTTCTCCTCGCACATAAAAACGTCCATTTGCGCGAATTAAGTGCCGCCCATGCCTCAATTTTGTCAAAAAAGAATACCCTGAACATGGTTATTCTAAACTCAAGCATTATTCTGCTGTCCATTATCATCCTTATCTGGTGGATGACCATCGGGATTCACAACCGGTTTAGCAAAAAACAAAAAATCCAACAAAAACAGATCGAGCTGGACTTCCTGGAAAAAAAACACATTGCAGAAAAACTTCACCAGGCCAGGAAAATGGAATCCATAGGCCTGATGGCAGGAGGAGTGGCCCACGACCTCAACAATATTCTTTCAGGGGTTACCGGGTATTCGGAGTTGATACTCTACGACTTGCCCAAAGGCAGCAAGCTGAAAAAACCACTTGAGGCCATTCAAGACTCTGGTTCAAGGGCTGCAGCTGTAGTCGCTGACTTGCTCACCGTTGCCCGGGGCGTAGCCACCAGTAGAACAGTTCACAATCTGAACACATTGACCCAGGAGTATCTCGGCTCTCCCGAGTTTGACACGCTTCAATCATTGCACCAGCAAATCACCTATCAGCAAAAACTCGCAGCCATTCATTCTCCCATTCTCTGCTCTTCTGTACATGTTAAGAAATGTCTCATGAACCTGGTAACCAATGCAAGCGAAGCGGTTGATGCGACTGGTACGGTCAGTATCATTACGGAAAACAAAACCATCGATAACGAGACTGCAACCAGATACCATATTCACCCCGGTGAATATGGGGTGTTAAGCGTACAAGATAACGGACCCGGCATTGATGACAAAGACCTGGAACGCATCTTTGAACCATTTTACACCAGGAAAGTCATGGGAAGAAGTGGCACCGGGCTTGGCCTGACAGTAGTCTGGAATACCATGAAAGAGCATGATGGTGGAGTATCAGTGGAAAGCACTAACGAGGGAACCTGCTTTCAGCTGTTCTTTCCTCTAACCACAGAGAAGGAACATGCCAAAATCGACGATGAAACCCTGCAAGATATCAAAGGGAATGGAAGTTCTATTCTGCTCGTTGATGACGAACCACAGTTACGGGAGATTGGAACTCAGATGCTGGAAACCCTTGGTTATGAGGTTATTTCCGTCGCCTCAGGAGAGTTGGCCCTTTCTTTTTGTGAGAAGAACAAAATTGATCTTGTAGTTCTCGATATGCTCATGGAACCTGGCATGAATGGCCGACAAACATTTGAAAAAATCAGGCAGAGATACCCTGAGCAGAAGGCCATCATAACCAGTGGCTTCTCGGAAAATGAGGATGTAAAAGAAGCCTTCAGGCATGGCGTTAGTGGATTTATCAAAAAACCCTATTCAATGACGCAACTTGGACGAGCCGTCAAAGACGCACTGACAGATTGATTTTAATGAATATTATCCCTACCCTCCCAAATTTCCTGTAAGCGCTTGTCACGACCACAATTCCAGCGATACACCTTATACCGAACCGGGTTATTTTTGTAGTAATCCTGGTGATTACTTTCGTTCCCCCGCACAGGATAAAAGGTTGATTGCGCTAAAATTGGAGTGACGACTTTCTGGTTGGGAAATTGGCGTGCGACCCTGTTCTTTGACTGCTCAGCAAGCTCTCTTTCTTTATCATTAGCCACAAAAATAGCCGTCACATAACTTGCCCCCTTATCACAAAACTGTCCCTCTGCATCGAAGGGGTCGATATGGTGCCAGTAATATTCCAGTAACTCTTCATAGCTTATTTTTTCAGAATCATACAAAATTTCAACGGCTTCAACATGACCAGCGTGGTTCCCATTATAGGTGGGATTTTTCAAAACACCTCCGGTAAACCCGGAAATCACCTCTCTTACTCCCTCCAGCTTTTCAAAATCCGCCTCCATACACCAAAAGCAACCACCAGCAAAAACTGCCTTATCAGCGGCAACAGCAGGAGCACAAAGTAGCACGCTGACAAACACGCAAAGAATGATTTTATTTTTTATCATAGTATTCTCACTTTTAAGCGGTAGTAAATATTCTTGACGTAAAGCACAAGAGTTCGTACGTTGCCGGACTTCAAGAACTTTACGTATGGGAGACACTGTAAGCCTGATTCTTGCAATAGTAAACAGTACAGAATTCCTGCACCCAGCTTACATCTTTTTACTCTCTAAATGCCATGTCACGCTTCCAAGCCATATCTCTAATGATTGTAGTTACCCTGCTCTGGAGCATGGCCGGTGTGGTGACACGACATCTTGACACAGCCAGGAGCTTCGAGGTGACATTCTGGCGTAGTGGTTTTGGCGTCATCGCTCTCGCATTTGCCCTCACCTTGACACGCGGTCCCGGCCTCTGGCGTAAACTCCTGCTCTCTTCAAAGGTTATCTGGATTTCAGGAATATGCTGGTCCATCATGTTTACCGCCTTTATGGTGGCAATCACTCTCACCACGGTGGCTAATGTTCTTATTGTCATGGCGCTTGGCCCGTTGATCACTGCACTTTTCACCCACTTCTTCCTTCATCACCGACTGGCGACAACAACCTGGTTGGCAATTGCAGTTGCAGCCCTGGGAATTGTCTGGATGTTTTTATATGACGAGGATGCAACATTCTCCATGATCGGCTCCCTGGTTTCCCTTGGAGTTCCTGTCGCAGCAGCCATCAACTTTACACTCCTCCAGCATATTGGCCTGAAGAAGAAAATAACTCTCGATAACAAACCCGTCCAGGATATGCTGCAGGCTGTATTAATCGGTGCAATGCTTTCAACTCTGGCTATGCTCCCCCTGGCCTGGCCATTCCAGGCATCTCCCCACGACCTTGGCCTCCTCTCACTGCTGGGGATCTTCCAGCTTGCCACCCCCTGTCTTCTCATTGTTCGTCTGACCAGAGAACTCTCGGCACCCGAACTCTCGCTGCTTGGACAACTCGAGGTTATTTTCGGAGTGACATGGGCGTGGTTATGGGCAGGTGAGCAACTCTCGGCACACACCTTGAGCGGTGGCCTGCTGGTACTGGGGGCACTTGTCGCCAATGAGTTGTTTCGGATTTTTCGCAGGAACAGGGCTGAAAGACTGTTACGCTGAATATTTCAAACCACTTGTGCACTAATGCCTGGAAGCTTTCACCATTATTTTTCCTGATTACCATCCAAACTCAGCTTTGCAACCCGAAGTTGTTCCGTGTCGATTATATGGGACGCCATAAACCCATCCCTGGGGGCTCTGCTGCGCCGTCCAGGCCGCAGATGCCCATATAATCAACACGAAAAAACTCCTCCTCGGGCAGGTAGACTGAGGATTGGTGGTAATCATGTTATTTTTTATGCAGAAGCTTGTCCCAGTCCAGTTGTTCAAAGCTGTTATGAAGCATATGATCATCGTCATAGCTGAAAATCTGCAACTGTGAAAAACTCTGTTTAGCAAGCGGAAGTACTTTATCCGGAGGGGTTACTGTGTCCTGACGCCCTATAAAAAGACTTGTGGGAACCGCAATCTTCTCCTCCGGGGGAGAGAATTCCGGAAAATTCAGAGCTGGAGCCAGCAGAACAAGTGATTGACATCTATTCGGATAGCGCATGGCAAAACAGGTGGCCATAAGACCACCGAAGCTTGAGCCCACCAAAACGAGCTTATCGCATCCACGACACAGGGCCTCCAGGGCACTGATCCGTTTCGTCAGGTCACCCTGAAAATCCGGGATGCACATTTCTGGGAAATGTCTCGCAAACCACCTTCCTTTTGTCCCGTTGCTGGAAGAATCCAGACCGTGAAGAAAAAATATTTTCAAAACATGTTCCTTTGCTGTGGAATAGGTCTCCATTCCTGTTGTTGGCTTTAAAACTGCTGTTATCTTCTAAAATCAGCTCTATTTGTCACAAAACTTTCGTGCATAAAAAAAACTGATGGTACTCACTAACCCCCTAAGACATCCACGACCTCCTGATTCCTCTTCCCAGTCTGACTCCGGGCAGCCACTTCGACCTCATGAGAAGCCAGGAGGAGATTGAGAGAGGAAAGCTGGCCAAGAAAAGGAAAGTACCCGAAGATTAAACCACTGGCGCCGGCTTGGTGAATGGCAGAGATATTAGATAACAAACTCCAGAATCTTACCCGACAGCACTTTTTGAATGCCATCGGCAACAGGCTCTCCACAGTCAATGGCTGCCTCACAAATGCCCAGCTAGTCGATTCAAAGAAAATCAGTATAGCTTTCCATGCCATTTTTTTCTTCATACTCATGCCAGGCCCGGCCAGGGTGGTCTTGACAATCACGCCTTTGTCGTCAAGCACTGCAACATATGCTGATAGTGAACCAACAATAATCTAATACATGTAGTCGTCCACCATCCCCCTCACGCTAAGACTTTTACGCTTTAATACCAGCTTTTTAACCAACCTCACCATCCAAGATATCACATCTTAAAATAAAGAAAAAGATACATAGAATATGATCCATAGGAGAGAAAACAAAGAGTGAATGCAGTTTTAATCACTTTACCGAAAGCCTGAAACCCTGGTTGAACACAAAGTGCATCCGCTCCATCTTGCGAAATAACGACAGGGGGTTCTTTTTTCCCTATCTATGGAATAAGCAATGTCTACAGGATACACAGATTACAGATTGTAAGCTCTCTGCAGAAACCTTCAGGAAAAAATATATTAGTTATAGGACTGGAGTAAGCAGATCTCGTTGATTGTCAGGAAATATGATGAGACCCTTTCCAATATTGTAGGCTACTACGAGGACAAAATAGCAACTCCCCCCGCATGAATGCTGATAAGGAGAACGGGTAAAATGAATATGGAAAGCTATTTTTCAGAAATGATGGAATTGGAATTATGGTCACCAGTAATAAAAACGGAGCCGGTCAATTCCGCATTCTTTTCAAGGCCGCGTATACGGGGCAAAGACGAGGTGGCATTTATTAAGGGTGGTCGCCTTACTCACAAGAATTTGTCAGTAATGTCCGGTTAGAAATTTGCATGTGAACGTTTTCGGCATTTGGGGCGTTTGGGCCTTGGCTTTCTTTTTTCCTTTTGCGCAGCCACTTGTTCCGTA
>JGI11705J14877_10000424_pt1 | contig 26665 bp, 25 predicted proteins | sample Etolaghawater15m_FD_14877 | JGI IMG/M metagenome (IMG submission 14877)
AAAGTCTTGCAGGGGTGTAAAAGCGTAAGTTTTTAAAAAAAGAGTTTATTTTAAATCCTCTTTCATCTTCTCTAAGTCCGCTTTTGTAGCAAGTCCAAGCTCGTCTATGACCTCTTTAAGAGCAGATTTCAGCTCCTCTTTTACTCGCGTTTGTTCCTCTTGTCCTTTTTTCTCTATGGACTCTAAAAAGGTTTTTGCATCAGTAGTTTTTATCTTACCCTCTTCTTCAAGCTTTTTCACTTCCTCTTCAACTTTCTCTTTCATAACAACAGCAGCACCGATACCTGCATAAATCAAATCTTTTAACATTGTGAACTCCTTATATTTGAGCTTATTTTATAATATATTATATTTGTTTAGTAGTGACTTTTTGCTCATTCATTAAAAATATTCCTAGCTAAGAGAATCTAACAATTAAATTTAATATAATTTACTACTTATTATTTTGATTATTTTTTCTACAAACAGAGTACTCTAAAAACTCTTTTCTGTAATACAATATCCAATATTTCAAAAGGATACTAAATGAATTATTCAAAAAACCTCTCTTCTCTCATAAAGTACATGGAGCCTGTAATACAAAGCAAACAACAACTCGATGGACTTGAGACTAACTGGGATACACTTTCTCTTTTAAGCCAGCTTGGAGATGCAGGGATGAACATGGATAAAATCAAAAATGACTTTACAGCTCTTTCAGCAGAACTCATCAGCTACTATGGGAGCGAACTCCTTGAAAAAGTAGTTGCTGAGATGAACTCAAAAGCTCAAGTTTCTGTAGATATAGTTATACGAAATCTTTTTGAGAGAACAGCTGACATTGGTTTTTTAGCAACGGATGAAGCTATTAAAGAGTACTTGCTTAATTATCCTACTATATACTCTCAAGGATATCAAGAAAACAATACTAAACTTAAAAAAAGATTTATTGAGTATGCAAAAAAATATAGTGTTTATTTCGACATTATACTAATGAACCCTCATGGTGATATTCTCTCGCGTATTGACTCATCAAATACTGCTCTCAAATCCCATGATAAAATTCTTCATCAGATTATTTCCACTAATGAAGAGTATATTGAAACTTATAAATACCATGACTTTCTTCCACAGCATGACAAAAGCCTTGTATACTCTTATAAAGTTACTCAAAAGGGTGAGTCAAGTGAAAACATTTTAGGTGTGTTGTGTTTATGTTTTAGATTTGAAGATGAAATGAAGGGTGTTTTTAATAATTTGATTAATCCGCAAACAAAAGAGTGTTTGACTCTTTTGGATGACAAAGGAGTTGTTATTGCTAGTAGTGACAAGTACCATATTCCACTTGGAGCCTCTTTAGAAATCATCCTAGATGAACCTTACAAAATAGTAACTTTTGGAGGAAGAGACTACCTTGCAAAAAGTTCAAAAACAAATGGCTACCAAGGCTTTTATGGCTTAGGGTGGCATGGGCACATAATGGTTCCACTTGAACATGCATTTAGTGCTATAGAGGAAGAGGATTTTAACATTACACATAAACTTCTTCTTGCCATCCTTCAACATAGTGATCTCTTTGCTAAGTCTCTTAAAGAGATTCCCCTACAAGCTGCAGACATTCAAAACAATTTGAACCGTGCCATTTGGAATGGAAATGTAAAGCAGAACAACTCTATCAACACCAACAAACAGTTTTCAAAAGCCCTACTACAAGAGATAAAAAAAACTGGCGAGCCCTACTACAAGAGATAAAAAAAACTGGTGAACAGACCAAAAGTATCATTGGCGACTCTATGGCAAAACTAACTAAAACTATGGTTTTAAGCGATAGTGCTTTTCTGGCTGATTTAATCCTAGACATTATGGATAGAAACCTTTACGAAAGAGCAAATGACTGTAGATGGTGGGCACTTACACCTGACTTTAGAACAATTCTTGAGTCTGCAAATATCGATGCCCATGCCACAAGAAAAATAAACACAATTTTGAAGCAGATTAATGCTCTTTACACTGTCTATACAAATCTTTTTGTTTACAATAAAGATGGTGTTATTGTTGGTGTCTCACAAAACTCCCAAGAACATCTCATAGGGGCAAGACTCTCTAATACATGGGTAGAATCCACCTTGAAACTAAGCAATACATCAAAGTACTTTGTAAGCGAATTTGAAAAGTCACCTTTATACAACAACGAACATACATACATTTACAATGCAGCAATTCGTTCTTCTAGTGATGAATCCGAAGTTATAGGAGGGATTGGAATTGTTTTTGATTCTAAGCTTCAGTTTACACAAATGATAAAAGAGTCTCTTTCTTCACCAAAACATGAAATGAAGAAAGATACTCTTTTTTCTGTCTTGACTACACAGAACCAAACGATAATTGCATCCAATAATACAAATCTCAACATTGGAGATACTTTTAGTATGGATAAAAAGTTTTTTATGCTCAAAAATGGAGAATCCCTAAGCGAAATTGTTGAATACAAAGGAGATTATTATGCCCTTGGTGTAAAATGTTCTAAGGGCTATCGTGAGTATAAAAGTTCTACGGATGATTATGTAAACAATGTATATAATTTTGTGTTTTCTTACATAAGCAATGTCGCACAAACCCGAATAGATATTCAAGAAGATATCGCCGATATAAAAGAAAATTTAGTGGCTCAAAATGAGAAAGACTCTTTGGAAATAGCCACCTTTATGGTTGGATCAAAATGGCTAGGTGTCAAAACACAAGATGTTATCGAAGCCATGAGTATTGTAGCCCTAAACAGTACGCTCAAACTTGATGAAGATCATCATTTTAAAGGCACTATGATTTACAAAGATAGTATTGTTTCTGTTATTGATATACAAAAGTTTATCCAAGAGAAATATAATGGCACCTATACAGAAGTTATAATCTTAAAGTATGGGGAAAAAGGATACATAGGTATACTTGTGAACTCACTCAAAAATATAGCATCTGTAGAATTGGAAAATATTAAACCTCTCGATGAATACATTATTGGAAATGGTACACTTATTCAAAGTGTTGTTTTTCCATCCAAAGATGCACAATCTCAAGATGTACTCAGTATTTTAAACATAGAAAAAATTCAAGCAAATCTAGTTGAACCAAATCTTACACATATGACAAAGAAGAGTTTTTAATTCTGTTTTTACCATTTTGGTATGGCTATACTTCAAGAAAGCAACCAAATGTTACAAATAGAAATAGTCAATTTAAGTTATCAAGAAAATGCTAGGACTTAAGTTTTTTCTATCAACATAAAAAGTAAAATTACTTTTAATTATATTTTGAGATCAAGGTTTAAACTTCATGAAAGAAGATATAGCAGAAATAATACAAGAGTATGCTCTAAGCCATTTTAAACGCTTCAGTGAACTCTCAACTATGCAAACAACTATTTCAGCAAAAGAAAAAAAAATAAAATTACATGACTTAAGTGCTGTAATCAGCATGGGAAGTAGTAAAATCAATATAATTATAGTATTTAGTGCGGATAAAACTTTTGTTGACAAGCTCACTCAATTAGAAACCAACGGTATTGAGTTGGACAAAGATGAGTATTATGAAATGCTTCATGCTACACTTGCTGAAACCGCAAATATAATTTTAGGTCATACAACGAGAGATGTCGGGCTTAACAAATCACCTATTTCACTTTCACCGCCCATGCTAATTGAATCATCCAACTCTATGACGTGCGCAAAGAAAGCTTCCCTAAAATCCATAATCTTTATATCTCAATATGGAAACATAGAAATACATATTGTAAAGCCAACAGGAAATCATAATCCTATACTCGAGGAGTGTATATCATGAATGATACAAATATAAAACTAAATGTTATGCTAGTTGATGACTCTATACTTATTCTTAGAATACTCGAAGATATCTTGAAAGAACTTGGTCATAGTGTTGTTGCAAAAGCGAAGAATGGTAAAGAAGCTATTGAGCTATACAAACAGCACAATCCAGATATGCTCCTTCTAGATATCACTATGCCAGGTGAATTTAATGGCATAGAAGTCTGCCGCCAAATAAAAAGCAATTATCCTGATGGAGTTATCATAATGTGTACCTCTCATGGTCAAGAATCAATGGTAAGAGATGCTATCAAGGCTGGAGCTAAGAGTTACATATTAAAACCGGTCAATAAGCTAACTGTAACTAAACATATAGAACAGATATTTTCAAAACCTAAGGCTTAAAATGAGCTTATTTAACAAGCTGTACTCGATTGCTTATGGAGTTAGTCACACAAAACTAGAAAAAATTTCTCTTGACAGAGCAATGCTAATAGATATGTCTTACTCTGAAGTCATAATGTCAAATATAAAACTTGCTTTTATGTCTTTAGTCACCATATTAGTTTTCTGGAGAGTTATACCTCATGAGAATTTGTTAGCTTGGTTAGCCATAGCCTATTTTGTATATGCCCTTAAAATTTTTGATGCTTTTTACTTTAGAAAACACAAGCATGAAAAGTCTTCAACATATTGGGAAAATCGTTTTATGCTTTTGACACTTGCTGTCATTATTGTTTGGAATGCTTTCATCTTTATGTTTTTTCCACATGATAATATTGAAAAACAAATAGTTTTAACAGTACTTATTATCATGATTACCGCATGTGGAACAACAGCTCTAGCTGCATATCAAAAGTTTTTTGTGCCGTTTCAGCTTTTGATGCTTTATCCTTTAGTGTACGAGTATACTAAATCTACGGGACATGCATGGATTCTAATCGCTATTTACACAGCTTTTGTCATCTTAAATTCCAATAAGATTCATGGTATTTTATTAAAATCGATGAAATCTAAGGAGTTAGAACTTAAACAAGTAGAATTTGAAAAAAATAAAAAAATTGAAGAACTTCTAAATAACTCTGGTGAATCTTTTATGGTATTTGACGAAAATTTGAAAATTGGAAATTTATACTCTGCTACAAGCAAAGAAATTTTTGGTAATCCAACAGGAAGAGATATATGTGATTTACTTAACATGGAAACAGACTTATGTAAACATTTTGGAGAATGTGTAAAAGACAGTATAGAGTCCTCAGCTCAATCAGAAATATTTTTGTCTCTATTACCAAAAGAGTTTAAAATCAAAAGTCGTTACTTCAATGCACGCTATTCAAAACTCTTTGACAATAAAATCATGCTCATACTAAGTGATTCTACAGAAACACACAAGTTAAATCAACAAATCAAACACGACAAAACGATAGTTGATCTTGTAAAAAATTCAATCACTGATTCTGCAAATTTCTTTGCTACTATTGATGAGTTTAATGAGTTCGTGAAACCTGATGTTTGGCAGACTTATGACAGTTCAGCTCTTTATCGCATAATTCACACACATACAAAGGAACATTTAATCAACTTGGCATTGTCAATACCGCTGATTGCCTACATGATATCGAGGAAAAGTTATACAACCATACCACTTCTATACCCAAAGAAGAAATTGCTCAACTATACACACTTTTTGAATCAAGCCTTCATAAAAATCTTCACATAGACATAACCCGCTTATCAGATATAATGGGTAAAAATTTCATCCAAAACAGAGGAATTATTGCTATTACTCCAGATCAAGCACTCCTNATAGAAGAGCAGTTGAAAAAGTCAGGTATTTTAGATGATGAAACTGTAGATGAAAAGACTAGAAAAATGTTAAACGAACTTCTACTACTACGTTCTAAAAATTTAAATACTCAATTACTCCAAATGGAATCTCTAATCGTAAGGCTCGGCGAAAATCTTGATAAACTAATTGACTTTAGCATAACAGGAGAGGAAGTTGCTCTTCCTAGTGAATTCACTCGTTCACTTACTCAGCAAGTTGGTCATCTTCTTAGAAATGCCGTTAATCATGGTATTGAAACGATTGATGTTCGAGAGAGTCTACAGAAAAATGAAATTGGAAAAATCAATTGTCATATATCGCTAGAGGATTCATTTGTAAAAGTCACAATACAAGATGATGGAATTGGTATAAATACTGAAATTCTAAAAGAAAAACTAGAAGCAAAGGGATACAAGATAAGTAAAGATATTAAATTAATTGATTTAATAAAAATCAACGGCCTATCGGTTTCTGATAAGTGTACTACAATCTCAGGGCGTGGCATTGGTATCGGGTCTGTTGCAAAGTGGGTTGAATCTGTTAATGGAGTGTTTGATGTAAAAACACAAAGAGGTGTAGGAACAATATTTACTCTCATTATTCCTACTGAGGATAATAGTCTTTTACGCAAACATCCTAGAACTTCTTAAAAAGAAGTTTTTGAATATCTGCTTCAATCGCTTGAGGTGTTTTTGAAGGAGCATAACGTTCTATGATTTTTCCATCTCTATCAACAAGGAACTTTGTAAAGTTCCACTTAATTCCATCTGTTACAAAACCCCCAACACTCTCTTTAAGTAAAACATAAAGAGGGTGTGTGTTATCGCCATTTACATCTATTTTTGAGAACATATCAAACTCTACTCCAAAGCTACTTGTGCAGAAGTTTTTTATCTCTTCTTCTGTTCCTGGCTCTTGTGAGAGAAACTGATTACATGGAAAACCAAGTATGCTCAGACCCTTATCAGAGTACTTTTCATGCAGTATTTCTAACCCTGCATACTGCCCTGTATAGCCACATTTACTTGCTACATTTACTATAAGCATGACTCTGTTTTTGTATTTACTAAGTGTAAGCTCTTTGCCATCTATATCTTTTACTTTAATATCATATATGCTCATTGTCTCTCCTGCAAAAAGTCCCATTGTTAGAAGTAAGCTTAACAAAATATATTTCATCTTTTCTCCTCTAATAGTTTTTGTGTTGTTAAATGCCTATGAGTAAACATCGATTCTAGTTCAAAGTGTACAAAAAAATTAAATAAAGAGCCTATAAATCCAAAGGGGAGAGTGTACTCTACTCGATCTTTAAGTTCACAAAGATTCTCATCTATCTGAGTGAATATATGCGAGTGTCTCCAAGATTTAAAAGGTGACTTCATGGCTATATCTACAAGTAAGTTTGGTGATTTGAGTGTCTCAATCTTTACTTCCCAAATGATAGGAATAAAATTTTTTACAGTTCTTAGTTTAAGAACACCACCCTCTTTTGGCACGAAGCCTTCATTCAAAAGAGTTACTTTAATATTTGTTGGACTTATCGCTTTTAAATTATTTGTATCAGTATGAAAATTAAATAACTCTTCAGCCTGACATGCAATAAACGATGTTTTTTCGTAGATACTCACCTTGACTCCTTATCTTAAGTGCTAGTTTATAACAATCCTTTACTCTTTAGTATGGCTTTTTTGTTACTTCATTTTTATGTAAGCCCTTTACTTTACATAAGCCATAAGAAGCAGGTAGATATTTGGAGGCTTACTTATGTCCTTTAAGATTGGTCAGTGGGGAGAGTATAAAAACAACATCCTCCATACAAGCCATACTCAAAAGTTTGATGATATGTTTCGCACAGTTATCTCTGCAACAAAAGAAGAAACGCAGGCTCTTGAGACTTATCTCAAATAAGAACTCTCAAAAGAAAATCTCAACTACGGCATACATAAAAGTGCCACTTCGCTTATGACTTGCTTGCTTTTTCAAAGACATGGAAAACATGTTCATTTTGTGGATGGCTCAAACGGTGGGTATGCACTTGCGACAAAAGAGATGAAGAAAAATTTGTTATAAAAAAGAGAGTATAGCGGCTCTCTTTATTATATTTGTTATTATGGAAGGTAAATGTAGTAGTGTAGCAGGGCTCAAAAATTAGAGTGCTCTCTTATGGGTACGAAGATTAAGAGAGCTGTATCTAGCTAGTGAGCCGGAGTTGTCCAGATTCCAGCATATTGTTCTGGTGTGATTTTTACAAGTTCTAACTCTTCTAAAAAGCTATAAAGCTCTTTCCATCTAACCGAGTCTGCTTTAATGTCAGTCTCAAGTCTTGGAATAGTATCTTCAATGATTTTATCCATAAGAGGAGATTTTACCTCTTTTGTGTAATCATAGTAGATACTCTGTGCTTCAATAGTATGAGTTTGAAGATAAGTGGCCATTTCGTTTGTAACTTCTATAAACTTACAAATAGCCTCACCTTTTTCTTTCATAATCGCATCTGTACTCATAAACTCTAGAGCTGAGAAGTTTGGATATGGTGATTCAAACTGATCGATAAAAAGGTTTTCAAAACCTTCCATCTGAGCTTCAACACCCTCAAAATTGTAAAAACAGAGCCATGCCCCATCAAAACTCTCATCATTTTTCATGTTGTTGATATGCCAAAAGTCAGTTTCTATAAACTCAACATTTTCTCTATCTATCACAAAACCATTTTTTTCTGCATAGCGTTTGATGATTTCAAAACCTATCTTGTTTGTTACAGGGTTTGATGCTGGTGTAGTAATTTTCATTTTACCATTTGCTCTCATTTTTTCTACTCTATCGGCACGTATCATTACCCCACCGCGAGTCTCAAAGAAACATCCTAGTGATTTTAAGCCATCAAAGTAGTGCTCATACAAGTGCAAAGGCTCATTACAGTGAATATCGATTTTTCCAGCTTTTAAGTCTTCAAAACCATCATAATGTTCTGTAGGTTGGATAATCTCAACATCCAAACCAGCCTCTTTATATTTTCCAGTAAAAACGCCAGCTACCATTGGTAAATGGTCAGGGTTTAAGAACCACTCAAGTGATATTTTAATCTTCATATTTTTGTTCTCCTAAATTAAAGTGGAGAATTGTAACTTAGTATATAAAGTGTTCATAGAGGAAAAATGTCGTTTAATCTTCAAAAGTGTATAAACTACAGCAAATACCCATAGCGTTTGAAAATCTCTTTTGCTTTCTCACTTAGGATAAACTCATAAAATGCTCTTGTTGCTTTATCCTCTTTTAGCATCACTATACCCTGCTCTATAGGAGTATATAAAGAGCTATCTACCTCTTGCCAGTTGACTCCCTCTTTGTAAGCACTCATTTTTGGACTATAGAGTGAGGACTTAGCTATAAGTCCAATGTCCGTCGCACTTACCGCATAAGAGACCGTTTGAGATATGGACTCAGCATAAACAAATTTAGGCTTCACTCTCTCTAAGATTCCCATCTTAGTCATAGCTTCATAAGCCGCCTTACCATAAGGAGCAGTTTTTGGGTTTGCAATAGCAATCTTGTTGATTGACTTACTCATAAGTAACTCTTTTGGCTTTGTAAAATCTCTAGGCTTTACACTCAAATAAGCTAAAGAACCTTGAGCATAGACAAGTGGTTTTGTAACTGCAATCTTATCTTTGTAGAGTGTTTGGGGATAAAACATATTTGCTGACATAAAAAGGGTATAGGGTGCTCCATTTTTTATCTGTGCTGTAAGTTTGCCACTACTCCCAAGTGTTACCCTTACATCTACTTCAGGGTGTTCTTTCTCAAATGCTCCCTTTAGCTCCTCTATGGCATAACTCACATTTGCTGCAACTGCTATGTTTATAGAGTTTGCTATAAGTGTTGCTCCTGTTATAATCAATAGTAAAATTAACCTCTTCATAGTCTCAAATCCTTATGTCTTAAAAGCTCTACACGCCCAGAACCTAAAAACTTTTCTCATCTTTTGTTAACCAAAAACNTCCATCTAGTTGCATATGAAAATTCTCCTTATACTCTTGTTTTTAGCTCTTTTAGAATTTTATAGAGAGATAAAAACTAAGTTCAAAGTCTTCTCCCTCTGTTAGATATCTATTTTTTGTATAGATAGCATAAGGAGGTTTTGTTGTAGTTTCGTACTCGCTCTTAGGAAGCCATTCGTGATAAATCCAGTGGATAAAAAGAAGAAGATCTCCGGTATAACCTTTTAAATCAAATCTCACATAAACGCCATCAGCAATACTAAATTTAGGAAGTCTATCATTCTCAAAGTTTTCACTTTTATCTACACTCACACATGCAACATAGTGACACTCTTCAAGTGGTGTTATCGCTGGATTGTCATGAAAAAGTGCTATTTTTTTATAGTGTTGTATATCATTTGTAAAAATCCAAGTTTTAAGTTGTTGCCAAACTTTTTTTATATCTGGACCATAGCCACGGTGCCTGATGTAGTAACTCTCTAAAGCGGGCATCTTCACAATAGTTGGCTCTAGTTTTTCAAAATCCACATGAGAATGTTGTGTCTGGTTTGTTTTAGCTAAAAGTATTTGTGAGTACTTTTTATACCCTCCACTTCTCCATGCCTTTGGTGTCATAGAAAAACGCTCTTTAAAAACGCGGATAAAAGAGGTCTGAGAACTATATCCACAAGAAGCAGCTATCTGCGTTATGGTTGAGTACTTATTTGTCAGTAGGAGGTTCGAGGCTTTTTGGAGGCGGATGGACTTTATGCTCTCATAAATATTTCGTGAAAAAATCTCTTTAAAGAGTTTATGCATGTAAAACTTCGAGATACCAAAGTCCTTGGCAAGCTCATCTAAGTTTATATCTGTATCTATGTTCGTGTAGATATAAAACATAATATCATTAGCAATCTTGGTCTTTTTATCAAGTGTTTCTCTTCTCATACAGACATAATAACTAAGAATAGACAATAAATAAATATAAAATGAACAAAAATAGATAATAAACTACACAAGAAAGATAAAGAGTAATTTTTAAGAAAAGATTACAATACTGCTCAAATAACTAGCAAGGAAATTTAAAATGAAACAAATCAAAAAAGTACTTATAGCAAACCGTGGTGAAATAGCGCTTAGAATCATCAGAGCATGTAAAGAGCTTGAGATACAGAGTGTAGTTGTATTTTCAGAAGCTGATGTAAACGGCGTTTGGGTAAGAAAAGCAGACGAATGCTATCCTATCATGGGTAACCCAGTTGAGGCATACCTCAAGTATGAACCAATAATCTCTCTAGCCAAAAAAGCAGGATGTGATGCTATACACCCTGGATACGGGTTTCTTTCAGAAAGTGGAGACTTTGCGCGTGCATGTAATGAAGCAGGGATTATTTTCATTGGTCCAAGTGCAGACCATATAGATCTCTTTGGTGATAAAATGGCTTCAAAAGTAGCTATGAAAAAGATTGGTGTTCCAGTACTTGAGGGAACAGACACTCCAATAGAAGATGTCAAAGAGGGTGAGAAAATCGCTAAAGAGATAGGCTTTCCAGTAATCATCAAAGCGGCGTTTGGTGGTGGTGGACGTGGAATGCGTATTGTCAAAAATGGTAAAGATTTTACAAAAATGTTTGAGGCTGCAACAAACGAATCTATGAAGTATTTTGGTAGAGGAGAAGTTTTTATTGAAAAGTATGTTGAAAACCCTCGTCACATAGAAGTACAAATCATCGCCGATAGTTTTGGAAATGTAGTGCATTTAGGAGAGCGTGACTGCTCTATCCAACGCCGCCACCAAAAAGTGATAGAGATAGCACCATCTCCGCGTTTAACTCCTGAAGCTAGAAAAGAGCTCTACAGAATCTCTACAAAAGCAATCACAAAACTTGGCTATGAGAGTGTTGGGACAGTTGAGTATCTTCTTGATGAAGATGATAACATCTACTTCATCGAGATGAATACACGTGTACAAGTGGAACACCCAGTTACTGAGGTTATTTCAGGTGTTGACATCATCCAAAGAATGATAGAGATAGCAGCAGGCGATAAACTCAAATACCTCCAAGAGGAGATAAAGTTCCGTGGATATGCGATAGAGTTTCGTATAAACTCTGAAAATCCGCAGAACAATTTTATGCCATCTTCAGGAACGATCACAAACTACCTTACACCAGGTGGTCCAGGAGTGCGCATAGACTCTAGTCTCTATGAGGGCTATGAAACGCCAACGAGTTATGACTCTATGATTGGTAAGCTTATAGTTTCAGCTCTAGATTGGGAGGGAACAGTTCGTAAAGCAACACGTGCACTTGATGAGTACAACATCGAGGGTCTGCATACAAACATCCCGCTTCACCGTCAAATAGTGCGAGACATTGACTTTAAAGAGGGAAGATTTAACACAGGCTACTTAGATAAAAAGATGGATGCTTTTAATCTAAACGCCACTTCAGCCATCCAAGAAGAAGAGAAAAAAATCTCCTTTATAAGCTCTATGATTAAAAAAATCAAAGAGAACAAACTCATAACACGTAGCTAGAAAGTTTCACTCCTAATATAACTCTACTCCTCCACTCCTAAGGGAGTTGAGTTTACTCCTGCGTTGTCCAAATAAGCTTACTTGCATCATAGCCCAGCGATGGCATGGCGTTTAGTATAAGTTTTGTTCTTGTCTCATCTAGTTTTTTTGTTCGTGAGAGTATCCAAAAGTACTCGCGTGATGGCTCTCCTACAACAGCATACTCGTAGTTATCTCCTAAAAGTAAAATCTGATAGTCTCCATAAAATGGTCTAAAAAAGCTCACCTTTAACTTTGAGTAGCTCTCATCTGTTGCATAAGCGATTCCCTTTGCATCTGTATGTTTGCCCTCTTTTTCACATCGGTTGAGTACATTTATCTTTTCATCTTCGCTTAATGTATAAGTTGCGCTTACATTTGAGCACCCTTTTTCAAAAAAATGCTCATATCTCGCTATCTCATACCAAGTCCCAAGATAGGCATTGACATCCACTTTATCTACTGTTTTGAGTGGTGCATAGTTATGAGAACAGCCTAAAAAAAGAAGTGTCATTAGCGTAGTGAATAGTAATTTCATTTTTATCCTTTAAAATAGATATCTTAGTCTTATATTTGCCCCAAATGATGGGTCGATAGAGTAACTTTGTTGCTCTTCTCCTGCACTGTTGTAGATGATAAAGTTGCGTTTAAGTGAGTAGAGCAAATCTGCATCAAGAGTAAAACTCGGAGTAAACTCGTATGTCACACCAAAGTTACTCATATAATCTTCTGCTTCTATGTAACCTGAACGCTCCACAACACTCTCATCACTCAGTTTTATAACTGACTGAGAAAATATCATGCCTCCGCGAAGAAGTGTGATATCGTTTACAAAGTAGCCCACATAAGCTCTAGGAAACCCTAGAATCACTTGAACGCCATCCGTTTTTCTCGCTCTATAGCTATAACTCATAACAGGAAGTGCTAGAGTTGTAATGGGGTGATAGTTTGCAAATGCACCCATCTGAAAAGAGTGGTCATCATCAAGCTTGTAAGAAGCAAAGGCAAAAAGTCCTGCTCCATAAGAGTCCTCCATCTCTTTTTCAAATGTCGTGTTTGCTGAGAGAGATGCAAGTAAAAACCACTGTTCGTTTATGAAGTAAGGAACACTAGCATTAATTCTCACACTATGCATCTGCTCAATAGGTGAATCTACCCCATTTCCAAAAGGTAAATCGCCTACATTGTTCCACAAGAATGACCAATTTGTATAGGAGATACCTCCAATGGCATTATTGAGTTGGATTCTATTTTTAGCGACACTTACCCCACCCTCTGAGCCATTTACCTTAGCATCACTTACATAGGATGAATCAAGAGAGATTTTAGGCTGAACCATTCTCTCTAAAAGACCTTTTTTGAGTTTACTTTTATCTTCTATTTGTGGCTCTTGTGCGATGACTATTGAACTTACAAATACAAGACAAACCAATACTATTTTATTTTGATACATCACTTAAGACTCCATTTTTAAAACTCTCTATCGCTATTTTAGCGACAATTTTGTGTTTACACATAGGTTTTGGATAATTTTTGATGGTGGTAGTTTGAAGATACTCCTCTTTGTGAAGATTTTTTGCTTCTATGTGTTGCAACTCGGGGAGATATTTTTTGATATAAACGCCATCTTTGTCAAACTTCTTACTCTGCAAATAGGGATTAAAGATACGAAAATAGGGTTGTGGGTCTATGCCTGTTCCTGCACTCCACTGCCACGAGAGGATGTTTGAAGCTCCGTCATAATCAAGCAGATGTTGTGCGAAAAACTTCTCTCCCCACTGCCAAGGCAAAAGTAAATCTTTTGTAAAAAAAGAGGCTACAACCATACGAACACGGTTGTGCATTTTTCCAGTTTGTAAAAGTTCTCTCACACCTGCATCGACAATTGGAAAGCCTGTTTTTGCCCTAGAAAAAAGCTCAAATTTTTCTCTATCTTCGACACCATTAAATCTGCCTTTGTGATTTTGCCAAGCAAGATGAGGAAAATGAAAAAGTAAGTAAGCATAGTAGTCACGAAAAACCAGCTGTCTAACAAATGCCACTCCCCCCTCTCGCGTTTGAGTAGCTCTATAAAGCTCTCTCACACTGATAAGCCCAAAACGCAGAGCTACACTCAAGTCTGATGAAGCCTCTTTGTCTAAAAAGTCTCTACTCTCTTGATACTCTTTGAGTTTTGGCAAAAAATCTTGTAGTTTTTTTTGCACACCATAAGAGAACTCCTGTTTTACAAAACCCATATCCTCTAAGCTAAGTCTGTTTTGGTAGTCAAAATCATAGAGTTTTTGTGCTGTTTGCAGATACGGCTTCATATCTTTGTTCTTTAAAAGCTCTAGTGCAGCCTTATAAAAAGGGGTAAAAACCAAGTAGGGGGAGCCATCTTTTTTCATAACCTCTTTAGGCTTAAAAAGATAAGTATCGTTAAGATAGCGAAAATGTAAAAGTTGGGAGATGCAACGGTCGCGCTCTTTAGCATACTCATCATAATCTCCAGAGGCTACAACCTCATCAAATTCGTCAAGGTTTAAGGAGTTGAAAATATCTAAAGGTTTGCCATAAAAGATTTTCAAATCAAGCTGGCGTTTTTGTAGTTCTGTTTTTAACTCTTGCACAAACGCGTAAATCATACTCACACGCTTGTCATCATTTGAAAGTTTATCTAAGATATTTGTGTCAAAAATGAAGATGGGAAAAACTTCACCCTCAAAAGAGAGCAGAGGATTGTCTTCTACTCTCAAATCTCTTCTAAACCAGAGAATTCGCCTCATCTAAGACTCTCAACTTTTGAACGAAGTGCTAACTCCTTAGGGTAAGGATTTAAAAATGTCTGTTCCAAAAGATAAGAAACACTATACTTTGTGGCAAAAATTTTAAGTGTTGAGAGTGGAACTATCACAGGAACTATTTTCGCAGCACAATCATCTATCTGCTCATGAAGTAAAACTTTCTCCTCTTTACTTAAAAACTTTTTCAAAAATCCTGCCATATGCTCTAAAACATTACGGGTTTTTCCTATACTACTTTTGGTTGCAATAGCAGTTTTATAAAGATGTTCGTACTCTTCTAAGATTAACGAGAACTCTTTTGGCTCATGGTTTGCAACAATGTTTCCAAGTTGTCTGTAGAGGTTTTCATCTTTTGACTGGAGTAAAAACTTATGGACTCTGTGAAACTCTACGAGTTTACCAATTGTTGCACTCTCTTTAAAAGTCTCAAACTCATCGTATGCAAAAACCTGCATGATGAAGTTTTCTCTGAGCCAAGCATCACAAAGTCTTCCCTCTTCTTCGATGGGGAGCAGAGGATAAGCCTCTTTACAGATTGCCGCAAAAACACCATCACCTTTAGCAGTCGCATAGCCGTTTTCTAAGTAAACCTTAGCACTTCCTAAACCACAACTAGGGCTTTTTGACTTCAAAATAATGCCACCAAGCTTGTGTGCAGATATCTGCTCAAAATCTTTTTTTGAACTCTCTTGGAGTACTTGTGTTAAATCCTCGCCAGTTTTGTTTGAAATAACATAATTTACGCCATCTTTCTCAACAAGACGGATAGAGGGTCGTGGAGAGCCAAACGCCATATCTTCAGGACAAAATGTAACATAATCAGCATAAGCCGAGAGTTCATCCATGATAAAATCATCGCGTTTATGCCCCTTATCAAAACGGACTTTTTGCCCCGCTAGACATCCTGAGATAGCCAGTAGCATCTAGCGACCCAACTCTTTGAGAAGGTTTTTTACATTTGCAGCTATATCACCCTCGTAAACGCCACTCACAACAGAAATCATATCTGGCTTTTCTTTTACTATTTCATAAATATTAGTAGCTGAGATACCGCCTATCACACACACAGGAATATTTACAGCCTCTTTTGCTTTTTGGATAACACTACGAGAAACTATACCAGAGTGTGGTTTTGTAGGCGATGGAAAAAACGAACCAAACGCCACATAAGTAGCACCCTCAGCCTCTGCCTCTTGTGCTTTTCTTACACTTCCATAGCATGAAACGCCAATGATTCCATCTTTGAAGATTGCACGAGCATCAGCAATTGGCATATCATCTTTTCCTATATGAAGTCCATCTGCTCCTATCTCTTGAGCTAACTCTGGTCTATCATCAATAATAAAAGGGACATCATACTCACGGCATAGATTTTGCAAAGCGATACATATATCTTTCACCTCTTCATCTGTTTTTATCTTGTTTCTATACTGGAGTATGTCTATTCCTGCTTCAAGTGAGATTTTTGCTTGTTCTAGTACTGTCTCATCTGGTGTTAAGATATCGTCTGTGATTGCATAGAGAGCCATTTGATTATTTTTTAACATTGTTCGCACCTACTTTATGATTTATTGGTCCTGCTCCATTGCCTATATTTGGAGCATTAAGTATAGCTTGGTATATAAACTCTTTTGATATTGAAATTGCATCTTCTAGAGATTTTCCAAGTGCTAAATTTGCAGTAATTGCACTTGAGTAAGAACAGCCTGTACCATGAAGATTTGTAGTCTGAAGCATTTCTGATATAAAAGTCTTTTTTTCTCCCATGTAAAAAAGCTGATCCACACTTTGTTTTTGAGTGGAACTTTCTTCTACAAGATGCTTTACAAGAACTGGACAAGGTGCATATTCAAAAATATCTACAGAGTCTGACTTCCCAAACTTATATCCAAAAAGTTGTTCAGCCTCATACATATTTGGCGTAATCAAAGTTGCATACGAGAAAAGCTTTTTCATAGCTTCTACCGCATCATCTTGTAAGAGTGGCGAACCTACTTTGGAGATAAAAACTGGGTCAAAAACTATGGGCATATTTAAAGAAGATATTATCTCTCCAACAGCCTCGATAATCTCTTTTGAATAGAGCATTCCTATTTTTATGGCAGCAACATCAAAATCATCTAAAACAGCTTGGATTTGCTCTTTTATAAATGGGACGGGAACTTCGCTTATAGATCTCACACCTGTTGTGTTTTGTGCAGTAAGCACTGTAAGTGCAGATGTGCCAAAAACACCAAAGGCTTCAAAAGTTTTCAAATCAGCCTGAATTCCAGCACCACCACTCGAATCAGAACCTGCTATCGTTAATACTACTTTCATATAATATAACTCCTATAATAATTGTAAAAAGAGTATATAAAATCTTTGAGTTATTTCATAGCCTTAATATGTCTTTTGATAAACAATAGTAATGTTTATAGATTTAATTTTTTAGATAATGCATTGTTTTAACCATACATATACTTCTTTTGGCTAAAATAACAGGCTAATTACAACTAGGATTGCCTTATATGAACATTCAAACGACTCTACTTCTCTCTCTTACTAGTTTTTTCATTTTTTTTAGTGCCTGTTCAAAAAACCTAGAAGAGTACAACAAACCTGCTGTTTACTGGTATGCAAAGATAGTAGAGTCAGTATCTGAGGGAAATCTAGATAAAGCAGATAACTACTACTCCTCACTACAAGGTGAACACATCAGTTCACCTCTACTTCCTGAGGCTACTATGATTTTAGCAATAGCACATATGCACTTTGAGGAGTATCTACTTACAGAACACTTCTTAAATGAGTATGTTAAACGCTATGCAAATGAAAACGAAAAAGAGTTTGCAGAGTTTTTAAAGATAAAAGCAAAATATATGGCGCTACCAAATCCTAGACGTGATCAGGTTCTAATCAACGAAGCCATAACAGAAGCCGAGAACTTCAAACGCAACTATCCAAACTCAATGTACTATAGTGTAGTCGATACTATGGGAACGAACCTTTACATGGCTGAAGCCGCACTCAATGAGACCATCGCTTCACTCTATGATAGAGTCGATAAACCAAAAAGTGCCCAGTATTATAGAGATATAAAGCCTCAAAATTGGATAGTATGGGATGAAGTTGATCGTGCAAATACTCCATGGTACAAAGAGTGGTTTGAGGGTGATGGCACTTCAAGTTGGTATGAATTTTTAATTCCTGATACTAGAAGTGTTGTCTCAAGAAACTCTGTTGTAGATGATGATATAAACACAAGCACAAATTAAAATAAGGAAAATAATCAATTATGAAACTTAGTAACTATGGCGAATTTCCTGCTGATATACCAGTAATAGCCGAAGATGAATTATTTTTATACCCTTTTATGATCTCGCCTCTTTTTTTAAGTGATGAGAGCAATATAAGCGCAGCCACAAAAGCGATTGAAGAGAACACTCTGGTAATCGTCTGCCCTACACAACCCTCTTTTGAGGGAAAACGCGACTACAACTCTTTATATAATGCAGGAGTTATAGGCTCAATCATGCGTAAAGTTGCTCTTCCCGATGGGAGAGTCAAGGTACTTTTTCAAGGACTTGCACGTGCAAAATCCCTCTATGAAGTATCTGCCTCTCCACTTATAGCACATGTTGATGTTATAGAACCTCTTGAAGTTAATACACTCAAAGTAGATGCTATTTTAGAAGTTCTAAGAGAAAAAGTAAGAATACTCTCAAGTGTAAGTAACTACTTTCCGCCTGATTTACTTAAAACAATAGAAGAAAACCATGATAATAACCGTATCATTGATCTAATTTGCTCAACTGTAAAACTTAAAAAAGAGCAGGCTTATAAACTTTTTGTAGAGACAGACACAGAGAAACGTTTCTTAGATTTAATTGATTTTCTTATTGATGAGATTGAAGCGAACAAACTCCAAAAAGAGATTCGCTCAAAAGTTCACACACATATAGAAAAAGTAAATAAAGAGTACTTCTTAAAAGAGCAACTCAAACAGATTCAAAAAGAGCTAGGAACAGATAGCTCACGCGATGAAGAGATAGAAGAGTATAGAAAGAAACTTGAAGACAAAAAAGACAAAATGGGAGCTGATGCTTATAAAGAGATAAATAAACAGCTTGAACGCTATGCCCGTATGCACCCAGACTCTTCAGATGCTTCTATGACTCAGACATACCTTGACTGGGTTCTTGACATTCCTTATGGTGATTCTTCCAAAAAGGCTCTCCACATTGATAATGTAGAAACACAACTAGATGAGGATCACTTCTCACTAGAAAAGCCTAAAAAACGTATTGTAGAGTACTTTGCGGTTAAAGAGCTTTTAGAACTACGTGGAATTAGTAACAAAAAAAGTGCAGGAGCTATTTTATGTTTTTCAGGACCTCCGGGTGTTGGTAAAACATCTCTTGCAAACTCTATAGCCACTGCATTAAAGCGCCCACTTGTGCGCATTGCACTTGGTGGACTTGAGGATGTAAATGAACTAAGAGGACATAGACGTACTTATGTTGGAGCGATGCCAGGACGTATAACACAGGGTCTCATAGATGCTAAAAAAATGAATCCTGTTATCGTTCTCGATGAGATAGATAAAGTATCGCGTTCACAACGTGGTGATCCAACTGCTGCTCTCTTGGAGATACTTGACCCTGAACAAAATAGTGAGTTTAGAGACTACTATCTAAACTTCAACCTTGATTTGAGCAATGTAATCTTTATCGCTACTGCAAATGATGTTGGACGTATTCCTGCACCACTGCGCGATAGAATGGAATTCATTACTCTAAGTTCGTATACACCTCAAGAGAAGTATGAGATAGCAAAACGCTACCTTATTCCTCAAGAGCTTAACAAACATGGTCTTAAAAAGAGTGAGCTAAGTATCTCAAAATCTGCTCTTAAAGAGCTGATTCATAGCTACACAAGAGAAGCAGGCGTACGTAACCTCCGTCGTAGAATTGCAGAAATGAGCAGAAAAGTTGCTCGTGATATTCTTAAGCATCAGAGTAAAGAGAAGATCACTATAACAGTAAAAAACCTTAAAGAGTTTTTTGATAAGAGTGTTTTTGAGATTGAAAAAACAGATAAAATTCCTGTCATTGGTGTTGTAAATGGTCTTGCTTGGACTGCTGTTGGAGGAGATTTACTGAAGCTTGAGAGTATTCGTATCAAAGGTAAAGGAAGCTTTCAGCTTACAGGAAGTCTTGGTGATGTAATGAAAGAGTCTGCTCGTATTGCTATGAGTGTAGTTAAAACTCTTATTGATACACAAAAACTAAAAATAGATCCTAAAAATATACCTATGAGTTTTAAAGAGCAAGAAGATGGTGTTAAACTAGATGCAAGTGAAGTCTATAAACGCTATGACCTCCATATACATGTCCCAGATGGAGCTACACCAAAAGATGGACCTAGTGCAGGTATTGCTATGGTAAGTGTTATATCTTCTATATTAAGTTCTAAGAAGATTCGTTCTGAAATTGCTATGACAGGTGAAGTTTCACTGAGTGGAGATGTACTTCCTATTGGTGGACTCAAAGAGAAACTCATTGCCGCACATAAAGCAGGAATGACAAAGGTGCTTATACCAGCAAAAAATTATGAAAGAGATTTAGAAGATATTCCTCAAGAAGTTCAAGATGCAATGGAAATTGTTGGAGTTAAAAGAGTAGAAGAGGTTTTAAAACAAGTCCTTATATAAAGACTTGTTTTAAAAGAGATGTATTAAACGATTACAGTTGCTATTTTTTTAACTAGGTCATCATTTCTAATTGGTTTCATTAAGAAACCATTTGCTCCGCACTCTAGAGCTTCTACTTTTTTTGTTTCATCTGTCGTGAGTACAATGATTGGAAGTTGACGAAGATTATCATCAGCCCGTACAACTTTGAGCATATCTATCCCACCCATAATTGGCATAATAATATCTAAAAGAATCAAGTCAATATCATTACGACCTTTTAGTTCTCCTATAGCATCAGAGCCATTTCTAGCTTCTATGACCTCTTTTACATTACCGCTTTTCATCAACATTGATTTGAGCAACTTCAAGTTTATCATATCATCATCTACAGCTAAAACTACTAAGTCTGTTTTTGTCATCTATATCTTCCTTAAATAAATTTTTCTACTACTAATCTAAGTAGATCTTTGTTGACTACATTTTTAATAGTCTCATTTACATACTCAGCATCACTACCATCTTCTGGCATTGAAGTTTCAGTAATTAAAATCATAGAAGAGCCCAAGTTTGTAGCTTCACTTCTCTGTTTAACTAACCCAGAGAACTCTGCTAAATCTAAATCTTTACACCCTTTGTCAAATAACACAACTCTATAGATTCCATTTTTAGCCATTTCATTAAGTTCATCTGTTGTATCTGCTACATGAAAAGAGTAGCCAAGAGAAACTAGTAGTTTCATAAATAGTTTTGCTTCAAAACCACTCTTTTTGGCAAGTAATATGTCTGCATCATAAGTATAGGATGCTACTTCTAGAGGTTTTTCTTCAAGCTCTACTAGGTGCTCCTCTTCTAACTCAGACTCCTCTTCTTGTGCTAATACTATTGGCTCTAAAGTCTCATGTATCCCTATTTCAGGCTCTATAGTATCTTCTGTAGTTTCTAACTCTAAAGCTTCATCTTCAAAAAGATTTTCATCACTGCTCTGTAGTTCAAAACTATCCTGAACATCCTCATCTACCTCTTCTTCAGCAAGAGGCTCACTTACTAATACAACTCCATCATCATCTGTAATGTGATCAGCTAAAAAGTGATTTAATAGAGTAACTATCTCGGCACGTACTAACGGTTTAGTAGTGTATTCATCGAGTCCTGCTGCTAAAAATCTCTCTCTATCACCCTTGAGAGCATTTGCTGTAAGTGCTAAAATAGGAACATGGGGTTGATTATACTCCTCTTCATACTCTAGTATCTCTTTTGTAGCTTCCATACCATCTAAGAAAGGCATTTGAATATCCATAAATATAAGATCGAAGTTTCCATCTTTGCGTTTTTGGAATGCTTCAAGTCCATTTGAAGCTATGCTGACTCTCAGTCCTAAATCCTCGAGTGTTCTCTTAATGAGTTTTTGATTAATGATATTATCTTCAGCTACAAGCACATTAGCATTAAATTTAGATGTGTCTGCATTAAACTTTTTTCGATTTACTTTTTTAGCTTTTTTTGCACTAAAATTTTCATTATGATAATTCTCAAGAGCTATTCTAATCTTTGAGTTATTTAGTGGCTCATAAATTGTTTTAAATGTATTAAGATTAAGCGATTCAATTTTCTTCATAAAGTAAGATTTTGTAAGAAGAATCAACTCTTGAGGTAAATCGCTATATGCTTTAAGTGCCTCTTCATCAGCATAATCATAATCTACAATTACAAAATCATAACTCACCTCTCTTTGAAGTGTTTCAAGCTCTTCCAAATTTTTAAATGATGTGTATCTTACTCCATAGTAATCTAAGTACTCTCTTAGATATGTCTCTTGACGTTTTGTTTTATGTGTTGATTCAATTACCAATGCATTTATGCTTGAGTATGTACCCTCAGCACTCTCGCTAATTGTTTCTAGCTCTTCAAAGTCAAGTGTAAAGAAAAATGTAGTCCCCTCACCTGGTTCACTATTAAGATCTAGCTCTCCACCCATAAGCTCAATAAACCTAGATGAAATTGTGAGACCAAGACCTGTTCCACCATACTTACGTGTAATAGATGTATCTGCTTGTGAGAAAGCATCAAAAATTCTAGCTTTTTGCTCACTTGTCACACCGATTCCACTGTCTTGCACTTCAAATCTAACTCTTGTAACACCGTCTTGTCCTGAATCAAGTTTACGTATGTCTATATTGATAGCTCCGGAACTACTTGTAAACTTAACAGCATTTGAGAGAAGATTAATAATTACTTCTTTAATTTTAGTAGGATCACCTTTAATTGGGAACTCTAACGTAGGGTCTATGAAACAACCAAGATCAATATGTTTTTCACTTGCACGAACAGCATAAACATCAACAGCACTCTCAAACTCCTCAATAGGATTAAAGACGATATCTTCAATTTCAAGCTTATTGCTCTCAATTTTAGAAAGGTCAAGAATATTGTTGATAATCTCAAGAAGATTCTCTGAAGATTTTTCAATAATCTCAACAAACTCATTTTGTTCTTCTTCAAGACCAGTATCTTTGAGAAGCTCAGTAAATCCAACGATACCATTAAGAGGTGTACGAATCTCATGAGACATATTTGCCAAGAACATAGATTTTGCTTCACTTGCTTCTTGTGCAGACTCTTTATCTTGACGGGTCTGTTCAATAATTTTTTCTAGAAGTTCATAAGCCTGTGAAGTTCCCTCTGCAGTATGAAGGTTAATATCTAATTTATCTTCTCCATCATGAGTATCTTCTGCAACTCTTTTAAGAACATCCTCGAGATTTTTAATGTTTTTAGCGATTTCATTTGAAAGTAAAAATCCAAGGAAAGCAAGGATTACTGAAACTAACCAAATTGTAAGTGTTATAGCTAGAACTTGTAGTGCATCAGACTTTACTTTGATAGCTCTATCATCCATTGCACTTAAAATCAATTCTTCCGCTTGAGAGAGCATATTTGTTTTTTCAGAAATCATAGTAAACCAGATTCCCGAGCTTGTTTCATACTCTCCACTTACTGCAGATGATAAAATACCTGTTCTTTCAATGTTTATATCACTAAAAAGTTCTAGTGCATCTTCATTTTTAAAAATTTCATCTAAATTTGCTACAAGTTTCTTGTCTCTAAGTGTGTCATACTCGATAGCATCTGCTTTTGCTATAAGAGAAATCCATTCATTAATCTCTTCAGCCTCTAACTCTGTTGAACGTGCTATTGCAAAAGATATATAGTCTCTCTCAGCAGCTGTAAATTCATTTGCACGAACCATAGAGATATATATTGCGGCATAAGCATTAATCTCAGGATCCAATTGGTTTAGAGTGATTTCTTCAAGATTTCTAAGGGCAGTATTTTGTGTTTTTCCATAAACATTTTTGTAAATATTTTCAAAGTTTGTTTTATGTTCATCAACCAATACTCTTGCTTTTTTAATCTCAGCCATAAGAGAGATTAATGTATCTAAATTCTTACATGTTTTACAGTTTTTTACACCATTAGTATGATTATGTAAAACATTTTTACTTTGAACATGATTTACATAAGAACTCTCTTTTTCATCTGCGATAGTTCTCTGTTTTGTTAAGGATCTAAGTGTATTTACAGATGATTTACCAAGGTACATAACAGTCATACCGCGCTCACGAGATATGTTGTTTACAAGCTCATTAAGCTGTCTGTTTTCTGAGAGCTTATCCTGCAACAACTGTGCTGCTCTATAATTTTCATACGAGTTATAAACAAAATAACTCGTGATAGAAAAGAGAATGATAATTGGAACAAGACTGATTAGTCTTAGTCTATTTTTTAGTCCTAATTGCATCTTTTAAGCCCCTACTCTTGAAATTTGTAAGATACCAGTTTCAATGTTTTGTATTGCCTCTGTTATTTCATCTTTATTTGTTGAGTGAGTTATAGTTTGAAAATCTTTTGAAAAACTATTAATTCGCATATTGTCACTCATTCCTTGTAGTTTCATAGCTTCATGCTTACAGGCTTTAAAATCATTTTCATGATGTGCTTCTTTCATTTGTGACACTATATAAGTGCTGTCACTTATATAATCATTAAACAGCTCATTAAAACTTTCACTATCAAGTCCTATCTCATTTGCGACACTCTCTTTAGAATATTCAATAGGTACAACTTCTATAGTAGGTGTTGCCTCTTCAATCTCTATATCCTGTGCATATTCTAAATCATCTTCCATCTCTAACTTAATATCTTCATCTATCTCTATGTCAAGCTCTTTATCTAACTCTAGAAATGATATGTTTTTTGTGTTTTTAACTTCATTCTCAATTGCTTTCATCTCAAGGGCTTCACTTGCAAAATCGTCATTCTTAAGATCAGGGATATCTATTTGTTGAGATACTTCTAAGTCTTCAACATCAAGTAAGTCACCATACAAATCATCATCATCATCTTGTGAATCTTCAAACTCTTCGTCTTTCATCTCTATTAAGGCATCATTATTACTTTGAGTAACTACTGGGGTTGATGCTGGCTTTTCAACCACTATCTCTTCGCCTGCTAACTTTGCAATAATATGGTAAAAATTATCTAAATTTTCTTTGATGATAGCACTATGGCTTGCAGTATTAACAACACTTAAAACTTCAAATGCATCCTCGATTCTTAAGTTTGCCGCAACACCTTTGAGCTTATGCGAGATAATTTTAACTTGCTCAAATTCTGCCTCATTCAATGCAGTATATATATCATGCTTAAACTCTTTAGCTTGTGCAATGAAATCCTGAACAAACTCTCCAATTAAATCTAAAGGAAGTCCAAGTTCATCTGAAGCTACACATGGATCATAGACATAGCCATTATCAAAACTTTCATTTGCAAGTTCCTTTTCTAATTCACTATCTAATTGCATATCTATACAATCTTCTTCAAAACTTAGATCGCTGACATCTAGGAGTTCATCCGGTGCATCTATTGCTAAACAATTATCCTCAATAACTTCTAGTTCTGATTCTAATTGTAATTTTTCATTAACAGTATCGTCCTCATTCTCAAAGTCTATTTCTAGATGAGTCTCATAAGGATCATCTTGAACTGCGACAAACTCTTCACTACTCTGCATATCTTCATATGATGCATTTGTAACTTCAGGTGTAACAAAAGCTGGCTTAACAGGACGTATAGAAATATCTCCAGCAATTACATCACTCTCCCTAGTAGTTAATTCCCTTAAATTGCTTAAATAAACAATATAAGCTTTAGAAGAGGTATTATCGGCTAAAAATATATTTTCAATTGTAACTTTAGACTTAAAGTTTTTATTATTTGCATTAATGATTACTTGAGAGTCTTCACTTGAGTCTGCACATGTTATGAAGTCAATCCAATGAACATGCTTAAAATTGTGTATATAGCCTGGTGTTTTAACAAATAAATCAGCGAAGTCTGTAACTTCAGTTTTCAAACTAGCAAGATTATTAAAACCTAATGTTTTAAGATCTTTTTCATCAATTCCTATGAACTCTTTTTGAGAATTATATATAAGCATAAACTATCCCCCCCCCTACTCTTGATCTTGAAGCATTTTTTTATATATTTCTTCATTTTCTATAATGTCATTTCTTGAAGCGATTTTACGAGCAGCTATGTATCCAATAATTGTTTTATTGTCACCTTCTGCTTTTATTGGCAAAATTTCAGTTTCAACCCAATAAAAGCGACCATCTTTCCTAAGATTTTTCACAAGACCATTCCAAGATTGACCACCTTTTATGGTCTCCCACATCTTTGCAAAAACCGCGACTGGCATATCTGGATGTCTTAAAATACTTTGAGGCTGGCCAATCAGTTCTTCTGACATATAACCAGAAATCTCACAAAATAAACGGTTTGCATATGTAATCACACCATTTACATCTGTCTGACTGACAATCACACCGTCGCTAAAAATATACTCTTCATCTTTGGGTACTACTTCATTCATAAAAAAACCTTATATTTGTCTAAAAGTACAACTGTCACAAATATATCATAATCCACTAAAAAAAAAACTTATTTGTAAAATTTTTTTACTGTTGTGGCATCTTTTAAATTTAGA
>JGI11705J14877_10000425_pt1 | contig 26599 bp, 25 predicted proteins | sample Etolaghawater15m_FD_14877 | JGI IMG/M metagenome (IMG submission 14877)
ATTTCACCTGCACCCCGGTGATGGATTCATAAAGGTAAAGGAACAAAAAAAACAGCCACGGAGGGCTGTTTTAAAACAAAAAAAGCATGAATAAGTTTGCTATTTGTGGTATTTTTTCTTGTGACCTCCGGTGTTTTTCTGGAATGTTTTTTTCTTTTTCTGTAAGACTACCGGTTTTTTCTTTGGTACCACTTCACTCACGCTGATTAGTGGTTGTTCCTGGTTGAAAATCAATTTACCCCACGACATGTCCTCCAGATGTTGGCTAATGATGGCATCGTTTACCGATTCGCGGTTCCAGGTAAGATACGAACGCTTCATGTAGTTGGCGATAGCAAAAATCAGGGCCTGTTTTTCTTCCCCTTCCTCAAACTCGATCGCTTTATGGATGATGTCTTCGATGGTTCTTCCATAGTGGCGCAACCTGATTCTCCGTGTGCTGTAAGCCACTTTGTCGGGCTTGCGCTCTCTGGCTTCCCTTTCGGGTTTCGGATAAGGGCCATCAATATCAAGTTGATAATCGGCTATAATATGCATGTGATCCCATAAAGTGTGCAAGTAGTCGTCCGATTGCTGAATGTTTGGGTTTAGCTGAGCCATCACCTTTACAATAAAGGCAGCCGACTTGCTGCGTTTCTCCCGGTCTTCGATGCCAACCGTGTATTCAATCATTTTTTGGATATTCCTGCCATATTCAGGAATAGTCATTTTCTCGCGGGTTGTATTATAATCCATTGGTTTGGTGTGTACTTTTTGCCTTCAACAGGAAAGCAAATTTTGTGCAAAGCTAGTAATTTAATTTTATCCACATCATTTCGGTGTTAAAACCTGGCAAATCAGTGGTCAGTATTTCTCAGGTTATTCCTTCTTTTTGAAAAGATAACGTGTGATAAAAATCCCGTTGGTGTTGTCTTTATTTCCCGAGAACACGCCTGAAGTAACATCGTACAATTCCCATCCCTCGTTGGTGAGTTCTGAAATTTTGTTTGTGATGGTCAGGTCGTTTTGACGGATATTGGAGAAATTGATGCCGGCCATGCTGAAAAAGTTCTGGATTTTGATTTCTTCCATCTTGCCTTCATCGTCAATGGAGATCATTCTGGAGCGCCCTATACCACCGGGCACTACCGATTCAACAGCAGTAATTTGCAACCATTTTATCCTGGCGGGTTCATCACTTTGTTTAAAGCTGTAAAATGTAAAACTTGCCACCGTTAGTAAAACGGCTATGGCGGCTACGAGTAAATTACTTTTTTTCATCTTTTTATTGTTTTAGTGTGGGTTAAAATTGGAGACAGAAAAATTTAGCATTAATTATAGGTATAAGTAAACCGATAGCTGACAAACACATTCGACATCTCCCGTCGGTCATACAGCATACTGTTGGAGGCTTTTCCACTGAATGCTCCGGGAACTGATACCTTAAGCTCCTGCATTTCTTTGTAGGCTTTGCCGCGTTTGATTGTGCCATCACTTAAAATAAGGTAGTCGCGGTGCTGCAGCTTGACCCTCCGGCCTTTAAATTTATAGGTGAATTCGGTGTAGTAACTCAGGTCTTCGGTTTTGAAAATCAGCACGCTGGTGGGGACATCAGGAAGTAATGTGGCCGCAATGGCGGGTTCTGTGGTTATTTTTTTGCCGTTTAGCTCAACGGATATTTGAGTTAGCTCAAGGGTGTTTTTCGCTGTTTGACTTTGAGCCGGGATGATCCAAAAAAGTGTCAGCAACATCGCGACAATAAAAATGTTCTTCATGTACATGCGTTTTATCAGGTGAATACTAAGTCATAATTATTTTGGTGGGTAAAACTAGTAAATTTGCTCCAATGGCAGCTTAGGTTTGATGAACAAAAGAACTTTTTTATGAATGAATTTCCTTTTCAAAACTTTACTCCTCCTGAATCGTTGTCAAAAAATGCAAAACCAGTTTACGTTTGTCGTGAGGCAATGGAGGTGCAAACATCGCCATTTCGCGGGACAAAGCCTCCAAAAATTGCTTAATACTGCATGAAACTTGATCTTCGCTGCAAGCCCCCAAACTTTATTCACAAATAAATGTTTACAAATTTGGTAGTTAGTGAAATAGTTTCTATTTTTGCACCCCAATTTTCAGGGCTTTTGATTAAACGGCTTAAGAAACAATTAATTAGATGGATACACTAAGTTATAAGACAGTAAGTGCGAATGTTAACACCGTTAACAAGGAATGGTTGTTAGTAGATGCAGAGAATGAAATCCTGGGACGCTTGGCCAGTAATGTGGCCAAACTCCTTCGTGGTAAACACAAACCCAACTTTACACCCCATGTTGATTGTGGTGATAACGTGGTTATTATTAATGCTGAAAAAGTTGTTTTAACAGGTGATAAGCTGAATGCAAAGGAGTATGTCCGTCATACAGGTTACCCGGGCGGTCAGCGTTCAAAAACAGCGCGTCAGTTGTTAGAAACAAAGCCTGAAATGTTGGTTGAGAAGGCCATTAAAGGCATGTTGCCAAAAAACAAACTGGGAGCACAGCTTTACCGCAACCTTTACGTATATGTGGGTAGCGAGCACAAGCAGGAAGCCCAGAAACCAAAGAAAATCAATATAAATTCAATCAGATAAAAAACCTATGGAAGTAGTTAATTCATTAGGCAGAAGAAAAACTGCAGTCGCCAGGGTTTATCTTCAGGAAGGTACCGGAAAAATTACCATCAACAAACGCGATTACAAAGAGTTTTTCCCTACCGCAATTTTGCACTATGTTGTTGAACAACCTTTACAGTTAACCAACAATTTAGGCAAATACGATATCAAAGCTAACCTCAACGGGGGCGGTATTACCGGTCAGGCCGAAGCACTTCGGTTAGGCATTGCCCGCGCTCTGGTTAAAATTGATCCTGAGTATCGTCCGGTTTTAAAACAAAACGGACTGATGAAGAGAGACCCACGTATGGTTGAACGCAAGAAACCCGGACAGCCTAAAGCCCGTAAACAATTCCAGTTTAGTAAACGATAGTTTATACTTCCCCGGAATATGTTTAGTATCCAAATTGCTGTAACTCTTGTTTGATTTGCAAAAAGACTATTCAGCAGTTGTTTTTAGTGAACGTAAACAAAAAAAAACACCATGACAAAAGTTAGTTTCGACGAATTACTCGACGCCGGTGTCCACTTCGGTCACCTAAAAAGAAAATGGAATCCCGCTATGGCTCCTTATATCTTCATGGAGCGCAATGGAATCCACATCATTGACCTGTACAAAACACAGGCTAAACTTGAAGAGGCACAAAATGCCCTCAAAAATCTGGCACGCTCAGGCCGCCGTATCCTTTTTGTAGCTACAAAAAAGCAAGCCAAAGTGCTTGTAGCCGATATGGTAAAAAGCATCAACATGCCTTATGTTACAGAACGTTGGCCCGGTGGTATGCTCACCAATTTCGCCACCATCCGTAAGGCCGTTCGTAAAATGACCAGCATCGACAAACTGATGTCGACCAGTTCATGGTCGAACCTCAGCAAAAGAGAACGCCTGCAGATTACCCGCGAGCGCGCTAAACTGGAAAAAAACCTCGGTAGTATTGCCGACATGAGCCGCCTTCCTGCCGCCATCTTCGTAGTGGATATCAACAAAGAAAAGATTGCCGTGGCTGAAGCCCGCAAATTGAATATCCCTGTTTTTGCCATGGTTGATACCAACACCGATCCTAATCTGGTTGATTTTCCTATCCCGGCCAACGATGACGCTTCAAAATCAATTTTTATTATTTTGAATGCTGCCATTCAGGCTGTTGCCGAAGGTTTAAACGAAAGACGTTTGAACAAAGACAAACAGGATGAACTGGATGCCGAAGCCGATGACCTGGAAATGGATGATGTTAAAACAAAATCTAACAACCTGGTTGTAGCTGAAGAAGAAGAAGATGAAAACGCTGAAAAAACATCTAAACCCGGCGTAAAAGAAGACGCCAAGCCAAAAAGAAAACGTAAAGTAATAGCTAAAAAATAGTTTTTAATTTTTAGAATTAGAAGTAATGAATATAACTGCCCAACAAGTAAACGAATTAAGAAAGACTACCGGTGCGGGTATGATGGACTGCAAAAAAGCTTTGGTGGAAGCCGAAGGCGACATGGAAAAAGCCATCGACATACTCCGGAAAAAAGGTCAGAAAGTAGCCGCAAACCGTGCCGACCGTAGCGCTGACGAAGGCGTTGTGCTTGCAAAAACCTCCGCTGATGGTAAATATGCCGCTATCGTTATGGTGAACTGTGAAACAGATTTCGTTGCCAAAAACAATGACTTCGTGGCCTATGTTCAGTCTATTGCCGATCTGGCTGTTAACAACCAGGCTAAATCTGCTGACGAACTGGGTGCACTTTCACTCAATGGACGTACTGTTGCTGAAACCGTGGTAGATCAAACCGGTGTGATAGGTGAAAAAATTGAGCTCGGAAAATTTGATTTCGTAGCCGGTGAAAGCGCCTATGCTTATATCCATCCCGGAAATCGTATTGCCACTGTGGTAGCTTTCAATAAAGCTGGCGATCATCTGGCACAAGCCGGTAAAGATGTGGCCATGCAGGCTGCCGCTATGGCTCCCGTAGCTTTAGACAAAGGCGATGTGGCTCAGGCTACCATCGATCGTGAAATGGAAATAGGAATGGATCAGGCCCGTCAGGAAGGCAAACCGGAAGAAATGCTGGAGAAAATTGCTATGGGTAAACTGACCAAATTTTACAAGGAAAACACACTGCTCAACCAGGCTTTTATCAAAGATGGCAAAAAAAGTGTGGCTGATTACCTGAACGATGTAGAAAAAGGATTAACCGTTGTTGCTTTCAAACGTTTCGCTTTGGGTGCGTAACCGTTAAGTCCATTAAATAAAAAAAAGAGGCCTTCATATCGAGGGCCTCTTTTTTTTATTGTCATCTCTCACCTTAGGCCTGATTTAACAGGGTTTTCACCATAGCTGAAATGGTTTTGTTATCGGCTTTTCCTGAAAGTTTCTGTGAAGCCAGTCCCATTACCTTGCCCATTTCTTTCATCGAGGTGACTCCGGTTTGCGAAATGATCTGTTTGATAATGGCGGCAAGTTCTTCCTCTGATATTTGCTCCGGCAGATAGGCTTCGATAATCTCAGCCTGATACGTTTCTTCCTCCTCCAGATCAGGACGGTTTTGTTCGGAATACAAGGCCGCTGCCTCCTTACGTTGCTTCACCAGTTTCTGGAGCAGTTTGATTTCGACTGATTCCGGGATTTCCATGCTGGAAGTGTCTTTACCTGTTTTCAGCAACAACAACTCCGACTTGATAGCCCTGAGCGCATTCAGCTTACGCTTGTCTTTGGCAAGCATAGCCTGTTTAATGTCGTTATTGATGAGTATTTCGAGATTCATGGTTTGTGCTTTTTTAATCTACATTGTCGTGAAGAAAGGAGTTGTCGCTCTTGATCACCGGTTGATTTTTTGAATCCTCGCCCAAGGTGAACCGCGAGATCACGGTGTCTGAAGAGTGGCTGGTCTCGTCGATTTGATAATTCTTTCTGAGGTAAGCCGGTTGCCTTTCGAGTTCGTCGACTTTTTCAGCTGACCGCAGATTTATGCTCAGGGTTTTGAGTTTGCTAATTCGCTCAGCTGCATTTTTCGAAATGGCTTCCTCTTCGTTTTCAGGAAGTTTCGGAGCAACGGGCGTTTTATAGGTTGCCGTATTATCAGACGATACCGTATGTCCAACGCTAAGATATGATTTCTCGGAATGACGGATCAGGCTGACAGGAGTGGCATTAGACTGGTTTTTAATGGTTGTTTCACGGTTGTCAGTTTCTAAGGTATGCCTGAGCCCCGAATCTGTAGGTTCTGTCTTTTCGGGTTTAGTCACTGTTTCTGGCCTTTGGATGGACGCCACTGGAGTTTTCAATTCGATGGTTGGTTCCGGGGCAGTAATCTTTGGTGCGGAGGGCACTTCCGTTTTTGCCGTGGCCGGGCCTTTGTTTGATGTGCCTACAACCCCAACGATGGTCGCTTCCCTGGTAGCCTCTTCCACTTGTTTAACTGTTTCAAAACCAGTTGCGATAATGGTGATCCCGATTTGGTTGCCGAGCGACTCATCCGTTCCCGTTCCCCAGATTAAGTCGGCATCAACACCCACTTCAGCGGTAACGTATTCAGTTATCTCGGTAATTTCGTCCATTGTAATGTCGTTTGCCCCTGTCATGATGTAAAGCAGGATGCTGGTAGCGCCTTTCACTTCGTTGTCGTTCAGCAGCGGTGAATTCATGGCCTGTTCGATGGCGTGGATGGCCCTGTTTTCACCTTCAGCTCTGGCCGATCCCATGATGGCTCTGCCACTGTTCTTCATTACGGTTTTTACATCCTCGAAGTCAACGTTTACATACCCGGTTACCGTGATTAGTTCAGCAATGCCTTTGGCTGCGGTGGTGAGCACGTTGTCGGCTTTGGCAAAAGCGTCTGACAGCACAAGATCGCCAAACTGCTGGCGGAGTTTGTCGTTGCTGATAACCAAAAGGGAGTCGACATGTTTTCGCATTTCCTCTATCCCTACTTCGGCCTGTTTGCGTCGTTTTCTTCCTTCAAAATGAAAGGGAAGTGTTACAATACCCACAGTCAGGATACCCAATTCGTGGGCCAGCTGGGCAATAACCGGAGCTGCACCTGTTCCTGTACCGCCTCCCATTCCAGCCGTGATGAACAGCATCTTGGTGGTTGTATCGTTAAGCAGCTCTTTGATTTTATCGATAGACCCCTCGGCTGCCGTTCTGCCCACCTCAGGATTAGCTCCTGCACCGAGTCCGTCTTTGTTGCCGATCTCAATTTTAGTTGGAACAGGACTCGACTCGAGAGCCTGCACATCGGTGTTGCAAATAGCGAACTCTACACCTGTAATACCTTGCTTAAACATGTGGTTTACAGCGTTCGTCCCTCCACCGCCTACGCCTAAGACTTTGATATAGGACGGATGTTGTTTTGGCTGAAAAGTAATCATATGCGGGTAAAATTATTCGTTTTATAAAAATAGATCAAATGAATATGTTGTTACGGAGTACTTATACTAGTTTTTAACAATAAAAAGTTAATTGTTTAGGCTGAAGCATCGCTGTCGAACCATTTTTTAATGAGTTCAATAAACCGGGAAGAACCAGACTCTCCTTTGGGTGTTATACTCCTTCCGTTGTCAGTTGCTGGAGTGTCTGATGTGGGTTCTTCTTTATAGCCTACCTTTCTTTTTTCGTAATCGAAGCGTTTGATTCCTTCGATAACCAACCCAATACCCGTTGAGTACATGGGAATAGCCATTTCATCACTTACATCGTTGGCCAGATGTTCGTTAGGATAGCCTATCCGTGTGTCCATGCCTGTGGTAAATTCGGTAAGCTGGTCGATGTGTTTGAGTTGTGCCCCACCTCCGGTAAGCACGATGCCGGCGATTAACTTTTTCTCAAAGCCCGAATTTCTGATCTCGAAATATACCTGTTCGATGATCTCCTCCATACGTGCCTGAATGATGAAAGCCAGGTTTTTTAGCGTAATTTCTTTCGGTGACCTTCCGCGTAAGCCGGGAATAGCTACCACTTCATCGTCGCGGTTCTCGCTTGCCAGGGCTGATCCGAATTTCACTTTGAGTTCTTCAGCATGTTTTTTAATGATCGTGCAGCCCTCCTTTACATCTTCTGTCACCACATCACCACCAAAAGGAATCACTGCGGTATGTCTGATGATATGGTCTTGAAAAATAGCGATATCCGTAGTACCTCCCCCGATATCCACCAACACTACACCTGCTTCTTTTTCCTCATCGCTCAAAACCGCTTCCGCTGATGCGATTGGTTCTAAAATGAGATCTACCATCTCGAGACCCGCTTTTTTTATGCACTTGTAGATGTTTTTAGCCGCGGCCGTCTGACCAATGATGATATGAAAATTAGCCTCCAGCGTGCTGCCCAACATGCCCACAGGTTCGCGGATGCCTCCTTCCCCGTCGATAATAAACTCTTGAGCAATAACATCAATGATTTCCTCTCCCGGCGACATGTTTAGCTTGTACATGTTATGGATGAGTAGGTCGATTTCCTCGGTGCTAATCTCGCTGTCGGGGTCTTCGCGCATGATGTTCCCGCGGTGTTGATAGCTTTTAATGTGCTGACCTGCGATACCTACGTTGACGTACTTAATGGATACACCTGATTTTTCTTCAGCAATTTCAACAGCTTTTTTGATGGACTGCACCGTGTTTTCGATGTTGGCCACCACACCGCGTTTTACGCCTATCGATTCCGCTTTTCCATAGCCAAGTATTTCAATCTTACCAAATTCATTTCTGCGCCCTACTATACAGGCGATTTTCGTAGTGCCGATGTCTAAACCGACGATGATTTCAGATTCCATAGCGTTATTTTTTTGTACAAACTATCTGGTTTTTATATTTTAAGTTGATCAACTGATACTTTTCCCAATCGTTGTTCTGACTCATTTCATGGTAAAAAGCATACAGGTTTTCCAGTTTTTCCTCCAGGTTGCTCAGGTCGCCAAGCAAGATCAGATGTTCGCCAAATTCGGGGACAAGCTCCCATTCACCGATACTGTTTAAATAAATCTGGCTTATCTGTGCATTGAAAAAACTGTCGGATCGTATCTTTTTTATCAGGTTGAACATCCCGAAAAGGGGTGTCTGCCTGTAAATGGTGTCATAAATGTTTTCATGGCCTTGTTGCCGCAGGTTGTTTAAGTACCCATTGGCAATAATTACGCGGGGGGCATAGCTCGGATGAACGGGAAAAAAGCTCCCGTTTTCGTCGATGTAGTAACTTTTTTGATTCTTTTCGTAAACACGTACAATGGGCGCGCGTTCTTTTGCATAAACGAAAATCTCCCCCCTAAGTCCTGTAAAGCAGTCGACATGTTCCAAAAACACGTTTTTAATAAGTTGTTCTTCGATGGCTTGCTCATCTATTTCTTTTATCCGCCGCGTCAACAAAGTGTCCTTAGGGTTAATGGTTGTCGAAAGTTGTTGGGCAGTTACAAATCCTCCGTCGTTGGCGGGCGATACCTTAATAATGACTTCACTTATCCGTTCGTTTGAATGCAGGTGGTAGGCGAACCCCGAAAGAGCAAGTAGTCCGATGCCGGCCAACACGATAGCTGATATGGTGAGTATTTTTTTTATCATAGCGCCAGGATTTTTTCAATTTGCGTCACCATCAGACTTATATCTCCGGCTCCCATCGTGAGCAGGATGTCAAAGTTATGCGACAGAATGAAGCTTTCCAGGTTTTCTTTGTTCACCAGATATTTGGCCGGGTGGTTCATCTTGGTTAGTAAAAGTTCGGAACTTACCCCTTCTATGGGTTTTTCCCGTGCGGGATAAATTGGTAGCAAAGCCACGATATCAAGCGTTTGTAGTGCCTTGGCAAAATCATCGGCAAAGTCGCGGGTGCGGCTGAACAGATGGGGTTGGAACAAACCAAGAATTCGTTTTTCGGGGTATAGTCGTTTTACAGCTTCTATGGTAACCCTGATTTCTTCGGGATGGTGGGCATAGTCATCAATCAAAACCTTTGATCCTGTGGTCTTTCTAATCTCAAAGCGTCGCTCCACGCCAGAAAAGGTACTCAGTCCCTCCTTTATCTCGCCCGGAGTAAGACCGAATTGGGAAACTGCCGCCACAGCCGCCAGTGCATTTTCAATGTAGTGAAGGCCCGGAACCTGAAGCCACAGATCGGTAATCTCAATTTCAGGTGTTTTGATAGTAAAAGTAAAGCGGTGATCCTGAACACAGATGTCTTTGGCGCTGAACCCCGCCTCAGGATATGCTCCGTAACTCACCTTATTAGGGATTTTGTTAAAGTATTTTTCCAGGGTATGATGATATATCAGCAATCCCTTTGGGTCGACCTGTGAGGCAAATTCCAGAAAAGTGCTTTTTAGTGCGTCGTGATTTTGGTAGATGTCCAGATGATCGGCATCCATTGAGCTGACAATGGCTACCTGGGGATGTAACCGAAGAAAAGAACGGTCGAACTCATCGGCTTCTACCACAAAAATATCGGTTGTGGGTGAAAGAATGAGATTTGACTTATAGTTGTTGGTAATGCCACCGACGAAAGCGGTTATTTCTTTGCCAGCGTTTTTAAGCAAATGGGCAACAAGAGCCGAAATACTTGTTTTTCCATGTGTTCCGGCTACGGCGATGGTGTTGTGTTCACGGCTGAGATTCCCCAGCAACTCGGCGCGTTTTATGGTTGTGAAATTTTTAAGGCAATACACCAGTTCTTTGTTATCGGCAGGAATGGCCGGGGTGTAGACAACAAATTGTGTTTGTGGAGGTATTTTTGATGCTTCTTCATGATAATGGATGTGCATGCCTTCGTTTTCGAGCTGTCGTGTAAGCGCCGATGGGGTAAGGTCATAGCCTGACACTATGTAGCCCAGGTTTTTGTAATATCGGGCCAATGCGCTCATGCCAATGCCACCGATGCCGAGGAAGTAGATATGTGTATTGGCGGCTTTCATTTTTTGTTGGCGTTTATTAATTGTACAACTTGGTCAACGATGGCTTTTGTAGGATCTTGATGGTCGAACAGCGCCAGATTGGTGGCCATTTCTTTTCTTTTTTCTGAGTCCATTATCAGTCTGATGACCATGTTGGCCAGTTTGGCTGAGGCCTGAGATTCAGGGATAAGTATTCCGGCAGCATTGTCGGAGAGGGTGCGTGCGTTTCGCGTCTGGTGATCTTCGGCGGCACCCGGTAAAGGGATCAGGATGGCTGGTTTGCGAACAGCTACAATTTCGGCAATCGCAATCGCTCCGGCGCGCGAAACAACAACATCGGCGCAGGCATAAGCATATTCCATCTGACGGATAAAATCCTTCACCACTACTTTCTCCTGTCCGTTCGTGGCACCAACAATGGCTTGAGCCTGAGAGAGGCCGGTTTTTCCGGTTTGCCAAACAATTTGAATGTTTTCCAATAGCAACGAGTCGAGGTTGTGGCCAAGTGCTTCGTTTATCGGGCGTGCACCCTGACTTCCTCCGATAACAAGCAAGACGGGAAGCGAAGGATTCAGCCCGAAATAGGCACAAGCCTCTGCCTTGCTTAGTTGAGCATGGGTAATTTCTTTACGAATCGGGCTGCCGGTAAGTACTATTTTTTCGTTTGGAAAATATTTTTCCATACCGGGATACCCCACGCAAATTCTGTTAACCCGACCGGCCAGCCATTTGTTGGTGAGTCCGGGATAGGAGTTTTGTTCCAGGATCAGTGTTGGTATCCGTTGCCCGGCGGCCATGTATAGCAATGGGCCACTGGCATAGCCACCAGTGCCGATAACAACATCAGGTTTAAACTGTTTTATGATGTTTTTTGCCTTGAGCAGACTGGTAATCAGTTTAAATGGAAACCAAAGGTTTTGCAGGGTCATTTTTCTTTGAATGCCTGAGATGGGTAACCCCACGATTTCATATCCCGACTGAGGAACTTTTTCCATCTCCATGCGACCAATGGCTCCCACGAACAAAAAATCAGCTCCTTCAAGCTCTGACTTCAATCCATCGGCAATAGCCACAGCCGGGAAGATATGGCCTCCTGTGCCACCGCCACTTAACATGATATGGATTTTCTTCTTATCCATTTTCTACCTCATCTGTTACAACCGTTTGGTCAATAAGTGCTTGTTGCTCAATTTCTTTGCTTACGCTAAGGATGATTCCTATGGCGAGGCTCGTAAACCAGATGGAAGTGCCTCCCATGCTCAGTAAGGGAAGCGGCTGGCCGGTTACCGGCAAAAGTCCAACTGCAACACCCATGTTTATCATGGCCTGAAAAACGAGAGAAAAGCCCACGCCAATGGTCAGAAACGCCCCAAAAGTGCCCGGAGCTTTGGTCACAATTTTAACAGCTCGAAAAAATAGTACCAAATACAACAACACGACAAAGGTACCACCGGCAAGGCCATACTCTTCGATGATGATGGCAAATATAAAATCGGAATAGGGGTGAGGAAGGAAATTTCGCTGGGTACTGTTGCCCGGCATTTTACCCAATAAACCTCCGGTAGCAATGGCTATTTTGGCTTGTTCAAGCTGGTAGTTGTCGGCCGATTTGCCATCAACGTAAGAGGTTATGCGGTTCTTCCATGTTCCCAAACGCCCCTGCTGGCCTTCCGGTAACGCCATTAGGATAGCTACAGCTATTGACATGGCAACCAAACCGAGAACCACCATGCCAAGGATGTATTTAAAGTTTACTCTGCCAATAAAAATTAAGACCAGACTGGTAATGAACAGCATGGCTGCCGTGGAGAAGTTAGCAAAAAAGATTAGCCCCGTAACGATGAGTACCGGAACAATGATGGGCAGGAAAGCTGACCTGAAGTCCTTTATGTCGTCCTGTTTTTTACTTAGCATTCGGGCCAGATAAACTATTAAAGTAATTTTCGCCAGATCGGACGTCTGGAAAGTGAGTCCAAAGGGCAGAGGAAGCACACGTTTGGCCTCATTTAAGTTGAGTCCGAAGAGCAGGGTGACGAGCAGCAAAGGAACGGCGATAAAAAGCGCGACCTGGAAAATACGTGAGTAATAGGTGTATTTTATCCTGTGTGCCAGGTACATAAAAAGCAACCCGAACAACAATACAAAAGCATGTTTTAGCATGTAATAGTTGGTGTTGCCTCCTTGATATTTGTAGGCAAGCGTCCCGGTAGAGCTATACACGGCCAAAAATGAAAGCAAGCTGAGCAGGAAAACCACGGCCCAGATTACCCTGTCGCCTTTTATTTTTGTTGTCAGAGAGGTCATGGTTATAGTCTGTTTACAGCCTGTTTAAACTGATTGCCACGGTCTTCGTAACTCTCAAACAAGTCGAAGCTGGAGCAGGCGGGTGAAAGCAGAACAATATCTCCTTTCGAGGCCAGTTGGTAGGCTTCTATTACTGCATCCTCGGCCGATTCGGTATTTATAATATCCGGCACTAGCTCACCGAATGCTTCATGAATTCGGGAATTGTCGAGCCCAAGGCACACAATGGCTTTTACTTTTTCTTTCACCAACAGTTTAAGCGATTCGTAATCGTTGCCTTTGTCAACACCTCCTGCAATCCATACAGTTGGTTTGTCAACATACTCGAGGGCATACCAGGTAGAATTGACATTGGTTGCTTTTGAGTCGTTGATAAAACTTATCCCATGCACGCTCGAAACGAATTCGAGCCGATGGGCGATGTTTTGAAAATCGGAAAGGCTTTGTTTCAGGCTTTCTTTTCTTACATCCATAAGTTTGGCGGCAATACCGGCTGCCATCGAATTGTGGATGTTGTGTTTTCCTTGTAGTGCTAATTGTTCCAGGGTCATAGTAAATTGGTTATTAAGGTGTACTATTTTAATTTTATCGTTTTCGAGGTAAGCCCCGTTGATAACGGGATGGGGTGTTAAGGAGTAAGGAAACCTTTGAGCCACCAGCGGGCGTAAGGACATCTCACGCGCCAGAACAGGGTCGTCGGCACAGTATATCACGGCATCGTGGGGTGTCTGGTTTTGAAGAATCCTCATTTTTGATTCGACATATCGTTCAAACTGATAGGCATATCGATCGAGGTGATCAGGTGTGATGTTGGTTATTACCGCGATATCGGCCTTGAATTTGAACATGCCATCCAGCTGAAAGCTGCTTATTTCGAGGACAAACACATCATAATCATGTTCAGCAACCTGACGTGCAAAACTCTGTCCGATGTTACCAGCCAATCCCACGTTTAGCCCGGCATTTTTAAGCAAATGAAAAATGAGCAAAGTGGTAGTGGTTTTGCCATTGCTTCCGGTGATACAAATGAGCTTAGCCTGGGTAAAACGTGAGGCAAATTCTATCTCAGATATAATCGGGATGCCTGCTTCGGTCAGTTTTTGAATTACCGGAGCATGATCGGGAATGCCGGGACTTTTGATTATTTCGCCTGCCTCCAACAAAATATCCAGTGTGTGTCCATTTTCCTCGAAGGCAATTTTGCGGGCAATCAGCTCTTGCTTGTAAATTTCACCTATGCCACTGTTGTCGCTCACAAACACATCAAATCCCTGTTGCCTGGCCAGCACAGCTGCGCCAATGCCGCTTTCGCCGCCACCTAAAATCGATATTTTGCGATTTTTGTGCATAGGGATTTACCTGAGTTTAAGGGTTATAATGGTGGTCACCGCCAGAAAAATTCCAATAATGAGAAACCGTTGTACGATCTTTGGCTCTGGGTAGCCGAGTTTCTGAAAATGATGATGTAAAGGCGACATTTTAAAAATGCGACGCCCTGCTCCATATTTTTTCTTGGTATACTTAAAATAGGATACCTGAATGATAACAGAAAGGCTTTCGGCCAGAAAAATGCCGCACAGGATAGGAATAAGCAGTTCTTTACGGATAATAATGGCGAAAACGGCGATGATTCCTCCAATCGACAAGCTGCCTGTATCGCCCATAAAAACTTGAGCCGGGTAGGTGTTAAACCACAGAAAACCAACTGTTGCACCGACGAAGGCGGCTATATAAATGGTGAGTTCGCCCACATTGGGAAGGTACATGATGTTGAGGTAATCGGCGAAAATGATGTTGCCCGAGACCCATGCCAGCAGCCCTAGTGTGAGGCCAATAATACCGGATGTGCCGGCGGCCAGTCCGTCCATGCCATCGGTCAGGTTTGCACCGTTTGATACGGCAGCGATAATAAAAATGACCAGTGGGATAAAGATCAGAAAAGCCCATTTTTCGTAACCATCGCCCATCCAGCTTAATAAACTGGAGTAGTCAAATTCGTTGTTTTTTACAAACGGAATGGTGGTTTTGGTGCTCTGTATCTGCTCATAAGCAAACTTTGAAGAAGGTCCGGATTCTTCGAGGGTAATGACAATTTCGGAGGCGGGTTTGGCCTTTTCGCGTACCACCACCTGTGGGTTAAAATACATCACTAAGCCCACGATCAAACCCAGAATTACCTGACCAATGATTTTGTAAATGCCACGAAGACCTTTTTTGTCTTTTTTGAAGACTTTGATGTAGTCATCGGAAAAACCTATCGCGCCAAGCCAAACGGTAGTGAAAAGCATTAACAGTATATAGATGTTGGAAAGTTTTGCGAAGAGAAGCGTTGGGACTAAAATGGAAGCGAGAATAATCAGACCCCCCATGGTAGGCGTGCCTTGTTTTTCGAGCTGCCCTTCTAAACCCAGATCGCGGATGGTTTCGCCAACCTGTCGGCGGTTGAGGTACGAAATCCACCTGTTGCCAAAAAGCAGGCTAATGATAAGAGAGGTAATCACTGCCATAGCTGCCCGAAACGAGAGGTAGTTAAACACCCCGGCTCCGGGGAAGTTAAAAGCATTGTCCAGATATTGAAATAGTGAGTAAAGCATGGTTATTCTTCATTCATTAAGTTCAAAATAATTTCTTTGTCGTCGAAGGGATAGCGCACCCCTCCAATTTCTTGGTATTTTTCATGACCTTTGCCTGCAATTAGAATTAAATCGCCCGGCTGAGCCAGATTCCAGGCGGTTTTTATGGCTTCCTTGCGGTTGGCAATGACCATTGTTTTTGATCGTTTCGTAATCTCAACACCTTTTTCCATCTCTTCCAGGATGACCTGAGGGTCTTCGGTACGCGGATTATCGCTCGTGAGTATCAGTCTGTTGCTTAACCGTGAAGCTATGGCGGCCATCAACGGGCGTTTTGTTTTATCGCGATCACCTCCTGCGCCTGTTATGGTTATCAGCTGCTCGTTGTGGGTACGCAGGTCGTTCAAAGTCCTGAGCACGTTTTCAAGGGCATCCGGTGTGTGGGCATAGTCGATAATAGCGGTAATGTTGTTGGATGATTTAATCACATCAAACCTTCCTTCTGCGCCCTGCAACGAGCTTATTTCTCTCAGGACATCTTCTTTTGATTCGCCCAGAAGCATGGCTGTGCCGTAAATGGCCATGAGGTTGTATGCGTTAAACAGACCCGAAAGTGGTGAATAGACCTCGGTATTGTCAATTTTTATATGCATACCGTTGATCTGGTTTTCCATGATCCGGCCTTTAAAATCGGCCATGTTTTTTAATCCGTAATATTTCTTCCGGGCACGTGTGTTTTGAAGGATAATGCTGCCGTTCCGGTCGTCGGCGTTCGATAAGGCAAAAGACTTGGAGGGCAGCTGATCGAAGAATTTCTTTTTGGCTTCCAGATAGGCCTTAAAGGTTTGATGGTAGTCGAGGTGGTCGTGGGTGAGGTTGGTGAAAACGCCTCCCGAGAAATCAAGACCTGCGATACGTCCCTGATCTACAGCGTGTGAGCTGACCTCCATAAACACATGACTGCAGCCGGCCAATACCATACGCGAGAGTAATTCATTAATTCTAATGGCGTCGGGAGTGGTATGTGTTGAAGGCCATTCGGTGTCTTCTATCCTGTATGAGATGGTAGAGATTAATCCACACGGATACCCAAGCTTCCGGAACAACTTGTAAAGTAAGGTGGCGGTAGTTGTTTTACCGTTGGTGCCTGTTATCCCTACAAGTTTCATCTTTTTGGAAGGGTTGTCAAAAAAATTGGAGGACATCATACCCAAGGCCAGCGCGGAATCTTTTACCCGGATATAGGTTACCCCTTCACTCATGTTGGACGGCAGTTCGTTGCAAACAATGGCGGTTGCACCTTTTATAATCGCTTGTCCGATGTAGTCGTGTCCATCTGTCCGTGTGCCCTTAACAGCCACGAAAGCAGTGCCCTGAGATACTTCTCTGGAGTCGAATGCAACCCTTTCAACCGGAATATCCAATTGTCCGCGAGTTTCAACTGCTCCGCAAGCGTATAATATGTCTTGTAACGATTTCAATGTTTACAGATTTGATAGTTCTAGATTGATGTGCATGTTTGAGGTAATTGGCTGACCGGGATTTATCGACTGAGATCTGACCACGCCGCGTCCGGAAAGGGTAATGTCGATTCCCATGTTTTCGAGCAGGAATACGGCATCTTTTGCCTTCATCCCTCTGACGTTTGGGACTGTATTGTTGTGAAAACGAACAGCATAGATGGAGTTCGATCCGCTTTCTGTGTTGGATATTACCCATGGTTCAGCGCCCTGACTTTCGGTAAAAGGTATTTTCAGATCACTAAAAATGGTTGCCAAATCCGCGAAATAAACAGGGCGATTAGCATTGGCCACGCGAATGGTGTCAGTAGATTGATCTGTAGGCAGATTTAGAGATATAGAAGTAGCATACAGGTTATCAGCAATTTCTTTAAATGCCGGAGCGGCCACACTTCCACCGTAATATTTACCAGCCGACGGGTTGTTAACGACAACGATACACGAATAAACCGGATTGTCGGCAGGGAAATAGCCTACAAAAGTGCCGTTGTAGTTGGTTTTGTTGTATTTACCTCCGGTGGCAATTTGTGCCGTTCCGGTTTTTCCGGCTACTTTATAAGGTGTGTTTCTGAAAGTGGATTTTCCTGTGCCACGTTCAATTACTCCTTCGAGAAGCGATTGAGCCAGCTTTAGCGTGGTGTCGGCTATAAGTTTTTTGTTTAACACCACCGGGTCGAAGTGCTCTTTGGGGAGTCCGCCTTCCATTACATCGGTAACGAAATAGGGCTTCATCATGACTCCGTTGTTGGCAATCGCATTGTACAGCGTGAGTGTTTGCAAGGGCGTGATAGTGAGCTCGTAACCAATCGACATCCAGGGCAGCGAAGTGCCGTACCAGGTTTTTTTGTTCGACGGATGCTTGATCTGCGGACGTCCTTCTCCTTGAATCTCCAGATCGAGGGGTTTGTTAAGCCCGAAGGAGTAGAGCCTTTCGACGAATTTCTCCGGTTCGTCTTTGTAGGCATTATAAATGATTTTAGAGATTCCCACGTTGGAGGAATGTTCAAAAGCATCGCGTACCGTTACCCTGCCATTTCCGATTTTATGAACATCTTGCATGCCTCTGTTATAATAGGTGGTGTATCCTTCACCGGTGATCAGGCTGTCGGTAAGTTGGACTTTTTCGTCTTCGAGGGCGGCCAGGATGGAAGCCAGCTTAAAGGTAGATCCGGGTTCGATGCTTTCGCCGATGCTGTAGTTGTAGGTTTCTTTGTAACGTCCATCAAGGCTGTCGTAACGCAGGTTGGCATTGGCTTTGATTTTTCCTGTTTTCACCTCCATAACAACGGCACAACCCTGGAAGGCTTTGTTTTCGATGAGCGTGTTGAGCAACGCTTTTTCGGTCATATCCTGAATCTCGATATCAAGCGTAGTTACGATATCTAACCCATCCATGGGTTCTACTTCATTTTCATCGTGTATGGGTATCCAGTCGCCCTGATTTATCCGGCGCATGACCTGTTTCCCGTTTTTACCTGTAAGTGTTTCAGAGTAAGCCCCTTCGAGGCCTACATACAGGTTTTCCTTTTCGATAACATAACCGATCGTTCTGGCAGCCATTTCGTTGAAGGGAAGCGCTCTTTTGGTTTTCTGCAGCACAATTAATCCGCCTTGATATCTCCCGTTTCTGAAAATAGGTAGTTTTTTTATGGCTTTAAGTTGGTCATAACTTGTTTTTCGGCTGATAAGCAGGTAGCGGTTCCCGTTTTTTCGGGCTTTTACCAGGTCGTTTTTAATGGTTCTGGCCGACTTGTTCAGTATTTGCGCCAGACCTCTTGCAATTGAATCCACACTTTCGTTAAACACAGCATTCGATATGGCAGGGTTGGCGGCATCAAATCTTACTTCGAAGATGGGTACGGAAGTGGCCAGCAGACTTCCATCGGCAGCCAGAATATTTCCACGGGCGGCTTCAATGTCGAATACTTTTATTTCCTGGTTGATGGCTTTTTGCTCTAAGGCCTTCTTTTCATTTATTTGGATATAAACAATCTTTGCAACGATAGCTATTCCGAAAATAAGCATCCCGAAATAAACCAGATACACACGCCACAATATGTCTTTTTTTACATCCATTGTTGTTATTTCCGTTTTTGTGGAACTATAAGTTTTTTAAGCGGCTCGGTGTTTTCCCTGATCCCCTTCTTCTGAAGTTTCTGCGATATCTGCGATTGTTTTTCAAGTTGGGTAAGTGTTGATTTAAGATGAATGTATTCATACCTCAGTTCTTTCACTTCTTTTCGCAACTGATTTATCTCGCGAATTTTATTTTCAGCCAGGTAGTTGTTGGATATGTATGTGAAGGCTAAAAAAGCAATAAAAAGCAGGTAAGGCAGGAGCGTGAACGTGCCCTGCGAAAGGTAATCACCGCCCAGAACGCCTTTCATAGCCACGCCAAAGCGTGAGCTCTGAGTGGGAGCGGCAGGCAATTCTTCAACTACCGGTTCTTTCTTTTTTAATGTATTCGCCTTTGCCATTGTTATTTTTTTTCTGCGATTCTAAGTTTGGCGCTGCGGGCACGCGGATTGGCTTCTGTTTCTTCGATTCCCGGAGTGATTGGTCGTCCGGAAATGGTTTTAAAATCGACCTGTATATTGCCATAAAAATCTTTTTCCAGCAGGCCATCGAAATTTCCTGACTTGAAGTAATTTTTTACCAGGCGATCTTCCAGCGAATGGTAAGAGATGACCACCATACGTCCTCCTGGTTTTAGGGCTTTCATGCCTTCGGTGAGCAATGTTTTCAGGGCATTCATTTCATCGTTAACCTCAATGCGTAAAGCCTGAAAAACCAGCGCCAGGTATTTATTTAGTTTGTGAACAGGAAAATAGGTTTTTACTGCGGCAATTAGCTCGGCCGTTGTGGCAATGGGTTTTATTTCGCGTGTTTTAATGATTCCACGTGCCACGTGATAAGCATTTTTCAGCTCGCCAAACTCTTTAAGAATTCTGATGAGCTCCTTTTCACTGTAGGTGTTCACCAGCTCTGCGGCAGTCATGGTGTTGTTTTGGCCCATGCGCATGTCGAGGGGAGCATCAAATCGGGTGGAGAATCCTCTTTGGCCTTCATCAAACTGATGCGATGAGACGCCCAGATCGGCCAGTATTCCATCAACAGGGAAGGCCTCGTGCAACTTGAGGAAGTTCATCAGAAACGTGAAATTATGGTTGATCAGCGTGAACCTGTCGTCGTTGATGCTGTTTTTCAGGGCATCCCGATCCTGGTCGAAAGCCAGTAACCTGCCACCCGACAATCGATTCAGGATTTCGCGTGAATGACCGCCGCCGCCAAAGGTAACATCCACGTAAATCCCGTTGGGATCAATGCGTAAACCTTCGATGCTTTCGTTTAGTAATACCGGATTGTGATACATTTTATATTATTCAGTTTCAAACTCGCCCATCACTTCTTCTGCCAAATCAGCAAAATCATCCGGGTCAAAGTCAACCGCCTGTTCATAGGCCACTTTGTCCCATATTTCGATGCGGTTTACAACTGATGTAAGTACAACCTCTTTGGTGATACCCGCGTATTTCATCAAATCTTTAGGAATGAGCATCCTGCCCGTTCCGTCCAACTCGAGGGGTTTTACACCAGCCATAAACTTGGTAATGAATTCCGCGTTTTTCTTTTTGAACATGTTGAGTTTGCTCACCAGCGCAGTTTCCTCCTGCCAGTGGCTCACCGGAAATAATTCAAGACACTTTTTGAAAATGCTGCGCTTGATCACAAAACCCGAAGCAAGCGCCTCCCCAATCTGGGATTTGTATTGCACGGGGAACATTAAACGTCCTTTCGTGTCCAGTTTGCATTCGTATGTCCCTAATATATTGATCATTGAAAACGAAGAATTATGGCGTAAATGTACTAACTATTTACCACAATTTTACATTATTTACCACCTTTTACCACATTGTTAAAAAAAAGTTGCGTTTTTAACATAAAAAAAGTTTGGCCAAATTTTAAAAATATTGAAAATCAATGGCTTGTGTTTTCCAAAATTGCTCGTATCAACTTATTAACAATGAGCGAAGTGAAAAATTGTTAATAACTCGGACTATGAATTTTCAATTATGTTTGATTACTAACGATTTAGAGCAATTCTTAACAGGTGCGGAAAGCGGTAACTGTTTAGAAGTAGTTATACCTGACAGGAATAAACAAAAATATTTGTAATCCTGAGCTGATTCGGTATAACCCTGTCTTCGACCGAAGTGCTCCGAAGAATGAAATCTGCGTTTTCTGATAATTTTCGTGGTTACGGGGTCGGGCAGCGTGCTTGTTTGTTATCTTTGTCGTAATGGAACGCATCACACTTTTTGCTGAAATATTGCTGCCACTGCCGGTAGTGGGTACATTTACCTACCGCATTCCGTTTGCCATGAATGAGGATATTGCCATTGGGAAGCGGGTTGCCGTTCAGTTTGGAGGAAGGCGTGTTTTGGCCGGTATTGTCAAATCGGTTCATGAGAAAGTTCCTGTTGACTACGTTCCAAAATACATCCTTTCCATTCTCGACGCCGATCCTGTTGTTCTTCCGGTTCAGTTGCGTTTTTGGGAATGGATTTCATTGTATTACATGAGTACGGAAGGAGAAGTTCTGGCGGCAGCTTTACCTTCGGTGTTCAAGCTGGCGAGTGAGTCGAAAGTCATGCTGCACCCTGCGTATGTGCCGGATCGTGAGCCACTTGGAACAGCCGAATACCGGATTACGGAAGCCTTGTTGTACAAAAAAAAACTGACCATCGGCGAACTCACGCGTATCGCCGGTATCGCCAAAGTGTTGCCTGTTTTGAAAACCATGATCGAGCAACAACTGATCATCATGGAAGAGGAGTTGGAGGAGACCTATAAATCAAAAAAAGAAAAATTTATCCGGCTTTCAGAGGCAGTTGCCGACGAAGACCATCTCAGGCAGGTGATGGACGAATTAGGGCGAAAAGCACACAAGCAACTGGAAGTGTTGATGGCCTTTATTGGATTGGTTGGTTTTCCGCTTAACGGTGCTGTGGTAGTCAGGCAGCATGAACTGCTGGCCAAATCCGGTGCTTCGGCTGCGGTGCTTAAAACGCTGGTGGACAAAGGTGTTTTTGAGATGGAAGAACGGGAGGTGAGCCGGATAGAAACTGTGGCCGGACAAGCCGAAGAAATGGTTGTTTTAAGCAACCACCAGCAACAAGCTTACAATCATATCAACAACTTATTCGTGGAGAAGCAGGTCGTGCTGTTGCATGGTGTTACTTCGGGCGGGAAAACCGAAGTGTACATCCGGTTGATGGAAAAGTACTTGAATATGGGCAAACAAGTGCTTTATTTGCTTCCGGAAATAGCACTCACATCACAGATAATTACCAGATTACAACGCTATTTTGGCGACAGGATCGGGGTATACCATTCCCGGTTTGGACGCAACGAACGCGCCGAAGTATGGTTGGGTCTCAATGCCGAAAAAACTGAAAAAAAGCGGGATATAGTACTCGGTCCAAGATCGGCAATTTTCCTTCCATTCAGTAACTTGGGGTTGATTATTGTGGATGAGGAACACGACAGCAGTTATAAGCAGTTTGATCCCGCGCCACGATATAATGCCCGCGATGCGGCTATCTATCTGGCTTCGTTGCACGGCGCAAAGGTGCTGCTGGGCTCTGCTACACCGGCGATTGAAACCTACTTTAATGCCATGCAGGGTAAATTTGGGCTGGCTGAGCTTACCGAACGTTTTGGCGGGGTTGAAATGCCGGAAATTCGTGTTGTTGATATGCGTGAACAACAGCGTCTGAGGCTGTCGAAATCACATTTTTCCTCCGTCTTACTCAATGAGGTTAGCACCGCGGTGGCTAACGACAAGCAAGCCATCCTGTTTCAAAACAGAAGAGGCTTTTCGTTGCGTATAGAGTGCGATACCTGCCACTGGGTACCACAATGCAAGCAATGTGATGTGACCCTGACCTACCATAAAAAGAGTGAATTACTGAAGTGTCACTATTGTGGTTATAGTACCCCTGTGCCGCCTTCATGCCCCGATTGTGGTGCTACCGGATTGAAAATGAAAGGATTTGGGACAGAGAAGGTGGAAGAGGATCTGGCCGTTCTGTTGCCCGGAGCACGAATCGACAGGTTGGATTACGATACGACCCGATCGAAAAACGCGTTCCAGAAAATCCTGCTGAAGTTTGAAAACAGACAAACCGATATCCTTACCGGAACGCAGATGGTGACTAAAGGTCTCGATTTTGATCATGTGCAAGTGGTAGGCGTGCTGAGTGCCGACAGCATGCTGAGCTATCCTGATTTCAGAGCCCATGAGCGTGGCTTTCAACTCATGGCACAGGTAAGTGGGCGTGCCGGACGAAAAAACCAGCAGGGTCAGGTGATTATCCAGGCCTGGAAACCAAAGCATCCCGTTTTGCAATTGGTGGTAAATAACGATTACGTCGGAATGTATCAGGTGCAGATTTACGAACGACAAAAGTTTAATTACCCCCCATTTTACAGGCTGATTATCGTCAGGCTAAAGCACAAAGATGCGAATCTGCTTAATGCCGGGGCTTCCAGTTTAGCCGTTGAATACCGAAAAAAATTCGGCAAACTCGTTTTAGGCCCTGAATATCCGTTGGTTTCAAAAGTAAGAAACTACTTCATTAAGCATATTCTTATCAAATTCCCGCGCCAGGCCGACAGCTACCACATTAAAAAGCAGATGCTCGACTCAGCCGACCATTTCAAAACAAACAGCCAATTCCGCGCCATTATCATACAATACGATGTGGATCCACAGTAGCTAAAGCAAATAGCGGGAGTTAATTACCACGTTAAAAGGAAGTTAGATATCCTTTTTGCCTGTAAGAGTATGCAATGTCTTTCTCCTCATTTTACTTCCCAAAAAAAAATGCCATCCCTTTAATAAGAGATGGCATTTTTGGAGTAAGTATTTTTAACCTATGATCACCTTTTTGATGACTGTTTGGTTGTTGAGTTTAATCTTTACGAAATACACACCGCTGTTGATTCCATGGGTGTTTAGCGGAATTGACTGATGTCCTGAAGTCAGTTGACCCTGATAGAGTGTGGCGATATTTCTTCCTACCAGATCGTACAAGCCAATTTCAGCTACCACGTTACTGTTTAACTCAAATTCCATGGTGGCCATGTCGGCAATCGGGTTGGGGAAAATGTTGATCTCACCGGTGAAATCAACTTCGCTCAGACCTACCTGTGAATCGTAAGCCAACTCAGCGGATACTTTGTTGGTAAAAGCAGGGCCTGTCCACAACACGTTGGTGCTTTCGTCGGTTATGATGTAAAATCCACCCGAAAGTCCTTGTCCGCTGGCATCGTTCAGCGTGAGGGTATAACATCCATCTTCAGGGAAGGCGATGGCTTCGAGCTGCAGCCCCGGTGTACTGTATGGTCCGCCTTCGGCAATTACAGTGCCATTTCCGTCGGTCAGATTCCAGGTAACATCCTGAGGATCGCCAAGGGTTTGTACGCCAAAATAACCAGCTTCGGGGTAGTACTGCGATTGCTCGAAACTGCTGTTGAAGCTATCGTTTTGCGGGAGCTGATCAACCTCTCCGTCAGGCTGTTCGCAATGGATGTTCAGCGTGTTGTTTGCCAGCACATCGTAAGCTATCTCAGGCAAGGTAACCATAGTCCATTCGTTTTGAGCCAGGTTTCCGGTCCAGTCAAAAGTTGCTTCCTCACCACCGTTCATGGTATATTTAAAGGTGAGTGTGGTAAGGGCGTTAACGCCATAATTTTTCAACACAACTTCCGGTGCTATTACGCCTGCGCAAGCTGTTTTAGGGTAGTAAGCCGACAGGATAGCCGCATCGTAGTCGTTTGAAGCGATATAGGTTTCGTTGGCCAGGATTCCGCTGATGGCTTCCTGATGGGTTTCGGTAACATAGGCCACGATGTCGAGGTTTTCGAGCACCACATCTACGTTGTTGTAGTCTTCGGGCAGTTCGTAGGCAAAGGTGGCCGAATACAGCGATCCGGTGGTGGTTTCAGTGATTTCCGCTCCCCATTGTCCGGTGAGGAAATGCCTCAACATGTGCTTATGCACGTAGTTGTTGCCCATGTTGCCCCCCGTTTGCGGACCGAGGATATTGTTTTGAAGAATGGCCACATTCAAGTAATTTGAAGATACAGGGCTGTTGTCGGTATAATACACTTCCACTTCAACCACCAATTGTCTTGTTGAAGTAACGATGGTAGCTTCAGCCCCTACATTCAGGTAACTGGGAGCGGCCATAATCTGATTCGAAGCGGATGTCCAGTAGTTTCTGCTCATGGCCGTTCCACTACCCTGCGACCAGCCTGAAAAGAGGTGACGATTTACCGTGCCGGCAGGATAACCTGTCAGACCTGATTGTCCTGCGATGGCATTTCCCCATTGGGTTCTGAAATCAGGTTCGCTGCCTGAGGGAGTGGCAAAACTGCCCTGGTGAATATACACCAGCAAAACATCGTCGGGGTGTGCATCGTAAATAGATTGTGCAATGGCATGACCATCAGGACAAAAAACGCAATGTATTCCGGTAAATTCTTCCAAAACAACGTTTTTGTTTTCAGGATCAGTGCCTACTATTGTTTGCGAAAAACCAATGGCATACACCATTAAAAGTGTGAAAAATAAGGTAATTCTTTTCGTCATAACGTCTGATTTTAGTTTAATTGCTTAGTTGATAAATATTTAACCTGTGGGCAAATGTAATATTTTTTTACTACTACCCAGATGAACTATATCATGACAACTCCTTTTTTTTAATGGTTGTCTGGTGGTCACGTCATTTTAATGTGAATTTGAACCCTGTTTGATGCAGTTTTTTTGGTGGCACGCAACCAAACCGACTTTTGTGATGTCAATGGTGATTAATTAACGTATGAATAAAGTTAAGTTAATTTTGGTATAGATTTTGTGTTATTTTCGTTAAAAAAATTACTATGAAAAAATTTTTACTTTTTGCTATTACCGCTCTTGTGGCTTCCTTTTCGACACAGGCACAATATTTTGAACTTTCTCACGAAGGCCACGTATATGGCAGTGAAATAGAGGTTGTTGGAAGCCCTTTGGACAGCGAAATCCTTTTTGATCCTCTTGTAACCAACATTTCGGATATAGGGATGAGTGTTAAAGTGCGCAGAACAGTGATTACCGCTGTCGAAGGCACAGATAATTATTTCTGTTGGGTGGCGTGTTATGCTCCTTTTATTGATGAATCAACAGAATCTTTTTACATGGCTCCGGGGTTTACCACCGAACCTGACTATTTCTCAGTACATTACACTCCCCTTGAGCATCCGGGTAGTACTACTGTTGATTACACCTTTTTCAACAAGGACGATGAGTCGCAGAGTCAGACTTTCAGGGTGATCTTTAAAGCAAGTCCTGATGCCATCGATGAGAACATACTTCGCGGGGTGTCGTTTTCCGATGTTTTCCCAAATCCTGCCAACGATCTCATCACCATTAACTACCAGTTAGTTCCTGAAGTGAAAACAGCCCAGGTGCGCATTTCAAACTTATTAGGTTCTGTGGTAGGTGAGTACACATTCGATCAGGGAAGCACAAGCATGAAAATGGATGTAAGCCAAATGGAAGGTGGAATTTATTTTTATTCCATCGTGCTTAACGGCGAAGTGTTGCATACAAAAAAGCTTATTGTTCGCTAGATTTTTATAGGGTATTTAAAACAAAAAAACCGGCCTAG
>JGI11705J14877_10000426_pt1 | contig 26553 bp, 26 predicted proteins | sample Etolaghawater15m_FD_14877 | JGI IMG/M metagenome (IMG submission 14877)
CGCCACAAACTACAGCAGCATTTTTTCAAAAATGGCTGATTTTTAGGTTGATTGAACGTTCAACTAGGATTCGAAACGATGGGCCTACTTGACGGCTTCAAAGACATAAAGCACAAAAGCGATGCCGCTGTTATCGTCCAAAATCTTCTTGAACATCAGGCCAGAGCCGGGCTTTACAGTTTAGATCCTGCATCTGAAGCAACACGCCTCGTTGAGATTGTTTGGCTTTCACATCGGGATTTGTTTAGCGGAAAATTTGGGCAACGACCACACAAAATCACAGTAGCAGCCTCTGCCATCGCCAATGGATTGAATCTCTATCAAGCAGACGAACCCAATAGGAACGCCCTGTTGCTATCTCTTGGAAAGATCTTCTCAGAGCTTGCGGTCAACGAGAGAAAGTACGCACTGAACAGTCTGGATCAAGAGCTGTTAGAAGCCTCCATGGCCCCACTAGATAAAATAGCTAGCAAGTACTGAAAGATAGGCCACCGAAAGACCATTAGCGCGGCCAAAAATGCAATTAAGAAAAAAAGAAACTATCTGTACAGATAGTCATCTTCACAAGAAAAGCGGAGCTGTAGCTCCGCTTTTTTTCGGCACGGACAGAACCTAGTTGTTCTGCGCGCCCTGATCAATCCACGCCTTCAACAACGCGATGTCTTCATCCGCAAGTTTCATCTCATTATGCGGCATGCGAATTTCTTCCGCCGTGAGGTGAGCGATCTGACGATACAGCGTGCTGCTGACCGCGGAGCCCGCGACGATCACCGGGCCGTTGTTGGTGCCCTTCATCAACGACTCGTGGGTGCGCATGTTCAGGCCCGTCTTCTGTTCGCCCTTGCCGCCTTCAAGGTGACACTTGAAGCAGTTCTTGGCCAACATTGGCAGGACCTCGTCCTTGAAACTCACCGTACGCGTCGATGGATCATCGCTCTGCGAGGAGCAACCGCTCAGGCTCGCAACTGCAATCGCGGAACCGAACAGCATGGAGAGCATCGTGGTACGAGAAGCGAAACGATTCATTTCTAACATCCTTCTACGTCGGCGCGCGGCGCCGGTCCAATGAAAAACAGCGGCGTCCTGCCGCTGAAAACCCGCGCATTATAAGGCATTGCTTCTACAGCGTGCGCGCCTCGAGTGGATTCACATCAGGCGCCGCCGTGCGCGGGCGGATAGATCGCACCGAGCACCACCGCATGACTCGCGCCGGTCACCGCAGGCAGGTTGCCGGGACGGCCGGCGAGGGTTTCGCGCGCAAGCCAAGCAAAAGCGAGCGCTTCCAAGGCATCAGGGTCAACCCCATCCACCGCGCTCGAGGCCACATCCACCGCGGGCAACAGCTGCTGCAGCCGATGCAGCAAGGCTTGATTGTGCGCGCCGCCACCACAAACCCGCAGGGCCGCCTTACGGAAGGGCAGCGGCAGGGCATCGGCAACGCTGCGCGCGGTCAGCTCGAGCAGGGTCGCCTGAACGGTGTCCGGGCTGAGTGTGCGTCCTGCTAAATGCTGCTCCAGCCAGGCCAACGAGAAGTGTTCGCGGCCGGTGCTTTTCGGAGCGGCTTGGGCAAAGTAGGGGTCCGCGAGCAAGGCCTTGAGTAAATCCGGGTCGGCCTTGGCGCTCGCTGCCCAGGCGCCATCACGGTCAAAGGCCTCACCGCGGTGCTGTTGAATCCAGGCATCCAGCAAGACGTTGCCCGGCCCAGTATCGAAGCCAAGCACAGGCAATTCAGGGCGGCCAGGAAGTAGGGTGAGGTTGGCCATACCGCCTACATTGAGCACTGCGAAGTGAGTGCCTGCTTTTATTTTTTCATTCCATAATGCTGCATGAAATGCAGGAGCCAGCGGCGCACCCTGGCCACCCGCAGCGACATCACGTCGTCGAAAATCAGCCACTGTGCGAATGCCGGTACGCTCGGCAATGACATGAGCGTCACCGATCTGCCAGGTGAATCGGGGCGAAGAATCCGGACCATGGCGCAAGGTCTGGCCATGGCTCCCGACCGCAAAAATAGAATCCGCCTTCCAGCCAGCGACGCGCAAGATATGCAGCACGGCTTCAGCAAAAAGCTCGCCCAGCTCGCTATCGAGACGCGCGACCTGATCAAGGTTGCCGACACCCGATTCGGCAAAAGCACGAATACGCGTCCGGAAATGCTCGGGCAAGGGCAGCTGCGCGAACGCAGCAATGGTCGGCGGCATACGTGAGAACTCGGCAGCGACCACATCGATCGCATCCAAACTGGTTCCCGACATCAAGCCAATAAAGCGCTGCATCTGTGCAGCTTACCTGATTCGAGATCGCCGCCTACAGATCCGCATCGTCGAGCTTCAAGTCCTGGATTTTGCGGGTCAGCGTGTTACGGCCCCAACCCAAACGCTTGGCGGCATCTTGCTTACGCCCGCCGGTGTGACGGAGTGCCGTGGTGATCAACAGCTTTTCAAAACGCGGGGTGAGGTCTTGTAGCAAATCATCTTCACCACGCTGTAGATGCAACTCCACCCAACGACGCAATGGGCGCTCCCAGTCCTCACCCGAAAGCTCATTGGTCGCGCGACGGAACTCTAGTGGCAAATCGTCCACCCGCACTTCACGCGAGGGCGCCATCACCGTGAGCCAACGACAGGCATTTTCAAGTTGGCGCACATTGCCTGGCCAATCCAAGGTCGACAAAAACTTCTCGGCATCCGGCAAGAGCACACGACGCTCCGCACCAAGCTCTTCGGCGGCACGTCGCAAGAAATGTTGTGCCAATAACGGAATGTCTTCACGGCGTTCGCGCAGCTCCGGAATGTGCACACGGATCACATTCAAACGATGGAACAAGTCTTCACGGAATTGGCCTTGTTCAACCAAGTGCTCTAAGTTTTGATGAGTCGCGGCAATGATGCGTACATCAACCTTGACCGAGGCTTGTGCGCCCACGGGATAGAACTCGCCTTCGGCTAGAACACGCAACAAGCGCGTCTGCGTTTCCATCGGCATGTCGCCAATTTCATCCAAGAACAGCGTGCCACCATCGGCTTGTTTGAAGCGACCCGAACGATCTGCATTGGCGCCTGTAAACGAACCACGCGCATGCCCAAATAATTCTGAATCCATCAAGTCTTTGGGGATCGCCGCCATATTCAACGCAATGAACGGCTTCTTCTTGCGCGGGCTATGTTGATGCAAGGCACGCGCCACTAATTCTTTACCGGTACCCGATGCGCCGTTGATCAACACCGTGATACTGGATTGCGCCAAGCGCCCAATCGCGCGGAACACCTCCTGCATCGCAGGCGATTCACCAATAAGGCCGCCACTGCCAACGAAACCGTTTTCACTCTGGCGCTTATCCGACTCACTTGCCTCTTGCGCTAACGCACGCTGCACCAAGCCAATCGCTTCATCGACATCAAAGGGCTTTGGTAAGTATTCAAAAGCACCGCCTTCATAGGCGGCCACGGCACTGTCCATGTCGGAGTGGGCGGTCATCACGATCACGGGCAGGCCCGGATGGGTGTCATGCACGTTAGCAAGCAGCGATAAACCATCAAGGCCCGGCATCCGGATGTCGGTCAGGAGCACGCGCGGCTGGCTTTCTTGTAATGCATCCAAGGCCGCGCTGGCATTGTCAAAGGTTTGCACGGCAAGATCCGCGCGCGACAAAGCACGTTCTAAAACCCAGCGTATGGAACGATCATCATCCACCACCCAAATCGGTGCGTTGGCCATCATGAGGTTTCCTCCATTGGAATGGTGAGTGTGAAGATGGTGCGACCGGGGCGGCTGCTGCATTCAATCAAGCCGCCGTGACGACCCACGATCGATTGCGCAATAGACAGCCCAAGGCCCGTTCCCTCTGCGCGTGTGGTGATCATGGGTAAAAAGATTTTTTCGCGAAGGTCTTCTGGGATGCCGGGGCCATCGTCTTCGATTTCGACACTGGCAACCTGACGATATCGACGATGACCAATGGTGAACTGACTCAAGATGCGTGTACGTAAGCGCATGCGGCCTTCGCCATCCATCGCCTGCACGGCATTACGCACGATGTTGAGCGTGGCTTGCACCAGCTGATCAAAGTCGGCATGGATTTCAGGAATACTGGGGTCATAGTCGCGCTCAATCCGCAGCGTCGCTTCACCGGTTTCCGCCAACACCAACGTGCGCACACGCTCCATGACCTCATGAATATTGACCATGCGCTTTTGCGGCAAGTCGCGTGGGCCAAGCATACGATCAAGCAACGACTGCAAACGATCCGCCTCACCAATGATGATGCGTGTGTATTCCTTGAGGTCTTCGTTGGGAAGATCGGCTTCCAANAATTGTGCGGCGCCNCGTAANCCACCCAGCGGATTTTTGATTTCATGCGCCATCCCGCGCAGCAAGGCACGGGTCGCCGTGTTTTGCGACAACAAGCTCTCTTCGCGCGCGATNCGCAACAAGCGATCGACTTGCTGCAATTCGACCAGAATTTGAAAACGATCTTTTGCGGTCGACAGAGTGGACACCGTGAGGTCAATCGTCGCTTCACTACCATCCGCACGTCGCAAGGTCACCTCACGCTCGGTCACTGGGTGGGCGGTTTCTCGGGTCAAGCGACATTGCCGCAAGATCTCGGGGTTGAGATCAAGCAAGCGTTCCAAGGCCTGTCCAACCGCTTTGCGCGCACTGATGCCAAACAACATTTCAGCGGCCGGGTTGATCAGAGCGAGATCACCATTGGCATCACAGACGAGCACCGCCGTCGTCAAACTATCGAGCGTCTGCCGATCGAGGTTTTTGCTAGAGCTGTCTCGCCACTTCATGAGACGTTACTACCCATCGCGTTCATCGTTATTGTTCATTTCATCCATCCTGGTCCGCTCAACGCCATCGGCGGCGGTGTTCTAAAAATAGAAGCAAGATCCGGGCCACTCTTTACTAGAGCGCCTGCGCTGTCCGAGCTTGCCTGTGCAAATCAAGAAAATCGCAGCAAAACCGCAACTTAACGCCCAGAAGCGGCACACCGCTTAGCGGCTGGCACGCCCTGCAGGAACGGATTATTGCACCAATGTGGTGCACCTAGAAATCAATGCAAGCGGCTTGCACGATGCAAGAACACGGTGTGGGCGTCAGAACGCCGCCAAGTCCCGTCGGTATGAAGTGCGCGCAGCTCCAGCTGATGAGTACCGCGCGGCACGTCTCGCAACAAAAAACTGCGCTGATCCGGCGCAGCTTCCATCGCGAGGCGCCCGTCCAACCACAGCTGCAAGCGTAAAATTTGCTCAGCAATTTGGTCTGAAAGTTCAAGATCTACCGCAATTTCACCGCGATTGTTGCGGATCGTGAGCTGATCTTGCGGATTCTTGATTTGGACCTGGCTGCCGCCTTCTTCGCCAAGTGCCGCAATGTGCGGCAACGTCGACTCGAGCGCTTTGGTGGGCGAGGGTGGTGGCTCGGCCGATCGATAACGCGACACACTAGAGAAGTTGGGAGGGGTCAGTGGTGCGGGCAACGCGCGCGCATCCGGCAGCGCACGATCGCTGTAGACCGGGACGCCTTCGGCATCGATTCCGCGCCACACGCCCTGCGCCTGCACCATTGAAGCGCAGAACAAAAGGGTGGCCGCAATCGACTCGGACAAACGTAATAGCGCACGCATGCTGACCAATCTACCGCAGCCGGCGATGAACCACACGCCCAACAAAAAACCCGCCGAAGCGGGTTCCTTGTTGCCGGGGCTAACGCCCCAAACAAAGCGTTTACACGCTGTAGTACATGTCGTACTCAACCGGATGGGTGGTCATGCGCAGACGCGTGACTTCATCCATCTTAAGGTCGATGTAGGCACCGATCATGTCTTCGGTGAACACACCACCACGGGTCAAAAACTCCATGTCGTTGGCCAGATAGTCGAGCGCCTGATCCAACGAGTGACATACCGTCGGGATTTCCTTGGCTTCTTCCGGCGGCAGCTCATACAAGTCCTTATCCATAGCTTCGCCCGGATGGATCTTGTTCTGNATGCCGTCGAGGCCTGCCATCATCATCGCAGCGAATGCGAGATACGGATTCGCAGACGGATCTGGGAAGCGCACTTCGATACGACGCGCCTTCGGGTTGGCGACGTATGGGATACGAATCGATGCAGAACGGTTGCGCGCAGAGTAGGCGAGCATCACCGGCGCTTCGAAGCCCGGCACCAAACGCTTGTAGGAGTTGGTGGAGGCGTTGGTGAACGCATTCAACGCACGTGCGTGCTTAATGATGCCGCCAATGTAGAACAGCGCCATGTCCGACAGACCGCCGTACTTATTACCGGTGAACAGGTTCTTGCCACCCTTGGCCAAGGACTGGTGCACGTGCATGCCGGTACCGTTGTCACCGACCAGAGGCTTCGGCATGAAGGTTACGGTCTTGCCATATGCATGTGCGACGTTGTGAATGACATACTTCAGGATCTGAATCTCGTCCGCCTTCTTCACCAGGGTGTTGAACTCGGTCGCGATTTCATTCTGGTTTGCGGTCGCCACTTCGTGGTGATGCGCTTCCACCTTCAGGCCCATTTCTTCGAGTACCAGCGACATCGCGGTACGGATGTCCTGAGAGGAATCCACCGGCGGAACGGGGAAGTACCCGCCCTTTACGCCCGGGCGGTGACCCATATTGCCACCTTCATAAACGCGCTCGGTGTTCCAAGCCGCTTCTTCAGAATCGACCTTCACGAACGAGCCGCTCATGTCAGCGCCCCAACGCACGTCGTCGAAGATGAAGAATTCAGGTTCCGGACCAAAGTACGCGGTATCCGCAATGCCGGTGGACTTCAAATAAGCTTCCGCGCGGCGCGCGACCGAACGCGGATCACGCTCGTAGCCCTGCATCGTGCTCGGCTCAACAATATCGCAACGGATATTGACGGTTGCTTCTTCGTAGAACGGGTCAACCACAGCGGAGTCTGAATCCGGCATCAAGATCATGTCGGATTCGTTAATGCCCTTCCAACCCGCGATGGAGGAACCATCAAACATCTTGCCTTCTTTAAAGAAGCCCGCGTTAACGTCACGCGACGGGATGGTCACGTGCTGCTCTTTGCCTTTGGTATCCGTGAAGCGCAGGTCAACAAATTTGGCTTCGCTGCTCTTGATCAGATCCAGAACTTTCTTGGACATCAGTCACTCCTCGTTGAAAAACCGGCACACGACTCGCGGCCGCAAATAAAATTCAAAACAGGAAGCGCAGACCCCTGCCTGCGCACCAAAACACTGCGAGATGGAACCAGCCGCCTCACCCTGAAATCCATTGATGCAATAACCATGCCGAGCTGCCCTAGCTGCCGCAANTCACACGAAAAACATCCATNTTCGGCAAATAAGCGGTTATTTTCAGCAAAAAGTCGAGAACTGTATTCGCTCTTTTTTGCCGACCCTGTCCGCAACATGCGNCATTGCACCAAATAAGTGCTTATTTTTTTTGTCTGCACCAACATAGTGCGGGCGTGGTTACCCGCTGGCGTTCTCCTCCGCCAAGCGCACTTCCAGTCGCCACTCGCCATGCGCATCCTGCGCACAGCTCAAAATCTCATGTCCATGCATCCGACACCAGGCCGGAACGTCCTGCTGCACCCCGGGGTCCGTCGCAACAAGGACAACATGCTGGCCAGGCTGCGCCTGGGCAACGGCATCCTGCAAACGAATCACCGGCATCGGGCACAGCAAATGGCGTGCATCAATTTCCAGCATTGTGGCCGTCTTTCTGCAATCCGCTGCGAACGCTACTGGATATACCAGTGCTTTGGCAATTCATTTTCGGGGAGAGGCGGCACCGACAGCACGCGCACCGCGGTCACTCCAGGCATGCGCAACTCTACCGGGGCCACGGCCAAACCGCGCGCTTTGCCAAAGCGCGCGGTGATCCGCGCCGCAAGTTCAAAATCGTCTTCGCTGAGATCACTTCCATCAATCAAAACCAAGGGGCCCGGATGATCGGGAATCTCAAGGCTCGGAAATTGTTTACGGTAGCCTTGCAAGAAGCGGCTCTCGCCTTCTTCACGCGCGATGATGAGCTTGAAATGTGGCCGCGGGCGAATATGGCGCCCCACCTTGAGCAGCAAAATGTCGTCCAGTTCGTAATCACGTTTATGCCGCGATTTCCATAAATCACGCAGCTTGACCGTATACGAGGCATCGGTGAGAAAGCAGCAACCACCAGCGGGTGCCGCCCAGTCTTCAAAACCATAGGCCTTCGCCAAAGCAATCTGCGGTTTACGCGAACGCCCGGTAAAACCATGCAACCGCGTACGATCGACCCAGCCTTCCCGCTCCGGCAAGGTCAGGTCGAGACGCTGGGCGCACAGCGGTCGCACTAACCGATCTTCCACGCCCGACTCCACGGCAATCTTCGGCAACGTATCAACGCGCTGCGACATCGGACGCTGGCCCACCACCTCACCCGTGATGATGAAATCAAAGCCCTGCTTTACGCGCCAGGCTTCCGCATGCTGCAGCATGAACACTTTGCAATCCCAACAGGGATTGAGGTTCGCGCCGTAGCCGTGTTTGGGCCGTAACACGATCTCTTTGTACGGCTCGGAGATATCCAGAATATGCAGCTTGATGCCCAGTTGCTCGGCGACCCACAAGGCGTTGTTGCGCTTCGGTGGGCCCTCTTTTTTACGAATCGCGTGGGTATGGCCCTCAACGCAAAAGCCGGTATAAAAGTTGATCGCCTCAACATGAATGCCTTGCTCTTGCACCACGCGTACCGCCAACATGGAATCCAGTCCGCCCGAGAGCAGCGCCACCGCTTTTCGTGGCGATGTCGAGACATTGGGGGTCGGTGATGGTGACAAAGGCTGGGACATGCGAGAAAAGGACAAATGCGCGGACGCGTGATCGAGGGCGTTAGCAGGTGCGTAGTGTAGCAGTCCGCTATAATTCCGCGCTTTGCGGACTGCCCCTCGCGTAAGCAAAGTGGCGCGCCTCACTGCAACCGGACTCTTCGATGTCGTCCTCACCCTCTTCAGCGTCTTCACCTGCGACCTCTTTCCAAGGCCTGATTCTTGCCCTGCAAAACTACTGGGCCGAGCAGGGCTGCGCGGTGCTGCAGCCCTATGACATGGAGGTGGGCGCGGGGACCTTTCACCCGGCAACCTTCTTGCGTGCGATTGGCCCGGAGCCTTGGAGTGCCGCGTATGTGCAGCCCTCGCGCCGCCCGACCGATGGACGCTATGGCGAAAACCCAAATCGTTTGCAGCATTACTACCAATTCCAAGTCCTGATCAAGCCCTCACCGCCCAACATTCAAGAGCTATACCTCAACTCACTGCGCATGCTCGGCATTGATCCCGAAGTACATGACATTCGTTTTGTCGAAGACAACTGGGAATCACCCACCCTTGGCGCTTGGGGACTGGGCTGGGAAGTGTGGTTGAACGGGATGGAAGTCACCCAGTTCACCTATTTCCAACAAGTCGGCGGTCTCGACTGCCGGCCGGTCAGCGGCGAGATCACCTATGGTCTCGAACGGATTGCCATGTATCTGCAGGGCGTAGCAAGCGTATTTGATCTGGTATGGACCGATGGCCCGCTCGGCCGCATCACCTATGGCGATGTGTTTCACCAGAACGAAGTGGAAATGTCGGCGTACAACTTTGAACACGCGCCGGTTGCCGAACTCTTTCATCAGTTCGATCAATGCGAGGCCAATGGTGCGGCATTAATTGAAGCCGGCTTGCCGTTGCCGGCCTACGAACAAATGCTGAAGTCTTCACACTTGTTCAATCTGCTGGATGCGCGCAGTGCGATTTCCGTTACTGAACGCGCACGCTTCATTGGTCGTGTACGCACTCAAGCGCGAGCCGTGGCCGAAGCCTATTACGCAGCACGCGAGGCGCTCGGCTTCCCGATGTTGAAAGACAAAGGAGCGGCAGCATGAGTCACGCTGACCTCCTGTTTGAATTGGGCACGGAAGAACTGCCACCAGGCGCCTTGACCAAGCTTTCCGCCGCTTTGGAAGGCGAAGTTTTGCAACGCCTCGACCAAGCCGGCATCCGACATGGGGAAGCAACATGCTATGCCGCCCCACGCCGTCTTGCACTGTGGGTTTGATGTCGCACTGACCCAGCCCGACCGCAACGAAGAGCGTCGTGGCCCAGCCCTACAAGCGGCCTATGATCAAGACAACAAGCCGACCAAAGCGTTGGAAGGTTTTGCACGCTCCTGTGGAGTGACCCCCGACCAGTTACAGCAACAAGAAACCGAAAAGGGTACATGGTTGGTGTTCCGACAAGAAGTTGCTGGCCAAGCGACCGCGACACTGCTGCCCGAAATCTTGCAACAAGCGATTCATGCATTGCCAATTCCAAAGCGCATGCGTTGGGGTGCATCCGAAGAAGCCTTCCTTCGTCCTGTTCATTGGATGGTTCTGCTGCTGGGTGAACAGGTTGTACCGATGACCTTGTTTGGTATTCAAACCGGACAAGAGAGTCGCGGTCATCGTTTCCACGCGCCGAATCCGATCCAGATCACGTCTGCTGCAAGCTATGCGGAAACGCTCGAGGTGCAAGGCAAGGTCGTTGCCGATCTCGCGCGTCGTCGTGAAATGATTCGCGAACAAATCACCGCGCTCGGCAGTTCGCTGGGCGGGACCACCGCCATTGATGCCGATCTGCTCGACGAAGTGACTGCGCTGGTGGAATGGCCAATTGCACTAGCCGGCAAGTTTGAGGCGCGTTTCCTTGAGGTCCCGCAAGAAGCCTTGATTGCTTCGATGCAGGATCACCAAAAGTTCTTCCCGGTATTGAATGCCGAAGGCCGCTTGCTGCCGGTGTTCATCACCGTCAGCAACCTGGAAAGCCGAGATCCACAAAAGGTCATCGAAGGCAATGAGCGCGTAATTCGTCCGCGCTTATCCGATGCGGCGTTCTTTTGGGAGCAAGACCGCAAACAACCGCTGGATGCACGACGCGAACGCCTTGCCAGTGTGGTCTATCAAACTCAACTCGGTAGCGTGCTGGACAAGAGCGATCGAGTCACCGCACTCGCGGCGCATATCGCAAAACAGCTCGGCAGCGACGTCGCGCATGCGCAACGTGCCGGTGAGTTATGCAAATGTGATTTGCTCAGTGCGATGGTGTTTGAGTTTCCAGAGCTGCAAGGCTTGATGGGGCGCTATTACGCGCAGGCCGATGGTGAAGCCGAGGCTGTTGCAATCGCGTTAGAAGAACAATACATGCCGCAAGCCGCCGGTGATGATTTGCCTGCAAGCGCAACCGGTCAAGCCTTGGCCCTAGCCGAACGTCTGGACACGCTGGTTGGCTTGTTCGGCATTGGCCAGCCGCCAACCGGAGACAAAGATCCCTTTGCCTTGCGCCGCGCCGCGCTCGGTGTGTTGCGCATTGTGATTGAGCGCCGTTTGCCGCTCGATTTGGCTGCCCTGATCGAACAGGCTCAAAACGGCTATCCAGCCCGCATGTTGAGCGAAGATGTGCGCGAACCCGTATTGGACTTCATGTTGTCGCGTTTACGCGCGTATTACAGCGAAGCCGGTTTGCCACTCAATGCATTCGAGGCTGTGCTCGCCTGTCGCCCGACTCAACCGCTCGACTTTGACCAACGCCTGCGTGCCGTTGCCGCATTCGCGGGGCGTGCAGAGGCCGACTCACTGGCTGCTGCAAACAAGCGCACATCCAATTTGCTGAAGAAAGTAAATGAAACCCTGCCCCGTGTGGTGGACCCGGCAGTGCTCAGCGCGCCTGCCGAACAGGCTTTACTTCAAGCAACTGAAGCACTGGAAGACGAGGTGCGCGCTGCCAGTGCTGCCGCGGATTATCCGCGCGCGCTTGAGGCTTTGGCGCGGCTACGCGAACCCGTCGACCGCTTCTTTGATGAAGTCATGGTGATGAGTGACGACGCCACCGAACGCGGCAATCGTCTCGCATTATTGCAACGCTTACGCCAATTATTCTTGCACGTGGCCGATGTTTCTTTACTGTGACCGCCAAAATAAAGTAAGTATTCACTTATGAAATTAGTCATCCTAGATCGAGATGGCGTCATCAACGAAGACGCGGACACGTACATCAAATCGGCGGAAGAATGGATCCCGCTTGTGGGCAGNCCACAAGCCATTGCACGCCTGAACCGCGCCGGCTTCCATGTCGTCGTTGCGACCAACCAATCCGGCATCGGGCGCGGCTACTTCGACATCGAAACCCTCGCGCGCATGCACGACAAAATGCATCGCATCGTGCGTGAGGCCGGCGGTCAAATCGACGGCGTGGTCTATTGTCCGCACACCCCAGAAGACCACTGCGATTGCCGCAAACCTAAGCCCGGGATGCTGGATGAAATCAGTCAGCGCCTCGGGCATGACCTTAGCGAAACCTTCGTCGTCGGTGACTCCTTGCGCGATCTCGAAGCGGCGCAAGCCGTCGGCGCCAAACCGGTGTTGGTGCGCACGGGTAAAGGTCAAAAAACCGTAGAAGAACACGGTCGCAAACTCAAAGACGTGCCGGTATTCGATGATCTGGCAAGTTTTGTTGAAGACCTACTGACACCAGAAGCCAGCAGCGAAGACAAGCTGTAACGACGCGTAGACATGCTGCTCTGGACCCGCTCAATCGCCTTCACTGCCCTCATGATGCTGAGCGCAGCCGTTGTGGGTGGGCTCGCACCCTTAACCTTTCCGTTTCCGTTCAAAACCCGCAGCAAAATCCTCGGTCAATGGGCGCACTCCGTTGCCTGGCTGTTGCGCGTGATTGTGCGTCTTGACTATCGCGTTGAGGGTGCAGAAAACATTCCACGCGATGGCGCGGCGATCCTATTGTCGAAACATCAATCGGCCTGGGAGACCATCGTGTTCCAGTGCATCTTCCCGCCGCAGACTTGGGTCCTGAAGCGTAGCCTCCTGTGGATTCCATTCTTCGGTTGGGGCCTAGCCTTGCTCAAATCCGTTGGCATTGATCGCAGCGCCGGCAAAGCGGCGCTCAAACAAGTGGTGAGCCAAGGCACACAGCGTCTCAAAGAAGGCGCTTGGATTGTGTTGTTTCCAGAAGGAACCCGCACCGCGCCCGGCGAGAAAGGTAACTATGCAATCGGTGGCGCGATGCTCGCGGCGCAAAGCAAGTTTCCGGTCGTCCCTGTCGCACACAACGCCGGCTGCTTTTGGCCGCGCCGCGGCTGGTTGAAATACCCCGGCACCGTGATTGTGCGCGTGGGCCCGGTCCTGGATTCAGCGGTGCTTTCCACAGGCGAGATTCAGCGTCAGGCGGAAGGCTGGATTGAGGCACAAATGCCGGATCTGCTGAAACCGTGTCCCGCTCTACAAAACAAAAAGTAAGCACTCGCTTCTTTTTATATATATCCATTGCAATGAAAAAACGCCCCNCAGGGCGTTTTTTCTGGGCGCGCATCACGCACTACACATCAAGATTACTGGCACGCAACGCATTGCCCTCAATGAACTCGCGGCGCGGTTCTACCTGATCGCCCATCAGCGTCGTGAACACGCCATCGGCAGCAATCGCATCTTCGATTTGCACCTGCAGCATACGCCGGGTTTCCGGATCCATGGTGGTTTCCCACAGCTGTTCCGGATTCATTTCACCCAAGCCTTTGTAGCGCTGAATATGCACGCCGCGCTTCGACTCTTGCATCATCCAGTCCATTGCTTCCGCGAAGTTGCGTACCGCAACCCGCTTTTCACCACGCTCAAGGAAGGCATCCGCTGCAAACAAACCCTCAAGGCTGTCGTGATGACGCTGTAGGGTTTGATATTCGGGAGAACGGAAGAAGTCTTCGCTAAAGGTGATGGTTTGATCCACACCATGCCGCGGTAACTGGACGCTGAGGCGCAAGCCATCTTCATCCCGCTGCCAGAGCGCACGCACATCCGGCTCGGAGCCGCGATCGCGATTGACCGCCACAAGCCAGCTATCGGCCCACGCATCACGCGCAGCCTCCTCAGCTTCGACGGGAGCACCGGCAACTTCGACCAAGCCGCGCAACAGCGCTTCCGGATAGAAGCGGCTCAAGCGCGCCAAAATCCCCTCCACCTGCAGGTGTTGCTGGGCCAGGCTTTCCAATGCATCTGCGCTCAGCGCTGGGGCGGCGGCGGACACATGCAAGGCGACTTGATCCAAAGCCAGCTGCAGCAGATAGGTATTCAGTTCGCTGTCGTCTTTTACATAACGCTCTTGCTTGCCCTTCTTCACCTTGTACAGCGGCGGCTGCGCGATATAGACATGGCCACGCTCAATCAACTCAGGCATCTGCCGATAGAAGAAGGTCAACAACAAGGTGCGGATGTGCGAACCATCCACATCGGCGTCGGTCATGATGATGATGCGGTGGTAACGCACTTTGTCCGGGTTGTATTCATCCTTACCAATGCCACAGCCCAGTGCAGTAATCAGCGTACCGACCTCGGCTGAGGACAGCATTTTGTCAAAGCGCGCACGCTCTACATTCAGAATCTTGCCCTTGAGCGGCAGAATCGCCTGCGTGCGGCGATCACGGCCCTGTTTGGCCGACCCACCCGCGGAGTCCCCTTCCACCAGATAGAGTTCGGAGTTGGCCGGATCACGCTCCTGGCAGTCAGCCAGCTTGCCCGGCAGGCCGGCGATGTCGAGCACGCCCTTACGGCGGGTCAGCTCGCGCGCCTTGCGCGCCGCTTCACGTGCACGCGCAGCATCGAGGATGCGCAACACAATTGACTTGGCTTCGTTTGGGTGCTCCAACAAGAAGTCATTAAGGTGCTCCGCCACAGCCGCATCCACAGCGCGCTGCACCTCGGACGAGACCAACTTGTCCTTGGTCTGGGAAGAAAACTTCGGATCTGGCACCTGCACGGAAATGATCGCCGTCAGGCCTTCCCGTGAATCTTCGCCGCTGAGCGCAATCTTGGCTTTCTTCGCCAGACCTTCCTGCTCAACGTATCGGTTAATCGTCCGGGTCAACGCACTCCGAAAACCCGATAAATGGGTACCGCCATCCCGCTGTGGGATGTTGTTGGTGTAACAGAGGATGTTTTCTTGATAAGAATCATTCCACTGCAGCGCCACCTCAATACCGATGTGCTCCGCGCTGGTTTCACGATCGACCGTGAAATGGATGACATTTTCATGAATCGGCGATTTTTTGCGGTTGTGGTGCTCGACAAAGGCACGAATCCCACCCTCGAACTTGAACACATCGCGGCGTTCTTGNCCGGCGCGCTCATCCACCAGCTCAATGTGCACGCCTGAATTCAGAAAGGATAGCTCGCGCAGGCGCGAAGCCAGCCGATCGTAATGGAATTCAACCGTTGAAAAAATCTCCGTGCTCGGCAGGAAGCGCACCTCGGTGCCGCTTCGGTCCGCCGCTCCNGTGTCGGCCAGTGGCGCGTCCGGCACGCCCATGCGATAGGTCTGCTGGTGGGTGCGGCCATCACGCCAGATCGTCAGATCCAGTTTTTGTGAGAGCGCATTCACCACCGAAACGCCCACACCATGCAAACCGCCCGAAACCTTGTAGGAATTGTCGTCAAATTTGCCGCCGGCATGAAGAATGGTGAGGATCACTTCTGCCGCAGAACGCCCCTCTTCCGAGTGGATGTCCACCGGAATGCCGCGGCCGTTGTCGCGAACACTGACAGAACCATCGGAATGGATCACAACCAAAATACGGTCGCAATGACCCGCCAAGGCCTCATCAATGGCATTGTCGACCACCTCAAACACCATGTGATGCAAACCCGTCCCATCATCGGTGTCCCCAATGTACATCCCGGGGCGCTTGCGGACCGCATCCAGGCCACGCAAAACCTTAATTTTACTGGCGTCGTACGCAGTGTTCGGGGTATCGGCTGGGCTCATCATCAGCTCCTGGGCGCTCGCGCTCGGCTTCTAAGAAATCGCCGGACGTGCGCTGGATAAGGGCAAGGAAAACAACATTGAAATTCTAACACGCTTACGCCTACGACAGCCCGAAATTCGGGTCTATTTTCAGTGTGTTGAATGAATTCTCCACACCCAGGAGACCGCCCTATTCTTGGACGCGGACGTGACCCTGTTCCACGTGAAACTTACGGCACTCGACCCCAGGGTGAACATCCAGCGCGGCGTGCTGCGTTCCGGTAATCACCGCCTGTAGCGCGCCGCGCTCTACCTCAGCAAGAACACGCAACCGATTTTCAAGATCCAGTTCAGCAGCAAGATCATCCAGCAGCAGCAAGACCCGCCCGCCACGCTCAGCGCCCAACTGTTGGGCTTGAATCAACATCAACAAAATAGACAGCAACTTAATTTGTCCGCGCGACAAAACCTCACGCGCCAAGTGCCCTGAAAAACGGATGCGGATCTCTGCTTCGTGCGGGCCCACGCCCGTGAAGCCACGCTGTCGATCACGTCCTTCCTGTTGCCGCAGTTGGCGAATGAAATCGTCGACATCAGGGGCCGCCTCGGCTTCCCATGCCGGGTCAAACTCCAAAACCACCTCCGCCCATTCCGGCCAGGCATGTTCAGCGGCCTGCAACGCGAGTCGAAGCTGTCCAATGTAATACTGGTAGGCATGGGTTAAGGCGCATGCAGATTGCGCAAAATCATTTTCCCAGCTGCGTATCAAGCGCTGATCGAATTGACTGGAACGCAGCGCCGCATTGCGCTGACGGAGAAGTTTTCGGTAGCGAACCCAATGTGCGTGAAAGCTGGGTTCCACGTGGAACAACCCCCAATCTAAGAAACGGCGCCGATTTTTGGGTCCACCAAGCAAAAGCTCCGAAACTTCCGGGGTGATAACTTGGAAAGGGAGCAAGGCCGCGAGTTCTGCCAAGCTATTCACGCGCTCATTTGAGATTCGGAAGCGTTGGCCGTTTTTTGCCCGCTCCACCCCATACTCTAGGATCTGACCATCAGGTTGCTGCACCCAACCATGTGCAGTGGTTGCTGAGAATCCGTGAGACACGACACTAGAAAACTGTCTCGTACGAAAAGATCGCCCCGTCGCCAAGAGACTAATGCCCTCGAGAACCGAGGTTTTACCACTGGCATTTGGGCCAAGAAGGAAATTACAACTGGGCCCGAGTTCTAGATCTGCCGCTGCAATATTTCGCAGGTGATGCAGCTGAAAGCGCAGCAATGACATGGCTTTCAGAACCGAAAGCGCGGATCGAAAGGATGATCCTCAAAGACGCATCGGCATCACAACATAGCGACACAGCGCCCCTGTCTCAGTATCTTGGGTTTCAATGAGACAACTGCTGTTGGCGTCCGAAAACTGCAGCTGCACCTCCGCTTGTTGGACCGCAGAAAGCGCTTCTTGGAGATACACAGAATTAAAGCCAATCTCGAGACGATCGCCGGTGTATTGGACCTCAACCTCCTCTTCAGCCTCTTCTTGTTCTGGATTATGCGCATGAACCTTGGCGAGTCCGGTTTCGAGCAAAAGACGAACACCACGATATTTCTCATTCGACAAAATGGATGCGCGTGCTAACGCTTCTCGCAACAAATCGTTACGCACGGTGACAAATTTATCGCCGCCGCGTGGAATTACGCGATCATATTCCGGGTAACGACCATCAATAAGCTTAGTAATAAAAACCAAGGAGCCAATTTGAACGCGGGCATGATTCGTCCCAAGGCGCAAATAGAGCGGATCACTTTCATCACTCAAAAGCCGTAACAATTCTTGGATCGCTTTACGCGGCAAAATCACCTGACGTTTGTCTGACACACTGGTCCCACTGTCTCGTTCACAAAGAGCAAGACGATGACCATCGGTCGCAACACAACGAACCTTGTCACCCTCTAACTCCAACAAAAGTCCATTGAGGTAATAACGCACATCCTGCAAGGCCATGGAAAAATGAGTGCGCTGAAGTAATTCACGGAAATAGGTTTGCGAGAGTTCTAGTTCCGCTTCTGCTGGGAATTCTTCCACCCGCGGAAAGTCATCGGCAGGCAGGGTCGCAAGCGTGAAACGACTGCGACCCGATTTCACCAAGGCACGGTCTTGTTCCAGTTGAAACTGAATGCTTGCTGCATCCGGTAAGGCTCGAACGAGATCAAATAGTTTACGTGCTGGAACTGTCGTAGACCCTGACGCAGTCGCTTGAACCGACAATTGAACAGTGAGTTCAACTTCAAGATCCGTCCCAGTCAACGTTAGACGATCTTGATCCAGCTCCAAGAGAATATGTCCAAGAATCGGTAAGGTCTGACGACGTTCGACGACACCACTGACAATTTGCAGAGGACGGAGCAGTGCACTGCGTTCAACCGTGAATTGCATGGAAACCGATTCTCCTTGATGGCAGGTTAGGGCGATGCCTAACTTCTAGTTAAATTAAGTAAATAAGTTTGTTGTTGTAGTTACTGTAGAGCTTGTGGACAACTGGATAACATGTAAAAGTTAATTAAAATCAATGAGTTAAAACAAACCCAATGTCGTTTTTCGTATCCACAAGCCATCTGTATTCTGTGGATAAGTTGGGCGCTCCTCTGCACAAAGTCCATGCTTTTGCCGGCGAGTCGAAGTTGTTCAGGAGCGATTCCAAGGTTATCCACAGGCTTATTCATACCAGTTAGACCCATTGAACACTAATTGGACAGTAAACGAATGAGCTTGAGGTAGTCTTCGTTGAGGCGCGAGTCCGTTGCTCGCAGGCTCTCAATTTTGCTACATGCATGCAGTACTGTCGTGTGATCACGTCCCCCAAATGCACGGCCAATTTCGGGCAGGCTTTTCGTCGTTAGTTCACGCGCGAGGCTCATCGCAATTTGACGCGGGCGTGCAATCGAACGTGAACGACTTTTTGATAACAAATCCGACGCCTGCACTTTGTAATGTTCACATACGAGTTTTTGGATATTTTCCACAGAGACCATACGCTCTTGAGCGGCGAACAAATCACGCAAAACGGTCTGTGTTGATTCCAGATCAAGTGGTCGTCCAAGTAACTGGGTTTGCGCCACGATATTCTTCAGTGCGCCCTCAAGCTCACGTACATTGGACTGTACACGACGAGCGATCAGAAAGGCCACTTCTTCGGGCAAGCGTATACCGTGAACCTCTTGGGCCTTGTTCAGCAAAATCGCAACACGCGTTTCAAACTCAGGTGGCTCAACAGCAACGGTAAGCCCAGAACCAAAACGTGAACGCAGGCGGTCCTCGAGGCGATCAATGTCCCGGGGGTAACGGTCGCTGGTCAACACAATCTGGCTGGAGCGTTCCCACAACGCATTGAAGGTGTGGAAAAACTCCTCTTGGGATTGATCCTTGCCCGCAAAAAACTGCACGTCATCAATCAAGAGCGCATCTAAATTGCGAAACTCTTTCTTGAAGCGATCGAGCGTGTTGTTGCGCAACGAGGCCACAAATCGCCGCACAAAGTCTTCTGAACGGATATACAGCACCTTGGCATGGGGCCGCGACTTCAGTAACTGGTTACCAATCGCGTGCATCAAGTGGGTTTTACCCAACCCGGTATCACCATAGATATACAGTGGGTTGTAGCTACCCGATGGGTTTTCAGAAACTTGTAGCGACGCCGCATGTGCAAGCTGATTGGATTTGCCGCGCACGAAGTTTTGGAAGGTCCAGCCTGTTTGTAGATTGCTCGCCTGTCGTTGACGAACGGTATCGGCCTTGTGTGTATCGGCGTTGGAGGAGCTGGCGTTGGACTGTGCACGTAGGCTGCGGGTCTCTGGGCGTTCGCCCACAACCAATTCAACTGCGGCGCGCAATTCCGGGCAGCTTTGTTTCAGGGCCTGTTCAATCCGCGGCAAGAAACGATCGTGTACGTGATCCCGCATGATCTCGTTGGGCGCCAATAAGCGCAGAGTCATACGCCCTTCCGCTCCGGAGGCTTCGATGGCGTGGAGGGGGCGAATCCAGGTGTTGAAATCCTGATCATCAAGGGTGTAGGCCAGATGATCCAGACAACGCGGCCAAGTTTCGCCAGAATTCATTAATGGTCCTTTGATTGGTGTAAGTGTGCGTTCACATTCGCACTATATTTTTTTCTTCAAATACCGAATTCCACGTGAAAAAGACGCGACCCGGCAATGAGGGGGGGGCGCTAAGTTATCCACAACCTGTGAGGGCCGCAAGACCCATGGCGGCTTTTTTTCAAGGTCCTTCCCCGTCCTTTGATCTGCGTCGAACAAAGGGGACGCAGACAGAAACCTCTGCAGCGAAGCGTGCATTTACCCTCTATTTATTGCCAACTTCATTAACGGCTTCGATGGGCGGTCTTTGTTGGCATCTGGTTCGTGTTGAAAATCCTCCATCAAGCCATTGACAAGAACGTGATGGCTGCGTAGATTGCGCAACTCTTTTGCCGCTGCAGGGCGGTGGCGCGCGGTTCATTGGGATCCGCAAACAGGACAGCACCATGAAAAGAACATTTCAACCTAGCAACCTTAAGCGTAAGCGTACCCATGGTTTTCGTGCGCGCATGCAGACCCGCAACGGTCGCAAAGTTTTGAGTGCGCGCCGTGCAAAGGGCCGCAAGCGCTTGACTGTCTGAATCCATTCGGTACTTGGTTGAAACGGCTCAGCCTTGGCTGGGCCGTTTGTGTTTTGAGCCCAAGGTCTTCTCATGACGCGGTTTTCTCATCGCTTACGCACACCCGCGGAATATGCCTATGTCTTCGCGGCGCCTCAGCAACGTCTGCGTGGCGCGCTGTGGATGTGGCTGGCGCGCCCGCGCGCCAACGAAGCGGACAGTATGGTAGACGGTGGGCCGCACCCCTCTGGGCGACTGGGATTGGCCGTCGCGCGCAAGCATCTCCCTCGCGCAGTTGCGCGTAATCGGGTCAAGCGCGTTGCGCGCGAGGCATTCCGCGCCTTCGCTGCAGACCTGGGCGGGCTTGACGTGGTACTCATTACAACAAACCCATCTGCACAAAAATCAAAGGCGGGGCGGAAGCGTTTGAGCAAAACGCAGTTGGCTGCGCAAGCAGCTGCGACACAGGCACACTGGCAAACATGGTTGAAACCTCGTGGCGTCCTGCTACAGGAATTCAAACGAGAGCTCGTCGGTTTGAGCTCTTCACGCAATCGTCCCACCAATGCGGAGATGGAGGGCTGATCCACGCGCCCGCGCGGTGTACACTGCGCGCACTTTTTCTCCTCGTACCTCAGTACCTTATTTAAGACTTATTCATGGATACCCAGCGCGTCCTTCTTTTTGTGGCTCTGTCATTGATCCTGATGCTGTTGTGGGCAGAGTGGGGACGCTTCAATGCGCCGCCGGTTCCGCAGGCCGCAATCAGTCAGCCAGCAGCGTCGGCATCTGCCGTGCTACCGGCCACCCCGGGCGCTGTTCCACAATTGCAGAGTCCGAGTGTCGCACCAGCGCTGAGTGGCGGCTTGGCGCGCGGTGAGCGGGTTCAGGTCGAAACTGATTTGCTCAGCGTTGAGATTGATACGCAGGGCGGTGACTTGCGCCGTGCTGCGTTGGTGGGGATTGGCCGCAGTAATGAAGAGCGCGACCTACCTTTTATGCTGTTGGATGACGAAGGCACGCAATTGTTTGTGGCGCAGACCGGCCTGGTCGGTGCAAATGGTTCGGTCAATGTGGATCACCGTCAGATGTTCGAAGCGGCAGCCAACCGCTATGTGTTGAATGACGGAGAAGACGAACTGCGTGTTCCGTTGGTATGGGTTGGTGAAGGCCTGCGGGTTACCAAGACGTACATCTTCCGTCGCGATAGCTATCGCGTGGGCGTGGAAGTGAGCGTTGAAAACCGTGGCGATACAGCATGGCAGGGCGCTTTGTATGGTCAGCTGCAGCGCACCGATCCTGGCCAGCAGAGCATGTTCCTCTACACCTATACCGGTGCCGTGGTATCAACCCCAGAAGCGCCGTATGAAAAAGTAGATTTTGATGAGATTGCTTCCGGTTGGTCGGGTTTGAACACCACGGATGGCTGGGCGGCGATGATTCAACATTATTTCTTGGCGGCCGTGCTGCCGGGGACGGGAGCGTCGCATCGCATCTATAGCTTAGCGCCTGCACCGGGACGTTATGTGATTGGTGTGGCCGGCGACAGTCAGCGCATTGCGGCCGGACAGAGCGGCGCGCTGCATACGGAGTTCTTTTTGGGGCCCAAGATTCAGGAGCGTCTGATCGACGCTGCACCGGGTCTCGAGCGCACGGTTGATTTTGGCTATCTCTGGTTTATTGCGGAGCCTCTGCATTGGTTGCTTAAGCAACTGCACAGCTTCATGGGTAACTGGGGCTTGGCCATCATCCTGCTCACGATCCTGATCAAGTTGGTGTTCTACAAGTTGTCCGAAACCAGCTACCGCTCCATGGCGCAGATGCGTAAGCTGGGCCCGCGCTTACAGACGCTGAAAGAACGTTACGGCGATGATCGGCAGAAGCTCAATGAAGCGATGATGAAGATGTATCGTGAAGAGAAGGTAAACCCGATGAGCGGTTGCCTACCGATCTTGGTGCAGATCCCGGTCTTCATCGCGCTCTACTGGGCATTATTGGAAAGCGTTGAGTTGCGTCATGCGCCGTTCTTTGGTTGGATCAATGACTTGTCCACGCTCGATCCGTATTTTGTTCTACCGATCCTCATGGGCATCACTATGGTGGTGCAGCAACGCCTGAATCCGGCGCCGCTGGATCCCATTCAGCAGAAGCTGATGATGATTTTGCCGTTGGTGTTTACGGTCTTTTTTGCCTTCTTCCCTTCCGGTCTCGTGCTGTACTGGTTGGTCAACAACCTGCTGTCAATTACGCAGCAATGGGTGATCACCAAGCGCATCGCGGGCTAAGCATGCGCGACACCATCGCCGCCATCGCCACTGCGCGTGGTGTTGGCGGCGTGGGCATCGTGCGTGTATCCGGGCCACACTCGGCGGCCATTGCGGAATCCATTCTCGGCACCGTGCCACAAGCGCGTGTCGCCCGTCTTACTTCATTCAAAGATGCGAACGGTGAAGTCCTCGATGAGGGTCTGGCGCTGTGGTTTCCTGCACCGCATTCGTTTACCGGTGAAGACGTGCTTGAACTGCAAGGTCATGGCGGCCCGATCGTGCTCGATCGCCTGCTTGCTGCGGTGTTGCTACAAGGGGCGCGCTTAGCGCGTCCGGGCGAGTTTTCCGAGCGCGCCTATCTCGAGGGCAAGCTTGACTTGGTGCAAGCAGAAGCCATCGCAGATCTGATCGAAAGCGGATCGGAACAAGCGGCTCGTGCTGCGTTGCATTCTTTGCAAGGCGAGTTCTCTTCGCGCATTCATACTTTGGTTGAGCAGCTTACGCGTTTACGCATTCAGGTAGAGGCCACCCTCGATTTTCCTGAAGAAGAAATCGACTTCTTCGATGAGGCGGCGTTGAGTGAACGCTTCACGCCGATTGTGCAGGCGCTGGAACAGGTGATTGCACAAGCGCGCGAGGGCGCACGACTTCGTGATGGGTTTACGGTGGTTCTGGCGGGCCCTCCTAATGTTGGTAAATCGAGTGTTCTAAACGCGTTAGCACAAACCGAGCGCGCGATCGTCACGCCAATTGCGGGAACGACGCGTGACGTCTTGCGTGAAACGATTTTGATCGATGGCATGCCCTTGCATGTGATCGACACTGCAGGTTTGCGTCAGAGTGCAGACCCGGTTGAACAAGAAGGGATCCGGCGTGCACGCGTTGAGATGGAGCGCGCCGAGCGCATCCTCGTCATTGCGGATGCGACGAACCTAGCAAACGCAGCTGGCGCGGCGGAGGTGGAGTCGATTTTGCAGGCGTTGCCACAAGTGCCGCGCAGTTATTTACGCAATAAGATTGATTTGACGGACGGCCAAGCGGGTTGGATTGAGGAAGGTACGAAGCAAGAATTGCAGCTTTCGGCACAAACGGGTGCGGGACTGGATTTGTTACGTGCGCACTTACGTGACCTGGCTGGACTACAAAGCACCGATGCCAGTGGTTTTTCGGCACGCCGTCGGCATATCGATGCATTGTTGCGTGCGCGTTGTGCGCTCGAAGATGCGCGGGCGCGTCTGCAGGAGCGTGCCGGCGAGTTGTTTGCACAGGATTTACGGAGTGCACAAGATGCACTCGGCGAGATCACCGGCGTCGTTACGTCGGATGATTTGTTGGGCCGGATCTTCTCCGAGTTTTGTATTGGAAAATAAAAACGCCAGCATGGCTGGCGTTTTTAGATCAGTCGCTGATGCGCAAGAAATCGGGAGGTGGCGCCAGCGGTGGGTTGCCGTCATAGACCTGATTCTCGCGGCGCTGCAACCAAGAGTCGCGGACAAAGGTGTATTCATCCAATGCGGCGCTGTCCAACACCTTTTCGGTATCGAACAACTGCGCACGGGTATCGACCACATCGGTGGCGCGAATCCACATGCGGTCATCTGAGCTATCGACTTCCTGCACGAGGTCAAAGATCTGCGTGTTACCCACTTCTTGTTCAGCAAAGACCAGCTTGTCGACACCGAGACCGGCCGCATCACGAATGGTGCTTGGACCAAAGAACGGCAGCACCAAATATGGACCACTGTCCACGCCCCATACTGCGAGGGTTTGCCCGAAGTCTTCGTCACTCTTCGCCATTTGCGCTTCGCTGGCCACATCGAAGATGCCGCCGATCCCGATGGTGGTGTTGATGACAAACCGCATCAGATCATTCACGGCAATATCAAATTTGCCTTGCAATAAATTGTTCAGCGCGTTGAGCGGATCGCCGAGATTGCTAAAAAAGTTGCCTACACCTTTTTCGATGGGATCGGGCAGGGTCTGATAGGCCGTAGCGAGCGGCTTGAGCAGTACGCCATCCAAGGTGTCGTTGAAGGTGTACATGGCGCGATTGAACCCTTCCAGTGGATCCGGATTCACGTAATCGGCTTCGCTGGCCATGATGGGGCTCATGCTCAGTGCAGTAGCGAAACTGAGGGCCAATGCCCAAGTGGAACGACGCATCGCGATCTCCAAAACCTGTACAAATTTGAGAAACTGCACCAGTTTAAGGATTGTTGGGCAGCACAACAAGCAAAATGCGCTGCGCGCGCTTGTCTGGGCCGGTGATTATAATGCGCGGCTTGATTTCGGCAATGCGATGCCCTGCTCGAGCGCGCCTGCATCGACGCCAACAGCCTATTTTTAAAGACGTTATTGAAGGATCTTCATGTCCGTGCTGGTTACACGCATCCTTGAGTCGTTGATTCTGCCCCCACTCGGGCCGCTGCTCTGGGTTTTGTTCGGCCTGATGTTCCGCCGCTTGCGCGTGTTGGCCTGGTTGGGGCTGCTTGCGCTGTATTTCGCATCGATTCCAGCGACGAAGCTATGGTTGGCGGAGCAGATTGAAACCGTGCCGGCGCTGGAAACCCTGAAACTGCAAGAGGGTGAGCGCGCTGCGATCGTGGTCCTTGGCGGCGGCAGTGATCGCGTGGTGCCGGAGTTTGAGGGGGCAGTGAATTACGGCCGAGCTTTGGAGCGCCTGCGTTATGGCGCCTATCTTGCGCACAAAACGGGTCTGCCCATCGTGGTCAGCGGTGGCGATCCATTGCTGGAGGGCTCACCGGAATCCGCGGCGATGGCGGCCACCCTAGAACGAGATTTTGGCCTGCGCGAGGTGATCCAGGAGCCGAAGAGTCGGACCACACATGAACACGGTGTGTATGTGCCGAAGCTGCTCAAAGAGCAGGGTTTCACCACCATGATTTTGGTCACCACCGCGAGTCATATGTCGCGTTCGGTGCGCGTGTTTGAGGGCCGTGGCCTGCGCGTGATTCCGGCGCCGACCGGGTTCACGGTTGAAGCGGCGATGGACAAGGGCGCGTTTGCGTGGGGCCCGCGTGCCAGCACTGCAGAAGATATTCGCGAACTGTTGCATGAATGGCTGGGCGACCTTTGGTATCGCCTGAAACATTCGACAACCTACGCCAGCACATGAACAGCACGCGGCAGTTTGATGTGATTGTGGTGGGTGGCGGCCATGCCGGCACCGAGGCGGCGCTCGCCTCCGCGCGGCGCGGCGCTAAGACCTTATTGCTGACCCACAACATTGAGACGCTGGGACAGATGAGCTGTAACCCGGCGATTGGTGGGATTGGCAAGGGTCATCTGGTGCGTGAGATTGATGCCCTCGGTGGTCTGATGGCTACGGCAGCGGACCATGCTGGCATTCAGTTTCGGGTCCTGAATCAACGCAAGGGCCCGGCGGTCCGCGCCACCCGGGCGCAAGCGGATCGTCAGCTGTATCGCCAGTTCGTGCGGAACGCCTTGGAAACCCAGCCGAATCTCAGTCTGTTTCAGCAAGCGGTTGAAGACTTGATGCTTGAGCATGAAGGCGGCGGTGAGCGCGTGGTTGGCGTCCGCACACAAGCGGGACTCGAATTCCGCGCGCGCGCCGTCGTGCTCACCGTCGGCACCTTCTTGGCCGGCAAGATCCANATAGGCTTACAAAACCATCCCGGCGGCCGCGCGGGCGACCCGCCTTCACTGGGACTTGCCGAACGTCTGCGTGCCTTGGGTCTGCGGGTCGATCGGCTCAAGACCGGAACGCCGCCGCGCATTGATGGCCGCAGCATTGATTATGCGCTGTTGCAGGAGCAGCCCGGCGACACGCCGACGCCGGTGTTTTCGT
>JGI11705J14877_10000429_pt1 | contig 26372 bp, 29 predicted proteins | sample Etolaghawater15m_FD_14877 | JGI IMG/M metagenome (IMG submission 14877)
GCTCACCTTCGTTCTGGACGCCGTCGCCCTTCGGCTTGTCGTCCTTCGGCTTGTCGTCGTCCGGTCCGTCTCCACCCTCGTCGTCCTCGTCCGGCGCTGCCTCGGCCGCATACTTCTCGGCCTCCTTCATCACGGCCTCGGCCCGATCGGGCTCCATACCCAAGACGTCGATGAAGTACAGGGACGGAGGGTACAACTGGTCGACGCCGCCGCCAACGTACTTCGCCATGGCCTCCGTCTGCTTTTGGGCCACGGCTGCCTTTTCGTCGTCGGTGACGGAGTTGAGGTCTGGCCACTCGACGGTGTACTCCTTCGGCTCGGGCAGAGCGCCGACTGCAATCAACCGATCGACGAGCGGCCTGATCAGCATGGGCGTCAGGTACTTATTCTGCCGCTTGGCCACCCGCTTGTTCCACGTCCGTGCGTCCTGAGAGGACGCGAGCTGCGCCTGCTCGGACCCAAACAGAATCCTGAACGGTATGCTCTTGGCGATTGCAATCGCCTTGAGGTGCGTGTCGACATGGGTATTGGGTGCAGATACCTGCGGGGACAGTGGCTTGGCGGATACGCCCGTTAGCGCCAAATACCGCTGCAGGCCGTTCGAGTAGTTGAGGAACTCCTCGCGGAGGGTATCGGCGTCAATCGTCGCCCCCTGGTTGACCAGATCGGGATTGACCTCAAACGCCATGCCCGGGAATCCGCCGCGCCAGAACATCTCGCCAGAGCCACTGAGAATCTTGCGGAGATCGTACAGGCGGTTATAGACGTCCTTCATCCGTGGCGTGCCGTAGACCTCCGACATACCAAGGCTATCAGCAACGTGGATCACCCGCGTCCAGTGCACTCGCCGCGTGGTTTGGGACGCATTGACATCGCCGGAAACGGCAGACCCGTCTTGGAATTGGATGTTGTACGAGATGGGTCGTCCGTAGCGGGGGCTGTCCGTGCTGGTCTCTGTACCCGCGACGGTCACTACGCTCTCGTCGAAGACGCGCATGAAGATCAGGTCCGCGGTGGCCTTCCCCTCCTTCTCGCCTGTCTTCTGGTTCACTCCATTCGCGGGCTTCGACAAATCCTCGCCGTCGTCCAGTCCGAGCAGCAGTACACCAAACCGGCCGATGCCCGAAAGCTCGTCGATGCGATGGAGGTAATACCAGAGATTCTTGGCGTCATTGAGATCGCCAAGCGCGTCCTCAAACGCGGTCCTAGATGCGTCCTCCGTCTCAAAGACGATCGGGTCCATCGACCATGACTCTTCGGGCATGCATCCGACCACGCGTTTGGCGATGCCTTCGCGGTCATACATCTCTCTGTAGAGATGCGCCGTGATGTCATCGGGGTAGCCGCACTCCGCATTGAAGTCGCGGTCGGTGCCATCGAGAAGAGTCCGCAGCAACTCGGACCGTGCCAACGACGCGTTCTGGATCAGCTCGCGGACCTGCGTCATCGCCTTCATCTGGTTGGCCGTGATGTCGGGGCCCTTCTTGGCCTGCGTGCGTTTCGCACGGACAGTCCGCTTGCCTGTTGATGCCTTAGCCATAGGGCTAATCCTTTCGGTCGGGGTCTTTACCCGGTCGACCCGGCGGCTACTTCTGGTTCAGGTACTTCACAATGTCGAATATGGGTGCGTGCTCCACGGACCCCTTGCCCATCGAACGGTCCCGGTCCCACAGCTTAACGATCTCGTCGTCCGAGTACCCCTTGTCTCGGAGGTACTTGTGATCGCTCTCACTGTAGTTGGGGTGGGCCATGACCTGCTGGGAGGTCTTGCGCGACGCCCCACCACCACCGCCACCTCCGCCGCCTCCACCGGTCGACGCGAAACGACCGCGCTTGTCACGGGGCTGCTTGGCGCTGAAGTTCATCACCGGCAACTCGAGCGGTGTCTCGTCAACGGGGACGCCGTCGTCGATCACGTTCACAATCATGCCCGTTTTCATCTGTACTCTCCTACACTATCACTAGTCGAATCGGATACGATCTCGGATGCTGATGACGTGGTCGGTCTGCTGCTCGACTTCAGCGTGGCCGTGCGTCCCTTCTTCGTCCACGTCTTGTTGGGGTGTCCCATGTGGAGTGCGCCCGGCGGGGAGGTATCCGCCTTACCCCACTGGCCGGTAATGGCCCTCTCCACGCGTGCCCTCTTGCCACTCACCGCGAAGTGAGCTTCGCCCATCGCGGCAGAGTACGAGAGCTGGCCGACCTCCAGTTTGTTAGACGCGAGGCCCTTTCGCAAAGTAGATGCGTCGTTGAGGGGCGTCCGCTTGCTCTCCGCGTCGGCAGAGCCCGCTGCGGATGACGCCCCACCGCCGCCGCCTCCACCTCCGCCGCCTCCACCGGTCGACGCGAAGCGACCGCGCTTGTCACGGGGCTGCTTGGCACTGAAGTTCATCACCGGCAACTCGAGCGGCGTCTCGTCGCTGGGCCGCGTGTCTGCGTTGACCAGAAACCCATGCATGTCATCGTCCTTTCGTTACCGCCAACCCACCTACCCGTATGTTCGGCTTAGTCAGCAGCGCAAACGCGCCACTGGACGCATCCACTTGGTCTTTATACGTCGAGTGAGGGAAGTACTGCAACTCCGATATATAGTCATTATTCCACGGACCCTCGAGCAAGGCGACGTTGCCGCTGTTGACCTGCACTGCATACGGGTCGGCCCGGAGGACCTTGTTGCCAACGGGCCTGTCGATGCGAACACGAAAGCCACGCAGATTCTTCGCGGTGTTCTCGGCGCTCTCCTTACCACCAGAGCCCGGCTCCTGCTCGACGCCAATGATCACATCGATACCATCGGACTTGGCCGTGTCGAGGATAATGATCTCGCGCTGGCTCGCGTCCCACTGGCCTCTCCGTACGTCACTGACCACGATTCGGCCGCTCTTCTCGAGGTCCAATCGAGCGCCCACCGTGTACGCCCCTCCGTCCGCAGTGCCCGCCTTGTCCCAGTAGCGGACCGAGCGGACGATCTTCGTAACAGTAGGCACCGTGCGTACGAGGGCCACCTTGAACATCCCGCCGCCGAGGGGCACGGGCGATTGGAGGAACTGGCCTGCGTATCCGTACTCGCCCATCCGCGCTCGCATGGCCTCGAGCATCTGCTTTGGCAGGCGTACGGGGTCCATCAAGCCGTCGGTGTACTTCCGATAGAGGCGTCGTGGACGGACGCGGCTGCGGTCGGCGCGGTCGACCTCGGCGGGCAAGCAAATGTGACGGACGCTGGCTTTGCCCTCCTTGGCCATCCGTAGCATCACGCCGGAAGGGTCCTCTTGGTGCAGTCGCTGCATGATCAGAATCGTCTGGGCCACGACCTTGTCGACCTTTCGCGTTGGGAGCGTCTCCGCGAGCCAGCGATTCGCCGCCTTCATCTCGGCCTCGCTAACGGCCTGGTTGGGGTCGAGCGGGTCGTCGACGATAATGAAGTGGCCGTGCATGCCTGTCACGCTACCGCCGGTCGACACGGCCACGCGCGATCCTCCTCGCGTGTTGGCGAAGTAGCCCTTCGTGTTCTGGTCGTCGCGGAGGCCTACGTCACCGAAGAGGCGTCGGTACTTATCGCTCTGGATGATGTCGCGGCACTTTCGGGAGAGGTCCATCGCAAGCGGATAGGCGTACGATCCGCAGATGCTCCTGCACGTGGCCATTCGCGTCCACGTCCACGCGGGGAACATCACCGAGCAGACCGTGCTCTTGGTCGTGCCGGGACTGATGTTGATGACGAGTTCGTACGGAGACGGCAGGCCTGCAAACACGCGCTCGGCGGTAGCCTGTAGCTCGTCGCAGAGGACACGGATGTGCCAGTTCCAGACGGGGGTTTCGGGGATCACCGTGTCCCAAAACCGCTGGACGAACTCATAGAACGAGTCGCGGCAGATCGACGCCTCGAGCTGGTCCCTGCTCACCGTGGCCCGCTTAGCCCTCATCCGGTTTGGCCTCGTCGTCGTCGACCGTGCGCATCGCCGCCTCCTGCAGGAGGGAGAGCAACGCGTCGTCGGTGTCGGTAGGAATCATGTCGACGTACATAACCACCTGCCCATCCATGGGAACGTCGATGATCACGCGTCGCGTGCCGCGGGGAACAACCCCCGCCTCGTACATCCGATGAAGCAAATCCAATCCTTCAGGCTGCGTCGCCATCGTCTTCTCCTTCGTCGTCGCCGTCGGCCAACGCCAAGATCTGCTTGCGGACGTCGACCGGGAGTTTGAGTACCTCGGCGGGGATGGCCACGTGCTGGATTGGCGAGTCGCCGCCTTCGAGAATCACCTTGGAGACGTCCATCATGCTTCGGTCTTTGTAGCGTGCCCGGGTCAAGAGCCACTGGGCCATGCGACCTGCGGCCCCGATATCCTTCCGTTGGACGAGCGTATCGAACACCGTGCACTCGGCGGTATCGGCCAGGCGCTCTTGCTCTTGCAGGTAGTATTCCCAGATCGAGTCCCACTTGTGAAGGAGCCGGTTGACGGTCCGACGGGACACGGCCAGGCGCTCGGCTATCATGGCTCGGTTTCCGTACGTCCCTCGTATAGCCTTCCGCATGAGGGGTTTGGGTACGTTGATACGGGGTCTGTGCTTCCTTGGCTTGCGCTTCTTCGGCTTGGCTGCTATAGCCGCCTTGGACGCTGCTCGTGCTCGAGCGGACTTCGCCAACTTGTCATGCCGCGCCATTTGAATTTCCTCGGTGGTCTCGTTTCTGGCCGGGATTCCCCGGCCAGTATACGTGGGGCGTCTCATCGTACGAGCGGGGTATTGCGTCGACGTCGCTGGTCGGCGGCGTGCGTCCTATCGATACGTCGTGGAATCGGGGAGTTTACTAGGATTCGTGGCCAAAACAATCTGTCTTTTGGGCTGAACTTTCATGTTGATCTGTCCGAAGAGATGGGTATACTTGGTTATAGTAGCACGATGCATTTGGCAACCGAATAGGGACGAGGAAGACCGACGCACGAAGCCGCCTACCACGCATAACGGCCACACCGCGCGGGGAACCGCCCGGCTAGGTAGGCGTAGGTCGAACCTCGAGTTCCGCAGGACGCCCGCAAGGAACGCCACGCTGATAGGCCCGCTGCTACGCATGCGACGGGGCTACGGACACAGACAGAACCCGAGGCGCGGTAGACGTTGCGGCCTCGCGTCGCGGAACAAGTGCACGCCCCGTTCGGTGTTCCCCGGTTCGAGTCCGGGGCGGGGCCATCGCCAAGCAATAGTGCTTGGCCATCAAGGAGCAACGCCATGAAGAAGCACGCGCACATCGACGTCACCGTTACGTTCGTTCCCGAGCAACGGACCGACGAGTTCTCGCGTACGCAGCCGCACGTCGTCGCTACGACAAACGTCCCGTCGCTTGGCTACTTCGAGGCTCGGGCGTTGCACATCGACCGGGCCATCGACGACATCCGACGGGCCATCGCCGATGCGCTGACGAAGAATGGCACCAAGGTGTCGGCATACGACATCGGCCTTGGCCGGATGACGTACCGCAAATTCCCTGCGAAGGACGCGGCGCAGTTCGAGGCGCGTATCCACCAAGCGGCCATCAACGAGGACGAGTCACGACGCATCGCATCCGACCGCGCCGCGCTGGCCGAGGAGCTGGAGGGGCATCTCGTATCGAACGGCCTGCCCGAGACGGCGGCTCGTGCAGCCCATGACAAGACGGGCGGGGTCATCGTCGTCGAAGGCGAGTCCTATTGGGACGTGCGTGCGCGTCGGACGTACACGCAGTTCCGCACGCGGCGGTTCCGCATGCGAGCCAGCGGGACGTACAACTGGAGCAAGATCGTCGAGGCCGCTCGCGAGGTCTACGAGTGGAAGACGGCTCGTACGGAGCGCCTGGCGAAGGAGAACAAGGCTGCGGCAGACGCGGTCGTGATGGTCAACGAGCTGGGTATCAACCGCCACGACCCCCACGTTGCCATCACGAACACCGGCTACGTTCGCGTCACCATTTCCACGGCGCTGCCGAAGAAGCTCGCGGCGCTGGCCGAGTTCCTGAAGACGGAGATGGGCGTCGACATCACGACCAACGAGTAGCCCGACGCAGATGCATTGCCCCGCTGGTTTCGCCCGGGTTCGACTCCCGGGCCGGGGCATCCGCAATGGTGCGGTAGGAGACACGACGATGAACGCACGGCCAGTGAAACTCGCGTCTGGTGAATGGGCCATCGAGTTCGAGCAGACGTTGCAATGGAACGCGGCGACGGGCAGATACGACCACGGCAGCTTCTGGGGCCGCGAGGCGGACGACGAAACCTTCGCAACGCGCGCCGCGGCGATACAGCAGATACACGAGTGGCACGCAGAGGACGCCAACGAGACGATGGCGTCGCGGAAGTACCAGTACCAGCAAGAGTACGCTGCTGGCATCCGCGACTAGCACAGGCCGAAACGCCCCGCGAGGGGCGTCCTACCGTAACGCGGTAGCCGATGAGGCCGGTAGCCCCCAACAGGAGAAACACCATGAGTACGCCCGCCGCCTTCGCCTATCCGTACATCGTTGCCTGGGGCAGGATGATGGGTTCCAATTGGTCGTTCACCGAACTGACCGCCGAGCGAGCCGCACGCGACGACGCGCCGTCGAACGCCATCTACCACGACGGCGGGCGTTGGGTGACCTTCGACGAGGTGACCAGCGACGCCACGCGCGACGCCATCAACCGACTCCTGCCCGAGTAGCACAGGCCGAAACGCGGGACGACGAGTCCCGCGTCCTACCGTAACGCGGTAGCCGATGAGGCCGGTAGCCCCGATAGGAGAAGACACAATGACAAAGCATGTACTGACCCCGAAGGAGGCAACGTGCATCGGACGCGAGATGGGCATCCGAGGCATCGTCGTTTGCTCGGACCCCGTTGCCACGGGCCTGTGGCAGGTTTCCATCCCCGGCGCGGCCGAAGCGCACAGGAAGATGGACGAGGACGAGTGGCGTACGTTCCTCGCGGAGTCCGGGTGGGTGCCCATGCCGTCGCAGAAGAAGGCCACGAACAAGCCGGTCGACCGAGGCCCGCACATCAAGCGGGACATCGTCATCCGCAACGGCCGACTGAGTTTCACCGTCACCAACATGAGGCACGCGGCCAGCATTCCAATTGACCTGCACAACATCGCCACGCACGTCGTTGCCGCATTCGCGTCCAACGACGACCTCGAATACCTCGAGGACCTCATTGCCGAGGTACGAGAGTAATACGGAACGGTAAGGCCATCGAAAGGAGACGCCATGGCGAAAACGACACACAACTACCAGTTGCTGGTACGCATCGCCCATGCCGTCCGAGACGAGGGCGTCATCGAGCATCCATGGGTTGAGGTCGCTCGGCGCTACTCGGACCGCACAGGCAGGGCGTTTGCACCAAGCGCATGCCAGCAAGCATTCTCGCGGTATGTACACAACAGACCCGAGCACGAGCGACGACTGTTCAAGCCGGGGGCTGTGGCGACGACCACGACGCCTGCCAACCACACCAACGGGACAACGCATCCGTCCGACCGCGTGGCGGGGGCGATGCGGTCGCTGGTCGCATTGGTCGTCGACGATGCCTTCAGCAAGGTAATGCGTAGGCTCGATGCTCACGCGGCCGCGCTCAGTACGTTGGAGAAGGAACTGCCCGCGATGATAGAGGCGGGCGTCAAACGCGTGTTCGGAGAAGACGGATGATATCACTACGACAAGTGATGAAGGACAACCCCAACGGACGGCAATGCTCCATCTGTGGCTTGCCGGTCAAGGCCGCGCCGCGTGGCATCCGCGCGTGTATCTGTGCGACTTGCATGGCCAAGCGCACGCGCACCGCAGCTGAGCTGGCGTCGGCACGGAAGGAGGAGAAGGAGCACGCCCACGAGCAGGAGGTGGCCGAACGCAAAGCGGCGCGGGGCATGGACGTCCTCGCTGCCGCGACCGCCGTCCTACGCGAGGTCGGGGAGCCTATGCACGTCAAAGACCTGACCGCGAAGATGATAGACGACGGGCTTTGGAAACCGCGCGGCTCGACGCCGCAGAACACCGTGTACGCACGCATCTTCAAGGCGGCGGGGTTCAGGAAGACAGCTCCGAGTACATTTGCCCTTGAAACCGATGCGTGATGGATGCATATAGTACAACAGTATGGCGTAGGCATCGTGCCTACCCAACAACGGCAACGGGAAGGAGAGTATCATGAGCAAGCGAACGAAGACGATGCGTCCGAAGGTCGGCCAAGTCTACATGGCCACCGTCGATGGGGAAGACCACGAGGTCACCATCATCGGCAAGAGCAAGCGGCACCCCGACAAGTACCGCGTCTCCGTGGACGGGTCGGCGTCGGTGATGGCGTTGGTCGCCCCGAAAGACCTGCATCCGACGCCGGTCGGGGGCAACGACGACAACGACGCGACGCCTCCCGCGAAGAAGGCCGGCAAGAAGGCCAGCAGCAAGAAGGCCAGCAGCAAGAAGGCCAGCGGGAAGGCCAGCGAAAAGGCCAGCGAGAAGACGGCTCGCGCGCCTCGCAGGTCGCTCATCAACGCCGCACTCCTCGTGCTGGCCGGGAGCAAGAAGCCGCTCGGCGCGAAGGAGATGGTCGGCGTCGCGGAGGCCAAGGGCCTGTACAAGCCCACCGGCAAGACGCCGGAGGCCACGCTGTACAGCGCACTGCTGACCGACAAGCACAAGCGCGCCGAGCGCGTCGACCGGGGCGTCTGGCAGCTGACGGACGCTGGCCGCGAGGCCATCCCCTCCATCAAGGCCGCGTTCGAGGCGTAGCGCCAACGACGCAGACGGGCCGCGAACACACGGACGCCGGGACCTCCTCCCGGCGTCCGTTTCCTTATACCAATGGAGACCACCAATGAACCCGCATGGACTCGTCGAGCTGCTACATTCCACCATCCCCGCGAAACTGCCCGTGCTCATCAAGGGAGCACCGGGCATCGGCAAGACCGACATCGTACACCAAGCGGCATCAGACCTTGGCGTCGACGTCATCATATCGCACCCGGTCATCGAGGACCCCACCAACTACAAGGGCATGCCCGCCGTGGTGAACGGCAAGGCCAAGTGGCTGCCGTTCGGAGACCTCCAACGCCTCATCAACGCGAAGCGACCCACCGTCGCGTTCATGGACGACCTCGGCCAAGCGCCGCCTGCCGTACAGGCTGCGGCGATGCAGCTGCTCCTCGCTCGTCGGATAGGCGAGCACGCCATCAGCGACCATATCACATTCGTCGCCGCCACCAACCGCCGCGAGGACCGGGCGGGCGTAACCACCATCCTCGAGCCGGTCAAGTCGCGCTTCGCCGCCATCGTCGAACTGCAAGTCGACGTCGACGTATGGTGCGAATGGGCGATGGCGAATGGCATCGTACCGGAGGTCATTGCGTTCATCCGGTTCAGGCCCGCGTTGCTCATGGACACGGAGACGCCGACGAACGACATCGTCAACAGGCCGTGCCCGCGTACCGTGGCCAACCTGTCGCGGCTCTTCGCGGCAGGCGTCTCCGACCTCGAGGCGTACGCAGGCGCGACGGGCGTTGGCTTCGCCACCGAGTTCGCGGGGTTCCTGCGCGTCTGGCGTCTGCTGCCTGACATCGACCAGGTCCTGTCGGACCCCTCCAGCGCGTCGGTGCCGAACGACCCCGCCGCACTCTACGCACTTGCATCCGTGCTGGCGGGACGCGCTACGGCAGAGAACACCTCGCACATCATGGAGTACGCACTCCGCATGCCTCCCGAGTTTTCCACGCTGACGATCAAGGACGTCGTGCGACAGTGTCCTGATGCAGCGAACAACACCGCGTACATCGAATGGGCAGTCGCCAACCAGAACACGCTGGTCTAGCACCAACACAAGGAGTCCATCCATGACGAAGCAGACAAGCAAATTACAGGGCATCCAAGAACGGGCCATGCTCGTCAAGTTCACCGTGTCCCGATGGGACGGGCGTAAGCGGGACGACCGCGTCACGCAGGACGTCAGCACGACCAACCACGCTGAGAACGACGCCGGCGCGTGGTGGACACATCTCATCAGCCGCAAGGCGCTCGCGCCTACCCGTAACGCCGAGGTCCGGGGACGCATCATCCACAACAAGCAAACGCTGCCGTGGAACGACGTCGGCTACAGAATTCTGCCGGCCGCGAACTTCCTCGAGTACACCAAACGGATGCGAAAGGCACAGCGCGACTTCGACGATGCAGTCCGTACGCTCATCGACGAGTACCCGTCGCTGCTTGCCTCCGCGAAGGACCGCCTTGGTGAACTCTTCTATGCCGAGTGGTACCCGGAGCCGCACGAGCTCGCTCCTCGCTTCGCATGGGGCATCGATATCATGCCCCTTCCGACAGGGGGCGACTTCCGAGTCGACCTCGGCAGCACACAGACGACTGCCATTCAGCAGCACATCGACCGCCACGTCACAAACAAATTGGCGTCCGCTACCCACGACCTGTGGCAGCGCCTCTACGACGCGGTGAACAAGCTGGCCGACAGGCTGTCGGATACGGACCGAGTCATCAGGGCGTCCCTCCTGACCAACCTTCAGGAGCTATGCGAACTCCTGCCGCGTCTGAACATCACGCAGAACGCCAAGCTCACCGCGATGAGCACCAAGATCGCCAAGAAGGTAAAGGCGTCCGACCTCGACCACATCCGAAACGACGACACGGCACGGGCGTCGGCAGCCAAGGCAACGAAGGTCATCCTCGACCAAATGGCGGGGTACATGGGAGACTCCTAATGACCACAGCAGAACGTATCGTGCGTGCGCGTACCGTACTGGTCATCGACCAACCCTTCTTCGGGACGCTGGTAACGCGCCTGCCTATGGAACGCAACACCCACATTCAAACGATGGAGACGGACGGCACTCGTATCGCATACAACCCCGCGTTCGTGGCGTCGCTAACGGACGACGAACTGGTAGGCGTCATTGCCCACGAGGTAATGCACATCGCGGCGGGCCATCCGTGGCGGCGGGAAGAGCGCGAAGCGCGTCGTTGGAATACGGCGTGCGACCTCGCTATCAACCCGCTGCTTACGGACTGTGGCATGCGACTGCCCGCCGGCGCACTCGAAGACGCCGCGTGCCGGAATATGGATGCGGAGGCCATCTACCGCCGTCTGCCTCCATCGCCCGCCAACCGCGACAAATACGCCCACGGCGCGGAAAAGGCCGGATGTGGCCCACAGAGCCGCAGCGCTACGAGAAATGGCGAACAGGGCCAACGTCGTGCGGACCCGGGCGGATGTGGGGCCGTCCGCGACGCCCCGTCCAACGACCGGGTACGCGACCAGCACGAGGCGGAATGGAGGGTCGCCGTGTCGCAGGCGGCGAAGGCCGCGTCGAAGCACGGACGCCTTCCCGGGTCCCTCGCCCGCCTCGTGAAGTCCATCGTCAACCCGGCGATGCCATGGCGGGTAATGCTGCGTGACTTCGTCGTGCGTGCAGCAGCCAACGACTACAACTGGAACAGGCCGAACAGAAAGTACGTCGGCGCTGGCATCGTAATGCCATCGATGATATCCGACAGGCTGCCGGACATTGTAGTGGCCGTCGACACCTCGGGTAGCATTACGCAAAGCATCACAGACCGCTTCGCCGCCGAGATATCGGCCATCCTGATGGCGTATGATACGACCATCCATGTCGTCTATGCAGACGCGGCCGTGACAGACACCGAAACGTGGACTCGCGAGGGGCTGCCACTGCGACTCAACCCCAAGGGAGGCGGCGGCACGGACTTCAGGCCGGTGTTCGAGTGGGTCGAAAAGCGGGGGCTAACACCCGCCTGCCTTGTCTACCTCACGGACATGCGAGGCAGATGGCCCGAGGCCGAGCCTCCGTATCCTGTCCTATGGGCCGCAACGACCGCAGACGTCACCCCGCCGTTCGGCATCACGGCCAGCATGGCGTGATGCCGTGCGGCGGTCGTGCTGCGGCATCTCCGCGAATCTTTTTTGCCTCACGCCACCAAAGACCGTTGTAGGCATCCGGCCTATGCGAGTATAAGTAGGCTAACCACTTAGACCACGGGCTATGAATGGAGTCACAATGAACGAATGGATACGCAACCTCAGCCCCGCGCGGCAAGCACAGAAGTTCCACAAGTACATAGGCCTCGCAAGGCACATCGCCGTTCGACTGGCGCATAAGCACGGGCTGCCACTAGACGACGTCGTCGCGGAGGCCGAGTCGCTACTGGCCGTCCTGCTCTGCGACAAGTGGGTCTGCGACACGGGCAGGTCGTCGGAGTCCCACTGGATATACCAGAAACTCTACTGGGCCATCCTCGACTACTGTACCCGCAAGCGGCCGCGCTACTTCACATTCTCGGAGGTCAGCACCGACGAGTACCCCTTCGACGCCGCGTCCAACCCATCCATCCTCACCCGCCTCCGGCGCGAACTGGGCGACGACGCCAAGGAGATCGTCCGTATCATCCTGAACGCGCCCATCGAAATAGCAGACGACGTCCGTGCCTCGTGCCCGGCACGGGCCAGAAAAGCCATCCAGCGCCACGTCCGTGCCGTATGGGGATGGCGTCCCCACCGCATCGACAAGGCGTGGCGGGAAGTCGCCGCCTGTATATAGAGGACACCGCATGCCATCCATAGGTGCGCGTCTACGCGCCGTGATGAAACGCAAGCTGCGCCGGTTCCAAATCCGCGCCGTTCGCTTCACCGAGAAGCGAAACGGCCGAGTCATCATCGGGGACGAAATGGGGCTGGGCAAGACGGCAGAGGCCATCGCATGGGCAGCTATCAATCCGAAGGCTAGGCCCGCCCTCGTCATCTGCCCCGCGTCGGTGAAGTACAACTGGGAGGACGAACTCCGCATCAACGCCGGGCTACGATGCACAGTCCTAAGCGGACGCAACCCCCGTCCCTTCCGCCCACGAAACGGCATCGCCGTCATCAACTACGCCATCCTATGGCAGTGGCGTGACCTTCTCTCCAGCATGCACTTCCGTCTGGCCATCCTAGACGAGTGCCACCACATCAAAAACAGGCAGGCCAAGCGCACGCAGGCCGCATCCATGCTCGCCTCCGCTTGCCCCCACGTCATCTGCATCTCCGGTACCCCCATCGTCAACAAGCCCGTCGAGTACTTCCCCATTCTCCATCTCATCGACCCCGACGCGTTCCCCGCCTTCTGGCCATACGCCATGCGGTACTGTAGCCCCTGCCGCGGGTATCGTGGCAGAGGCTGGCTCTTCCCGGGCGCAACGCACGTCGAAGAGCTACACGCAAAAACGTCCGGCCTGATCATCCGACGAACGAAAGCGGAGGTCCTAACCGAGCTCCCACCCAAGGTCTCAACTACGCTCCGTGTAGACATCACCAATGCCAAGGCGTACAAGCGCGCCGAGGACAACGTCATCAAGTACATACTCCACGCGAAGGGGAGGGCAGCCGCCACGCGAGCAATGCGGGCACCGCGGTTGGCGAAGCTATCCGCGCTCACGCGAATCACAGCCGAGGGCAAGATCGCGCCCGCCATCGAGTGGATTCGGGACTTCCTCGATACCACCGACCAGAAGCTGGTGGTCTTCGGAGTGCACCGCAACGTCATAGACGGCATCCACAAGAAGTTCCGAGGCGCGCTTCGTATCGATGGGTCCGTGCCCACCAGCAAACGCGGGAGCATCGTCAATGCCTTCCAAACGCAGCCGACCAAGCGCCTCTTCCTCGGCAACATACGCGCGGCCGGAGAGGGCATCACACTCCACGCGGCGAGTACCGTCCTCTTCGTCGAGTTCGGATGGACGCCCGGAGGCGTCGACCAAGCAGCAGCCAGAGTCCATCGTCTTGGCCAGAAGGCGAGTCGCATCAACATCTACTTCATGGCGGGGCGTGGTACGGTAGACGAGAAGATCCTCAGCGTCATCCACAAGAAGCGAGACGTCGTCGGGCGTGTCGTGGACGGCGACACACCAACCGCTACCGCTACCGCCGTCGTCAACCTCTTACAGAAGGAGCGAAAGCAGTGACTACAAAAACACGCACCCCCAAAAGGGAGCGCCACGGACAGCTCATGATTTGGGGCGTGACCCCGAGGGTAAGAAACCGATTCAAAGCGGCATGTGCCAGCAAGGGTATAACGATGCGGGACGCCATCATCCGTATGATAACGCGCTTCGCAGACGAGGCCCTTCGTCAATGATAGACATCATCCGTCTCTGCCAACGGTACCGCGTACCGTACCTCGAAAGCGGCAGCCCGCACTGCGGCGTAGGCTGGGTCCAACTAGACTGCCCGTGGTGCCAAGACAGCGACGACTGGCATCTCGGATTCAACATCGACGGCGGCTACTTCCACTGCTGGAAATGCGGTGGGCACTCAGCCGTATCGGTCGTCTCGGCTCTTCTGCATATCAACGACGCGGCTACCGTCAGGTCAATCATCGGGCGATACCAGCGAACAGGCACGCACGAAGCATCCGCCCCCATTGAACGACACACCAACATCGACCCGCCCGCAGGATGCGGCCCGCTGTCCCCACCACACCGACGATACCTCAAACGGAGGAGGTACAGGCCGGGCCATCTTTCGCGTCTATGGGGCATCCGAGGCACACGATACTCGGTGCCGGGCTGGTCGTGGCGTATCATCATCCCTATCCGCAACGCGTCCCACGACATCGTAGCGTACCAAGGCAGAGCCATCGCATCGTCGGTGGAGCCGAAGTACAGAATGTCCCGAAACGAAGACATCGTAGACGACCCGCATACGCTGCTCTATGGCATCGAGAAGGTCCCGGGAGATACCGTACTCATTGTCGAAGGCGTAACAGGCGTCTGGCGGCTGGGCCCCGGTGCCGTGGCGACCTTCGGCATCGACTGGCATACGCAGCAGGCCAATATCCTCCGTAAGTACAGGCGGCGGTTTATCATGTTCGACCCCGAAAAGGAGGCGCAGCAGCAGGCGACTAAGCTCGCCAATTGGATGTCCATCTACCCCGGCGAAACCGAACTCATCGATGGCCTTTCGTCGGACCCCGGCGACCTCACGGATGCGGCCGCACAAAGCATCATGGCCGACATTGGTATAACACCCGTCCCCCACAGGAGCATCCTATGAGCAAACGCACCGGGCCGTTTAACCCATACAAGCAGTTCAACGGCGCTATCATTCCCAACGGACTCGCCGCCTACCCAGGCATCAGTCCGACGGCCAAGCTGGTCTGGTCACGCTTGGTGTACCACGCTTACAAGCACGGTGTTGCGTGGCCCAAGCAAACCACGCTCGCATCGGAGGTGGGGCTAAGCAAACGCCAAGTACAAAGGGCGATTAAGGAATTGGAGTCCGCCTCGTTCATCGTCGTTCAGCACCCAAAGCAGGTGAAACGCTTCGCCCACTGCGCGTGTCGATACTACTTCATCAAGCATCCGTGCCTACAGTCCGATGAAGTAGACCAAAACGCGGCAGATAAACAATGGCAGTCCCATGCTCTACGCCACCTTTCTGGCGATGAAAACCATGGGACCCACCAGGTACCGGATGTGTCCACTGCGGAGTGGACGGATGTGTCCACTGCGGAGTGGACGGATGTGTCCACTCTAAAGGAAAGAGACAAAGAGGAAAGAAGAGACAGAGTGTCGGCCGTCGCTAACGCGACGAGCCGACGGCGTGTCTCTTCCAAACGCCAAAACGACCCCAACCATCCACGCTGGTTGAAATACGCCAAGAAACTCCACACGGCGGTGTACGCCATAACACACGTCAACCGGACGCGCCATCTACCTCAATGGGCCAAGCAGCTGGAACGGCTGCACCGAATCGATAAGGTGCCGCGCGACCGCATCAAACGCGTTCTGGACTGGTATGTATCCGCACTGCCAGATGCAGACCAGTACATGCCACAGGGATTCTGTGGTAAGTCGTTCCGCGAGAAGTTCGCCAAGATCGAATCCGCAATGCATCGCAAGAGTAGAAACGGAACGCAACACGGCACGGAACGACCGGGCCCTGTAATGCCAGACCCGATGAAGAACGGCTACTGCAGAACATGGCGAGATGCAAATGGCGAGGTCGTCCGTGTAGAAGACGGCCTCGATAAGAATGGCAACCCCGCCAAGGCTGCGAAACGGCCGCGGAAACGTAAGGGACACTGATAGTGAGACGACGAAGAGTAGACTCCGGGCTGGAACGCCAGTTCCTCATCGCCATGACTACGTCGAAGGCGTTCCTCGCCACGGCATCGTCCGCACTAGACCCAACGCTGCTCCAATCCAAGCCCGCCCAGCGGATAGCGGAGTGGTGCCTAGAATACTACCGGGCCAACGACGTTGCGCCGTGTCGCAACATCGAGGCTGTATACTACGCCTGGGCCGAGAGCGGCGAAAGTAGCGACACGGAGGCCGAGGCGGTTCACGACCTGCTGGAGTTCCTGTCTGGCGAGTTCGACCGGGCGGGGGAGCTGAACATACCACATCTCCTCGACGAGATGGGCCGGTACATAACAATACGCTCGCTGGCCCGACTACAGGACTCGTTGGCCGGCGCGCTGGCTGGGAACGATAGGGAGGCTGCGGAGGAGCTGGTTACATCGTATACGTCCCCGTTGATAGGACAAGGCGTCGGCTTCGACCCGCTGACGGACCGCGCCGCTTGGCATCGAGCGTTCGCAGACCCGCAGGAACCCCTCATCCGATTCCCCGGAGACGTCGGGCGCTTTTTGAATGCGGCGCTGACTCGCGATGCGCTCATAGCAGTACAGGGGCCGGAGAAGTCAGGCAAGACGCACTGGTGCGTTGAGTTTGCGATGCGTGCCCTTCGATGCCATCGGAAGGTAGCTCTGTTTGAGGTGGGCGACCTTAGTGAAAGCCAGATCATGCTAAGGCTTGGCGTGCGGCTTAGTGGCCTGCCCCTCTGGAAAGACCAGTGTGGCGAGGTACCCATTCCGTTCAAACTGACACACAGGCCCAAGGAAGAGATGGAGGTGGACGAGCGAGGAGCCCCACGGGTCGACGTGTCATACAAGTACAGAGACTGCAAACAGACCGTATCGTACAAGGCATGCAGACGCGCCTGTCGGAAGTACCTGCGTGCCTGTGGTATCACGCGAGAGCACCCCGGCATTATGGTGTCCGTCCATCCTAATACATCGATCAGCGTTGGCGGCATTGACATAGTACTTCGGCGCTGGCGGCAGGAGCGCGGCTTCGTGCCCGACGTTGTCATCATAGACTACGCCGACATCCTCGCGCCGGAGGAGACGTCCGGCAGATTCGACTTCCGCCACCAGGTCAACGAGACGTGGAAGGCGCTGCGTCGCTTGAGTCAGGAGTGGCACGCCCTTGTGGTAACGCCTACACAGGCCGACGCCGCAAGCTACGCGGCCGATGTACAGAGCATGCGTAACTTCTCCGAGGACAAACGGAAGATGGCCCACGTCACTGGCGTGCTTGGCCTGAACCAGACGGACCGGGAGAAGGAGATAGGGGTACAGCGGTTGAACTGGATCATACTTCGAGAGTCGGGATTCATCTCCCGTCGGTGCCTACACGTTGGCCAGTGCCTGTCGCTGGGCCACGCCTTTACATGCGGAGTGCTATGAAATGAGACCTGTTCTGTTTGGCTACTTCGGAAGCAAGGTGAAGATCGCACGGCGGTATCCGGCCCCTGTCTACCCGACCATCGTCGAGCCGTTCGCTGGCGCGGCGGGCTACTCGTGCTGGCATTACAAACGGAACGTGATGCTATGGGACATCTACCCGGTCGTGGTCAAAGTGATATCGTGGCTGATCCGTGCGAAGCCCGAGGACGTTCTGAAGCTCCCGCTCCTGAAGCGAGAAGACCTCATCGACGACCTCCCCATCAGCGACGACGCCAAAGCCCTGCTGGGGTTTTGGGCAGGGCAGTGCTACAAGGCACCGGCCAAGCGGCTGTCGATCTGGGGTGACCAGTACCCGGACACAAGTAAGTGGTCATTCAAGTGCAGACGCCGGTTGGCTGTGACCGTGACGAAGATCAAGCACTGGAAGATACACCAGGGCAGCTACACTGACATTCCCGTCGACGAGATCGGCCCCGCCACGTGGTTTGTCGACCCCCCATATCAGGTAATGGGGAAGTCGTACCAGCACGGGTCCGATGCTATTGATTACAAGGCACTGGGCGAGTGGTGCCGTGCACTGCCCGGACAGGTCATCGTCTGCGAAAACCTGGGGGCGGACTGGCTGCCCTTCCGCCCCTTCTGCAAACTGGTAGGGGCGAACAGGCGGCATAAGGGCGACAGTAAACTGAGAACCAACACCGAGGCCATCTGGACGAAGAATGGTAATGAGTACCCGTCGCTGCTAGGAGATATATGATATGGCCGTGCGTCTCTTCTCATACTTCGGAAGCAAGGTGCGTATAGCCAAACGCTATCCGGCTCCTGTCTACCCGACCATCGTCGAGCCGTTCGCTGGCGCGGCGGGCTACTCATGCCTGCATTTTCACAAGCAGGTCCGGCTATGGGAAGTGAACCCTACCATTCACGGCGCGATCAACTACATAATCCAGAGCGACCCGGAGGCGATTCGCAGCCTCCCGCTGCTTGGCAATGCAGACTCCATCGACGACCTCCGTATCGAGCAGGAGGCAAAGTGGCTCATTGGTTTGTGGTCGGCCACCGCCGCAGCGCATCCCGGCAAGTGCCTGTACAAGTGGGCCCGCGAGGGAGGCAACAAGAGCGGATATTGGTCGGCCAAGTGCAGACGTCGGTTAGCGGTGACGGCAGCGAAGATTAAGCACTGGGAGGTGCATCTCGGCAGCTACACCGACATCCCCGTCGACGAGATCGGCCCCGCCACGTGGTTTGTCGACCCTCCGTACCAAGACGCGGGGAGGCACTACCCATTCGGGTCGTCTCTGATAGATTACACTAAGCTAGGCGAGTGGTGCCGTGCACTGCCCGGACAGGTTATCGTCTGCGAAAACGAGGGGGCGGATTGGCTGCCGTTCCGCCCGTTGTGCAGTTTCTCGGGCGCAGCAAAGGCAGGCAAGAGCAGACGCATAACCACAGAGGCCGTGTGGATGCAGAATGGGAACGAGTACCCCGGACTTTTCCGGCGCGCGAACGACGCCCGGTGACGAGTGTATATAGAAAGGAATCGAAAAGCGTATGATATACTTGGCCTCTCCATATACGGACCCCAGCCCGCGTGTACGCGAGGCACGGTTCAAGTTGGTGTGCCGAGCCGCCGCGCGTCTCATGGCGGAGGGGCACGTCATCTTCTCGCCCATCGCCCATACACACCCGATCGCTGTGGCGGGCGTCTTACCCACCGATTGGGCGTACTGGCAGAAGTTCGACGAGGAGTTCATCGCGGCCTCGACTGAGCTCTGGGTCTATACATTAATAGGCTGGCGAAAGTCCCGCGGGGTTGGAGCGGAGATAGGGCTGGCACAACAGTTCGGCAAGCCCATCTCACTTGTATCGCCGGGCACGCTCACGGTAAGCGAGTACAAACCAGAACAGAGGAGTGGTACATGAAGGTCATCAGGCAGGAGCTGACGGATGCACTGGACAAGGCGGCGGTAGGTCTATCGGCACAAGAGGTACTGGAGCAGTCCAACTGCTTCGTCTTCGAGTCGGACGCCGTCGCCGCATTCAACGATGAGGTTATGGTATCGTGCCCCATCCACATTGGCGTTACGGAGGCCATCGCGGTGAGCGCCAAGGACATGATGGCGATGCTGGCCCGGTTCCCCGACGACGCCGTGGACATCCAGCGCAAAGGGCCGGACCTCGTCATCAAGGGAGCGCGGAAGGCGGCGGGCATCGCGTGCGAGTCGGAGATTACACTCCCGCTGGCGCAGGTCCCTCGTCCGAAGAAATGGCGCGCGATCGACGAGCATGGGTTTGAACTGATACAGCAGGCCGCGCGGTCGTGCGGGAAGGACCTGACCCAGTACCTCACCACCTGCGTGCATATCACACCCGACTACATTGAGGCGTGTGACAACTTCAGGCTGTTCCGTGCCACCCACGCATGCGGCATTCAGAAAGAGCTGCTCGTGCCTGCCCAGGCCATTCACGCCATACACGGGCTCTCGCCCACCCACGTCACCACGAAGAGCGGATGGCTGCATCTCAAGGGCGACGAGTTCACTGCCGCCATCCGATGCACGCACGAGAAGTACCACGACGACATCGACGGGCTGCTCGGCTCTATGAAGGGCCGGAAGGTGAAACTCCCGAGCAACCTCCGCGAGATGCTCAACCGCGCGGAGGTGATGCAGGACGCGGGGCACGACACTCGTGTTACCATTACAATTGGCGGTGGCAAGCTGCGTATCGAATCTCGGAAGGACAGCGGATGGTACCGGGAGACGAAGAAGGTCGCGTACACGGGCCCGGAGATCGCATTCGAAGTCAACCCGCAGTTCATGCACGACATCCTCAAACTGACCCGCCGCGTCACTATCACGAACGATATGAAGCAGATGCAAATTGCAGTTGACGATATACAGTTCGTGGTCAGTCTGATAGCCAAGGGCACGGACGAAGACTGATGGGATTCTTCCAACCATCAACATGGACGACCAAAAAGAAGACGCGGGCGCTCCCTCGCTGCGGCCAGTGCGGGCTGGCCAAGCAGTGCATCTCCCCGCGGATGCAGCCGTACGGAGAGGGGCGTCGTGGCATCCTCATCGTTGGCGAAGCGCCGGGTGAGACGGAAGATAGGCAGGGGCGTCCGTTCATAGGCAACGCAGGGCGTCTTCTACGTAGCGTAGCCAAGAACGCACACCTGAACCTCGACCGGGACTGCTGGCTTACGAACGCGGTGATCTGTAGACCACCGAAGAACACCATCGACGATATGTATATAGAGGCGTGCCGTCCTAACCTTATCAAGACCATCAAGCGGCTACAGCCACGCGTCGTCGTACTGCTCGGCCTGTCCGCGATCAAGTCGCTGATCGGCACAGAGTGGGGCCGCGACATCGGGCCCATGAGTCGGTGGGCGGGCTGGTCGATACCGAGCCGGGCCGCAAACGCATGGGTATGTCCATCCTACCATCCGTCCTATCTAATGAGGTCGAACGAGGACCTTGTACTGATGCAGAAAGCGGAGGGCGACTTGGCGAACGCCGTGTCGTTAGCGTCGGGACAAGCCCCACCCATTCTCAAACTCGAGGAGCTGCAGCGAAGTGTAGAGGTCATCGAGGACCCCCAACGCGCGCTCGTCCGTATGAGAAACCTCGCCAAGCAGTCAGGGGTGTTGGCCTTTGACTACGAGACGACGGGCCTCAAGCCGGAAAGAGCCGAGCAGCGTATTGTCTCGGTGTCGTTCTGCCTCGATGGAGCGGACACGTTCGCGTGTATGCTAAGCAAACGCCACCACAGTGCGCTGTCTCGGATACTCAGAAACCCCAAGCTCAAGAAGGTAGCATCCAACCTCAAGTTCGAGGAGCGATGGACGCGTCACGTACTGGGGCATCCCGTGGCTAACTGGCATTGGGACACGATGCTCGCCGCTCACGTTCTCGATAACCGGTCCGGTATAACGTCGCTGAAGTTCCAAGTGTATGTTGAGTTCGGTGTACCCGACTACGAGGCGCATGTAGAGAAGCTACTGAAGGCGAAGAAGGCGAACGATATCAACCGTATAGCCGAGATACACCCACGGGACCTCCTTATCTACAACGGAATGGACTCCCTCTTGGAGTATATGCTGTGTCAAAGACAACGACTGTACATGGGCCTTGCCTGAGTCCGTGTACCAGAAGAGGGTATAGACTACTGCACCGCGGCGCTGTAGCCATGGCCGATATAGAGGCCAACGGCATCCACGTCGATGTACAGTACATCAACAAGGCCATCCGCCGCTCGCAGAGACGGATAGAACACAAGAAGCGCGCCCTTCAAAAGACGGACGTGTATAGACAGTGGCGTCGTACGTTCGGCTCCAGAATGAAGCTGGGCGCACGGGAGCAGATGAGCACCGTTCTGTTCGACGTCATGGGCGTGCCTGCTCCGGCGGCACGAACGGCCAGTGGCAAGGTCAAGATGGACGAGGCTGTACTGAACACCGTCGACCACCCATTCGTCCAGCAGTGGCTCGCCATCGAGAAGCTCAAGAAGGCGATGAGCACGTATCTGAAGGGCCTGCTGGTGGAAACGGTCGACGGCTACATGCATCCGTTCTTCAACCTGCATACCACACAGACCTACAGATCATCCAGCGACTCACCGAACTTCCAGAACATCCCAGTCCGCGACCCGGTTATCGGTAAGCTCATCCGTACCGCTATCATACCTCGTCCCGGGCGATGCATCGTTGAATCGGATATCAGTGGGGCGGAGGTCCGTACCAGTAGCAATTACAATAAGGACCCACGCCTTATCAAATACATCCTCGACCCGTCGTCGGATATGCACCGAGATATGGCGTGCGAGTGTTATATGCTAGAGCAGTCCGAAGTCACCAAGCGAACCAGAGCGGCGGCTAAGAGCTACTTCGTATTTGCACAGTTCTACGGTGACTGGTATATCGACTGCGCTCGTCGGCTGTGGGAGGGAATACACACGGACAAACTGACCACGGCATCTGGAGTCCCGCTGGACGTTCATCTCCGCAAGAAGGGCATCACACGGCTAGGCAGACTAGACCCGAAGGCAGAGCCGATTCCCGGCAGCATGGAAGGGCATATCCGCAAGGTCGAACGCGACTTCTGGCACAAGCGATTCCCCGTGTACCACCAATGGAAACAGGACTGGTATGATGCGTACCGCAAGCAGGGATGGTTTGAGACGCTGACGGGCTTCGTTTGCAGTGGATATATGAAGCGCAACGAGGCGGTCAACTACCCCATCCAAGGCTCGGCCTTCCACTGCCTTTTGTGGTGCCTCATTCGATTACAGAATGAGATGAAGAGACGTAAAATGGAGACGCTCGTTGTCGGCCAAATCCACGACAGTATCGTGGCGGACGTGGTGCCGTCCGAAATGGATGAGTACACAGGGCTCGTTGTTGACATCGTCACAAGACAACTACAAAAGCACTGGGACTGGATAGAGGTTCCGATGGCCATCGATATCGAGGCGTCTGGCGTAGACAGGCCATGGGTCGAAAAGAAAGAGGTGTCCGTGGCATGAGCAAACGACTACACTCCATTCTATGGGTAGGCGGCAAAGGCCAGATGGTGGCCAAGCTGCTGCCTATCTTCAAGGCGCATCCGCACCGCATCTATGTGGAGGTGTTTGGCGGCGCTGCGTCGATGCTGCTGGCCAAAGCGCCGTCTGCCATTGAGGTCTACAATGACATGGACGGCGGGCTGGTGAACTTCTTCCGCGTGCTCGCAGACCCTCGTATGTACAAGAAGTTCCTCCGTAGAGTCCGGCTGCTGCCCAACTCGCGGGAGCTGTTCTACGACTGCGTGGCAACGTGGCAGGAGCAAGACGACCCGGTCGAAAAGGCGTGGCGGTGGTATGTCATCGGACGGCAGTCCTTCGGAGGCCTGTTCGGGAGCTCATGGGGGTTTGGCGTCGATACCACCAGCAGGCAGATGGCTGCTGCCACGGCACGGTGGTTGGGGGCACTGGAAGGCCTGCCCGAGTTGCACGCCAGAATGCAACGAGTACAGGTCGAGCACAACGACTTCCGCAAGGTCATACCCACCTATGATACACCCAAGACCTTCTTCTACCTCGACCCGCCGTATGTTGTCGAGGAACGACGCACCGAGGACGTCTACAAGCACGAGATGACACAGGAAGACCACCAAGAACTGGTGGAGCTCCTGCTCGGTATCAAGGGGTCGGCTGTACTTTCGGGCTACGCATCCGATGTGTATAAGCCACTGGAGAAGGCGGGATGGTGTAGGCAGGACTGGAATACAGTATGCTTCGTGGCTGGTCGCGTCCGTAACTCGAACCTACAGGGGAAGGGCGCTGCGCTGCGGGAGCAGAAACGTGTAGAGACAGTGTGGGTGTCACCAAACCGAGGCAAGCAAGGGTTGTTCAGGGAGATGTAAATGGAACTGTACAAGAAACACCGACCTACCAGTATGAAGGGCATCATCGGGAACAGCGGCACCGTGAACGCGCTTACTAACATGCTCCGGCGCGGGACGCTGCCGCATACCATTCTGTTCCATGGCCCGTCCGGCTGCGGCAAGACTACGTTGGCGAGAATCCTGATGAAGCAGCTACAGTGCCATCCGATGGACTTCGCTGAGGTCAACGCGTCGTCCTTCCGTGGCATCGATAGCATCCGGGACGTGTCTCGGACGATGAAGCTCGCCCCGATGGGCCCGTGCCGCGTCTGGCTCTTCGACGAGACGCACAAGTGGACGAACGACGCCCAGAACGCGGCGCTCAAGATGCTGGAGGATACACCAGACCACGTGTACTTCTTCCTCTGCACCACGGACCCGCAGAAGCTCATCAAGGCCATCCAGACGCGATGCTGCCAGATGCCAGTCCGTGCGCTGACGTACAACGAGATGGAGCGCCTGGCCTGCCGCATCTGTAAGCGCGAGGAGATGGTACTTACGGATGACACGCTGGGGGATGTCATCGATGCGTCAAACGGGTCGGCACGGTCGATGCTCGTGATGCTCGACAAGCTGGCCAACGTATCCGCAGACGTACGACCAGAACTCGCCAAAGACGGCATGGTAGACGATGCGGAGGGCATCGACCTGTGCCGCGCGCTCATCGCGCGAAAGCCATGGAAGGCCGTGACGTCGATACTCCGCAACTTGTCTGCGGACCCGGAGGCCGTTCGGTGGTGCGTGCTCGGGTACGCCAGAGCAGTACTGATGAAGAAGCCAGACCACCAGGCCTACATCGTCATCCGTGCTTTCGAAGAGCCGTTCTATGAGTCGAAGGCGGCGGGACTGTTAGCCGCCTGCTTCGAAGCCATCCACGGGGATTGATAGCCCAAAAGGAGCGACGTCCCGCGAGAGTAGAGTACGAGGATAAGGTGCCATATGGATACAAACGAGTTTGCAAACGACAAAGCCATCGACCCATCGCAATTGGACGTGGCTGCTATTCAGCAGGCAGACCTGTTCTTCAAGTGGGCATCACGGGCGGTCGACGCCAGAGCCGAGATGGACGCGGCCAAGATCAAGGTCGAGCTGGTGGAGGCGTCGCTCAGCATCGAATGCAGACGGCACCCAGAGGACTTCGACATCGCCAAGACCACGGAGGTCTCAATCGCCGCGGCCGTAAAGAACCACCGGAAGTACACGCGCGCTGTGGATAGATATCTGGACGCGAGGAAGGCGTCTATGATACTGGACAAGGCAGTGGAGGCGATGGAACAGCGCAAACGGATGCTGGAGATCCTCGTGACGCTCCACGGCCAGTCCTACTTTGCGGGGCCATCGGTACCCCACAACATCGTAGAGACGTGGCGGGAGCATCAGGAGCAACAGCAGGCGCGTGTACGAGATAAGCAGGCCAATCGCGTCCGTAAGCGCAAGGCAAGAAAGGAACGATGACATGCCATGCATAGCTAAGATTATATATGGGGTCTGCGTGGCGCTTGGCGTCATCGTATGGATGTATATCGCGGCGCGGGCCGTGTCCCGTGCCATTATGAGGACCATCAAAGAGCGAAGGAGCTGAAGCGATGGTGAAGAAAGGCAGAACGAAACGGAAGCGAGTCTCGCGCGAACAGGTACGCGCAAACGCCAAGCAGGGCAACAAGACGGGGCAGAACTGGGTGTCGCTGCCCGATGGCGTTCGGGAGTGGGCCCCGGAGAAGGCAGGCAGCGTGGTTATTGACGTACTCCCGTACGAGGTGACGGACACGATGCACCCGGACCGCGTCGAGCCGGGGTCCCTGTGGTACAAGCGGCTGTTCCTCGTCCACCACAACGTGGGCCCGAACAACGAGTCCGTTGTGTGCCCGACCTCCGTCGGCAAGCGATGCCCCATCTGCGAAGAGCGGACGAAGCTCAAGCAGAACTGGGAGGAGAACAAGAAGCTCATCCGTGCGTTGAACCCGCAGCGGTTTGTCGCATACAACATCGTCGACCCGGATGACGAGGACAAGGTCGCCGTGTTCATCTTCTCGACTGGCAAGTTCGCTGACGCCCTGGCGAAGGAGCTCGAAGAGGGCGACGAGGGCGACCTCTACTTCTTCGACGTCGGCAAAGACGGGCGCTCCCTCAAGGTGCGCTTCTCCGACGCCACCTTCGAGGGCCGCAAGTACGTCGAGGCCACGCGCATCGACTTCCGCAAGCGGGACGTCATGGACGAGGACGACGTGCTCTCCCGCGTCGTCAACCTCGATACCATGCTCAATGTCATGTCCTACAAGAAGCTCGCGGCGCTGTTCATGCAGCTGGATGACGACCTGGGCGACGAGCCGAACGACGACCCGGACGACGACGACCCGGACGACGACCCGGACGACGACCCGGACGACGACCCGGACGACGACGACCCGGAC
>JGI11705J14877_10000430_pt1 | contig 26366 bp, 33 predicted proteins | sample Etolaghawater15m_FD_14877 | JGI IMG/M metagenome (IMG submission 14877)
GGAACTCCTGCCTCTAGATGGGTTAAGAGGGCTATCCGTAAACTCGAAGCAGAGTAAAAATACAGATAGAAACAGATAAAATACAGATAGAATACAGATACTAAATACTTTTATACGTTCGCTACTGTGGGCTCGATGTACTATTCTAGGGTACTTCGGGCCTCTTCTTTGCTAGTATAATATAAATACCCCCCTCTATTTATATACTTCTTATAAAAACTACTCTATATCTGTTAAATATTGGTACTTTGTCCCCTAACGTAGGGGATTATAGGATATTTGGGTATCTGTTTTCATCTGTATTTTATCTGTATTCTATCTGTATTTTTCATTACCGATCTGTATTTTTTATTAGATTCGAGGTGTACTGGTTTATTTTTCTTACTGGTTATCAAGTATGACTTTATTTATATCGAAGATTCTAAACGCAAAAAGAGCCCAGAGATAACTCCGAGCCCTTAAGCCTATAACATTCATTCAATCAACTCGATATAAGTATACTGTATTCTAAGATTACTTCCTAATATAAACTCGAGATCCATCCTTATTGATCTGTTTGTATCCGGATTCCTTCGCTATCTTCATAATCCTTCTAGCGTTCCCAGTATGCTGCTGATTGATTGGAAGATCTAAGAACTCCATAATCTCCGCGCTTGTATTCTGTCCACTAAGTAGAGCTTCTCTTACTCGGATAGTCCAAGGATCATCGATTATATAAGCCTGCTGCAGCTCGCTTAACATTCTTTGAGATTCCCATTCTAGATGGAAGATGCTCTCCGGCTCTCGATAGGCTGCAAGGGCTTCCGCGAAGAGTTGCTCTCTCCATGCTTTTATGTATCCTTGATCTATCTGGCCTGTGCAGGTGATAGGCCATACTCTTCTCTCCGGGCCATCTGTTAAAAACTGATAGTTATTCGAAGTACCAGCGAACACTACTCTCCGGAGATAACTCTTTGGGAACTGTTGATAAGCAGGCCTAAATTTATCCTCACTTGAGGAGATGAAAGCCTTAAAGTTATCCGCAGTCTTACCGCTTAGAGAGTGTAGCTCCGCGAGTTCCCAGAGCCAAGTTTCTGTAGAATGGATTAACTCGAGAGAGTCCTTCTTAGCGATATCGAGATTACTATCGGAGAACCACTGCGAGCCTACGAGATTCCTTAGTCCTGTACTCTTTCCGAGTCCTTTCTCACCGCAGAGGATAAGGAAGGTATCCATTTTACACCCCGGATCCAATGCTCTAGCGACTAGAGAGATAAACCACTTCGAGGACATCTCTTCTATAATCTGATCGCTACCGGGTACTCTCTCCGCTCGGAATACATTATGGAAAAAAGAATGGATTCTCTCTGCTCCATCCCACTCCGGAAGGGCCTCGAGCCAATCCTTAATCCTTTCCTCGAGATTCTGATGGGCTACTCTAAGAACTGCTCTCTTAATATCTGCAGAAGGATATTTTATTCGATAGCATCTCTCGATATGTAATCCTATCTCCTCGAGATCTGGATCCCATAACTCTCTATCGTTCCACTTAACCTTGTTCGCGTGGTCATTGTAACAGAGCGAAGTAAAGAGAGGATCGTTCTCTAAGATTAGGGCTATGTTATTTCGATTGGCATATGGCCTCGGAGGCTTGGTTAACTCTCCATCCTTATCGTACTTCGCTTCGCTCTTCTGTAGAAGATCCCAAGTATCGATATCTGCACCTTCTGGAGCGTGTTTATATTCTGCATCGATTCCCATCTGCTTAGCGAGTTCTAACATCTTCTTCATTGTTTCCTGGTTCATTACTTCCCCTCCTCTAATCGTTTTACTGCGTACTCATAATCTTTTATACAGGCTGCAATCGCTTCGATAATCAAACCATCGAAGGAATCTTTATCTCCCTCTTGTACCTTATTCATAACTTCGCAAAGGATAACGAGATTATCCAATCGAGGTCTAAAGGTGTTTGTAGTCTGTAAGGTTCGATAGTTGATACCGGTTACCTCTGCGAGATACTTTCTAGTAATCTCTAGCTCTGCAGCCTTCATTTTTAACCATTCATTAAAGATCATCTCTTCACCTCTTCGAGTCTTTCCATAGCGAAGCGATACTCTCTGCTAGATACTCTAATCGCTTCCAATATGAGAGCATCGAGAGAAGATTGATCTCCTCCTTGCTCTTCGTTTAGTACCTCACACACTAGCACAAGATTAACGAGTCTAGGTTGGAACTTTTTAGATAGAGATATACTCGAGTAGCATATCCCGGAGATATCGCAGAGATGCCTCCTAGTGATAGATAATTGCTCTATCTTGCTTTGAACCCATTTATTAAAATACATTTGTACCTCCGTATTTTTTGTTATTTGGGATTGTTGTTATCGTTTATTTTCTCTTTGTATCGGAGCCTTCTATCTGCGAACATATGCTCACTCATTACAGATAAGCCTCCTATTAGATTGATCTGGAACTCCTCTCGACTATCCGAGATTACTTCGATTAAGGCTATGTATCTATCGATCTTCGGATATCTGGATCCGGTTAGATAGATTCTTAAAGTCTGCTTCGAGATTCCTGTTTTAAGGGCTACATCTTTGAGTGTTAGATTCTTACGCTCTGCAGCTCTAAAGATAAACATTCCGAAGGGAGTACACCCCTTAGGGATTACTTCTTTGTAAGTCATTGTATCAAGTCCTCCAATCTTCCCCACCATCCACACTTATTAGCGCGGTTACAATGAGGCCATAAAACAGAATGAGGAAGATAAGGATCTATTGAGAAGTAGACTTCATCTTTACCGCAGGAAGGGCAAGTTACATTCCTTGCGATATTCCCATCTATGCTAGCCCCTATCCGGTTCGCTATCTTCATTCTAAAATCTAGATTGTGGAATAATCCCTCTACTCCGATCTTAGCTCCTGCCTTCCTTGACTTCCATCGTTCATATCTTTTCTTCGGCTCTTCCTTTGGAATATGGGAATAATCCAATCTTAAAAGACCCTTTCCTTTATGGGCTGCAGTAGATTGAAGATCCTTGTCTTTTCGCTCCGGGTATGCAAAACGATAATACATTCTAGCGCAATCCGTTAGAGCGTTAGAATCTGGCTCTCCCTCTCCAATAGTATTATCCCATAGTTCCTTCGCTGCCTTCGCTGCTCTCTTCCAATCGATAGCAGGAATAGGCTCCTCGAGAGGAAGGATAATCCTCCACTTGTGGATCTCTTCGGAATGAGAGAAGGAGGTATGGGCTATGTAATGATACTTAGAAAAACTGTATCGATGGCCCCAGTCCGTACCATCATCCATATCGAATACTAAGCAGGAGATCTCGATAGCATTAACCCCGCTTCGATTCCCGTTAAAGGTAGTAGGACTCCAGAGAGGGAGGCTTCCTTTCTCTCGTACTGGGAAGGGCTTCGAGGGCATCATTAAGGCCCGCGCTAGATTGCGGAGAGATACTTCTGCAGGTACTGGAATCCTCGTAAACTTATTCGAGAAGGTGCTTATCTTAAACTTCTTATCCATCTTAACCTCCTTAAAATAGTTTACTTTGCTTCGAGTACTCTTGGAACCTCTTCGAAGTTTTCTCGAAGTAGTCTGTATCGAGTTCCCAAGCATCTAGATCGAATCCGAGATCGTAGCAAGCGCAAGCGATAGAACCGCTCCCTAGATGGGTATCGAGTATCTTATCTCCTTCCTTAGCGAACTTCTCTAAGCACCATTTATAAAGAGGGATAGGCTTCTGCGTAGGATGAATCTTTCCTCCGGTTCTATTATCGAACTTGAATAGAGGAGCGGGCTTATTATAAGAAGTCCAGGCCATCTCCCACCCTGAGAAGTTCTCCCAAGGTTGTACTTTATCCCAAGCGATAACGCATCTCGTAGGAGGGAGATCGAAGTAGTTCCCACCCCAGATTATTTGATTCTTGGATACTCGAAAGAGTTCCTCGAAGTACTCCGGAGGAGGAGCCTTATCCCATCTCTTAATATTCGTATCTCGATTAAGGGTTCTGTTCTTTAGCTTTCCCGATCCTTGGAAAGCAGAAGTAGTATTAACTCCATATGGAGGATCTACTATCGCTAGATCGTATTGGTTATCCTTCATCTCTCGCATTGCAGCTAGAGAGCATCCAAGAGAGAGAGTTATATTTGGATCCTTACGCATCTTCCCTCCACTGGTAGATAGAGAAGAGTGTATGGGCTTCCTCATCCTCTCCACAATAGCAATCTTCTGCAGTAAGAGATACTACTCGGTTATCATCTATCCAGATCTCCGATTGGGTAATGCAATCGAGTACCATCTTAAGAAGATTATCGATATCTGGCTTCTTAGGCCTCCATATTCTACCATGAGGAAGGCTACCCTTCTTAAGGTGTAATCTCTTCGTTCTCGGATGCACAAAGGATACTTTAATCTTAAAGATACCATCGAGAGGAATCCAATCCTCTCCGGTTCCATCTTTGAGAGCCTTAACCGCTTCATCCTTATAGGTTCTACTCGTTTTCGGAGTGTATGCTCTTCCGGTTCGAGTTATCCGAGGCCTTCCCATTGCTACCGGAGGGCCTTGGATTATACTTTGATAGGCTAATTTCCACATTATACTCGCTCCATCTCTAAGATCTTAGAGAGTGTTAGATATTGCGCTTCCCAGTAAACTCCGTAAAGCATCTGACATAACCTAACTAGATATGGACAAGTAGGATGAGAATCTCCGGAGATCCACTTAGAGATCGCGTTCTTTGTAATCCCGATAGTATCCGCTATATCTTCGATTGTAAAATCACTCTCGGAGATATCCTTCTGTATTACCCAAGCGAACCTAGGATTTTTTATAGCCTGGTACTTCTCTCGAGCCCATGAAATAACGATAAGCGGATCTCCTGTATAGATCTCTCTACGGAGTACTAGCCCATTTATCTCTACTGTAGCCTCGTATACCCATGAGCAATAGATAGAGCTCCAGACTTTACAGAGAGAGCCTATCTTTCTAGATGGAGTATCATCTAAGAAGATGGGGTTAGAGGGTGTTCTCTTGTTACTCATCTTTCGGAGAGATGTTCTTCCATTCTCTTTAATGTAGTTTCTTCTGCGCTTATTCATCTTACACCCCCACCGCATAGCATAGGAGAGCATAAGTAGCGAAGATCGCAGAGAAGGCCCCAGTTACTAGGATATGGTTTATTATTTGTTCTTTAGTTGGTTTCATTGTGTACCTCTTTGAGTGAATGGGGAGGAAGGCCCTCCCCGGTTTATTAGTTAGTTTGTTTTTTTAACCATGTTTTTTGATCTTCTATTTCCCATCCATCATCTTTAAGATTAAAGTACTCTTCGCATAGGTCTAAGTACTCTTCTAGAGTAAGATTAAGTTCTGCAGCTGCTTTGATATCTCGCTTAAGCATATTGATATAATCTTGTTCTTGAGTTGTTCTTTCTTCTTGGTTTGCTTTTACAAATTGGTATTTCGAATCAATAATTTTTTCCATTTCAGATTGTACCGCACTGACTGTATCAATAGATACATGCAATTGATACAAAGTGTATAATACCTGTTGTAATTTTTCGATTTGTTCGTTGAATTTGTTAATGTGATAATTGTATTGTGATTGTGTCATTGTGTACCTCTTTGAGTGAATGGGGAGGAAGGCCCTCCCCGGATTGATTGATTAGTATTTTCCATTCATTTTTGACATAAACCATGATGGCATTTCGTAAGATACTCCGTATTCTTTTTGAGCATCTGCGAACATCTCTCTACGGAGTTTCGGATATGGTTCATAACTCCAACCGATACCACCCATAAAGAAATCTTCTGATTTTCTTACTTTAGGCCATACTACTTTTTCAAGTTCTTTGTAAAATTGTTCTTTAGTCATTGTGTACCTCTTGTTTGTATCCCTTATTGGATATAAATAACTATATCATAGTTTTCTATATTGTGTATCAATAAAATGAATCTTTTTTCACTTATTTTTATGCTATAGTGCATCGACTCCGGAGGCTACGGAATGAATACACAATACAGATTAAAAGAATCGGATCGATTATGGTTTGATTGGGTAGTACCTACTCTCGCAGAAAGATTTCCCGGAGAATGGATAACGGAGATTGGAACGGAGCGAGATCTTAAGCAAGGGATAGATTATACATACCTCGAGGAAGGCTCCCCAGAGGTAACGATATCCGCTCGATTATGGAAGAGTAGACCCGCTAGACACTTCGCTCTTAGATGGAAGAGAACAAAGTACCCGGAGATGCCTCTGGAGATTGCTTCTCGATTGGATTCGATAAAGAACGGAGGAGAGATCTCCGATATTACTATGGAAGGATTCCTATACTCCGGTAAACTCTGGATGGCCATAATCGATACTCGGAGATTGTACTCCGCTATTGATGGGCTCGTTCCATTCCTAAGCGAGTTCTATGTAGAGAATACAGGCCCCAATGATAAGACCATATTCAAGAGAGCATCGTGGGATCTCTTCCAAGATGAGGAGATTGAAAGGATTATCCTACCCTTACGAACTTCGCTTTAATTTCATCTACTATATTGAAGATATGCTCTATTTTTGTTTCTAGCATCGTTAACCGCTTATCGAGATCGTTTATCTCCGATACGAGTTCTTTTCTTATGGCATCTTCTCGAGCTTGCATATCTGATATAACTTTATCGTATCGAGCCCTTAGATCCTCTTCCTTCTTATCTTGCTTCGATTCTCTAGAATCTGCTCTCTTCTGGAGTTCCTTATTCTGCATGTATAAGAACATTCCGAAAGCGATATTAGCTCCTCCATTCAATAGAAGATTGATAAGCTCTTGTTCCATTACAGGCTCCAGGAAACAATACCGGAAGCTATCGCTCCTCCGATTGTCTTTAAGTGTTCGAAGGTAAGTAGATCTCTATGGGTATCCATAAAAATAGGTTCACAACAAAGAGCAATAGGTTTTTTTACTCCCTTGATTGTGTAGTGTGCATTTTTAGTCCAATCATTAGGAGAGGCCTTCTTAGGTAAACATCTAACTAGACCCGGAAGAGATGCCTCTCTTAACTTATCACATATTGAACTTGCTAGAGTTACTCCTCCTGTACTTCCCATATGAAAGAAAGAAGCGTAATCTCCTCCACCTGCATTGAGATGTAAAGCGAGATAAACCTGCTTATCTTGTGGAAATTTTTTTGAATACTCATTCACTCTATTGTGTCTTTCTGAATATTTCCCATCTCCAATGGGCATAACCTTAACACCATGCTCTAATAGTTTCTCCTCTATCATCAGAGAGAGATAACCTGTATAGATTGCTTCCATACCATTAGCGAAAGCAGGGCAAGGACTAGCCTCCGCTCCTCTTGCGTTTATTCTGTGGATCTGGCCTGCATGTTGTCTATCTAAATATACTATCATAATGCTACTATACCTCTGAAAATAGAGAAAGATGGGAAAGTATTAATCTCGGATGGTTACTAGAGGATTATCTTCGATATGGAGTACGTATCTCCATCGGTTATCGCTCCAAGATTTCGCTACGATCTGACACTTATGGTTTGAGAATCCGACTTTCTCCGAAGAGATAGAAACAATATCTCCGAGATCCAGATATCCATACTTTGGAGCTGCAGAGATCTCGATAGCGTAGTTCCCTAGAGCATGGGCTCGAATCTTATCTCTCGCTATTCTTATCGCAGTCTGTAGATCGTAAACGAAAGGAGCTTCTACGACCTTCTCTCGAAGTCCGTAGCGAGTATAAGATATATAAGCGAGGGGATCTCTATACTTAAGAGGCTCATCTTCTTTAAGTAAAGGATCTATAACTACCTTAGATCGATAAGCATCGCTCTGGCCTGCATAAGAAAACCGGATAGTAATCTTATTTATAATCTCACTCTCGAGCGGAGTAAGTGGGCTAATAATCTCTAGCTCTCCACTCTCTATTAGATGATGAGAAGGGATAATCTCTTGGGAGTATGTATAGAGATTAAGAGCAGCTTGTATCCCCTTCCCTCCATTTACTACCATAATAGGAAGGAGATCCCATATATTACTCTGGATCCATTCGAGAGCGTTAACTTCTATATCGTTAACATACCCTCCAAACTTGTATCGATTGAGTACAGGAGAGAGGCCCTTCCATGATGAAAAATCAAAGAATAACTCCGATTTCTCCAGTACATAAAGGGAAAGATCCACCGCTCTCTCTATAGGCCCGCTTCCATCTATACTAGGAAAGCCTCCTCCAGATTGGCCCCATGAGGCATAATAAGAGAAGGATAACTCCGGACTCGATACTTGGAAGTTATCAAATTGTAAATTGGTTCCCTCTGGAGAGCCTACTCCGGTAATATAGAAGGGAACGTAAGAATGAACGAACCCCTTAGAATCTATCTCGATCTCTACTGGATTGGTAAAGGATCCTCCCTTACCATCGAATATTTGAATATTTGATCCTGTATTAGGCCTTACTACCTCATGATATGCTACTTGGAAGTATTGCGTTAATAAGGTGGGAGTTCCTCCGGCTTGGTATGCAGGAGTAACATGGAGATCTGTATCGAAAGAGATACTCCCTGCTTCCTCTCTCGCGCTTATTCCTAGAGTACCGAATACGAAAGGAACTACCTTACCCTTACTTTGTGTAATGATACCGATAGAATAGTTATCCTCGATTATTACGTGTTGCTCTCCTAAGAGCTTCACTACTCGAATATTAACAGAGTTCTCTATCGTAAAGGATACAGTACCCTTTGGAGAGGATGGATCTCCGAAGATAGCATCCAGTACTCTACCCTTAAAGATGCCTATCTTATCTTGCTGAGTAAAAGAAGTTTTCCCCTCTTTTATAATCACCATCGAGAGTTCGCATAGAGCATCGTTTAAAGTTCTTCCCTTAAGGAACTCCGATACCCAATCTACATTCTCAAAGATGAGTTCCATCGAGATTGTATTGGCTTCTAGATCTACTCCGAGGAGATCGCTCTGGAGATTAACAGGAGGATCCGAGAGGGCTCCTCGATATGGGATTACTGTATTCTCTGATAAGTCCGATATATCGATGGGTACTGTAGAAAAACGGTATATCGCTCCATAATATGAGATATCTAAGAGGAAGCAAACATCTCCCTCCTCTATCTGTGATCTCTTGATTGTATCCATTACTCGATCTCCTCAAGATTAACCGTAGCTACTCGGAACATCTCCGATACTCGCTCCTCTCCGATAACACTTTCTACGGATACTTCTCCAGTAGTCCGGGCTAGCATATGCTCCTCTCGATGATTAAGCAATACTTGATCCATAGATGGATCCTTCGGAATGGAAGGGAGATATACAAGAGGCTCTTTATTACTCAAGTATCGAAAGATTCCATTCATTAGATATGGATCTCCATAGTTCGCTACTGGTTGCGCTCCTGCAGTGTTAGATACTTTCCAGTAGTCCGGATTGAGATCATATAATCGAGTTGTATCAATAGGTTCTGTCCAGGCTATAGAAGCGGTTCTCCTTCCGTTACTCATCTTCCGAGCAAAAAACATTCCATCGAGGCTCTCTTGCTCTTGGATATTGGGATTAAAGGAGATTGTTCTTCCTCTTTGATACTGAGGAGCGGGGAAGGCTACGGAGCCCATAAGAAGAGATCCTATCTGATAATATCCCTCGAGAGTAGTCTGTACTGGAATATCTATCGAGAGAGCATACTGCCCAAGATTAACTCCATCGAGTCTATTTTTAAGGAAGGTAATCTTATCCGGGATAAGTTTAATATTTCCGGAAGCAGGAATAGAAGATGGATTCGTTAAGCTTGTATCGTATTGGATTACGGCCTGCTTAACTGTGGCATCTGTACTCCAGATTCCCTCGCTATTCATTCGAATCTTAACGATCTTAGTAGTTTCTCCGGAGGTTAACTCTGCTCTCCATCCGATAGCCTCTCCATATTGGAGTAAAAATTGTTTGGTACTATCGTTCGAGATTAAAGTATTCCCCTTCTTAATAAACTTACCTTGGAACCCTTCGGAAGTATCTACCGCTGCGAGAGTTACCCAGGAGGATCCGTTCCAAGATTGAAGATTAAAAGTACGGAAGTTTATATTAGAGAGATGCACTCCTAACATATCCGATAACCCTAGGCTCTTCTCTGTAGTCTGTACTACTGGATCGATAAAGAGAGGTATCTTCTGCAGTGTAGTAGCGTTCTTACTTCTCCAAGTCACTCGAGGAGATAAAGATACTCCATGAAATATATTTTCTATTGCATAATCGTATCGAGGAGAGATCTTATATTCATCCTCTCCGCGAGCGGGGCTATCCTTTGCGGTTATCGCGAGCCCTTGATCTATGTATTGATACTCTCCAAGAGGAGGATACTCCGCTCCTCGAAGATTAAAATCAAAGAGGCCCGCTTCCTCTCCGCTTGTTATTGATACTTCCTGCCAATGAGATCGATAAGTAGTAACTCCGGAGAAAGCCTTATGGCCCCATTCGATAGTATTACCCAATCCAGTACCGCTAAGAGTTATCCCGCTAATCGTTTGGAGAGTCCACTTCTTAGCTTGGGCTCCGTTCGCAGTTCTGTAATATATATTAGCGTTGGTATCTGTCCAAGCGATTACAATCTCTGTTGATTCTGTCATATCGTGAGAGATGGTAGCCTTAACTCCTCCGGTATCTCTTACAACGATAGAAGATGTAGAGAATCTTAGGAGTAGCTCCGCGCTATTGGTTGCTCCGTTATCCTGTTTAATCGAGATAGCAATAAAATCGCTCGAGGTACTTGTATTCTGGTCTACTTGTAGCCTTAATCGGATAACTTGACCTTCTGCGAAGTAGTTACCGGAATGGGCATAGATATAATTTCTTGTATTGCCAGATGTTTCTATCTTAAGGCCTTCACCATCTAGAACTTGAGTACCCGCTCCAGTGGTTGTATATTGGCTACTCGTAGCAGGTAGCATAACCGGAAGATAAGTACTCTCCCACATAAGATACTGATATCGAGAAGGAGCCTCCGATCTGGGAGGATAAGAGAAAGAAGAGTACCCGGAGAGATTAAGACTCCATACACTGTTAGTATTATGGCCTATTATCTTCGCTCTCCCTTCTTGTACACACGAGGAGAGGGCCTTAAGCCTATCACTATTCGAACCGTAATCGAGGATAACCGCATCCGCAGAAGTAGAACCGCTCGCATATTCCCAAGTAACTCCGAAATCTTCCGAATAGTATCCGATTAACTTACCATTATTGTACACTTGAGCAATTACCCATACTCTACCATCCTTATAGAATGTAGTTACATTCCCTTCGGAGAGTTGATTAGAGGATAATAAAGCGAAGTCTACCCCACTTGTATCTATCTCGTACTCGTTAGAGGTTCTCCAGTAAGAAGCAGAGGCTCGGATTCCTGGATTGGGAATCTTTGTAAATTTTAGTTCATCAGCTGCAGAGATATAAGCGATACCGATAGATCCATCTGGAAGAGCGATCGGGCTAGGTTGATGGAAGTACCCATCCGAAGAGGGAGAGATTCCATCGATTAGATTAAAAGTAGTACCACCATCTCTAGATACGTATTGCGCTAATCTATTCCGAACTGTAGATAAGGCCTCTACAAAGAGAACTACAGTATTATCTACTGTTATTAATCGCATCTTCTTTGGTTCATACGTTCCAGTACTTATCGATTGAGATAGGCCTCGAGGAGAGATCTCTTTCCAGTTATCCCCATTATCGATACTTCGATGTACTTTTATATTCACCGCGTTCTCGTTTGTATATTGGAAGTATGCTACTAAGAGGCTTCCATCCTGCAATCGAGTTATACAAGGATGAGCAGTAGAGGAAGGAGTAGAAGCAGGAATAATCGATACAAAGGTTTTAATCAGATCGATACTTCCGTTCTTCTCTTGCCTTCTTAGAGAGATTGTATATCTCCCACTCGAATCTAAGATCTCCGATACTACCCAGATAGTACCCTCGAGGCTAGAAGTACAATCGCTATTGAAGTAAGTCCCTACGGTAGTACTCGAGGAGTATCTCCAATATCCGCTCTCTGTTAGGATATGGGCTGCATCTTGTCCAAGATCTACAGAATCCTCTCCGCTCCATTTAAAGAGAGCATCTCCAGGGAGGCCTCCTTGGATGGTTTCTACTTTGATCTCTTCACCTTGAGAGCCAATAGAAGAGAGAGTTAGGTTAACTCCTTGCGATTGGGCTTCTGGTACTCCTGCTCTAGAATTCCCTTGAGTAAAGGAGGCTTCTGCAGTCCATAGATTATCCTTCGATATGGAGATACTCGGAATAAGGAATCCTCTTAAATAGTCTGGGGTAATATTGGCCATGATTAATATCCTCTTATTCCTACGGGTTGAGCTTTCGAGATTCCTAGATCCTTAGCGAACCTTCCGAAGTGCTTAAAGGGTTGTATTACTACGGTATTGGTAGAAGAGGAGCCTCCTTGCTGAAGATTTCTAACTCCTTGCTCTCCTCCTATTCTTCTTACTGTAGATCTATCTAGAATAGCCTCTCCTCGCAATACTCGAGCAGTAGCCTCATCCGGAGCCATCCCTCCCATATGGAAAGAGGGCATCTGTTGAGACATTACGACTCCGGCCTGGGCTACCCCGGTAGCGATTGCTAATCCAGATTGGATCGCATTAAATGGTATCGGTAGTTTTTGAGCTGCCATAATAGCCTCTGCAGTTCCCATCGCTACTTGAGCAAGGGCCATACCCTTCTCGAATCTGAATAGGGCTCGGAGTTGCTTCTGCTTCTGTTCGTATGCAGATCTCTCGATCTCTCCCATCTGTGCTAGTTGCTCTTGTTTCTCTTTCTGGGCTTCTACATCGATCTTATCGCTATTGATTCTGGCATCTGCTAAGGCTGCGAGAGCCTCACCCATCTCGAAGATAGCATCTAGATTAGCGCGGGCTCCTTCCTTTCTTTTTTCTTGGAGCTTCTCTTCATTTTCAAGAAGTTCATCGTTAAGATCTTCTTCCGCTTCTTTTCGCAGGGCTATCGCTGCGAGTTCTGCTTCTGCTTCTCTTCCGGTTGCTAGTCCCAGATCTTCTATCGCTTTAATCTGCTCTTCTACTCTCTCTCTCTGTGCTAATCTTTTCTTCCCTTCATCATCTAGGAAGGCCATAGCCATAGCCTTATCCATCTTCTCTTCGAGAGATTTCCCCTTAAGAATATCATCCGAAAGAGCAAAGGCCTCTTCTAAGGCTTCGTTATTGAGCTCTTCCGCGGTTAAGGCTCTCTCTGCGGCATCTGCTCTCCTTTCTGTTTGAGTAGCTGCTTTAGATTCTAACTTCGCTATCTCTACTAGATTAGATTGTAATGTTTTAGCCTGCCTCGCTATTAGATTCTCTTGCCCTTTTAATTCTTTTATTCTGTCTTGATCTAGTTTTAATTGCTCATTTAAGATATCTGTTTTCTTTCTTAACTGCTCCTCCTCGAAGCTCATAGCCTTAAACTTTTGTGGAGATCCTGCTATTCTTTCCGTTAGAGATTGCTCTATTTTTCTTTGATCTTTTAATGTTCTAATCTGTATATTCATTAATTGAATTTCATCTTTACGAGATTTTACACTCGTTTCTAGAGCTTCTTTCTGTTTCTTTAATGTTTCTTCGTTTTCTCTTCTAAAATTATCCGCAGTTAATGTAGCCTTCATCGTAGCAGCATCGAGCTTGGAGATCTCTCCTCTCATTACTGAGAGTTGTAAACTAGACTCGTTTACTTTCGAGGTCATATTCCCGAAAGTAGTATTCATAGATTCAATAATTACTTTCTGTTGTTTTATTGATTCATTTATTTTTATAATCTCTTCTTTGATCTCTTCGGAGCGGATTCGAGCCTGCTCTACTTTGTCAGTGTAAACAGTATAAGCAAGCGTTAATCCTGCTACTACACCCGCTCCGGCTATTACAAGAGGATTAAGAGCAGCAAAGGACATCGTTAAGCCTTCTGTAACTGCGAAAGCATCCGCAAGCCCATCCGCAGCCTCTGCGAGTTGAGGATTAACCCCTCTAAGAGCCAATCCCATAGAAGAGAAACCTCTATCGATATCTCCAGAGGCCTCTCCTACATTCTCTAAGCGTTCCTCTGCTCTGCGGGCTGCTTCTGCCATATCATCAAAATCTTTAACCCCTCTTCGCGCTGCTTTCGCTGCGTTCTGAGAAGCTTTCTTGGAGGCTTCCGCGCTCTTCTTTGCTGCTTTCTCCGCTTGCTTAAGTTGCTTATCGAGAGCCCCTACCATCTTCTTAGCTTCTGCTTCGGTTACGTTAGGCATCTGCTTAAGTTTAGATATTAGATCCTTGAGATCTGCCTTATAGGAGATCGATATACTTCTTTTCTCTTCTGCCATTAGATTCTCCGCATTAGATCATCGGCTAGAGCCTTTACGATCTTGTTAGATGCCTTTTTCTGAGGCTTAATCATTAACTCATTAGATACCCTCTTTCCTTGAGGTTGGATAATGTGCTGCCCTCTATTGTTCTCCGATTCTACTCCAAACTTTATAGCCCAAGAGTAAGGAGCTCTATTACTAAGATAGGCCTCGAAAGATCCATTCGGTAAGATTCGGAAGCCTCGCTCGAACATCTTCCAAGATCCCTTCGATACTTTACGAAAGAATACGATATCTCCATCTTTATCTCTTCTTACTTGAGGCTGCCTTACTGGCCAATCTTTTTTAGCATCGCTTTCGATCTTGATTAGAGTATCTTCGAGAATCTTTCTAGCATTGGGAGCGACCTTATCTAAGAAGCCTGTATAGAATTCTTGGAGATCTGTATCTATCTCTATTCCGGCTCTCTTTGTTGTAAATTTTTTCATGGTCTACCCTTGCTAAGCATCTCCTCCATTCTAGCCCTTTTTATCCGCTCTTGTCTATCTTGCCTATCTTTCGAATCTTCATTGGATAACCTATACTCCGCGAGTAGAGATATCTGTAAATCTTCTGGGAGAGAGTAATACCATAACGGATGCTCTCCCCATCGAAGAGCGATCCGCATAGCGAGGAGATCTAGCCCTCCTCTCCCACTTGCAAAAAATTTGCTTTCTCTTCTACCTCTTTCTCGCTTGGGATTACTTTCATCATCTCAATAAGAATAGAAGAGCCCATCTCGTAGACTCTCGCAGGAGTAACTCCATTCTCCATTAATCGATCGAGGATCTTATAACCGTAGGCTATTGGATCTCCACTCGATACAGGATAAGCAGGGAGTATCCGCTTATGGTCAACGGATACCGCGATAGCTGCAGCGCAAAGTCTACCGAGTTGGGCTCTATTGGGATCCGAGCCCCAGATAGAAACAAAGTCTAAGCAAGTAGCAATCGAGGAAGGAATCTTCCCCTCGTGCTTTCCGAGTTTTCCAAGATTTAGCATAGTACCTCCTTATGCTATTAAGCTACAGTTAATCCACCGTAGCAAGTGAAATTCAAAGTGAACGCAGAAGGATCTCCTTCTGAGAAGTCCAAAGAGCATATACACTTACTAAGTGTTACTACGTGGTCTGCTTCTGCGAGATCTGGGCTATCTGCTACATACTTAATATCGATAGTGTAGTGCTCTACGAAAGGAGTACCAGTTAACCCGGTAGAGATGTTCCCATTATAGAATCCAGATTGAGAGATAAAATCTCGGATAGATCCTGCTTCTGAAGCATCTGTAAACTGTCTAAAGTGGAAAGAGAAAGAGCCTGTTTTCGCTTGCTCATCTTGCTTTCGTACTGCAGCGAAGTTACCGCGATCCATTACTACAAGTTCTGAGAACTGCTGAGGATCTGAGAAAGTAAAGTTACCATCTTCGTAGGCTACTTCGAGAGTTACAGAGGGTCCAGTTCCATCGAGAAGAGTAATAACTCCATCGCGCTTAGTCTTGGGTATTGTTGAATATGCCATAATGGCCTCCGGGGATAATGATTACTATTGTATCCGATATGGTTAAATAGTGTGTAGAATATTGAACGATAAAGTAATAAGGATATACTCTTGGGAATCTGTTACGGTTCTCTGAGATGCTACATATCGGATAGTAAACTGATTATCCGTAGTATAGGCCTCGAGTACCTTGTTAATAACCTCTTCCTCTGAATCAAGAGAGGCATCGTAATCCGTTGGATAGATATCGAGAGGCCTTAACCGATAAGAGAATAGGACTTGCATTGGAGTAGCAAGATAGACTCCTACCGCTCTCCGCTGCCTCTCTTCCATTGCGGTAGAGGTTGCTACTGAGATAGAGAAGGCTCGATGGGCTACAGTGTTCTCCGTTCTTCCAAAGTAGTCCGGAGTATGCTTAGATTCTTTGAATCCGGAGATCTCTTCGATCTTAGAGGCTATTCCTCTGCGGATACTGGATAAAGATTGTGCCATTATCTTCTCCGGAATCTTCGTGTATATGTACCTTGTCCATTCAGATAGATTACAGGCTGCTTAGATACTCGATTATCTGGACTAGAACTCTGTCCACTATGATTGTGATCATAGATAAAGTTAATTTGCTTCCACTCATCCTTATACTGTGAGTAATGTTCATTAGCTAGATCTAGATATCTTCCGTTACTCTGGCCTAAGCTAGAATGAAAATCTCGGAAGATGTAATAGAGAGATAGATTCTGATGAGCAGCTCGGAAAGCCTCCGCGCTCATTACAAGATATTCGAGCCCTCCTCCTTCGGTTCTCATCCGTTGGATCATCGTATACCAGGCCTCATCGATGTAAGTCTGATAAGAAGTAAGATTGGATGGTCTGATATCTTCGAGTTGAGAGTAGGTAGCAGTAAGATCTCCATCCGATACTACAGGATACAATCTTCGAATAACGAGAGCTCCCATTCTGCGGAAGGTAAAGACTTCTCCTACAATTGTAATCTTCCACTCTTGGAGGTATCCCTCTCCGAGTGCGAGGCTAGAGTCCAAGATAGCAGGGCTATGTACATAGGTAGGAATATTAGCAGGGAAGGAAGCAGTAGCATTATCGATTAACTTCTCTTGGTTAGGTTTATAGAGAGTATATCGAACCTCTGTAGGAACTACGAGCACCCCATCTCGATAGATAGGAAGGGTAGAAGTATTACTTATCCCTCTCTCGAGTAACTCTGGTATCTTAATCTGTGGAGCGTAAGGGGTGCTAGTAGGCATTATTTTATCTCGTTATAAATTTCGAGTCCTTTCTTATTGAACTCTTCGATAAAGGATAGCATATCCTTCTTTATCTTGTAGTGCTCTTCGATCTTTACCTTGATCTCTGGAATGTGTTGAGTATTCTGTAATCTTCCGATCGTTTTATTATGGGTAAGAGTTTCCAGTTCCCAGAAGTGAGGCTCTACAGGTTGGAGCGTTCTATCTAATACTAGAGAGATTCCCCACTTATAGAAAGCATCTCTATCGAAGTTCTTGATAACTCGATTACCTACTACTCTTACGGATTGCCATTTAGGGCAATGGTATCTCCCACCTCTTACTCGATATTGATGTACGTATTGATACTTACCCGCTTCGAGGTAGATCCATCCTTGCTGCTGCAGCTTCCCAATCCGAGATCCTGCGTTACCCATCTCTCCATTGATCTGTTGTACACCATTAACACCGGGTACTATCCGCTCCATTCTAATCGATGGAATAAAGTATCCCTTCCGTTCTATCTTTGTACTCTTTCCCTTAGTTACTTCGGTATCGAAGTAATGAAAGAGCCAATTACTCGGATGCCACTTATAAAAGAAGGGGTGGTTAGGTTGCTCCGGAAGGAGTGTATCTTGGCTCGATTGCATTGGAGCCCAAGGCTGGGGGGTAAAACTCATAATTTTTGTACCTCATTTAAGTTTATAAAATAAAGGATGGGAACCGAAGCCCCCATCCAACCATAGGAAAGATTATACCAAAGTAGCGATTTCTACTCCGCGAGCATCTTCCAAGATTGCCATACCGATATAAGCGTGGCCTACAACCTTAGTTAATGCCTTAGTAGCATCACGATCCATCTCTACCATTACTTCACCCATTTCGCGGGCTTCAACTGCACCCGGAAGAGCAGAAGGCATACCAGTTGCATAACCGATAGCACCAGGGCAAAACATAGCAGCAGCATAGTTAGAACCGTTATCCGTTACGTAAGAACTTGTATAGATTTCAACACCCATAAAAGAACCTTTGTAGTGAGAACCCTTAGCAGAGATAGCCTCGAAAGAAGCAGGAGCGTAAGCAACCGCACCAGTTTCTCCACGAATACCATCTTGTAACTCTGCGAACTGTGCAGGATGCAATACGCAAACGTAAGGGCCTGGGGCTCCTTTGTTAGAGTCTGCAGCTTCCAGAGCTTGGATAGCACTTACCCAAACATCTACAGTAAGAGCAGCAGTAGCACCGACTTGAGCAGTAAAACCACCGAACAAAGCAGCAGTAAGATTAGCAAACAAAGCATCGTAAGAGCGAGAGATATGCTCTGCGATACGGAAAGGATCGATATCTTGACCCATTCCAGTCATAGAAGCGAGATCAGTAATCGCGTAAGCTAAACTCTGTCGTTTGCATACGATATCAGTGTGAGTATCTACGAGAGCAGTATTACCCACTGCACCATCTTCGGTTCCACCTGTAAAAGCAGAAAATCCAGATTCACCATCTAGGAACGCTTGTCGAACTCGAATCGTATCGGATCCCATTCCGTTAATACTTCCGCAGAAGTCTACGAACGGGGTATTACGGAGGTTTACGGAGTCTTTTAGTAATAATTTGATCTCTTGAGAGATCATTTGAGCGAGTCTTAAATCACCGACTAGCCCGGTGTTAGTAATTTCATTAGCCATGATATGCACCATTAGAAGAAAGGGGAAAAAATTAGTTTCTGGGCTCTTCTGCTGTTTCGGGAGCGACCCTACCCATTAGTATCTTATATCAATAAATAACCACTTGCAAGCATAAAAAAACCTCTCTGCAGGAGAACAGAGAGGAAGGGGATCGGGGGAGGTACGACCCACCCCTTTTTTTTAGGAAGATTCGATTACAAAGAAACGACTATTTCAGCACCTGTAATATTGATTACTGATTTAACTTTAACGTTATTGTTATCTACAAGTTGAACATCCAATTGTACTTTGTTTCCATTGCTATCATATGCTGATACGTGTACGATCTTCTCACCTAATTGGTGATTCAATGTAGCGAAAGTATTAGCAGTAAGATTCTGAGGAGCGAAAGTTCTGCGGAACTGAGAAAGAGCAACTAAAACTTGACCATTAGTAACAGATGCCAAGTTACCCGCTGCAGGATCTGCAGTAATAGCGGCTTTGGCTCTGGCTTCTGTGAAGTAGAGGTTACCTGCTTCTGCGATATCATCCGTATCAGCATCAAGCGCAATTTGACCAGTAGCAGAGTTATAAGCCAATCCATCAGTATCTACAGACATAGCCAATCGAGCGCGGGCTTCTGTGAAGAATAAGGCTGAAGAATCCTCTGTAATTTGGCTCGTATTGGCTGCTAATGTATAGACACCGTTAGAGTAAGATAATCCAGTACCTGCAGAGAACTCCGAGAATACATCGCTTAACTGTACAGAGAGAACTCCGGTAGTACTGTTATATTGCAATAACTGAACATCTGGAGAAGTAACAGAAGCGATAGAGATAGATCCTCGAGATCTGGCATCTGTGAAGAAAAGATTACCTTCTTCTGTGATATCATCGCTACCGACTGCCAAGGAAATAACACCTGTAGAACTATCATAAGCAATACCATCACCCGATACAGAGATAGATCCTCGAGATCTTGCATCCGTATGGTATAGGTTCGAACTTCCCTCGGAGATTCCATCGGTATCGACATTCAAAGAGAAAGCACCGTTAGCACCATCATAAGCAAGGCCAGAACCCGCAGAGAAGAATCCTCGGATCTCTCCTTGATCTGCAGTAAACGCACCAGTAGCAGCATTATAATCGATACCGGAAGATGCACTTAAGAAAGAGCGAACTTCTGAAGCTTGGATATCTTGCCCTTCGATCTCTGTAAAGTCTGCGGTAGAACCTGCAGAGCCACCGTTATGGATCCAAGATTCCGCGCGACCACTGACACCGGTCAAGATGATAATATCACCTTCTTGTTTTTCATCTCCATTAGTGTAGTTAGAAGCTACCCAAGCACTCAAAGAAGCGGCTACGGTATCTACTGCTACATCTGTAATAGTGAGAGGCTTAAGCTTAAGTTTAAGATCTCCACCTTCTGTTACAAGCTCTGCATAGTTTGCGCTATCTGTAGCGATACCTACTACGGCATTAGCTTCCAAGTATGTTTTGGTTACTGCGTGGTTATCTGCGGTTGGAGCTTGGTTAAGTTGAACCGCTCCCTCGAAAATATTATTAGGTGCAAGGAATTGCATTTTGTATACTCCATGTAAGATTAAGAGGGGTTATCCCTCGCTCTTATACTACCTCAAGATAATCTCTCCGGATAGTGAAATTTGGAAAGATATAACCACTTGAAACAAAGAGTTATGGGTTACCTCTCCCTCTGCAAGCGTTCCATCGGATAAGATGATTTGTACCATCGGCTTATATCCGAGATTGTGATTAATCAATACTTGAGTACTATTGGTAAAAGCGTGTAACTGTGGCCTCTGGCCTCCAGGTGCAAAGTATAAGGCCATCTCTTAAGCCTCCTCAAATATTAAGGTAACTAGAGCATTGCTAGAGGATTTAGTAGCGATGTAAATAGCATTGGATCGATTGTATCCCTTACCGAGATCGATCTGTAAATAGGCCCCTCCAGTTATAAAGGCCTTATCCGCTCCGAGTGCTACTCCATCCGTTCCGATCTGAGTAAAAAATATCTCGTGTTGCTCGCATCCGATAGTAACCTTCCGAGCAGTTTTCGGAAGGAGTATCTCTGTAGCTAGTTGGTTAGCGGTGAAAGTTTTCACAATTGGAAATAGATTAGAAGATCTGAGATCTAAGGACATTGTACCCCCCTATATATGATTTAAAATTTTCGAGTTCTCCAGGCCTTTTTAATAGCCTCTCGATTCTGTGCATAAAACTCGCTATCCTGTGCAGCTCTCTTAAGAATATCTCCGCTCTGTACTGGAGCGGGCTTCGCTCCTGTATTGGTTTTGGGAGGAAGGAGAGATGGGCTCGCGATTGGTTCTGCGGTTGGAGCTACTGCTTCCGGATTGGATGCTTCTGCGGTTGGAGGAGTAGCCTGCTTAGATTGGAGATGCGGTCTTAAGACTAGAGGAGCCTCGCTTGGGTTCTCTTTGATTCCCTTAATCCACTCATCCAAAGGAGCCTCGCTCTTACTTCTTTGATAAGCCCATTCTACGGCCTCTCGGAGTTCTGGATCTGTAAAACCTTGCTCGGATAGCATCGATACTCGAGAATACTTGCTCTCTGCATCCGTTAAGGATTGCTCGAGAGTAGATACCTTCTCTTGTAGTTTGGAGATCTTCTGCAGTTCTCCCGATTGGTTATCTAGACTCTCTTGGAGAGCCTTTGCAGCCTCTTCCGCTTGGATTGCTCTGGAAGATAGTTTGGAGATTCGATCTTTAAAAGCAGCTTCGATATCTGCTTTAAGAACGTACTCTACTCCTTCATGATTTATTGTTTGCATGGTGTACCTCTGGTTAGTTGGTTTCTCTCGTTAATGTAATGTAAAAAAGCGGATTTCGCTAGCCTCTTAGAGTCCCAAGGCATCTCAAAGGCTATATCCAATAAAGATTCGATATCGATAAGCGGTAGCCAATGGTCATTAGCATCCATCTCCTCTAGTATCTCCCTCTTCTTCTCGTAATAGCAGCAGTCCGGATGCACTATCCGAATATACATAGAAAGAGCCCAATCATCGGAAGAGATCCACTCTACCTTACAATCTTTTATCTCTTCGATGGGCTTATTACACTCCTCGCAGTTCATTACATAAACTCCGCTCTTTCTCTTCGAATCTGTAGAAGGTATTCTCTAGCCTCGCGATCGTCCATATCATCATACATCATTAGAACCGCTTGAACTGGAGAGATTAGAGAGGCTTGCATCTTCGCGATTATATCCTCTCTCTGTGCTCTCATTTCATCCGGGGTTAATGGCATTGAGTGATAACTTACTCGATATCCATCTTCCGGAAGAGATGTACCTAGGAAGCGATTAGAGAGCATTGCAGTTTTAGCGAGTAGCTCCTCATCTCCTAAGCGGAAGATCGGAGCGAACTTCTTTTGGGCTTCTCTCTGGCCACTCTTAGAAACTGCGAGAGCATATCCAGATCTCGGATCTCCATTCGTTCTACTTAGCTCGCTTGGAGAGAGGCCTGCAGCTAGTCCCACTCTCATCTCGTACTTAGAGATACTTTCGAGGAGAGCATGGGGATCCGTAGGAATAGAGAAGGAACCTACAAGGGGCTGGCCTTGAGCATCTGGATCTTGAGTAAATACGAGAATAGAACTCGGATCGGTAGCGATAGAAGATCTCCGCGCTATCTCGTTCTGGTCAATCTGCGATAAGCCCGCTACGGAGAGGCCTGCTACATACTTCTGGCTCCAACACGCATCACGTACCAAATGAACCCACATACTATAGAGGACTGCGCTAGTAAGGGAGCCATAGACCATTTGAGAAGCGTTATAAGAATCCCATAAGAATCCAGTTTTCTCCGCGTGGTATAGAACTACAGGAAGGAAGGGATTCCCTTCTGCATCTCGATAAGGATAATCCTCTCCTCGGTGAGTAGGATGGCCCATAAACTCTTCCGATACATCTCTACCGAGAGATCCATCTGTTTCTATTATGTACATTCCGAAGATAGGCATAAGAGGATCTCGGATATCGATTACATCTGCAACCCATAGAGGCTTCCCATTATGCTCTCGAAGTCTAGCCTCTTGATAATATACAGGAATATCCGGTTGATCTGGATGGGCTTCACAATATAGGAGATCTGGAGTAACAATTCGATACTGTATACCCGGTGCGATAGTTGGAGCCCCTTCTACATGAGGATTGACATCTATTCGAATAGCACTCTCTCGAAGTCCGATTACCATCTGTTGAGCTCTTTGCATTAACTGCCATAATCCGGCCTTCGTTACAAGTCCTTCTCGAGATGTAAGATCGGAGATATCTCCGTTAAGATTAGTTACTGCGGGTATCTCGTGATAAAGAACCGATAATTGTCTTGTAATCTGTTCGAAGGGATTCGAGGAAAGATCTGCAGGGCCCCAGGCCTCTCTCCGATCTGCGGGTAGATGCCTCGCGAGTTCATCCTCGAGATCTTGCTCCCATGCTCCGATTATCATTCTCTTCCGTAGAGAAGTGTGGCTCCATCGATCTTGCTCATCTGGATTGGGTGCTAAAGGTTTTAGGGGTGTATTCATATACTGCATTTAATAAATCCTTAGTTTACCGGGTATGTTAGCTCGAGTACTCTCTAGGGTTGGAACTACACAATATCGAAGGGCATCGACCGCATGGCCAAATTCATCCTTAGATCTTGCTGATTGGTTTTTCTTCATTGTCCATCTCTGGAGCGAGAGTATCAACCTCTCACACTTCGGATTTACAAAGAACTGCCTACGGGCCATAATAGAGTGTATCATAGCACTTCCATAATATACACTATATCGAGGCTTCTTTATCGTTCTAATTCTAAAGGGGAGATTCCCTTGCGGATACTGCATAACCTTCTCGAAGGCTCGCATTAAAAGAGAGTTACTCATCTTCCCACCTCCGGAGCCTCCATAATGTATATTATCTCCAGTCCATCTACAGGAAGCGGGCTCGATATGATTTCGAGAAAGCATCTCTAAGATTGCTCTAGCATGGGCTTCCGGAGGAGCGGAACCGCTAATATATTCATCGAGTACATATACCCAAGGCCTCGAGGTATCGCTCATCTCTACCGCTGCGAGTATTGCTACCTGTGCATTTGGTTGGGATCCATGATCTACTCCAATACAGAAGGTATAGTTACCTATCGGAGCGGGTTCCTTAGATATCATATCCTCCGAGAACTGATCGAATACTCTACCCTCTGGGATACCCACTACCCAATCACCGTTAAGCCTCGCAGCTCTATCTATTGGGAGGTAGGTTTGAGAGATGTTATCTACCTGCTCTTGAGTTATGATAGGTTTACAATACTTTGGAGTAGTTTTCTCTACGGTTAACGGGGCCTTATGGCATGTAACTCGACCTTGATCTACAAGTTCTTTAAGGTATCCTACATCTTGACCGACTGGAGTCATAGTTATACCTATCGTTCCAGTAGTTCCTCCCGCTCCACCTCGTAAGACTCGAGCAGCAAGTTCTCCCCAGACCTCCGAGGATACAGGCTCATCGATCGCTACATAGCCCACTGTAGCGGAGGCTAGCCCTAATCCTTGATTAGCAGTTTTAACGTATATCATAGATCCATTATTAAATTTTACTACTGGATGGATTCCTCGGAAGCCTCTACCGGGAACGAACTCGCAAGAAGGATGGAGAGCATCCTTTGGACACATTGCGTATAACTTCTCTTGGATAGTTATACTCTGTTGATGAGAGTGGGTAATAAGAAAGCATTGAATAGGAGGAGGAGCGGTATCGATATAAGGATGGTTTCCGAGGCATCGATAGAGGAGTTCTGCGGTCTGTGCGTAGGTTTTTCCTACTTGGTTCCCTCCGAGTAATAACTTAATCTTCGAAGGATCCTTTAACCATGCCTCCTGGGGTGGAGTAGGACAAAAATAAGCGAGAGGATTCTGGGTAGCCCGGTTCCTTAATCTCCTTAGATTCTTTGTAGTATCCCTTATGCTCATTTAAGTTTTATCCCCATCTTACTCGCTCCCTCGATTATCGTTATCTCTATGGGTTCTCTCCGCAGAAGAGAGATCTCTCTGCATACTAGAAAGAAGTATTCTGTTTTCGGGTTGGATAAGCCTGCTCTCCACTTGCACAAGAGAGAAGGATGGGAGCCTATCCTCGAAGCTAGCCAAGAGAGGCTCTTTTCGTGCTTTATTAATTCCAGTTGTACCCATAAACCGAAGTTCATCCTCTACCCCATGGCAATCGCAAGGATCACATTCACATACTTCACAATATTCTACTTTCGAGTATCTAGTACTTTTAAGCATAGATCTATCTCCATCCCATTCTCTTTACAGGCTCCGATAATCGAGATGGTGTTATTAAGATTGGCTATCTCTTCGCACTCCGATTGGGAAGCTCCATCTCCTTCTCTCGTTTGGAGTCTACAGAACATCTCTCTACAGAGGCCCTCTCCATTTAAGCCCATATACTCCGAAGAGCAAGGAACTTGTAACAGATCTGGAGCGGTTAGAGATTTCTGTATCTCGAGCTCTCCCTTCTGTATCTCTCCCTGTAGTGTTGATAGATTGTTGATTACTTCGGATTGAGAAGTAGAGAACTCTTCCCATTTCTTAGAGCGGCTATCCAATCCGAGGAGAGCCCCAGTAGTTAGAAGAGAGCCTCCCATCGCAGAGATTAAAATAATTTGTAGTATTGTCATCGTTTCACCGTAGGGAGTTTTATAATATCTTGCATAGTTGTTATCGTACCTTCGAGCCTCTGTCTAAGTATTGGAGGAAGAGATACAATAGCAGAAGTTATCTCGCTTAGCAGCTGCTCATCGGTTAACCCTTCGAGCTCATCTCCGAGGCCTTCCTCTGCTTCGATCTGTCTAATCTGTTGTACTACTTGGAGGAGTTGCCTCTGGAGTGCTGCATAGGCTTGCCAAGATTGGCTCGATTCTGCTTTGGCCATACTCGAGCGGAGTTCTTTGGCTTGCATCTTCATAAGTTCTAACATACTCGAGGGGAGTTCCATCTCTTTCGATTGCTCTTGTACTTTCATTACACCATCTTTGGAGTAACCATGCCTACGCTCTAATAACCACGCTGCAGCCTTCCAATCTTTCTTCGAGGCTTGGGCTATCGTTCCGAGATGTACTACCGCTCCTTCTGCTTCTGCCTTTTTTACATTGTCGTAAAAAGATCGATATACTCCGGTTTCGAAACTCTCTCCCTTCTTTATCCACTCGTACAAAGTACTCCGAGATATTCCTGCGTACTGTGCAGCTATCTCGTAAGTAGTACCCGCTCGGAGTGCTTCGATTATTCTTTCTCTTACTGGAGCGGTAAATTTGCTCTTTCTTCCTTTAGGTTTTGGCATCTTCTATCCTTGCTTTTAATTTTAATTTAGTATTACAATCTATACATCTAACCGCAGTAACTCTCTCGATTCTTAAAAACATTTTTTTCTTACATACTGGGCAATCTATTGTGGATATTTGATGGAAGTACGATTCCGGAACTACCTCTATATTTTTTTCCATTATACTACCTTGGTTTTTTCTGTAAAAATTAACCCATATCAAAAAAAGTTCGCGGTGAGTGAAGAGATCGGAAGAGCACACGTCT
>JGI11705J14877_10000431_pt1 | contig 26352 bp, 26 predicted proteins | sample Etolaghawater15m_FD_14877 | JGI IMG/M metagenome (IMG submission 14877)
CACACCTAGACGGCATGGCACCCCACATCTTCATACACGCCACCCACCAAAAAATGCTTGAACTCATAGACTTGGAAACATTAAAACAGTATGCGATTGATTTGTAAGGTCAAGCCTGTAAAACCCTGCATTAAGTCATGTTTTGGAATTGTTTATCATGATATTATCAAGGAAAGTGAGCCCTTCTTTAGGAAAACCTGTAAAGTGTATTAGATCCCTTTGATTTTTTGCCAAAGCATACCAAGGTACTCATGAAACACGATGTGTGATTTCATGAGTGCACGGGAAGAGAAAAAATCTGTATAGTCAGGATGCGCTAGACTTGCTAGGTGGTTTGTTGGTGCCGGAAGGGGTGCGAGACCTTGGCTTGCAAAGAACTTCATAGCTCTGTTCATGTGTGAAGCAGACGTGACCAAGATAAAGGGAGCCTCACCCAGTAACTTCTTAGCTGCAAGGGCTTCTTCTTGTGTATCTCTTGGATGGGGACGAAGTATAAGATGCGCTTGAGGCACACCCAATGCAAGGGCTAATTTTTCTTGCATCAACGCATGCGGTGTAGGATCATAAAGACCACTGTATCCAGATACGATGAGCTTTGCATTTCCTTGCAGTTGTTCGTAAAGACGTATACCTTCGTTCAGGCGTACTACCGCGGTTTGAGTGAGTTGTGAAGTAATGGGTTGATGTCCATCCGTACTGTGTCCATGGCCTAAGACATAGATATATTTCATCTCTTGTGGTGCCAGATGCAGTGTTGGGTATTTGGATTCTAAGGGTTTAAGCATGAGGTCGACAAAAGGGTTGTAAGAGAAAAGAAAAACCCATACAACAGTAAAGAGTAAAACAAATCTTGCTTTTTGTAATTGATGTTTATAGAGTAGTATGAAGGCTAGCACTATAAACAAAACTCCCAAAGGCAGGGGCATTAAAAACATAGAGACGATCTTTTTGAGTAGTAAGTCCATAGTGTCTATTTATGTTATTGTACTAGACATGTCTCATCAGCTGCGAGTTCTATCACTTTCCATGGCAAGCCCTGCTTGTTCAGTTCTTCCATAAATGGATCGGGATCAAATTCTTCCATATTGAACACGCCTTTACCTTGCCATTTCCCCTCAAGCATCAGTTTTGCACCTATCATGGCGGGTACACCAGTCGTGTAACTCACCCCCTGACTCATGACTTCTTTATAACATTTCTCATGGTCAGAGACTTGATAGATATAAATAGTTCTTTCTTTACCGTCTTTAAGCCCTTTGGCAAAGATACCGATGTTTGTCTTTCCTTTGGTGCGAGGTCCTAAACTTGCCGGGTCAGGAAGTAGGGTAGCAAGAAATTCCATAGGAACAATCTTCTGTCCTTTATGCTCTACCTCTTCTATGCCTAGCATACCTACATTTTCAAGACATTTCATATGGGTAAGGTAACTCTCTCCAAAAGTCATAAAGAAACGGATTCTTTTGAGTCCTTTGATATGCTTGACCAAACTTTCCATCTCTTCATGGTAGAGTAGATAGCTGTCTTTTGGGCCTACTTCAGGGTAATCCCACACTTGCTTTATTGCCATAGGTTCTGTCTCTATCCAAGAGCCATTTTCCCAGTAACGGCCCTTGGCAGAAACTTCACGTAGGTTAATTTCTGGGTTAAAATTGGTAGCAAAAGGATACCCGTGATCGCCTGCATTGCAGTCGAGTATATCTATGGTATGGATCTCATCAAAGTAGTGTTTTTGTGCATAGGCGCAAAAGACATTGGTGGCTCCTGGGTCAAAACCTGAACCTAAAAGCCCCATAATATTTGTTTTTCTAAATTCTTCATCTCTTGCCCACTGCTCTTTATACTCAAACTTTGCAGTATCCGGATGCTCATAGTTGGCGGTATCGAGGTAATCGACACAGCAATGTTGACAGGCATCCATGATGGTAAGATCTTGGTAAGGAAGTGCCACATTGATAACGATGCTTGCAGCCGTTTGTGTAATGAGTTCTATGAGTTCGGGCACAGAGTCTGCATCGACTTGTGCTGTTGAAAGCGTCACACCTGTACGTGTCTTGACATTTTTTGCGATCGCATCGCACTTACTAAGTGTACGGCTTGCCAGTGTGATATCTCCAAAAATATCAGCATTCATAGCACATTTAAACGCCACAACATTTCCAACACCACCAGCACCAATGATAAGGGTTTTTTTAGACACGAGGACTCCTCTAAAGATTATAGGGATATTTTATCACAAATAGTAGTAATTTATGACATAACTCAAGCCAAAAAGAAGTGGAATAAAAAGGAGGGTACTAACCAATATAAGAGAAGTCACATCTTTTGGCTTACAGTTATAGAGTGAAGCCAGATTGATGTTGGCTACAGCCAAAGGTACCATCATTTCCATAAAGATAACACCTTGTACAAAAAGCGGTAAGTGTGTAAAACTAAGAATCATTGCTGTCGCTACAGGGATGATGATAAATTTTTGGCTCATCGTCCCTATAAAAAGTTTTGGATTCAACGCTTTGATGCGGATGCCTTGTAAGAAAGTACCGAGTAAAAAAAGTTGTAGTACGATACCCGCATACGCACCCATTTTAAAAAATTCTTCTATCTGTATACTGAGTGGCACATCATAGATATTGATCATTATGGCAACAACAGACGCAGGAATAATAGGTATCTTTATGATATTGAAGAGGGAGTCTTTGATGCTGAATGAACCTCGTGAATAGATATAAACTCCGATGATGTAGACCACAAAAACATTCGCGATATTGATGAGGGTGGTGTAGATAACACTCTGTTCTCCAAAAAGCGCAATCCCCAAAGGGATACCAATGTTACCTGTATTGCCTACAAATCCTGCGATGGAGAAGATAGCACGCTCTTTTGTATCTGTAAATAGTAGTTTGCCAAGCGCAATCATTGGAAGCAGTACAATAAGGATGATTGCTAGATAAATGAGCGGGACATAGACATGTTCTGTGTGAAGTTTAGCTGTACTAAACCCCCATATGGTTACAAAAGGTTGAAGAAAATAGACAGACATGAGTGTCAGGGTTTTGGTATTCATATCTTCATTAAAAATACGTTTAGCCATGTATCCAAGCAGTATAAAAACATACACAAAGATGATGGAGAGTAGTGTGCTTATCATAGGTATGATTATACCGTGTTCACTCTGTATATTGACATACATAGCGAGACAATCAACACATGTATGCCTTTTAAAAAGTATAAATATAACACTTAAAGATTATCTTATAGGATCCCTAGTTATCTTGTGTTTCAAGCGCTACTTTACGTGCTATATATGCTGCTGTGGGGGCATCTACAGTATTGATATGCAGGACTATCCACTCGGGTGACTTAAAGATAAAATTAATCACTTTATCTACATTGCCAGATGCTTTCCATTGCTTGATAGCATAACTGATATCGTTTAAAAACATATCATGTGCTGTTTTGTGCATGTCATAAGAAGAAAAATCATACTTTCTCATAAGACGTTCTTCATTCGCAAAGTGTGCTTTGACGTGGGCTATATATGCATCTATCTTTACTTCTAACTCACTTAGGTTTGATTTATGAATGATATAGTCTGTAGCAAGTTTCTCTACCTCATTTAACATTTTTATCTCTTCTTCATGTGTCTCTTGCATCTCTTCGAGATCTAGGTATTCAACTTGTTCTGCATACAGTAATGCCATAGGTAATCCTTTTTTGTATTATAAAGAAAAATATTCAAACATATCTTGATGAAAATCAAGATATGTTTTTAGTTTAACCATTAAACTATTTTAGGTATGATGCTGTAATCAATTTATCATCTTCAGTTCAACTGAGAATGACGAAAAATAGGATTTTGTATGGATTTTTCTTCTTTGGAAACGTGGGGCTATTTGGCCATAGCATTTTTTGCATTTGGCGGTTCTCTGTTCATCGTTGCTGCAGCAGGAGTATTTTCATTTATGGGAAAAATGGACCTTGCCACGGCATTGACAGTCGCCACACTTTCAAACTTTTTGGGAGATATGTTTCTCTTTTACTTGGGAAAATACCAGAAAAAAGAGATCCAGCCTTACTTTGCGAAACATAAACGTAAAATAGCTCTTGCTACACTCATCATGCGTAAGTACGGGATAGCAGCCATCTTTATACAGAAATTTTTGTATGGTATTAAAACCCTTGTACCCCTCTCTATGGCACTTGCAAAGTATGATTTCAAAAAGTTTGCATTTTATAATGTGTTTGCCTCTATTGTATTTGTAATGACCATAGGGTTGAGTGCGTACTATTCAAGTGAAGCGATCATAAGTGTATTTGGGTACATAAAAATCAATCCATGGATAGCCCCAGTAATCTTGTTTTCTATTATAGGTACCGTTTGGTTTGTGATGGAAAATATGACAAAGAAGAAAAAGTAGTTATATATATTTAGACTAAGATATTTTCTTAGTCTAAGAAGTAAAAAAACGCTTACCTTTTACTCTCTACAAACTTTTCAATACGTCTAATACCTTCGCGTATGGTAGTAATGTCTGTAGCAAATGAAAATCTAAAATACCCTTCAGATCCAAAACCGATACCTGGTACAACAGCCACACCAGTAGCTTGCAGAAGTTCCTTACAAAATTCTATGGAGTCATGGCTGATATCTTTAATATTGACAAAAAGATAAAATGCACCTTGTGGTTTCAGTACGGAAAGACCATCAATTTCATTGAAAAGTTTTACCGCTTCATCTGCTCTTCCTTCAAAAGCTCTTCTCATCTGTTCTATCTCTGTATTGACTTCACCAAGTAGGGCAGGAATCGCTGCTTTTTGAGTGATAGAATTGATGTTTGATGTACTTTGACTCTGAAGCTTGTTCATGGCAGCTATGAGTTCTTTTTTGGGTGTTGCCAAGTAACCAAAACGCCATCCTGTCATCGCAACAGATTTACTAAGACCATTGATGGTGATGGTTCTTTGGTACATGTCTTCACTGATGCTGGCTGCAGCAACAAAGTCAATATTATAAACAAGTTTTTCATACATTTCATCACTTGCTACCATAATATCTGTCCCTTCAAGTACCTTAGCGATGGCTTCAAGTTCTTCTTTCGCGTACACTGAACCTGTAGGATTTGATGGAGAGGTCAATACCAGCATTTTTGTTTTAGGCGTTATAGCAGCTTGTAGCTCTTCCGCAGTGATCTTAAATCCACCGATCTCATCTGTTTCAATAATGACCGGTACAGCACCTGCATATTTGACCAGTTCAGGATACGTTACCCAGTAGGGTGCAGGGATAATGACTTCATCACCTTCATTGAGTACAGCTTGAAAAAGGTTGAACAATGATTGTTTTGCACCATTACTTACGATGATGTCTGAAGGTGCGTAGTCTAGGTTATTTTCTCTTTTGAGTTTTGATGCTACAGCTTCGAGAAGCTCTGGTATACCAGGTACAGCAGTATACTGTGTAAATCCATCGTTGATAGCTTTAATAGCTTCATCTTTAATACGTTGAGGCGTTCCAAAGTCTGGCTCACCTGCAGAGAAAGAAAGAATATCTTTTCCCTGTGCTTTTAAATCACGCGCAAGTGAAGAGATGGCTATAGTAAGTGAAGGAGAAAGTGTCTGAATACGATCTGAAAGCATAAAAAACCTTTTGATTATAAATTCATTAATTATATCAAAAAGAGATTGATAATCGACTAAGAATTGACTTATAACAAAGTGAAGTTTCGTTTATTGTGTCAGTTTAATCCATAGAGTGAATAAAGTTATCATAAAGCTCTTCAAGCGCATGGTCTTTTTCTTTGATGTGCTTATGGTCACCAGTCTCAACAGCAGTTTCAACGATAGCAAGACGTTTAAGAAGATATTCAAATATTTCTTTGTTGACATCTGGGAGCTTATTGTGACTGAGTGGTGTCTTGTCAAATCCTCGTTTAAGCACGCGTGCAGGTATGCCTACTGCAGTAGAGTCAGCCGGTACATTTTTAACCACAACAGAGTTCGCACCTACTTTCGAGTTAGCTCCTATAGTGATGTTACCCAATATTTTTGCCCCAGCACCAATCACGGCATTATTTTCCAGAGTAGGGTGTCTTTTTCCTTTGCTGGTACTGACACCACCGAGTGTTACTTGCTGATAAATAATGACATCGTCACCAATGATTGAAGTTTCACCGATCACAACACCCATACCATGGTCTATGAAAACCCTGCGACCAATCGTCGCGGCGGGGTGTATATCTATCATGGTTAAAAATTGCCCCACAGCAGAGATAAATCTTGGAAGGAATCTTAAGCCTTTTTTGTACAGCCAGTGTGCCAAACGATGAAATAAAAGTGCCCAAAGACCAGGGTAATTAAAAAAGAGTTCAAAAGTAGAGTGCAGGGCAGGGTCATTTCTCTTCACATTAAGAAAATCTTCTTTGATAAGACTAAATGGGTTCACTTTTAACGCTCCTCGTCAATGGCTTGTATGGTCTTAAGATAGCTATTTTCACTTAAATAAAGGTAAAGCTTACCTAAAAGATCACGTTTTTCTTCATGGCTTAAATGTTCTGACTCTTCTATGTTATATTTGAGTGTTTTATCCATAAGATAGGTATCATAATCCAGATCATCTAAAATATCCATAATATTTTGTGCTTCGATAAGATTGTCAATAGTATAGTTACCCTCTTCATCAAAGTGGATCACGACTTCAGTCGGATGGGTAAAGAGGTTATGTTTCATTCCCAATACTTCCTGATATGCGCCTGTAAGGAAAAAGGCTAAGAAGTACTCTTCTGTATCGACATCAATATCGTGTAGATAGAGTGGAAAATCACGATTAAAACCTATCTCTCCATCACTGTCACAAGTGATATCCCAAATACTTGCAGGGTTGGTTGGCTTAATATCCAGACGGTCCAAAGGCATGATAGGAAAGTGTTGTGACAAACCCCAAAAGTCAGGTAAAGACTGAAAAGCTGAGAAATTCACAAGATACTTCTCCTGTATGCGGTCTTGCAGTTTTTTGAGTTCATCATTGTCTTCATTTTTGAGCAGTGAGATAGATTTTTTGATAATTAGATTGACAAGTATCTCCGTATTTGAACGGTCTTCAAGGTCAATGTATCCTAGATCAAAGAGAGTAAGCAGGCTTTCCATATGGTCTAGTGCATCATGCAGGTACTCTCTAGCACGCTCACGGCTTAAAGAGTTAAAAAGGTCATACAGCTCTTGTATAAGAGGAGGGTTGACTTCTTTAAGACGCAAACCTTTTTGTGTATATTCCTGAGAAAAAAGTTCAAGTACAGGGGCNATAAGCACAGAATGAGACGCAGCAATATAACGCCCTGATTCAGTAAAGATATCAGGCTCATCGACTCCTTTGTTTTTTGAAATATCCTGCATAAGGAAAACCACATCATTGGCAAATTCTCTAAGAGAGTAGTTTCTTTCCTGCTTCTCTTCATGTTGACTATACTCAACAGCAAGACCACCACCTATGTTGATCGCCCCAAGTGCATCTGCACCACGTTTTTTAAGGTCTGCATAAATATGTCCGGCTTCTCTCAATGCCTTTTTAAGTGGTGCAATGTCACCCATCTGCGAGCCTATGTGAAAATGGATCATCCAAAGATGGTCTAAAAGATTGTCTTTTTTCAGTATTTCATAGGCTTCTAGAAGTTCTGTGGAAGTCAGTCCAAATTTAGAACCGTATCCACCGCTTTTCGCCCAAATACCGATGCCTGAACTGTGAAGGCGGATACGTACTCCTATTTTAGGTGCAACAGGAGTTTCGATATTTTCATTAAACTCACGGTTTACTTGTACAATAGTCTCCAATTCTCCTAAGCCCTCTATGGTCACAGTAATGTTATGACCCATTTTTGCTGCGATGAAACAAAGTGATATCATCTCTTTGTCTTTAAATCCATTCACTGTGATAGGTGCACCTATAGGCGTTTTTGTCATAGCGATGATCAGTTCAGCTTTACTTCCTGCTTCAAGCCCATAATTGTAATTTTGAGAAACATCGATAAGCGCATTAACAAAGTTTGGAAATTGATTCACTTTAAGAGGAAATACAGCATGAAAATTTCCTTTATAGTTAAACTCTTTTTTGGCATTGTTAAACGTTGTAAAGAGTGTAGATATCTGTTTTTCTATCAGATGAGGAAAACGAAGTAAAAGAGGGCCCTTATAGCCTTTTTCACGAATTTCCTGAGTTATTTTTAGTAGAGAGGGTTGACTGCCATAATTGACATTGATAGTCTCCTTTTTTATGACAAAATTGTTGTCTCCCCAAATCGTTAACCCAAAGTTTTTCATACAGCTGTCCTTGCCTATAATGTTTATAATTATAGCAAAACTTAATCTAATCTTACCTATAATAGTTCTTATGAAGAAACAGTGCTTGACATATGAAGAAGATCAGCATCAGATTAAGCTTATCTCAACTGGAGAATGGATGCTTCAGAATGTAGTTCAAATTGAAATGGCGCTAAGTAAAGTTCCTTATGATAAACACATTATTTGGGATGTTTCAGGTATCAGTGATTTTGACAGTGCGGGGGTACTGCTTTTTATAGAATATCTTGAACAATTTGAACAAAAAACAGAAGTCAAAGTCTTAGGCTATACAGAGAGTCAAAAAGAGATGTATACCCTGCTTACTAAAAACACGCACGAGAGTGAGGCGCCTGAGAAAAAAAGCATGCTTGAAAACTTGGGTAAAAAAACGTTAGACACCTATAGCGAATTAAAAAGTTTTATCACCTTTATCGGGCATCTTTTTTACGCCATGTTTCATACCTTTATCAAACCTAAAGACATACGTTTTAAAGAGACGGTTTATCACATTCATCAGTCAGGATTTAACGCGCTTATTATTATCGGTATGACATCATTTTTGGTAGGCATGGTGATCTCTTATCAAGGATCGGTGCAGTTGGCGAAGTTTGGTGCAGATATTTTCATCGTTGATACCGTAGCAATCTCGATTACCAGAGAGTTGGGACCTATGATTACTGCCATAGTCATAGCGGGACGGAGTGGTTCTGCGTATACTGCTGAGATAGGGGCTATGAAAATCACTGAAGAGATATCCGCTATGCGTACGATGGGTTTTGATCCTTATACTTTTTTAGTACTTCCGCGTGTGTTTGCGTTGATGATTGCACTTCCTTTGTTGATTTTCTTTTCTGATATTCTGGGTATATTGGGCGGAATGGTGGCATCAAAGATACAACTGGGTATTTCGATGTCACTGTTTATAGAAAGAGTGTATGAAGTACTTGAAGTAAAACATTATTTATTGGGTATGATGAAGGGACCGGTCTTTGCCTTCCTTATTGCATCTGTTGGATGTTTTAGGGGATTCCAAGTATCGTATAATACAGAAAGTGTAGGATTACAGACGACAGCATCGGTGGTAAATTCCATATTTTTAGTTATCGCCTTTGATGCACTTTTTTCAGTAATTTTTACGGAGCTTGGCATATGAATCCTGTTATTAAAGTGGAAAATATTGTCACAAAGTTTGGTCAAAGAACTATTCATGATGGGGTGAATCTTCATATTGATAAAAATGAAATTTATGCTATTTTGGGAGAAAGTGGTTCAGGAAAATCAGTACTGATGAAAGAGATGATCATGCTCTTGGAACCTGCTGCAGGAGAAGTAACTGTTTTAGGTAAACCATTGAGTCAGATAGGATTTAAAGAGGCACAAGCATTACGCAGTGACTGGGGTGTACTTTTCCAATTTGGGGCACTTTACTCTTCGTTGAGTGTGGCAGAAAATATAGAAGTACAACTCAAAGAATATACAGATATTTCTGCAAAAATGAGAGAAAAGTTAGTGCAGTCAAAACTCGCACTTGTAGGGTTGGATCCCCATGTAGGTTCTCTTTATCCTTCTGAACTAAGCGGGGGGATGGTCAAGCGTGCTGCGCTTGCAAGGGCGTTGGCGATGGAACCCAAATTACTCTTTTTAGATGAGCCTACATCAGGGTTAGACCCCATAGGGGCAAGAAATTTTGATGCACTTATCGCTGATTTACGTGATCTTCTGGGTATCACCGTGGTCATGATCACACATGACTTGGAGAGTATCTTCAGTATAGTCGACAGGATGGCTGTGTTGGCAGATAAACATGTTGTTGCAGAAGGTACATTAGAAAATGTGTTACAATCACAACATCCCTTTGTAGAAGCATTTTTTAAGAATGACTATACAAAAGAGCGGTTTAAGGACAAGATAAAAGATGTATAGTAAAGTCAATTACACTATCGTAGGTATTTTCGTATCGCTTTTTGGTATAGGGATGGTCTGGTTTGCTTTTTGGCTTGCCAAATATGGTTTGCAAGAAGAGTTTGATACCTATAGACTTGAAATGCAAGAATCCATTGCAGGACTCTCCATAGATTCCAATGTAAAAATGCGTGGTGTAGATGTGGGCAGTGTGAGCAAGATACAAATTAACCCCAAGAACATAGAAATAGTTGAAATATTTATAAAAATCAATAAAGGTATACCTGTGAAAGAAGATATGGTCGCGCATACACAAATGTTTGGTGTAACAGGGCTTTTATCTATAGAGATAAGTGGGGGTACGAATGAAGCCAAAACACTCGTACCTACAAAAGAGTATATTCCGCTTATCAAAACCAAACCTTCTTTATTGTCAAAACTTACCTATAATCTTGACGGAATGAGTGAAAAAATAGACCATCTTTTGCTGCAAAGCCAAAAATTACTTTCAGACCGTAACATTGAGACAATGGGAGCGATTCTCGAAAATACAGAAAAAGTAACAGCCAAAGCCCAAAAGCTTGAAGATACAGTTGTTGTAGCGATGGAAGAACTCAATACTACGCTAAAAGAGTTTAGGATTTCTATGGCTAAAGTCACGACAGATTTTTCAGAAATTAAAAAAGTCACTGTGCCTACGATAGATACCTTGATGCAAACGAGTACGAATTTCAATCGTGTTACACTTCAAGTAGAGAAGAGTATTCAAAGAGGAGATTATAATCTTAAAAAGATCTTTGAACCGATGCTCGTCGATATCGATATACTTTTGGCCCAGCTTAACGATATGTCGCGAAGCATAGAAAATAATCCAAGTGACCTACTTTTTAAGTCCAGAAAATCAATCAAAGGACCGGGTGAATGAGAAGTATGAAACAATTAGTATTTATCTTGATACTGACAGGCTTACTAGGATGTACAAAAGAGCCTGCACTTAAAGTCTATAGTTTAGATGTACCCACAGTAGGTACAGTACACAACAGTGCCTATCAAAGCAAAAGTATTAAAGTCATCTATCCCCAAAGCCTCAAAGAACAAATATCACAAAAAATGCGTTTTTCTTATAGCAGTATCGACAGTGGACACTATCAAAATGCCCAGTGGTCGAACACGATGAGCAAACTCCTGCAAGGTACATTTATAGAAGTCTTAGAGCAGAGTAAACTCTTTAAAGCAGTGGTCTCAGATACTTCAACAGCCAAAGAAGATTATAGACTAGAGAGTACTATCTTTACCTTGAATCATAGTGTGCGAGGCACCCAATCTCATGCTGTGATGTCTATACAATTTAATCTGATCAGTGTTGCGTCGGGAAGCATCGTACAAAGTAAAAGATTTAGCTATAAAGAAGCCACTCCCACAACAAATGCAAAAGGGTATGTTGCTGCGACAAATAGGGTAGTATCGAAATTGAGTAAAGATTTAGTCACGTGGTTACAGTAAAGAAAATTTTTTAAAAATCCTCAACCAAAACAGTACGCTCTTCCTTACTTTCCAAATCTTTGATCCAAACCGTACCATTTTTTAACTCATCCTCGCCGATAAGCACACAATAGTGAGCATTGGCTTTATCTGCACCTTTCATGTGACTTTTAAACCCTTTAGATGCATACTCGAGGGTTACTTTTGTCTCTTTACGTTTTGCTGTAGCCAGAGGGAAAAGCGTTTCTATCGCTTCTTCTGTCATGGCTCCCAGATAGATACCTTCTTTGTGTACTTCTGGCATCTGTACAAGTTCCATAATACGCTCTATGCCTATGGCAAAGCCTACTGCAGGAGTAGGCTTACCATCCAAAAATTCTACCAGCTTGTCATAACGTCCACCACCTGCAATGGCAGATTGTGAGCCGATGTCATTACTGACAAATTCAAAGGCNGTTTTATTGTAGTAGTCCAATCCTCTTACAAGGTTTGTATCTACCTGGTACTTTATACCTGNCTTATCAAGTANGGCAGTAAGCTTCTTAAAGTCACTGTCGCAGCCNGTACAAAGGTTCTGTATAAGTTTTGGAGAATGAACCAGTAATGTTTGACATGCGCTATTCTTACAGTCAAGAACACGGATAGGGTTGGTCTCTATACGTCGGTTACAATCTTCACATAATGCTTCTTGCGTTTCTTTCAAAAAACCTACAAGATTTTGTTTGTAGGGAGGCATACACGCCACACATCCCAATGAATTGATTTGAAGGTCAAAGCCAATGCCTAACTCAGAAAATATCTGGCTTATCATCGTGATGATGCTAAAGTCTTCATAGACAGAACCTTCACCAAAACTTTCACAACCAAACTGGTGAAATTCTCTGAGACGACCTTTTTGTGGTCTTTCGTAACGAAACATAGGTCCATAGTAGTAAAACTTCTGTTTTACAGGTTGGCGATCAAGTTTCGCAGAGACAAAAGCACGTACGACACCGGCTGTACCCTCAGGACGCATGCAAACATCATTACCACCCTTGTCTTCAAACTGGTACATCTCTTTACTGACAATGTCAGAACTGTCGCCCACAGAACGTTTAAACAGTGCAGTCTCTTCAAGTATGGGTGTTTCTATGTAGCNATAGCCATACTTTTTTGCTACTGCTTCTGCAGTGCTTATGATGTGCATAAAGCGTTGGCTTTCATCAAAAGTAAGGTCTTTCATCCCTCTAAGCGGGTTAATCATATTTGTTTCCTTTTTTCGCATTCATCTGTTTGATACAAGAATGATGATGACTCAATAAAAATTGCTGTAATTATACCTTCAAGTAGGTTAGTATCGTTTGATGGATGGTTTCTAACTCTTCTNTTGCATCGACAAAGAGATGAGGGATATCTAGTTTGAGTATCGTTTGTTTCATATGCTCTTGCACGTTCAAAAGATACTCCAATCCTCTCAGCTCAATGCCATCAAGATTTTTAGCTGAAGTACGCTCTTTCAAGGTTTTCATATCAGTTAAAAATAGGATAACCTTATCGGGGAAATGCCCTTCAAGTGCAAACTTGTTGAGATTCACCAATTCATCAAAATCAAAGTCTCCATTGGCAAGGGCATACCCTATACCAGACAGAAAGCCTCTGTCAGATAGAATGATTTTATGTTTATTTGGAGAGATGACTTCCTGGTAATGTTCCGCTCTGTCAGCTAAGAATAGCAAAAGTTCTGCACGTTTGGAAGCCAGTGAATCAGAAAGCAGTATCTCTCTGGCCTTTTGACCAAATGCTGTCCCACCGGGTTCATGTGTGATGACGATCTCAGGATGTTTTTCTGCGATACGCGCTATCTGAGTACTTTTCCCACAAGTATCGATCCCTTCAAAAAGTACATACATTAGTGCACAGACTTTATGAGTTTGAGGGCTTCTTGAGGCACAAGATGTTCTATTTTACCATCAAATTCCAAAATAGAACGGACGACAGAAGAGCTAACAAAAGCATGTTCCAAAGTCGGCATAAGATAAACGGTTTCTAAGTCTTGCTTCAAAGAAGCATTGGCATACCCCATTTGAAGTTCATATTCGAAGTCACTTACAGCTCTGAGTCCTCTTACGAGGATATTTGCTTCTAACTCATCTGAAAGATCTACAAGTAGACCTTGAAATCCAGTGACTTTGATCTTAGGTAATTCATTGGTTGCAGCTTTGACCATTTCTATACGTTGTTGAAGTGTAAACATTGGTTTTTTAGCCTCTGAGTCTGCCACGGCGATGATAATTTCATCAAACATATGACAAGCACGTCTTATAATGTCTAAATGTCCATTGGTGATAGGGTCAAAAGTTCCAGGGTAGATTGCGCGTCTTGTTTCACTCATGTTCACTCCATCTTTCATATAAATTATTGTCAATCCCCAAGACATCGTACCATTTACCAATGATAAACTTTTCCATATCTTCCAATGAAGAGGATTCAGAGTAATATCCTATCACCGGTGGTGCGATGATGACCCCGAGTGTGGCCAACTTTTGCATATTTTCCAATGCAATGGCAGAAAAAGGGAGTTCTCTAGGCGCAAGAAGTAATTTTTTTTGCTCTTTGATGGCTACTGCAGCAACACGACTGGCAAGGTTGTCACTTATACCACAAGCAACTTTTGCCAAAGTATTCATACTGCAAGGAATGATAGCTGTTGCATCGACCCTAAAAGAACCTGAAGAGATAGATGCTGCAATGTTTTGACTTGAATGTAAAGTGACTTTTTTATTTTCAAATGACTCTACGGTAAGGGCATTATCAGAAACGATCACATGCACTTCGATATCTGAGGGCAGGTAGTTGACGAACTTTTTCCCTAACTCAACACCGCTTGCACCTGTGATTGCGACTACTAGTTTCATGCATTCCCTTCATTTGCTACATTTGTCATTCTGGTGCTTGACACGGGATCCAGAGTTTGGAATCATAGACCATTTGAGATTCTAGGAACAAGTCTAAGAATGACGAAGTTTTTATTAAAAGGATTATAGCAAAAGAAATTAAGAGTTTGGAATTTGAGTGTAAAAGATAGATTATGGAGCGGGCGAACGGGTTCGAACCGTCGACCCCAACCTTGGCAAGGTTATGCTCTACCACTGAGCTACGCCCGCATCCTATTATTTGAAAAAGTTAACTAAAAATGACTAGTGGTTTGAGCTTCACGCTTAGTGAAACACAGTGTTAACGTAGTTTTATTGGGCTTTGCCAAAAAAATGTTCTATCAAATGGTACCGCAGGTCGGATTCGAACCGACACGCCCTAAAGCAGAAGATTTTGAGTCTACCAAGTCTACCAGTTCCATCACTGCGGCATACATTATAAAAATGTAAATGGGATTTTACAGAGGTTGTGCTTAAAGAAGGGTTAGTATTCTACATTTAGAGTAATTAAGTAAAATAGCCCTAATACATACGTTTTGGAGACAAATATCGATGACAAAAGTAGTGGTAATTGGCGCAGGTTATGGTGGCCTTCGTGCTGTAGAGACACTCTATAAAAATAGAGATATAGAGATCACCCTCATTGACAAAAATCCTTATCATTATTTACAAACTGAAGCTTACGGTTATATCGCAGGTCGATTTGATGTGCATGATGTGGCTGTCGATCTGAAAAATTGGTGTAGTGGATTTAAAGAGAGAGTAACATTTATTCAAGCAGAGGCTTCTTCTATAGATTTTAGAGGAAAGAGTGTGCCTCTCAATGGCGTAGATTTAGCGTATGACTATCTTGTGATAGCTACGGGAGCAAAAACACATTTTTTTTCATGCATTGGGGGTTTAAGAGAGCACAGTTATGGTGTAAAAAATTTGCAAAGAGCCTATAATTTTAGAATAGAATTTGAGAAGCTTATCTATAAAAAACTTCAAAATGAAGAGACGTGTAAGGAAGAAGCATTAAATATCGCGATAGGAGGGGCAGGTCTCAGTGGTGTAGAAGTAGCTGCTGAAATGGCATATGTACTAGACGCCTACAGTAAAACCATCGGGGATACAGCAAAAGAGATACATATTTATCTTATTGATGCAAGTGAAACCATACTTCCTGGTATGGGCAAATACAGCATAGAGGAGACACAAAAAAGATTGGAGTCACTGGGTGTAAAGATACGTACAGGTATGTTTATCAAGAGTGTTGATGCTTCGTATATCTATTTTAAAAATGGTGAAAAACTCTCTTACAGTTTCATGATCTTTACCGGAGGTATCAAATCAGCACCCCTGAACGAAACCATAGAATGTGAGAAAAATAGTATCAATCAACTCATGGTTTCTTCAGAGCTTAATATACAAGACCACAAGAATGTATTTGCTATAGGGGATTGTGTTGAGATAAAAGACAGTAAGGGGAATGTATTACCTCCGACAGCCCAAATTGCGGAAAAAAGTGCAGAGTATGTAGCAAAAACGATTCGACAAAGAATAGACGGAGTGCAGTCTGAAGACTTTGATGCTGATGTTTCGGGTGTATTTATAGCCTTGGGTGGAAAGTATGCAGTGGGAGAAATGTTTAAGTATATCAGAGTGAAAGGGTATGTTGCCTACGTGCTTAAAAAAGCGATTACACAGGCTTATTATCTTGGGCTTCGATTGCGTATTAATACAGGATTTAAAAATCGTATCAGATAAAAGCGTTTGCGTATTAGCTGATGAGTGTAAATGTCTATTTTAAGAACATTTCTTTACTTTGAGAGAGTACATTTTGCCATTTTTTCATAAGTGACTTATTTTAATTTGTTATAATATCCGCATTATTTAATATTAATTTAGGAATAAAATTGAAGATTACGATCATTATTACAGCGATACTTTTTATTTATGCGGCATTCTCGACACTCTTCCATGAAACAGCTTTGGCAGGTGATATTGGGAAGAAAATAGGAGATACCAATCTTTATCTATTTGGTCATCTTGCTTATATCAATATTTTTGTTTTATTTTATCCTCTTTATAAACTTTATAGTGATCCTCGTGTAAGAAAAGACATCGATTTTTACCTTGGATGGCTCCTTTTCTTTATCGCACTTATACTTTTTAGTGCTTTGGTTTTAGAGGTCCAGGACAAAGGTTTTATTGGTACACAGATCGTAGCATTTTTATCACCACTTATAGGTAAAGCAGGACTTTGGCTCTTTTGGTTGATGGTGATGGTACTCTCTTTAGTTTTTATCGTAGATGATGATTTTAATTTCTCCGGATTTAAAGTAAGAAAACCCCATATTTCACTCTCATTTTCATGGCTAGCAAGTACTTTTCTGGTGCTGGGTAAGGTATTGAAAAAAATCTTTACAAACCCTTTTGCTTCACCTGCACTTGAAGATGAAATGATGCCGGTATTGGAAAGTGTGGAAAACAAGCCAAAGAAGCCAGCAGCAAAAAGAAAAGCAGCAGTCAAAAAGACAGTATCAAAATCTGAAACATTAAAAGTACAGGCACTTGATGAGGTAGAAGATCCTGTACTTAACGAGATACTTGAACTTGAGCATGCGATGGAAATGACAAGGTCTACAGATAAAAATGTTAAAAGTAACTCTAATGTAGAGATCATCAATGAACTTGAAGAAAATTCTAAATTGATGGAGCAGATAGACAAGGGTACAGTCGTCAAACCTAAAAATTTTAAACTGCCTAAACTTGATTTTTTACAAAAAGCACCTAAAGCAACGAAAAAGGTCAATGAAGCTGAGATAGACAGAAAGATAGAAGAGCTACTTTCAAAGTTACAACAGTTTAAAGTAGACGGTGATGTTGTACGTACCTACAGTGGACCATTGGTGACTACGTTTGAGTTTAAACCTGCTCCCGATGTCAAAGTCTCCAAAATCTTAAACCTTCAAGATGACCTTGCTATGGCACTTTCTGCCCAGACTATTCGTATACAAGCACCCATACCCGGACGTGATGTGGTGGGTATAGAGATACCAAATGAAACCATAGACACTATTTACCTTCGTGAGATACTAGAGAGTGATCTCTTTAAAAATTCAAGTTCTCCTTTAACTGTAGCTTTGGGTAAAGATATCGTAGGTAAGCCGTTTATAACAGATATTAAAAAACTTCCCCATTTACTGATAGCAGGAACAACAGGTTCAGGTAAATCAGTAGGTATTAATGCGATGATCCTCTCTTTGCTTTATAGAAATGATCCTGATCAGTTAAAGCTCATGCTGATAGACCCTAAGATGCTGGAATTTTCTATCTATAATGATATACCTCATTTGATTACACCGGTGATTACTGAACCTAAAAAGGCTATCGCAGCACTTGCCAATATGGTAGGAGAGATGGAACGTCGCTATAAGCTGATGGCTGATAATCGTACAAAAAATATAGACAATTATAATGAAAAAGTAAAAAGTGATGGTTCTGCAGAGCCTTTTCCTTTTATTGTTGTCGTGATAGATGAGCTGGCCGACCTCATGATGAATGGAGGTAAAGAAGTAGAGTATTCCATTGCAAGGCTTGCACAGATGGCAAGAGCCAGTGGGATACACCTTATTGTCGCAACACAAAGACCAAGTGTAGATGTCGTTACAGGGCTTATTAAAGCCAATCTTCCTTCAAGACTGAGCTACCGTGTAGGACAACGTATAGACTCTAAAGTGATCTTGGATGCTATGGGTGCAGAAAGTCTACTCGGTCGTGGTGATGGTCTCTTCACACCTCCGGGAGCTACGGGTCTTGTACGTTTACATGCACCATGGAATAAAGAAGAAGAGATCGAAGAGATTGTTGAATTTCTTAAAGCACAGCGTATGCCTGAGTATGATGAAAGTTATCTTGTTGCAGGTGGTGCAAATGCAGGTGCAGGTGAGGGTGGAGAGATAGATCTTGATCCTCTTTATGAAGATGCGAAGTCAGTGGTTTTGACAGACAACAAAACGTCAATCTCTTACCTGCAACGTAAACTGCAGATAGGGTACAATCGTTCTGCAAACATTATAGAACAGCTTGAAGCGATGGGTGTATTGAGTGCGCCAAACGCAAAAGGTAACAGAGAAATCGTATAGTCTTATATTTTTTCCCACAAGAAAGAACTTCAGAGCTCTTTCTTTGTAACCATACGATACAAATAAATTATCTCTTTCATATCTTCATCTTATCGACTACCAAGTAAACCATTATTTTGTTAACATACTACACAAAATATTATAACAGGAGACCATAATGGCCTTATTAGAAGAATATAAAGCTCACACAGCTGAGCGTGCAGAATTAGGGGTACCACCACTAGTTCTTACAGCAGATCAAACTGCAGAACTTGTAGAATTATTAAAAGCATCACCAGTTGCAGATGCAGCGTATGCTATAGAACTTTTTGAAACTAAGATCCCCGCAGGTGTTGATGATGCAGCGTATATTAAAGCAGCATTTCTAAATGACATTGTTAAAGGTGACGCAACATGTACTGAGATCGATGCGGTAAGAGCAACAGTACTTTTAGGTACCATGCTAGGTGGATTTAACGTAGCACCACTTGTGGATGCACTTTCTTCCTCTGATTCAGCTGTAGCAGAGTCAGCAGCAACTCAACTTAAAAATACACTGCTTGTCTATGATTCATTTAATGATGTTAAAGCACTTATGGACAGTGGTAATGCACTGGCTAAAGAAGTAGTAGAATCATGGGCAAACGCTGAGTGGTTCTACAACAAACCAGAAATGGAAAAAGAGATTACACTGACTGTATATAAAATCCCTGGTGAAACAAATACAGATGATTTATCTCCAGCATCTGAAGCATTTACTAGAGCAGATGTACCTCTTCATGCAAACTCTTTCCTTGTAAATAGAATGGATAATCCACTCGATACAATGAAAGAACTTAAAACTAAAGGAAACCCACTTGTCTATGTTGGTGATGTTGTAGGTACAGGTTCATCAAGAAAATCTGGTATCAACTCACTTCAATGGCATATGGGTGAAGACATTCCTTTCATACCTGGTAAAAGAACGGGTGGTGTTGTGATTGGTGATATTATTGCTCCAATCTTCTTTAACACAGCAGAAGATGGTGGATGTATCCCTATTCAAGCGCCAACTGCAAATCTTAACACTGGTGATGTGATTACACTTAAACCTTTTGATGGTGTGATAGAATGTGACGGGAAAGTGGTTTCTGAGTTTAAACTTGAGCCAAACACACTTCCAGATGAGATGAGAGCAGGAGGACGTGTTCCACTTATCATTGGTAAAGGTCTTACTGTAAAAGCAAGAGAAGCACTAGGTATGGATGCTGGAGATATCTTCATGACTCCTGATGTTCCTGCTGACAATGGAAAAGGTTTTACACTTGCACAAAAAATGGTAGGAAAAGCTGCTGGTATGGATGGTGTTAAACCAGGTGTTTACTCTGAGCCTGTATGTACAACAGTGGGTTCACAAGATACAACAGGTGCGATGACTAGAGATGAAGTAAAAGACCTTGCAGCACTTAGCTTTGGTGCTGATTTTGTACTTCAGTCATTCTGTCACACCTCTGCATATCCAAAACCTGCAGATATTAAACTTCAGCACACACTTCCAGAGTTTATGACTGAAAGAAAAGGGTTTACACTTAGACCAGGTGATGGTGTTATCCACTCATGGTTAAACAGAATGTGTATGCCTGATACTGTTGGTACTGGTGCAGATTCACACACTAGATTCCCTATAGGTATCTCGTTCCCAGCTGGTTCTGGTCTTGTTGCATTTGCAGCAGTAACAGGTATGATGCCTCTTACAATGCCAGAATCTGTACTTGTAAGATTTAAAGGTGAAATGCAACCAGGCATCACACTACGTGATATGGTAAATGCTATTCCTCACCAAGCGATCAAAGATGGTCTTTTAACAGTTGAAAAAGCGGGTAAGAAAAATATCTTTGCTGGACGTATTCTTGAGATTGAAGGTCTTGAACAACTTAAAGCTGAACAAGCGTTTGAGCTTTCAGATGCATCTGCTGAGCGTTCAGCTGCAGCATGTACAGTAAAACTTGACAAAGAACCAGTGATTGAGTATCTTGAGTCAAATGTAGCACTTATCGAAGAGCTTATCGCTCAAGGGTATGAAGATAAAGCGACACTTGAAAGAAGAGCACAAAAAATGAGAGATTGGATCGCAAATCCAGTACTTCTTGAAGCAGATGCAGATGCTGAATATGCAGCAGTGATCGAAATCGATATGTCTGAGATCACTGAGCCTATCGTAGCTTGTCCAAATGATCCGGATGATGTTAAAACATTAACAGAAGTTGCAGAAGCTGGACTAAGAGTAGAGATGGATGAAGTATTTATCGGTTCATGTATGACAAACATTGGTCTGTTTAGAGCCAATGCTGAAGTACTTAGAGGAGAAGGTCCAGTTGAGACTAAACTATGGGTTTGTCCTCCAACTAAAATGGATGAGAAGACACTTCAAGAAGAAGGGTACTACTCAGTTTGGGGAATGGCAGGAGCACGTATCGAGCCTCCAGGATGTTCACTTTGTATGGGTAACCAGGCAGCTGTTAAGCAAAATGCATGGGTATTCTCAACATCAACTAGAAACTTCGATAACAGACTTGGTAAAGGTTCACAAGTTTATCTTGGTTCTGCAGAGCTTGCAGCGGTTGTTGCACTTAAAGGTAGACTTCCATCTGCAGCTGAGTATGCAGAGATCGTAGCAGATAAGATCAAGCCAGAGATGACTGATGATATCTATAAATACCTAAACTTCAATAAGGTTTCTAAAGAAGAGCTTGAAGCGATGGTTGAGTAGTAAACCTTGCTTAGCATCATTTTCCTACCCTTTTAAGGGTAGGAAACAATCTCCCTCTAATAACCTTCTCTTCGTGTAGACTATCCACATCATTCCCCTTATAGATACTATATCGCTTATGGATTAATATTTTTATGAATTTACCATATAATCAAAACTAATATTATATTATTTTATGTTACAATCGATTGAGTTAAAATTAGAAACAAAAGGATGCAAGATGGGTATGTTGATGATCGCAATAGGTGTAGGATTTTTTGGAAGTTTTATCGTTTTCTTTATCGCTGAAGAAATGTCGTTAAAAGATGCTGATTTTTCTGATATTAAAGATGTTTTTACACAAGAACTTAGTTTGGATGAAAGTTTATCAAAATATGGTACCATCAAATATATGGCAATGTATGTGATCGGTGTATTTGTGATCGGGTTATTGGTTTCTACGCAAATTCTTATACCAAACGGTTTTGGTTTAGGATTTAGTATGGCATATGTATTTTTACCATCTTTGATTGGCTCACTTATTATTTTATTGGTCAAATGGAGATTTCAGCCTTTGCTTAAATTGATCTCATCATTTATGTTTGGCGCAGGATATATCGGAGCATCTGCATTTGCAGTGGCGGCGACACATCTTTTGTTAACTTAATATACTTTAAATATATCCCTGAACACTTCAGGGATACGTGACGGCTTCCCTTCATTTATAAAGACTAAAACCACTTCCATACTAAATACCTTTANTTCTTCTTTCCATACTTCTTGTAGTAANACTGTAGATGAGTTTTTAAGTGTTAAAACCTTGGTCGTGACCTNGAGGGTATCCCCNAGCTCTGAAGTGGCTAAAAAGCTTGCTTTTATATCACGAACGACAAAGCCGCTATTCTTACCTAATGTAGGTTGCAAACCAAGTGAAAAAAAGACTTCTGAACGTGCACGTTCACAATACTTGATGTAATTGGTATGGTAAACTATCCCACCAGCATCGGTATCTTCATAATAGACTCGTATCTTCATGCTAAATTCCTTAAAACTGTATTTCTATTTCTTTTGATTTTTGAATATAGAGTAAGGCATTTGTAAAAGCATATTGGTCCATCTCTTCTATACCTTCTTCTTTATAGCCTAGTAAATAGTCAAATCCGTCTAATTCAATATTTTTAACTTTTTTCAAATGAACACTGTAGAGTAGTAAATCAGCCAAATCACTCACTGGGATTATTTCTCTAAAATCTTTATTAAATTCACTGATATATTCTTCACATATTTGTTCATTTGACATAAGAAGTATCCAAAGGATAATGTTGTCTATTTTCTTTGGTGCATTCACTTTGGTTAAGAAACTATGAAATATCTCTTTATTTTGAGATATTTCATCAAGTTGTTCATTGGCTTGTGTGATTAAAAAGTTAATTCTTTCTTCACTGAGTTTGTCATTTATATAATCATTTAGTACTGGTTCTGCAATTTGAAATGTATGCATTATGCCTCTTTTTATTTAATATGTAATTATGGCAAGATATTCTAAAAATCTCTAGGTTTTTCTAAAGGTGTCTTTTTTCTAACAAAAAAATGGACACTAAACTTCAATTAAATTGCTAAGAAACAGAAAGATTTGCATGTTACAGACCTTTTCTCTTTATAGGAACGTTTACATTTTCATCCCTATCATACTCATAAACCTACCAGAGCACCCTTGTTCTTTCCTATAGGAGAAAAACCGATCCACTTCACAGGCTGTGCATGTGTGGCTCATCTCAATGTTTTTTTCTTGTAGACCAGCATGTAAGAGTTGCTTTTTGTTGATGAAGGGTAAGTCGAAAGCATAAATTTTTTTCCTTTAGAGCGCAATCCTTCAGGCATGTCAAAAAAATGCTCTGCAACATCTTTTCCTACTTCATAACAACAACATCCTATGGAGGGTGCGATGCCTGCGATGATTTCTTCTGGATCACAACCATACACTTCCCCCATCTTCTTTACTGTTTTAGAAACGATCTGCGATTTCGTACCTCTCCATCCTGCATGCACGGCAGCCACCACCTCTTTTTGTTTGTCATAAAGAAGTATGGGGACACAGTCTGCTGTGAGTATGTTGAGTACTACCCCTTTCACATTTGTGATGAGTGCATCACAATCTTCTACAGCATTTGAAAGGCTTTCCCATCCTTTCGTCTCTTTTTGGGTAATGACTTTAATGTGATCACTGTGCGTTTGATTTGCCACGATATAGTGCAGGGGTGTGTCATTCTCTAGAAGATGGGAAAGTGTATGTCTATTTTTCTGGATCTTCTCAGGCGCTTCCCCTGTATGTAATGCAAGACTGAAAATATAAGGGTGGTCATGCGACTTAGTCGTCACTGCATGCAGTAAAGAGGGAGATGATTTAAAGTGGCTAAAAGTGAAAAAATCAAGCATGACACTCCTTATATCCTTTCTGATATAATACCCTAAAAAAGAGGATGTTGTATGGAATCTTGGTTTGACTTTGACAAACGTATCTTTAAACATTTTTCCTACCCCCTTATGTTACAGGTCATCCCTCTTTTTGTTATCTCCTCGTATCTTGTGTACGAGATCAGTCCTCATTTGTTCACAAAACAGATGGTCTACTATTTCATCGCTTCTGTGGCTTTTATCGTTTCTACTTTTATGCCATGGAGACATATCATTTGGTGGTTTGTTCCTCTCTTTTATCTGGGAAACCTCGGTCTTCTTGTTGCCGTTGAGTTTATAGGTAAGTCTATCCTGGGTGCACAAAGATGGATAGAAATTCCTGGTATAGGTGTAACCATACAGCCATCTGAGTTCATTAAAGTAAGTGTGATTATGATGCTCGGATACCTTATAAGTCGAAATCCTCCCGAAGAAAAAGGGTATGGGCTTTTCAGTTTCATCAAGCTTTCGATCGTCATTGTGATCCCGTTTTTATTGATTGCTAAAGAACCTGATTTGGGTACGGCACTGGTATTGCTCATCACCGGATATGGTATATTATTTGTCGTAGGGATAAACTGGAAGATATGGACTGCCATTGTCATCATACTTAGTCTCTCAGCACCATTGCTTTATGGACAATTGAAGCCTTATCAGAAGAAGCGTGTGACTGACTTTGTCGGGAAACCAAGTTACCATGTAAGACAATCACTCATTGCCATAGGTTCAGGTGGGGTAGAGGGGAAGAGTAAAGAAGAAGCGACACAGACACAACTCAAGTTTTTGCCTGTCTCTTCTACCGATTTCATCTTTGCTTATTTGGGTGAACGATTTGGGTTTAAAGGAATGATCGCTGTGATCATACTCTATATGTTCCTCATCTTTAATCTCCTCTATATTTCAGCCAAATTTGCCACCGATTATCTCATAAAAGCTTTTGCTTCAGGGTTGGCTTTTTTACTCTTTGTTTATATGGGGGTCAACATCTATATGGTCATTGGACTGGCCCCCGTAGTGGGACTTCCTTTGCCTATGTTTAGCCATGGAGGGACTTCATTTATCATCTTCGCTGTAATTTTTGGAATTTTACAAAATTTAATTGCATTTAAAGACTACTGTAGATATAATTCTGACTCGAAAATCACCATGATTTCGAAAGACCAACTATAGCACTCTCACGGGTCGGTAGCTCAGTTGGTTAGAGCACTCGGCTCATAACCGAGTGGTCGGGAGTTCGAGTCTCCCCCGACCCACCACTTCTAATCCCCCTAAATATCGATGTTTGAGAGTTTTCTATAAAAGAAATATCGATTCTTTTTTTGTCTTAGGTAGCCATTTGGGTAGCCACTTGCTATTCAAAAACGGTGTTTTAGACTATATTCCTAATTAAATTCATATTCATAAGTGGGCATGATTTTAATACGTTTGGAAATTCTTTGTGTCCTTTAATATCCATTAAAGTAAGTTCATACATTTTCACCAGGAGTTGTGCCAGTTTTCTTGTAGCAAATATCTGTTCATGCGTTGCATCTTTTATTGCAGCACCATCTTTGCCCTTACCACCGATTCTGCAAATATGAATAGATCGCTTATTATGTCCTTTGACCCCCGCACCTGGATAATCTACCCATCTACCTTTTTGTATAGTGCCATCTTCTAAGACTACATAGTGATACCCAATACCAGAACCGAATCTCTCTTTATGCCATCTATCGATTGTGTTAGCATCATCGCCTCTGCCTAGTGGTGAAAAACTGCAGTGAACAGATATGGTGTCAATCTCTCTGTTGGTCTTGTATGTAACGCCTTCGTGTATCTGTTCTGTTAAGTCTATGCCTATGCTGCTAAATTTCTGGTGTCTCATTTAAACTCCCTTATGTTTCCTTGTGTTAAAACTTATCTAAAACATCTGACTGTATTTTGCCAGCCGATATTTTTCGTGCCTTTTCATATCCTCTTGAACCGAAGTAAGCAACCGTTACAGCAATAAGTATTGTTTCTAGGACTGGTATATAGGCTTCACGTATATGAAACTCTCCGATATTCCCATCTGTCAGCATTACGATAGAAAATAAAATATAAACCCAAAGCACTACAGTTGGTCTTACTAGTCTTGTGATGAAGTGTTCATTGTCCGAGATCCATCTTGCTGTAATCTCCTTTTCAAGTTCTGTATAGTTTGCTTCCATCTTTAATTCATAATCAAGTTTTGACTGTATAAGTGCATTTTTTAATACTATTTTCTCTTCATCGCTTGTAACTATCTTATCAATCGCGTTACCTACACTATCAATAAGTACACTTGCACCACCAGTTATAATATCTTTGAGTCCCATATTATAATCCTACTGTAATCAGTTTTTTAAGTACCATCATCACTATCTCATTCTGTGCTGCAAATACCCCTATGAGTATCCATAGCATCATCTTGAAGAAA
>JGI11705J14877_10000432_pt1 | contig 26302 bp, 22 predicted proteins | sample Etolaghawater15m_FD_14877 | JGI IMG/M metagenome (IMG submission 14877)
ACTAACCTTGCGACTGATGGTGTCGGTGACAAGATGGAGGCTCACGCCAAGAATCGTGTGTCATTCCTAACCATGCGCAAACCCAACTGGGAAGAGTGGATGAACTGGGGTGCAGCCAACGGCATGCAGCCTGAGATCATGGCTTGGGTTAAAGAGTACCCGCACTGCTTGCAGTCTTACACTGACTACGACTCTGCTGACAAGGTAGAGAATCCGTACATCTTCAACCCTCGTGTGCAGCAGTCTGCGTTTGTGTCACCTCGCTCGCTAGCTCACGCCTCGCACATTATCGAGAAGCGCAACAAGCTAGGCGATGACGTACTGATGGTCGCCCTGTCGGGTACAGTTGGCACATCTGCCGCAGCTGACTTGCAGACTTTCCTCAACGTCGCCGATTCAACGACTCCGTTCAAGGTGTGTGTCGAGAAACCTAACGATGCACCTGTGCCGACTGACCCTATCGCCATCGTGATCATGGCTCTCGGTGCTGTGCTGCGTATCAACAACGACAACGTCAACAACTGGATGACTTACTTGCAGCGTCTGCCTAAAGAGACGCAGTTCTTGTTTGCCCAGAATGGCATGCGCTCTAACAACGACATGGTTCTTGCTCGTTCGTCTGAGTTCACCAAGTGGGCTGTGGCTAATAGTTGGGCGTTGTGATGTACGAGTGGAAAGTAAAGATCGTGCGCACATACGAGTTTACTGTCGAGGCTTACAACTTCGATGAGGCTATGGAGCGCGTAGGTGAAACAGACTGGGAGCAGGATGCTGTCGGTGCAACTATTAGTTTGGAGTTAGATGATGAGTAAGTTAACACCAGAGCAGCGGCTGCAACGTGCCCACGTTCAGCTGATGCGTAGCTCACAATTCTGCATGCTGTCTGGCATCTTGATGCTTGGTAAGAATGAGGTGGTCGATGATGTGCCGACTGCTGCTACCAATGGTCGAGATAAGTTTTATGGTCGTGCATTCATGGAACATCTTACAGAGAAGGAGCTTAACTTTGTTGTAGCTCATGAGAACTTCCATGTCTTGTATCAGCACTTGACCTTGTGGAAGGGTTTGTACAAAGAGAACCCTCGCGTTGCCAACATGGCGTGTGACTACGTTATCAACCAGCAGATCGCTGACCTTGACCCTACCCGCACTCTGGTCGAGCCGCCATCCATTGGTGTACTGCTCGATGAGAAGTATCGTGGTTGGGACTCAGGCATGGTGTTCAAAGACCTGTTGAACAACCCACCGCAGGATGATGACGGACAAAGTGACGGGCAGTCAGGAAGTCTTGATGACCATGACTGGCAATCTGCTGAAGGCATGAGTGAGGGTGAGGCTAAGGAGTTGGCTAAGGCTGTAGAGCAAGCCATACGTCAGGGAGAGATACTCGCAGGCAAGATGGGCGGCAACAGCCCTCGTGATCTAGGCATGATACCTGAGCCTAAAGTTGATTGGCGTGAGCAGCTGCGTGACTTCGTGAACAGCATCACATCTGGTCGCGACTGCACAACATGGCGTCGCCCTAATCGTCGTTGGCTAGCACAGGATATGTACATGCCCAGTGCGTACTCTGAGTCTGTCGGTCCGATTGTGATTGGCATCGATACCTCAGCGTCAATCGACCAGATACAGATCAACGAGTTCTTGGCAGAGATCAAGTCTATCGCTGAGGACACACCACCCGAGCGCATCCACTTGTTGTATTGGGACACCGAGGTAGCCGGTGAAGAAGTCTACGAGCAAAGTGAGTACGCCACACTCACTCAATCCACTAAACCTATGGGCGGCGGTGGCACTGACCCGACATGCGTCAAGACATACGTTGATGCAATGACAACTAAACCAGAGATCGTGCTGATGCTCAGTGATGGTGAAGTCTGGGGTGAGTTTCCTGACTTCAACGTGCCAACTATCTGGGGCATGACAACAGACAGGCAAGCACCTAACGCAACCAACATAAAACTACACTAACAGGAGAAACCATATGACTTGGTTAACACTAGAAAACGCGGAGAGTATCAACACCTTCGCAGACGCACAGTTTCATTACGAGAACTGCGCAGAAATCCGCAGCAGCAACTACAAAGGTAAGGAGATAGACGGCGTTCCGTTGATGACCCACCGACGTGACTGGCAGCACAAGGCTTTGCACAAGCTAGACGATGACACGTACTCATTCCGTCTATACGACACAGATGTTGTGTGCGTGCATCGCAATGGCAATGTTTCGGTAGACATGTCGTACAACTCTAGCACCACTGACAAGTGGGCAGAGCATTGGCTATGGAAGCTAACTGGTCGTTGGCTTGCGATTTACACAGGGTCTCAAGCTATGAGTTGCAGTTGGCGTTGGGTTGATGAACAGCAGCGTCAGCTCTACGCATTGAACGTGCCGCTATCCAAGCAGAAAGACCATGCGGTTTTCTATACGGATAGTGAGTCGTTTGTTATTGAGCCACTAGATCAGATGTACGACAAGGTTCACATCCACAACGTAGCGCCTCGCTTCGTCAAGCGTATTGATCGCAGTGGTGCGAATGATGCGCGCAAGCCACTCAAGCCCTTGATTGATTACTTGACTGTCTTCTCTGCCATGCCAATGCGCGAAGAGTTAGTCAACGAACTTAATACAGAGTGGCGTGAGCGAGCTGATGGTTGGCATCGCGCTGCATCTCANCAGGTTATTGATACACCTGACGATGCCTCGTTGTACCCGTTCGTTGCAGCTGAGTTCCACAAGCAAGACTGGCGCTACCACAACATGCAGTACCAACGTGTGTACGAGTTGTCTGGCATGGACACAATCAAGAAGCACTTGTACTCAATGATGTACGACAAGAAAGGGCTGTCTGGTTTCCGACAGCTAGCACTAGGTGAGTCTATACACGCCCGTATATACACACATGAAGAAGTTAAACAGATGGAGAACAGCAATGTCTAATTACTTAAAAGCGGCTACGTTCGAGAGCCATGAAGATTTGGTTGCAGCACTGGTGGCATCCAAGCTGCACTTCGATGCAGACAAATGGAAAGAGTTAACACGCTACATACGTGTAGATGAGTATGAGTTGACTGTCTGGACTGAGTGGGACGATAGCGATCTAGCTCCCTTCTGGGGTTTCTGGGAGATGAGCGACTTCTCCATCGACATCGAGTGGTCAGAGATTGAGTTGAGTTCTTATGAAGAAGATGTATGCACGCAGCACTACACCTCAACCGCAGTAGATCACAACGTCGAGTTCCCACAGTTCGAGTTCGAGATTAATTTTATTAACACCAAGCTAGATAAGTTCCTAGCAGAACAACAAGGAGAAGCAGCATGAGCATTTCAATCTCATCGTCGGCGATGTTAGTCGACCTATCAATCGGCACTTGGACAGCACGCAAGCTAGATCGCAGCGTGACTGACGAGGTTAACTCTAACAAGAAAGCTAGCAAGTCAGCGTCGCGCGTTAACAAGAACTTGTTACCAGAAGTTAAGCAGCTTGATCGCATCAACAAGTTCGTGTCTGCGACTCGTAAGTGGATGTATCAAGAGACCCTGCCTTGGTCTGACTATGGTCCTCGCCTTATCCCTACGGCTAAGTTCTTTGACTTCAAGCGCAAGCTAGACGAAGCGAAGACCGAGTTTGAAGATATGGTGCAGGATTTCCTCACTGATTACCCAACACTAATCAGCGCACAAGCGTTTGAGTTGGGGGATATGTTCAATCGTGATGAATATCCTTCGGTAGATTCAATCGCTAGTCGATTCAATTTCCGTGCATCGTTTATCCCAGTGCCTGAGTCTGGTGACTTCCGTGTGGATATTGGTGATGAAGCAGCTGAGGAACTTCGTACACAGTACGAGCAGGAGTACATGGCTCGATATGAGAATGCTCTCGCAGACATTCGATCTCGGATTGCCGTTGGTTTGAAGCACTTGTCTGAGCGCTTTACTGACAACGATGACGGCAACCGCAAGCGTTTCAATAACGATATCCTTGAACGATTCATTGAAACCTTGTCGACTGTGCGCGCACTGAACCTAACTAACGACCCGCAGATCGCCAAGATTATTCACGAGTCTGAGTGGGCAGTTGCTAACGTAGATGTAGAAGAAGTGCGGGACAGCAAAGAGATTCGCAAGGATGTTCGCAATCGTGTTGACTCGATCTTAGAAACGTTCGACTTCTAATGGCAGACCCATCCTACAAACCAGTTTTGTTAGATAAGTTTGCTGTTATTTACAAAGATGACTGTGATTGGTGGTGTGATGATACAGGACGTGACTTCATCAACTACGGGAATCTTTTTAACCTTCCTTCTGACTATGCACAGAAGGTAACTCTGTTGCAGCACTGCGACATACACAAGGCTCTCAAGGGCATTGGTCGTCGTGTTGCAACTAACCGCTACTGGGTAGAGAAGGCTGTTGCGCCACAAGCACTGCTGTCCTACACTATTCGGTGGAAACAGAAACAAACCAAGTCTAAATGACACTAACCCAACATAGAGAAACCAAACTATGACTACTCGTAAACAACGTAAATCCGTAACTACTGAATCTGTTAAAGAGTTCCAACGCCTTAAAAAAGAAGGCTTCAACAATCAGCAGATCGCTGAGCTGACTAACTATTCTGCACCTACTGTGGGTCGCCATCTCAAGAACGCTAAACCTTCGGGTAAGCAGCTGACTAAAGAAGATCGTGCGTCTATCGTTGCCCAACGTAACGCAGGCATGTCGTTCTCCGCCATCGCTTTAAACTTGCATTGCAGCGAATCAACCGCACACCGCATCTTCCATGAGGAAACTGGGCGCTACAACCGACGCTCCAAGCGTGGTCAACCTGTGCTAGCTGAAGGTGTAGCGGCGCGTAAAGCCCCACATAAATCTCCAAGCGTAGCTCAGGAGCAAAGCACCACACCTTGGGGTGCTCTCGCAGCGCTTGTCGTACTGGCAGGCATCGCAGCTTTAGCTATATGATATTGGCATCTTGACATTAGGTTGGACAACCTGACCTAATGTCACTTTGTCCTTGGAGAATGCTATGGCTACTACCACTGAAGAAACAACTGTTATCAAAAACGCGCGCACTGACGAGGTGTATGCTGACGAGTCTGCGGCTGCTGCTGATATTGCTAGCCCTGATACCGACACTACCGATTCTGATATTTCTCGTAGCGTTACTTTATCTGTCTTGAAAGGCGTTGGCTCACAAGGTAAAGCGTAAGACAAAATGCGAGACCGTACCCGACGTAAAGACAAAGTGACTGGGTGTCACTTTGGCTGATACTCCCGAAAAGAAAGTTAAGCGCAAAATTGTCGCGATACTGAAAGAGTATGGCGCGTATTATTTTTATCCCGTTACTGGAGGCTTCGGTGCCTCTGGTGTTCCCGATGTAATTGCCTGTGTAAATGGGCACTTCGTTGGGATTGAAGCGAAGGCTGACATGAATAAGAACAAGCCAACGGCGCTTCAGGTGAAGAACCTAAACCACATAAAGGAGTGTGGGGGGACAGCGTTGGTAATTGATGCCAACAATTTAGATCATCTTGTAAACACATTGGAGAAACTTAAATGATCAAGCAATTATCACTGGCAGTAGTAGCCGTCGCACTTATCATCGTGGGCGTGTTTGTCGTAGTAGACGTGATGAATGAGACTGATGCAGAGGCTCAAGCAGAGCAAGCGATGCACGAGATTCAGGTGAACAAAGTCACCGAAGAAGCTAAGTAATTAGTCGCTTGCCGCCACATGCAGATTATCTACTTAGACTTTGAGACGTATTGGTCTCAGACCCACTCTTTAACCAAAATCCATCCAGTTGAGTACGTCATGCACCCAGAGACGGAGATTCAGTCCGTCGCAATAAAGGTTAATGGCGACCCAGCCTTCGTGATGTTTGGGGAAGATAAAATCCAAGAATGGGCTGACGCCACTGACTTTTCCAACTGCGCGTTGGTTGGTCACAATATGTCTGGCTTCGACGCGATGATCTGCGCGTGGCGATTTAACATTAGACCCAAGATGTGGGGCTGCACACTGGCGATGGCTCGCAACATGGGCTATGCAAAAACAGTGGGTGGCTCATTAAAAAAGGTAGCTAGTGACTTAGGTGTAGGCGAGAAGCTGAGCCTTGAGGCTACGAATACAAAGGGCAAGTACCTGAAGGACTTTACCGACGAAGAACTCAAGGCGATGGAGAAGTACAACGTAGTCGATACGGAGTTGTGCGCAGGTATATTCCAGAAGCTCGCCCCCAAGATAGGTGCCAGAGAACTCAAACTCATCGACACCACAATCAAAATGCTAGTTGAACCCAAGTTCAATTTAGACATCCCGCTTTTAGAACGCACACTGGCTGACATCCAAGAAGCCCAGAAAAAAGTTCTGCTGAACATCGCCGAGGAAATATCAGATGAACCGCTCGCGTTACTCACCGAAGATGAGCAAGTTGAAATCGCTAAGAAAATCTTGGCGTCGGCTCCAAAATTTGCAAAGTATCTACAATCACGAGGTGTGGAGGTGCCGAAGAAAGCGTCCCCTTCTAACCCCGAAAAGCTCATTCCGGCACTGGCTAAGACAGACGAAGCATTCCTCGCGCTACAAGAGCATGAAGACTTCAACGTCGCTGCGGCTGCATCTGCTCGTCTTAACGTTAAAAGCACAATCTTAGAATCACGAATCCAACAGTTCATAGCTTGCGGCTCTGCCATTGGAGGCAAGCTGCCAATCGCATTGAACTATTACGGCGCGGATACAACTGGTCGATGGTCTGGGACCATGAAGATGAACCAGCAAAACCTACCTCGCGTCAATCCGTACAAGCCACAGCCTTCGGACAGCCTTCGTAACTCTCTGGTCGCACCGGAAGGTTACAAGGTGGTTGTGGCTGACTTATCTGGCATTGAGCTGCGTGTGAACCACTTCCTATGGAAGGTGGAGTCGAGCATGTCACTGTTCAAAGCTGACCCTGAGAAAGCTGATCTGTATAAGGACTTTGCCTCTAAGCTGTATGAAAAGCCCGTAGGGGAAGTCACTAAGGAAGAACGTCAGGTGGGCAAGGTTGCACACTTGGGTCTAGGTTTTGGTGCAGGGGCTAAGACATTCCAGAATGTTGCGAAGCTCATGGGCGGAGTCGATCTTTCTGAGGAAGAATCGCAGAATGTAGTCGACAAGTGGCGTAACACCTACGACGACATCAAGCAGGGGTGGCGCACCTGCCATGACATGCTGCCTTGGATGCTTGAGATGGAAGGTTTAGAGTCTTTTGACATCGACCCTTGGGGGTTATGCACAACTACGTTGGGCGGCATCAAGACGCCGATGGGCATGATTCGCTACCCACATCTGCGCAAAGAGTACAGCGAAGAAGATCAACGATACGAGTGGTGGTACGGCGAAGGTCGTAAGAAGGCTCGCATCTACGCAGGGAAGATAACTGAGAACATCGTGCAGCATCTAGCGCGTGAGGTTATCTGCGACAACATCCTAGAGGTAGCCAAGACTCGACTCGGTAAAAAGTACCCGCTAGCACACACAGTTCACGACGAATTGATCTACGTTGTAAAGGATGAAGATGCTCAGGAAATGCTTGATACTGTTCAGAAAGTTATGCGAAACGGCGTGACATGGTGGCCTGAATTGATAACATGGTCTGAGGGTGATATCGCCCAAACATATGGAGCCGCCAAGTAATGCCTGCATGGTCATTTAGTTCTATCAAGCTGTACGATACCTGCCCCCGTAAGTATCACGCAGAGAAAGTCGAGAAACTGTATCCGTTTCAAGACACCCAAGCCACAATCTATGGTAAAGAAGTTCACCTTGCTGCTGAAGAGTACATAAGGGATGACAAGCCATTGCCTGTGGGACACTCGCAATTCCAACCCATGCTAGACCGCTTGCGTAACATCAAGGGCGAGAAGCTGTGTGAGCTAAAGATGGCACTCACCGCTGATCTACAGCCGACTAAGTTCCTAGCGAAGAACGTATGGGTGAGGGGTATTGCGGACCTCATCATTGTCAACGGCGAGACAGCACGAGTCATTGACTACAAGACTGGCTCAGCTAAGTACCCAGACAAAGGGCAGCTAGAGTTGATGGCGATGATGGTGATGGCTCACTACCCAGAGGTGCAGTACGTCAAGGCAGGGCTTCTGTTCATGCTGCACGACACATTTATTACCGCTGAATACCACCGAGATGATCTTGACGAGATGTGGGATAGGTGGCGGAATAAGTACAACAAGCTAGCCGCTTCATACGACAACGACAACTGGCCTCCAAACCCGAATGGATTGTGCCGAAACTGGTGTCCTGTCGAGCATTGTGAGTTCCAAGGAGGCTGACATGCCACGCAATCCACGCGACTACAAAAAAGAGCGTAAGTACGACTCTAAACCTGAAGTTAAAAAGAAACGCGCAGCTCGTAACCGTGCTCGTTACCAGCTGATGAAAGAAGGCGTCGTTAAGAAAGGCGACGGCAAAGATGTAGACCACAAGAAGCCACTAAGCAAAGGTGGCAGCACAAAGCGTAGCAACCTGCGCGCTGTACCGGCATCGAAGAACCGCTCATTTGCACGCACTAAAAAAGCAAAGATGAAGTAGTTGCCAACCACCCAAATCTAGCGCAGACTAGAGGGTGGATTAAACCGAATAATAAGTGTGGCTAGTCCACAAACAAGGGAATCATGGAAATCATTCAAGACCGCGGTCTTATGGTGCGTGTTCGCAATCATGAGCGCATCACTACCGCTATTAAGCAGAGCAAGTACATCAAACCAATCGGCGACGACGCCCACGAAGTGCTTGTAAATTGGAATCTAGAGAACGCCAGAAGGCTAGCAAACATGGGGCTTTACAAGACCCCGTCCCCCATTCTCAGAGATTACGATTGGCCCGGACAGTATCAGCCGTACGACCACCAAAAGCAGACAGCTAGCTTCCTGACAGCCAACAACCGCTCATTTTGTTTCTCAGAACAAGGTACAGGGAAAACCGGTGCCGTCATCTGGGCTGCTGATTACCTACTAAACTTAGGCGACATCAAGAAGATTCTGATCGTCTGCCCCCTGTCGATTATGCACTCAGCGTGGATGAAGGATATATTCACCATAGCCATACACCGCACAGCTGCGGTGGCTCACGGCTCAAAGGATACTCGTAAGAAGATAATCGATGGAGATTACGACTTTACAATCATTAACTACGACGGTGTCCCTACTGTTGTCGATGATCTTGCTGGCAAATATGACCTCGTAGTTTGTGACGAGGCTAACTTTGTAAAGACCGCAACGACCCGCAGATGGAAGGCACTGGCTAAGGTGCTGCGCCCAGACACTAAGCTCTGGATGCTGACGGGCACCCCTGCGGCGCAAAGCCCAGTGGATGCCTTTGGTCTGGCTAAGATGTGTGTACCACAACGCGTACCACGTTACTTCAACGCTTGGAAAGACAAGGTGATGATGCGTGTCACCCAGTTCAAGTATGTGCCCACACCGCAGGCAACGACTCTGGTCAATGCGGCGCTGCAACCGGCTATTAGATTCAGCAAGAAAGACTGCCTAGATTTGCCGCCAGTGACCTACGTCACCCGTGAAATAGAGATGACCCCACAGCAGAAGAAGTTCTACACGGCGCTCAAGAAGCAGATGTACGTTGAGGCAGCGGGTGAGCAGATTAGCGCTGTCCACGCAGCGGCGGGTTTGAATAAGTTATTGCAGTTGAGCTGCGGCGCAGTCTACTCAGATGATGGCGAGGTTGTGCAGTTCAGTGCGAAGAACAGACTGGACGAAGTTTCTGAGGTAGTGAAGGAGTGCAACAACAAGGTGATTGTGTTCGTGCCTTTCCGCCATGCCATCGACATCGTCACTGACAGACTACGCAAGGATGGGTTCGCAACGGAGATCATCAGTGGTGCTGTGACCATGAAGAATCGCACCCAGATATTCAAAGACTTCCAAGAATCAAAGGACCCAAAGGTTCTGGTTATCCAACCTCAGTCTGCTGCACACGGGGTAACTCTGACTGCGGCTGACACTATCGTGTGGTTCGGACCCATAGCTTCAGTTGAGACTTGGTTGCAGGCTAACGAGCGTATAAACCGCCCATCTCAGAAGAACAAGATGACAATTATTAAAATTTTCGGCTCAGAGGTTGAAAAGCGGGTCTATTCTGCGCTAGAATCAAAAGAAGCTAGTCAAAAAGACCTAGTTAAGCTCTACGAGAGTGAAATAAGCAGTAACTAGCCTCAACACAGGAAACAATTATGGAAACCGATAAGCTTGTAAAGGCTTACATCAACCTCCGTGACGCTAGACACGAGTTGAAAGCCAAGTTTGACGATCAAGATGCTGAACTTGAAAAGAAGATGAGCATGATCGAAGAGAAATTGCTTGAGCATGCCAAAGAACATGGCATCGATAGCATGAAGACGCAGTACGGAACTGCTACCCGTGTGGTACGTACTCGTTATTGGGCATCTGATTGGGATGCCTTCGTGAAGTTCCTGAATCAACATCCCGACGAAGCACTCTACATGGTGGAGAAGCGGATTCATCAGGGTAACTTCAAACAATTTCTGGAAGAACATCCAGACCTCGCCCCGCCTGTTAATTCCGACAGTCGGTATTCAATAACCGTTAGAAGGAGAAACAAGTTGTGAACGAGCTTGGACTTCTAAGCATCGAAGAAGCCGCCAAATTACTGCGCGTGTCGGAAGACGTTCTACGCAAACTGCGTGTAGAAGAGGGACTACCGTTCGTAAAGTTTGGGAAGCGAATCTTCTTCAAACGTGAAGCGTTGGTGCAATTCATCGACGATCAACAATACAAGTATGAAAAGACAGGAGACTGATATGTCTGAATTAATGACAATAAACGGCTCAGCGCCGTCATATCTGGCTAAAGTAGAAAAGTCAGACCTTGCAAAAGCACTAGCAGGTCCAGAAGGTGATTCTGGTTATAAGTGGGTAAGCATCAAAGGCGGCGTGTTCCGCATGATGGTCGGCTCAAAAGAGATGGCTAAGAACGAAGACCGCAGCATGAACTTCGTTGTTGTAGCGTCAGGTCAAGGCACCGCACGCACTTACTACAAAGATGCGTACAAAGAGGGTGTTAACTCTGCACCTACATGTTGGTCAGACGACGAAGTAAAGCCAAGCCCTAACTGCTCTACCCCGCAGCACACTACTTGTGACGGCTGCCCACAGAACATCGCAGGCTCAGGTAACGGCAACTCTCGTGCGTGTGGATACTCAACCCGTCTAGCTGTTGTGCTTGAAAGTGACATTGGCGGCGATGTGTTCGGTATCAAGCTGCCAGCAACTTCTACTTTCGGTAAGCCTGAGAACGAGAAGTACGCACCTTGGAAAGAGTACGTCAAGCGCCTGATCGCTCAAGGCATTGACCCTGCGACTGTGGTAGCTGAGTTCCGTTTCGACACTAGCGGTCAGTTCCCTAAGCTGAAGTTCGCACCAGTGCGTTACATGGAAGAAAGTGAGTACAACTTGGCAGCCGAGGCTAGTAAGAGTAAGGCAGCTCAGATCGCTACTGGCCCTCGTGAGTTCAAGTCTATGGACGAGGAAGTGCCTTTCGAGAAGAAGGCTGAGGCGCCTGTTGCAGAGGCTGAGGAAGCCCCCAAGAAGGTAGAAAAGAAGAAAGCTGAACCTGCCAAGGAAGAATCCCTTGACAGCGTTTTAGATGAGTGGGCAGAGGATTAATTAAAAAACCCACTTGTCCACCGGAAGAATCCGGTGCTATCTTCAGTCCCCTGCCCCTCGTGGTGGGGGACTGCACAACTTGGAACATACATGAATCGAATCACAGACTTTCTGGGAACGATTCTCCCCGAGGATGGACGGTATTGCGTTGTAGGAATCAACAACGGCAAGCTGATAAAACAAGAATTCGTAGACGACCTAGAGTCAGTAGCAGATAAAGCTGACAAACTGGTTAAAGACGAAGTAGACGCCTACTACGCTGTCGCATCTTTTAAGGAAGGTGTCAGCCAACGTACACAAAGCAACGTTGCGTGGGTTAAGTCATTCTGGTTAGACATCGACTGTGGAGAAGGTAAGCCCTACGCGAACCAACAAGAAGGCTTAGAAGCCCTTAACCAATTTAGAGAGACCACGAAACTTCCAGAACCTTACGTTGTAAATTCAGGCAACGGGCTGCACATCTACTGGCTGCTAGATCGACACATCGAGTCAGCGGACTGGTCGCCGGTTGCTAAACGCCTAAAGCAGGCGTGCGGTAAGTTCGGGTTAGAAGCAGACCCATCGGTGACTGCTGACGAAGCTCGCATATTGCGGGTGCCTTACACTTTAAACTTCAAAGATCGCGAGCATCCGAAAGATGTTCTCGTGCAGACTCGTGCTGAGCCGGTCAAGTTTGAAGACTTCAAAGGTGTGCTTGACGCTCTTGATATGCCGGTCATTAAGACCCGTGAGAAGCTAGACGTTAGCCAAATGTCTGACCTAGCCAAGGCAATGATGGGCAACAAGCAGTCTCGCTTCAGCACAATCGTGCGTAAGAGTGTGAAAGGCGGTGGCTGTAACGCCATCAAGCACATCGTAACTAAACAGGATGACACGGACGAGCCACTGTGGCGCGCCGGTTTGTCTATCGCTTGGTGCTGTGTGGACAGGGAAACCGCCATACACAAGATGTCGAGCAAGCACCCTGACTATTCTCCAGAAGTTACTATAGAGAAGGCGGGCCTGACCAAAGGTCCGTACACCTGCGAAACTTTTAAGCGTGATTATCCTGACCTTTGTGAAGGATGTACGTTATCTATAACAAGCCCTATCCAAATTGGCGCTGAGATCGCTCGTGCCCCAGAAGTTATTGAGGGCGATGGCAGTATTCAAACGCAAGTCACGCAGAGTATTGCATTTAAGCCACCCTTCCCATATTTCAGAGGTAAGAACGGCGGCATCTACATTGAAGGAAATGACGCTGACGGAGAGAAGATTGACGAGCTGGTGTACGACCACGATTTGTTTGCATCCGCTCGACTAATGGACCCCAACGACGGGGAGTGCATTGTTTGGCACCTGACTTTACCTATGGACGGAGAGCGCGAGTTCCTACTCCCGCTAGCTGACATGACATCACCTGACGGATTCAAGAAGGTGCTAGGTAAACGAGGTGTCGCAGCCAACAAGAAACAATGGAATCAACTGATGGATTACACAATTCGCTACACAAGAGAGTTGCAGATGACGCAGAAAGCCCAAGATGCGCGTTTGCAGTTTGGTTGGAATACTACCAACACAGAGTTCACTGTCGGTGACCGCGTGTATGTGAAGGGCAAGACTGAGCCTGAGCATAACTACGCATCAAGCACGACGGCTAACATCATCAAGTTCTTCGACATGAAGGGCTCACTTAGTGACTGGACTAAGATGATTAACAGGCTAAACGTGAAGGGCGACGAGGCGTTGCAGATTCACGCGCTGGCTGGGTTCGCAGCGCCGCTTATGAAGTTCAGCGGTATCGACGGCTGCGTAATCAACCTAGTTAGTAACAAGTCAGGCACCGGTAAAACGACCGCAGGTAAGATTGGTCTGAGTGTGTTTGGCAATCCGAAGCGCACCATCCTCACCAAGAAAGACACGCAAGCTGCTAAGTACCACCGCATGGGTGTTATGAATAACCTGTTTGTGCTGTCAGATGAGATGACCAACGCAACCGCAGAAGAAATATCTGACGAAATCTACGGCTCGTCACAGGGTCGTGGTCGTAACCGGATGAACTCAAACAGCAACACTGAGCGTGAGAACAGCGCGACGTGGGCAACTATTCACGGAACAAGTTCTAACGCTTCGTTTATGGATAAGCTGTCTAAGCACAAAGCTCGTGCTGACGGTGAGATGATGCGACTGATTGAGTACAAGGTTAAGAGTAAAGGCGAAGAGCTTTACGACCCAATCTTTGACATGCTCGAAACAGAAAGCTGCTATGGCGTAGCAGGGCACGTTTGGGCACAGTGGTTGGTAGACAACGCTGACACACTGCATGAGTTGGTAATCGTAGTTCGCACTCGTTTGCGTAAGCGTGTTGGGCACAACAACTCCGAGCGTTTCTACATCAATGGCTACGCTTGCATCATCGCAGCAGGTAAAGCATCCCGCGATCTGGGCCTACACTGCATCGACATGGAGTGGTTAGAAGACTGGATTTGCGAGGAGATCATCAAAAGCCGTGAGATATTTAAGGACCATGTGGTCGACCCATTCGAGTTGATCGTGGAATTCTTGAACCGAAACTTACGCAACACAGCTGTAATCGGCGCAAACAAAAACCCACTGACTGGCGACGAGTCTCTAGTAATCCCAATGGGTGCTAGCTGTAATGTTCGTTTTGAGCAGGAAACCAGCAAGATGTTTATAGCTGCTCGTGACCTGCACGATTTCTGTGTAGATCAGCAGATGACATTTGAAGAAGTGTTGAACTCAGCGATGGAGAACGGCGGTCCGTTCAAGTTCGTTAAGCGGGCTAAGAAACGCATGCTGGCTAAGACCAAGTTCAAAAACGTCGGTGCAATTAACGCACTTGAGTTTGACCTCTCTCCAGAAGAAGTTGATAACCTACTTGAAAACGTGATGGCGCAAGATGCTCAAGTGGAATCTGAAAGCGACGATTAGCGGCATGAGTGAAGGGGATAGCTTCTTTATCCCCTGTCTTGCCTGCGAAGGCATACAGCAGCACGTCGGAAAACTAGGTAGGGACTTCGGCTACAAACTCCGCACCCGTAGAGTCGTTGAAGACTTTACAAAGGGGTTGCGGGTCTGGCGTGTGGGTTAGAAGTACTGACCTATAACCTTAGCATTCGAGCTCTTCAGTACAACTTCTTCCTGCTCTCGCAGCGCCTTTATCATGTAACGCTTCTGCTCAGAAGATAGGTTGCTGTCTCGGCTGATGCGGTTAACCTCTTTACGAATACCTGCAATTTGCTTAGCAACGTCACGGAACATCTTGTTGTACTCAACCTTAGCAGCGTTGTTGTCCTTCAGCAGATACGGAATTGCTTTCTCAGGCTCGTTAGCCATCAGGCTCAAGTACGACTTGTAAGCTTCATCTGACACGCGCTTGTAGTCGTAGAAGATGTCCTTGTAAGCGCCGCCTATCTCTTTATTCAAGAAACGTGACATGCCCGGGAATGAAGACAATGCGTCTTGGATAGACTCTTCCGTGCGGCTACCTGCAACACCAGCAACTCTATTACCCGTCCACAATACAGCCGCAGCCGCCGAGCCAAACGTGCCACGCAGCCAGTGGTCTAGCTTAACTGGAGACATGTTAGTTGCCTCACCCAGAGCTTTACTAAACTCAGATGTGTACTGGTTGTACTGTAGGTATGGCTCCATACCTTCTAGGTACGCAGGGATTAAGTCGCGCCCAGTAAAGAAGCTCTTGTTAAACGCAACCTCAATTGTAGGCTTGATCAACTGAGGAACTGCTGTCGGAGATAGAACACCCATCATGAAGCCATTCTTCAGCGACTCAGTAAATTGTTCTGGAGTGGCAGTAGCTGAACCCGCCGCCAGACGAATCGCATTCTCAACAGCAATCTTAGGCAGTAAGAACAAGTCAGTACGCATCGGGATGCCGAAACCACCGCCGAAGTGAAGCATGCGATCACGCATCTCTGGTGCTAGCTCTTCGTAGTCATCGTCGCCCATCTGCATCATTGTGTAGATGGCAGTGGCAGTCATTATCGTGCCAAGATTAGCGTATAGATTCTTACGGCTACGCTGCGCTCGTGGAGAGACACCTTCGCCAGATAGAGTTTTAACCTGCACGTTCATCGCCTGTAAGTAAGCGTTGAAGAACGGAATCAGGCGAGCGGCGGCGTGTACGCTACCTGCTGAACCTTTACGGCGGAAGTTGATGATCTCAAACGAACGCTCAACCGCTTCAGCTTTACTCAAACCTTCTTGCAGAGACAGCTCGTACACAGCCTGACGCACAGCGTTATCTGACGCCATCGAGAAGTCTTCCATCTTGCGGAGTATCTTCGCACCCCACTTTTGACGGTTCTGCTTCAGATTAGTAGCGTAGCTCTCCATCTCGTCACGCACCACAGCGTTACTGTAGTCACGCACGCCAACTGCACCGAAACGACGTAGCTCTTCGTGAGTTGAGCTGGTCTTAGCTACTGTGTTGCTGAATTGTCTGATGATCTCAAACGGAAGCTTGATAGCCTGACGAACTGGCAGACCAGATGCGAACATAGCGCCAAATGCGTCTTGGGTAAGCTGGCCCAGTGAGAACAATGGGTTGAGTACAACTGACTTACGTAAGAAGTTAGTAGCAGCTGTGAAGTACTTCAGCATTGGGATGGCAGCAGTCTCTGTACCTTTAAACGCCTCGATGAACAGAGGGTCAGCCATTGTGTAGGCAACCTTCTTACCATCTTCCCAAACTTTAACTGTGGTCTTTTCGTCGCCTTTAGCTTTAGGCGCAAGCTTCTCAGCCAGACCTAGTTGAGCTGCTGTGTTGACCATGCTCTGTGCTTGCTTGTTACGCACAGAAACCTCAACCATGAATGACATCATGCGTTCCATGTTGTCGAACACGTTGTTAACTGGGCTCTGCGAACCAACAACAGGTTTAAACTTAGGGTCAATAACCAAGCCGCTCAGATATTCACGAGGGCCTTTACGATCTTCGATCTGCTGCTCACGGTAGAAAGGAACATAGCCTGAGTTATCAAGCCACACTTCAGCAGTGTCAGAATCAACGATGCCAGTGTCCACCATAATCTTTAAGGTGTTACTACGCATGCCGTCCCACATCTCTGAGATTTGATCTAGCTCTGGGAACTTAGCGTTGATGTCAGCGTAGTCGTCGATCTGCTCGTCAGTCATGCTAAGGAAGCGACTCTCGTCTAGCTTCTCCATCTTCTTAGCACGCTGTCTTTCACCCTTAGTGCCACGCTTCATTCGAGCGATGTCACGCTTACGAGCTTCCTGACGGTTCTTCAGTCCACGCTCACGCTTAGCGATCAAGTGGTAGTGTGCAATAGTCTCAGCGTCTTGCATTGACAAGCCGTTCTTTTCAGCCATTGTCTGGATGAGACGAACCAACGCAGGGTAGTTGTTGGCATCTTCTACGGCTTTCCACTTGTGAATTTCTGTGTCGTACTCAAGGTTGCCGAACTCCATAAACAAGCTAGAGAGTGCTTCAGCGTGGAACGTTTGCGACATTGAGATATCTAGCATCTCGCCGATAGCCGCTGCTTCATCAATAGGTAGTGTGCGCAGCTCTCGCAAGATAGCGCGATTCAGAGCAGCATCAGCAGAGAACATCTTCGTCATGATGGTGTCTACCCAACGGGTAAAGCCATTCGCGTAGTCTTGCTTGGTCTTTGGAACCATCTGACCATCGACTTCTTTGTAGCCAATCTGCTGAACAGCAGCCTTAACCGCACCTGTGTCTTTGGTCTCGATCTTCTTGTCGCCGTGCTTATTCAGCAGGTCATTTACAGTCTGAGTATTCTCAGCATCTGGCTCGATGTAGAAACTTAGAGGCTTGTCGGTCTCTTCATTGTAGTCAGTTACGTTATCCCGCTCGCCACGAATAGCTTCAGCGTAGTCAATCGCCTCTTGCACCGTGCCCATGGCGTCGATAACTTCAACCTCAGTACCGCCTGTACGTAGAACGTTAATCGCTGCACGCAGATCAGTAACATCTTCTCCCTCAGCAGCTAGCTCACGCAACGCACGTCGACCATCCGACATGATGCGCATCGCTTTGTTCTCGTCCTTCATCGCTTCCTGAACCTGACGATCAGCTTCATCAAGGTCAATTGTGCGAGTGCCTTCTGCCTCACGCTGTGCGCCAGTCTTCTTCAGGCTGCGGTCTAGCATCAGTGCCATGCTGTCTACCAAGTTCAGGTAGTCAACGGCGGTAGGAGTAGCGCCTGCCTCACGAGCAACAGCAAGCTGCTTAATATCTAGCTCAGCCTGCTCAACAGCTTCGGTACCCACTGTATCTTTGAAACGCTGGATAGCTTCATTCATGTCGCCTTTGATGGTTTCAAAGTCAGCACTTCCAACCTGAATCTGACGAAGCAAGTCTTTAACCAACTCAACTTCTTTCTCAGCTTGGGTCTTAGCTTCTGGGTAGAGCTCAACGCGTGGCATAGCAGGTGACGGCTGTTGTTCAGCCTCACGAGCAGCTTGTCTGCGTTCTGCTTCCTGTCTGCGGCGTATTAAGTCTTCACCCTGCTCAATGGTGCCAGCCATGTCACGATCTTGGGTGAGAGTGCGGAAGGTGCGAGCAATAGCTTCTGGGTCTGCCTTCATCAACGCAGCGTTAGACATGTTCTCGATGCTTTCACGCAGCTCAATAACTGCTTCACCGCCCATGTCTTTACCAGTGCGAGCTTTAATCTGCTCACTAACACCCTTGATTACCTTGCGAACAAGTTCATCACGCAGTGGTGCATCTGTAATCTTGTCAGCCACTAAATCAATTAGCTGAGATGTAGGCACGTTGAGGTTTACTTCTGGGTTCTCAAGCTGCTTACGCAACGCTGGCATAGCACGACCGGGCAGATTACGACCGGTTTTAGCAACAAACTGACCAACCTTCTTAACAGCTGCGTCAACATCCTTAGCGGTTTTTTCTACGGCTGGTGCAGGTTCTGGCTCAGCAACTGCTTCTGGTTCTGGTTCTGGTTCTGGCTCCGCAACTACTTCGGGCTCCGCCTGTATTTCTGGGGCCTGCGCGGTCGTTTGCTCCTGCACTGTCGCGGGTTCAGCTTGTAGCTCGTCAACCAATCTCAACGCAAAAGTTTCGTTAGTTAAACCCCAGTCCCTAAGACCAAGAAGATTTAACGAAGAGTTGATCTCGCTAATGCCTTTAGACTTTCCTATAGGAAGTACGTCTTTCACCCACTGGTATACGTCTTTCTTTGATAGCTCGCCCCTTTCGATAGCATCTTCGGCGGCTTTCATGGAATCATACTTAGATAAAGTTTTAACCATGCTGCGCGCGCTATTCAAACGCCTAACTGTTTCTGCCCGCTCTTCGCCTTTTCTAAATGGAAGACCAAACGAGTTCATCGTCTGTTTAACAGCACGCTCACTGGCGGTTGGAACCTGAGCGACAATCTCTGCAAACGTGCCTTCTAATTTATTTTTAGGCGCAACCGCCGCTGCTGGCTTAGCTTTTGGTTTAGCAGTTAGCGCGCTGTACTGAGTGATTGCTTCCATCAACGCAGTGTTATTCTCAACGCCCAGCAACTCGGCAACTATCTCAGCCAGTTTGCTCAGTACCGATGTATTCTCGTACTTGGTATTAGCTAGGTACGTCTGTAGCTCTGGGCTAGTCATCGCCTCAGAAACAAACTCATAAATGTTAGTTAGCCCGTAGAAGTCTCTGCCGTCTTTCTTAGCCTGAGTTTTTACAAATTTATACAGCTTGCGCATCTTGTTGACGGCAATCTTCTCTGCTTTAGTTTTAGGGTTCTTAAGCTTCTGTACGGTTAAGACGTGAACAAGCTCGTGCCCGATGATTCTACCGTCGCCCTTGATCTCACTACGTATAACCAAAGTGTTGCTTGGTGAGTTGTAATAGGCTTTCGCATCTTTAGGGTCACGGATGCCAGCTTGTACAGCATCGACATCAATCGACATGTCATCAACTCTGATCTTGGGAGCGTTCTCGCCTTTCAGCTTAGTCGCAATGTCATTGATCAGTGGGTTGCCCGCATTGGCTAGAATATCCAATGCTGTATTTGTTTCGTCCGGAGTAAGGTCCGCACCTTGCCTGTCGCCAATCAGATTAGCTAACTCAGGTAAATCCTCAACGTCGCCTAGGTCCTCACGGACCATGTCTTCTTCTAGTGGAGGGGTAGCGAATTCTTCTGGTCCAACGTCTCCTCGAGCAGTTCCATCAACGCCTCCCAGTGCTCCCTCTTCAGGTGTTGGAATTCCCCCGGTGGGTACTGGCTGCTGCTCTCCAACCAACTCCATGCGCGGCTCACTTGGCTTGCCGTCAGACACACGTCCAGCGCCGGGCTTTCTTCCGACACCAGTTTTAGGTACGGGCGCGAATTCGGGTAATTCATAAACACCTTCCTCGTCTGGCAGCTCGTCAATGTCAACTTCTTCGTCTGCCGTAGCCAGAGCCTCAGCGCTAGCTTTAGCATCTTCTTCCGCTTGCTGGTTTAGGGTTTTAACCAACGTGCTGTTGTTCAACGCAGCGGCTTTGTCGCCGCCTACTTCCTCGTTATACGCTTCAATAAGCTTACGAGCAGCCTCACGACCTTCAACTGTGTCTAAGTCTAGCGCATCAAGAGAAGTGCCAAACACGCTGCTAGGCTTCAAGCCAGCTAGCTGAGAATTAAGTTTCGCAGGCAGCATGTCATAGCCACTCTGCTTAATTTCCGCACCCTGAAGCTGCTCAATAAAGGTCTCAGCCTTAGACTCAAGGTTCATCGCCGCCTTATTCAGGCCATTAGCTTTTCTGGTGTCGTCAGTTAGCTCAGCAGCTCTACGATACGCCGCTGCCTGCGCCAATAGGTTAGACGCAGTAGCAAAATCAGTGTTGTCTTTAGCCGCGGATGCTTCTTCTGGGGTCTTAGCTGCGTCCATTTCCTGACGTGAGCCAGTAACTTGAGCCGCTGTATCAGCCAGAGTCTGATTAATTTCAGCAGTAGTTGCGTCGTCGTTAGCAATTAGTACCGAGTTGACCACGCCAAGATTACGGGTGTTCGCATCAACTCCGGTGTTGTCAAATCCTACGCCACGAGACTCTGCCAATTCAGCCAGTGTTTCAGCTTTTGCCTCTTCAGCGCTTACAGCTGCTTGTTGCTCCGCTGCTCTTTGTTGAGCTAGACGACGCTGCGCCTCGGCTACATTCTGCTGGGCAATCTCTTCTGCACCTGCTTGTTGACGGGCACGAACTGTACGAACGCCACCACCTACACCACCAAGAGGAGCAACACCTGCGATAGTGCCGTAAATAGTCTCTTCGTACTCACGCATCGCATCGTCAGAAGTAAGGTCTAGACCCGCTGCCTGACGCTCAAGGACACCTTGCACCAATTCAACTGGAACTTCCACGCCAGCTGACAGCACCATGCCTTTACCGACGCTTTTAGCAACGCCTTCTTCAGCGATACGTTTGATTGTTTCTTTAGCTGTCTCAGCGCCCTCAAAGCCAAATACTTTGTTGAGCCCGGGAATAAATCTACCAATAACACCCAAACCGAGTCGTTCAGTACCTGACTGCAACGCTGAGTAGCCAAGAGTTTCTAGTTTGCTGTATTCAACTGGAGCTTCACCGCGAGCGATACGCGCTTCGTTTTCTTGCTCCTGACGGAGTGTGTTCTCACCGAAGAAATATGTAAGTGCTGGAAGTGCAACTGCGCCGATAGCTGAGCCGACAGGACCTGCAAATGCGCCTGCTTTAGCACCCGCTAGAGACGCCGCTGCGTACGGAGCTAAACCACCGAGCACCTCTCCAGATTGCTGCTGAACATAATCTATGCCGGTACCAAGACCGGTGACATCCTCAGAGCTTAAGCGTGGGGCTTGCTCAGTTTCTTCAACTAGCTCTTTGCCGTAGGCTGCTAAACCTTCTAAGCCGGTAAGCTCACCTGTACCTTTTAGACCAGAGCCAATAGCACGCTGGAAACCGCTGCCAACAGAGCCTAAAAAGCTAACATCTTCTGGTGGGGGTGGCACAACAGGCTCAGGCATTCTGAGCCCGTAGTACTCGTTGTACTGGCTAGCTAGAAGGTCTTTTGCCTGATCTTCAGTGAGCTCTGTATCTGAGTCGAACGAATACCTTTCGCCGTTGATAAAACCGGAATACGTTGGCATAGCCCGCCCCTAAATTTAGTCTGTAGCTAAGGTAACAGATTCCCTAGAAATTGGCATCGCTGGTGTTGATAAGCCGCCAGCGTACTTAGCCATATGCTGCACATATGCTTGTTGCATCGCAGCTGCGAGTTCTTCCTGTGTAGGTTGACGACGCAGTTTGCCAGCTAGCTCGCCGATTAGGCGTACCTTTTCACTCTCAGCCTTCTTAGTCCACTGCTTCTCGCCTTCAATCTGATTCTTCAGCATCAGTGCGTAGTTTTTGTACTCGTTAGCAGCAGAAGCTGTGCGGATGTCGCCTTCTTCCTTGAGCAGATCAAGGATTTCTTGCTTTTCATCTTTAACTGCTTGGGTGTACTGCTTCATACCAGCTAGACCGCCTTCGGCAGCCATACCCAAAAAGTCTTGTTTGCCGCTAGCAGCCATGCCTAGACCCGCTGCGATCATAGCTTTGTTCAGCTTGTTAGGGTCTTTAGCCTCTTCCATACGCTTACGTAAGTCAGCGAAGTATTCAGCATCTGAGCGCAGACCAGTGATACCTTCACTCTTAACGTCATCTTTACGGAATCCGCTAACTTTAGCGCCAGTTTTAGCCTGCGTTTCAGTGGCTTTCTTCTTGGCTTCTTCAGATGCCTTATCTTCTGTAGCTTTTTGTTGCTCGTAGTATGCGGCAACGCCCTCTTGCTTCTCCTTAGCGTCGCGCTTTTCTGCAAAGGTATTAGCATCATCTACCCGCTTCTGAGCCGCTGCTTCAGATTCAGCTTGAGCCTGCGCGCGTATTGCATCAGTTTGAGCTTGCGTTGCAAAAGGATCAACGTTATCGGTTGGGACCTGTGCGACTATTGGAGCCGCCGCTGCGCTCTCTTCAGCACGCTTTTTAGCTAGTTCTTCAGCCTTACGAGCGGCTTCTAAACGTGGAGAAACTCGCTTAAACGCAGGGTCACGATCTGGGTCAGTAGTTGGGAACGGATATCCTACTTCAGGCTGCACGTTCATGTCCTCGCCCGGTGCATCTGGGTCGTAATCCTGCATATTTGCTAGGCGACGGATGCCTTCCTGAGAGTCAGCACGTACTTTCTTTTGTGGAGCTGGAGCTTTTTTGTATGCCTCAGCAGGTGGCTCAGTAAAATCTAGCGATGGGTCGTCGGTGTTTCGAGGTGGCATGTATGGGTTGAAGTTCATGTCTTCACCCGGCGCATCTCGGTCAATAGACATAGGTGCCACAGTCTCACTAGGCGCACCCGCCTCAGTCATTCCGCCTGAATTAGCTAGAGCAGTCAGCCACTCGTAGAATGACTTCTCATCATCTTTCTTAACTTCTTTACCTTCTTTGAACGACGCTAGAGGCTCGTAGTTAACCTCTTTATTGAGGTCGTTGAGAATCTTCTGCTCATCAAAATAGTCTTTCAAATCGCGCAGTGAGTAGCCGGTATCTGGGTCAACCCAGTCTTCGTTGCTTGGGGGTGGGTTACGATCTTCAACAGGCGCTGCCTCAGCACGCTTACTACCCATAAAGAAGTCGCCGATTGAGCCTAACAGCCCAGCCAAGCCGCCTTCATCTTCACCTTCTTCAATAATTTCACCACTGCGGTCAACAGTAGACGCTAGCGGAACAGGCTTGCGACGCGGCTCATTAGGTAGAGCCTGCATGATTCCCTCGCTAGGACGGTTCATCGCCTCTTCTTTAGCATCAATCGCTGCCAACTGGCGCATAACTTCAGCGTGCTCAGAATCAGCAGCGTAGTCTTTAGATATGCCTGTAGCGTATGGTTCAGTCTCACCACGACGTGGCAGAACAGCGTAGTCACGACCTGATCTTAGCCACTTATCAGCGTTACCCATACCTGCGTTGTACGCGATAGCAGCAGCTTCAACGTCGCCGTCGTAGCGTTTAGTCAAACCTTGTAGGTACATATCGCCGAACTGAATATTCAACTCTGGCATAGCTAACAGACGTGCCGCTTCAGCCTGCGCTTCTGGCGCTGGATACGGACTGCCGTTGCGGTCAACCTTTTTAGTCGCCGCTGCCTCGTCAAATGGCACACCCATAGACTTAGCTAGCTTAAAAATAGATGGAGAAATACTGCCGGGTTGAGCAGCTGTAACAGGCATAACCTGCATCATGCCTAACGCTCCGGCTTTGCTCTTCTTTACACGACCAAGCATGTCAGTGTGACTTTTGCTCGACTCGTAGCCCTTCAGTATCTCTGACAAACGCTGGAAGTCTTCACCAACAATGCCGCCCTCAGCCATCTTCTTCAGCTTTGTCTTGCTGGTGTTGGCTTTACGTACGTCTGGCTTAGCTGGTGGGCACTCTTGCTTGCCTGTAATTGGGTTCTTGTAGCATGCGTCCGCAGCGCCAGCTTGAGCAGCGCCTTTCTGGTATGCAGTCATACCGCCTTTTGCAAAACCTACAATGCCGCCAGAGTTCATGCCCATCATCGGAGCTTGAGGCATAGCAGCGATACCTTGCTGCTGAGGCGGAGCCATAATCTCTTCGGCAACGCTAGTCTCAGGTTGAGGCTGGCTGCCAGCTTCTTCACGCATCTTCTTACGACGCTGCATTTCACCAAGAACTAAGTACTGTGGAGCTGCACCACCCTGCATAGTTTGATACAGCTGCTGATCAGACAGGTCTTTAAGATCGTTTTGAAGCTTTACGATATTCATTGTTTCGCCCGTTACTGGTTGAACGCGTTGTAGGCACCAAGACCTGCAATACCCAAACCTGCTAGCTGACCAGCAGTGTTAGTTGGGGTGTATTGAACCACGCTAGACTGCGTAGGCACGGGGATACCACGGAGTAGTGCGTTGTAGAACGCTAGGTTCTGGCGCTCATTGTCGCGAGCGTTAAGGAACTCTTCATATTTAAGGTCAAGCTCTTTCTGCGCTTCGGCTTTCTCTTCCGCACCCACAGCATTCTGTAGCTTGAGGCGTGACTCTTGTAGAGCTTGTTGAGATGTAGCCAGTTTTTCCTGCGCCGCCGCCAGTTGTTGTTGGCTTTGAGCTTGCTGCTGCTTGTTCGCTTCAGCTTGTTGGAACTGCTCACGAGATGTGCCGTACGCTTGCTGCAAACCTGTAGCTTGAGCCATAGCCATACGATCTAGCATTTCACTTTCAGCAACTGCTTCTTGAGCACCTTGACGACCGCCACCAAATGCACCAGCCTGCACAGCTTGAGCTGCGCGACCTGCTTTTTGAGCTTGGTAGTCTTGCTGAATTTGTTTCTTCTGCTCGTTAACCACAGCCTGCATGTATGGGTCCATGCCTGCTTTTGCAGTCGCAGTATCAAATGCACCCGCTGTATAGCCTGCGCCCGGACCTGCAAGGATGTTACCAGCCGTAGTTAGACCTGTTGGGGAAGTCATGCCAGCAGCTTCAGTGCGAACGTCCGTCTGCATCTGACTTGGATCGGCAGTTCTGTCGCCTGTAAATGGGGTGTAGGGTTGAATAGACTCTTTCTGAGCACGAGTCATCATCTCTTCATAGAAGGGCTGTGCGTACTCAGGTAAGTTTGTCTGATAAGAAGTTGAGGTGGTATTACCACCGCCGCCACCGCCGCTCATAAGGCTGTCTCCACAATAGAGTATTTTTCTGCCATACCGTACTTAGATTCGTATAACCGCTTGGTTGACTCTCGTGCAGCGCCTTCTAATCTAGTTGCGCCGTAGTGTTTCAACAACTGTTTAAAGTTGTTAATTGTGTCAGAGTCGCTGATTAAGCGACCACCCATAGCAGTTACAAACGCGACTCTATCGTTCGGTCTGTTTTCAAAGTTTACTGTGCAAGCGCCTTTTATATCGCCAGATTCGTCAACAGCCACGAATAGATTCCATGTGCCATTGGCTAGGTATACTTTAGCATGTTCTGCGTTGTAGTCACCTTTTGAGAATTCTAACGCTTTCTCAAGCCATTTTTCTACTAAATGCCAGACTTGCTGGACATTTTCTTGTAGTACGGGCTGCACAATCATGCTGGTAAGTATTTGTTCGCGTCAATCTGCGGCGCTTGCTCTTCGGTGCCAGTACGAGCCTTACGGATTCGATCTAGCATTTCATCTAAACGTACAGCACCGTCATCAGATGAGCCGTTGCCCAAATGACTGACTACATCGGCAGGGATTACATACTCACCGGTGCTCAATGCTGCTGGCTGCGACCCATCAATTTCTGCTGGCACGGAGTCGCTCATGCCATCACCCTTTAAACTTGCGATTCCGCCTTCTAAGTAACCACCAGCTGCAAACATAACCTGTTTGCCGCCGTGCTCTTGCATCAGCGCATCGTCCATTGAGTTGCCTGTACCTTGCCAGTCCATAGGCGCAGCGCCGTTAAGATCAGACTGGTACTGCTGAATCATGCCTTTCAAACGGCGTAGCTCTGGCAGTGAGAGTTTATCCAGCTCTTCGTCAAAATTAGGTTTTGGCACCGCTTCTGAGTAGACTGAACGACCTTCTTTAAAACCTTGAGGGCCA
>JGI11705J14877_10000433_pt1 | contig 26279 bp, 25 predicted proteins | sample Etolaghawater15m_FD_14877 | JGI IMG/M metagenome (IMG submission 14877)
TTTCAGGATCGTTTCAGCTACAAACCTCGACTTTTCGAAAGCGATCCATGAAAACCTGTTCAGGGAGGATCTGTACTACCGCCTGGAAGAGTTTCCGATCATCATCCCGCCGCTGAGGCAACGACCTGATGACATTCCGCTCCTGGCGACTCATTTCCTCAACGAATTCTGCAGCGCCAACAATCTCAACCCCGCTGTATTCACGGGCAAGGCACTCGAGGAAATCCGGAACTATCCATGGAAAGGCAATGTACGCGAACTGAAAAACGCCGTACAGCGCTCAGCTCTTCTCCATAAAAATGCAACCGAAATAGACCATGTCATCAGCATAGGACATGGCAAGACATCGAATCAGCCTGTTCAATCCCCAACAGGAACCGCTGAAGCACTGCAAGCGAACAACGGCCGTATCCTGCCGCTTGAAGAGCTCGAACGACAGGCTATCATGCAGGCAATGGACACCTGTGGCGGTAACCCTACCAAAACAGCCAAGGCCCTGGGAATTGGTCGGGCGACGCTGTACCGGAAGCTCAAGAAATTCATGAAGGAAGATGGCTCGTAACTTACCGGCCTGTATGCCCGAAACCGCCACTCCCCCGAACTGTTTCCGACAGTTCTCCTACTTCGTCCAGGGTGACATGCTCATAACGTGTCACCACCATCTGAGCTATGCGATCTCCGTGGCACACCATGAAAGGCTCTGTGCCCAGGTTCATGAGAATCACCTTGACCTCACCCCGGTAATCAGCATCGATCGTCCCCGGCGTATTGGGGAGTGTGACCGAATGTTTGAGTGCAAGACCGCTCCTGGGACGTAACTGGGCCTCATATCCTTCAGGCAATTCGATACAGAAACCCGTAGGTACAAGTGCATTCTGCATCGGCTCTATCTGCAGCGGGCTATCGAGGCAGGCAACGAGATCCATGCCTGCTGCATGGGGCGTGGCGTATGCAGGAAGAACAGCTTTTTGGTTTACCCGGACAATGCGTACTTTTATCATGTGTGCATCTTCTGATTGTGAATGAATCACGTAAGAAAACCATCTGGTCCTTTGCAAACAAACACTTCTGACGTTTATGCGCTCGCATTCGGAGCCCACCCGGACGATGTCGAGCTCTCTTGCGGCGCAACCCTGCTGAAAATCATCCGGGAAAGTGGCATGGTGGCAGTATGCGACCTTACACGGGGGGAAATGGGGACACTCGGTACAGATGAAACCCGCGCCCAGGAAGCTGCCGCTGCGGCCTGTGCTATGGGCTATACTGAACGTGTCACGCTGGACCTGGGGGATGGCCGGATCGAGTACTCCAGGGAGTCACTGGACGAGGTCATCAGGATCATTCGGAGGTTCCGGCCAACCGTGGTATTCTGCAATCCACCTGATGAGCGCCACCCGGACCATGTCAAGGCTTCACGCCTGGTGTGCGATGCAGCGTATTATGCCGGACTGAAAAAACGCCTGACCACTTGGGACGGGAAACCCCAGGCACCACACCGCCCGAAATACCTGTTCCACTATCTGCAATATCATCACCTGGAACCATCGTTCATAGTCGATATCTCCGAGACATTCGAAGCCTCGAGAAAAGGAGTGCTTGCCTTCCGCACCCAGTTTTACAGGGAAGGTAAGACCGGCCGTCCCGAAACCCTTATCAGCCGTCCTGAATTCCTCACGGGCCTTGAAGCAAGAGCTCGCTACTTCGGGGAACAGATAGGAGTGCTGTATGGCGAAGGCTTCATCAAGACCACTCCTGTTGCCATAAAGGAGTTTTCTGCAAGTTTCGGCTAACCGTCATACAGGACTGTCCGTGAAGTATGTTTCTGCTTGATTTTTCACCACTGAGCCGATATGTTACCTGATAGCCTCAACAACCTGATCCCGTACTCCATGCGCACAAGGTTTTTTCTGCTTCCCCTGTTGTTGCTGTTCTGCATCGGCATGACGACATCCTGCACTAAAACAGCACCGGATACGCACCGCAACGACCACATCAGGGTTGGTGTAGCTGCAGATTTCGACTATCTCAACCCTCTGCTCATCCAGCTGTCTCTTTCGCGTGAAGTCTGCACGCTTGTGTTCCCGACGCTCGCAAAACCTTCTTATAACGAGTCGGCCGGTACCATCGAGTTTCTCCCAGCTGCGGCCGAACGCTGGGAGTTCAGTGCTGATGGCATGACTGCCCGTTTCTTCCTGAAGGAAGGCCTTACCTGGGAGGATGGTTACCCCCTGACAGCGGATGATTTCGCTTTTTCTTACCGTCTCTATGCCGATCCAGCCGTTGCAAGCACCCGGCAGCACTACCTGCAGGATCTGCTGAAAAAACCGGACGGTACCATCGATTTTGAAACGGCAGTCCAGACACCCGACAGCCAGACACTGATGCTGCGTTTCAGCCAGCCAATGGCACCGGAGATCATTCTCGACCATTTTAACGACCTGATGCCTGTAGCGCAGCATGTTTTCCAGGATATAGCCCCTGGAGATATCCGTTCCAGGGCTGCGGCCACACCAGTTATCGGTGCTGGTCCCTTCAAGGTCTCGAAGTGGCGACGGCAGCAGGAACTTGTCCTTGCATCAAACCCGATGTCTCGGCTTCCGGCACCGGCAGCTTCTCCTTTCATGAGCTTTATCGTGATCCCGGAGTACACAACACGGCTAACCATGCTCAAATCCGGTCAGATAGACGCCATGATCTCTGCCGGCGGCATCAATCCTAAAGATGCCGAACGCCTTGTAACGACAAACCCAGCTATTGTCATCCGGCCACTCGAAGACCGCTATTTCGACAGTGTCGTATGGCTGAATATTGACGGGGCCGCCTATCGGGCAACGGGCGAGGTTCTGCCACACCCACTGTTCGGCGACCGGAAAGTCCGCCAGGCAATGACCTTTGCCATAGACCGCCAGTCGATTATCGACGGCTTCATAGGGCCTGACCATGCAAGGATCGTCAACACCTCACTCTCGCCAGCCTACCAGGCTATCGAATGGAAAGCTCCGCACACCTATCCCTACGACCCCCGCAAAGCGAGCGAACTTCTTGCCGAAGCAGGATGGACGCCCGGACCGGATGGAATCCTTGCCAGGAATGGCCAGAGATTCTCCTTCACACTTGCCGCTTCTGTAGGCAATCCTCGCAGGAACTATGCAGCGACCATCATCCAGGAAAACCTGAGGCAGATCGGCATAGAGTGCAACCTGCGGATAGATGAAAACCTGGTATTCCTCAAAAACCAGAACGAGTACCGTTACGATGCTGCCCTCTCGGGCCTGGCGGCGGAAACACTCCCCTTCCAGCTGATCATCTGGGGATCCGACTTCAGGAAGCACAGTTTCAACTCTTCAGCATTCCAGCATGCCGAGCTTGACAACGTGATAGCCAGGCTCCAGGAACCGGGTACACCGAAAGAACACCTGGGGTCATGGCATCGTTACCAGGAAATACTGCACGTGGAACAACCAAGAACCTTCCTTTATTATTACGATGAACTCGAAGGCTTCCGGACCTCGGTCAAGCATGTTGAACTGAACATGCTCTCGACGCTCTATAACGCCCATGAGTGGCGCATTTACTAGTTTTTGCTATATTCAGAGCCATTGTATTCTAACCGCAACTTCTCACATCATGCCAAGATATACCCCTGAGCAGCTTGAACGCCGCAACGCTTCGTTCTGGACCAAAACCCAGGCTATACTCGCACCTATTCAGTTCCTCATCTTTCTTGCCGGTCTTACCGTGACCTGGATGTATAAAGCGGGCGTAGGCATAGAGGAGTTCGGCTGGGTCACCACCTTCGTCATTCTCAAGACGTTCATGCTTGTCCTTATTTTCGTTACCGGTGCATTCTTCGAAAAAGAGGTGTTCGGTGCCTATGCATTCGCCCCTGAATTTTTCTGGGAGGATTTCGGCAGCGCCATAGCCATGGTGGTCCATGTCGCGTACTTCGTCCTGTTCTTCATGGGGCTCGACGAAAACACCCTGATCTGGACAGCGCTGCTGGCATACCTCAGCTACCTGGTCAATGCTCTGCAGTTCGTCATCAGGCTCATTCTCGAAAAAAGACACGAGAAAAAAACAAAAACCGGCCTCGCTGCCTGACCATCCCGGGGAAATCAACTCATGAAAGCAAAAGCAATTGTCTTTACCGGCGTCCGCCAGATAGAAACACGAGAGGTGACGCTCAAGGAGCTCACTTCGACGGATGTCCTTGTTGAAACATACTGGTCATCTATCAGTACAGGTACGGAAAAAATGGCATTCAACGGCCTGATCCCGTCGCCTCCATTCATTTACCCGTTCATTCCGGGCTATGAAACCGTGGGAAAGATCATCAGGGTAGGCGACCATGTCAACGAGAACCTGCTCGGAAAATTCGTCTACATTGCCGGATCGTTCGGCTATGAAGACGTCAATGCCGCATTTGGCGGAGCTTCGCAGTATGTCGCATGCCCGGTGGAAAGTATTACCGTCCTGGACGGCATCGATGATCCCATGGCCGGCATAGCGCTACCGTTAGGGGCGACCGCCCTGCACTTCATGGATCTCGCAGAGATCCGGAACAGGAAAGTTCTGGTACTTGGCCAGGGCGCCGTAGGCATCCTTGCCGTACAGCTAGCACAACACATGGGGGCTTCCCTGGTTGCAGCCACTGAACCCCATCCTGCACGCCTTGCAGTATCAGAAGCGGACCTCAGGGTCAATCCGGACAAAGAAGATGTCTCCGCCGCCCTTGCAGGCCACGAGTTCGATGTCATGATCGACAGTACAGGCGTCATGGGGGCGATTGAAACAGGACTCCGCTTCATGAAATTCCACGGCAAAGTCATCTTCGGTGGGTATTACCAGCGAATGAACATCGATTATTCGCAGGCATTCAACAAGGAACTCTCGTTCGTTGCTGCACGGCAGTGGGCAAAAGGAGACCTCTTGCGCGTCAGAGAGCTCATCAAAGAGGGGAAACTGAAAACCTCGGGTATCTTCACCCACACCCATCCGATCGACAAAAACCTCGACGAAGCATACCAGCAGGCATTCAACGACCCGAACTGCATGAAAATGATCCTGGAGTGGAAACGAGATGCATAAAAAGCCTCGGACGATAGCGATCTATGGCAAGGGGGGCATCGGCAAAAGTTTTACCACGACAAACCTCTCTGCGACCTTTGCCATGATGGGAAAACGTGTACTCCAGCTCGGTTGCGACCCTAAACACGATTCAACGACCTCGCTCTTCGGCGGGATCTCTCTCCCGACGGTTACAGAAGTCTACGCCGAAAAAAACGCACGGAACGAACCGATACAGATCGAAGATATCGTCTTCAGGCGTGAAATTCCCGGCATCGAACAGCCGGTGTACGGCATTGAACTTGGAGGTCCTCAGGTTGGTCGAGGCTGCGGTGGCAGGGGGATCATATCCGGATTTGACGTCCTGGAGAAACTCGGCATGTTCAGCTGGGATATAGACATAATCCTGATGGATTTCCTTGGCGATGTAGTCTGCGGCGGCTTTGCCACGCCCCTGGCACGCTCACTGAGCGAAGAGGTGATCCTTCTCAGCACCAATGACCGGCAGTCGATATTCACGGCAAACAATATCTGCCAGGCCAACAACTATTTCAAGACGGTCGGCGGAACATCACGCCTTCTCGGACTGATCATCAACCGTGACGACGGCAGCGGGATAGCGGAAAATTACGCCCGGGCTGCCGGCCTCAATATCCTGATGCAACTCCCGTTCAATCCCCAGGCAAGAGACCGTGACGACAGCTTCGATTTTGCCATACGACTTCCTGAAGTAGGGGAAAAATTCCGCCAGCTTGCCAGTGGAATTCTTGACGGTTCACTAGGCTACTCGGAAGCCCATGGACTCGACTTTCCGGAATTCATCAGGCTTTTTGGCGAGGTGAAGGACGAGCATCCAACACCGGCAACTGCCGATGAACTCCAGGGCAGCACCACACTGCCGACACCCGACAGGAAAGCCAGAGGCAATGGGAGCAAATACGCATCCCTCGTGGAAAAACTCCAGGAACCGGAGCGCGATGTCTACCGGATGATGGAAATTGACAAGGTAACCGCTGAAGATACCGCAACCATCATGAAGATGAGCGAATCCGAAGTCCTCGACACCCTTGCCGCAGCAAGAAAATCCCTGAAGAAGCTGGTGTTTGGGAGGAAGTGAAGAGTGAGGAGTGCAGAGTGAGAAAGCCCGCAATGAGCGGGCTTTCTACTTGCATGTAACGTCCTACCCCTTTGCACGCTTGGCGGCTTTGGCGCGCTGGTTGGAATCGAGGATGCGTTTGCGGATCCTGATACTCTCTGGGGTCACCTCGACCAGCTCGTCATCGTTGATGAACTCGAGCGCCTGTTCGAGGGTCAGGATTTTTGGAGGGGTAAGCCTGACAGCATCATCGGCACCGGATGAACGCATGTTGGTCAGCTTCTTTGTTTTGCAGACGTTGAGCGTAATATCGTACTCCCTGGTCGACTCACCTACCACAACACCCTCATAGACTCTGGTATTGGGGCCGATGAAGAAGACGCCCCTGTCTTCAAGGCTTGAAATGGCGTATGCAACTGACTGGCCGTTATCACCGGAAACCAGTGCGCCGGTCTCACGCGCAGGAAGCTTACCTTTGAACGGCTGGTAGTCATGAAAGACGTGGGACATGATCCCCTCTCCTTTCGTATCGGTGGTAAACTCCTGGCTGTAGCCGATCAGGCCCCTGGTCGGAATTTCAAACTCGAGGCGCACCATACCTCCGCGAAGGGTTTCCATATGCTTCATCTCGGCTTTTCTGCGGCCCATCTTTTCGATGACCACACCGTTGTATTCATCCGGAACATCGATAGTGACATGCTCGACAGGCTCGAGCATCGTACCGTCTTCCGCTTCCCTGGTAATGACCTGGGGACGAGAGATCGCAAGTTCGAAACCTTCACGCCTCATGCTTTCGATCAGGACTGACAAGTGCAATTCGCCTCTCCCAGACACGCGGAAGGTGTCGGCACTGTCGGTCTCCTCGACGTTGAGTGCGACATTGGTCATGACCTCTTTCATCAACCTTTCTCGGATCTTGCGGCTGGTAACTTCTTTACCCTCCTGGCCTGCAAAGGGTGAATCATTGACTGAAAAAAGCATCGAGAGGGTCGGCTTGCTGATTTCGAACGACTCGAGAGCTTCAGGCTTCAGGGCTGCTGCCAGCGTCTGGCCAACGTTGACACCGGCAATACCTGACATGGCAATAATATCACCTGCGCCTGCCTCCTTGACTTCGATCCTCTGGGTTTTGTCAAAGGTAAACACCTTGACTGCATTTCCCTTGGCAACAACACCTTCAGGAGTGACTACCACAAGCGGATCACCTGGCTTCACGCGTCCGCGCTGGATACGGCCTATAGCGATCTTTCCGAGGTATTCACTGTAGTCCAGCGACGTGACGAGCATCTGGAAACCCTCTTCGTCGCTGCTTTCGGGAGCCGGCATCTCCCTGACAATCATGTCGAGCAGGAGGCTCATGTCCTGATCGTCGTCATCCATGGAAAGTTTCGCAACGCCGTTTTTTGCAGATGTAAAAATATAGGGGAATTCAAGCTGGTCCTCGTCGGCCCCCAGTGCGATAAACAGGTCGAGTACCTGGTCGTGCACCTTGACGGGATCTGCCTGGGGACGGTCGATCTTGTTGATCACGACAATCGGCTTGAGGTTCAGCTCGAGCGCTTTGCGCAACACGAACTTGGTCTGCGGCATCGGTCCTTCGAAGGCATCGACGAGGAGAAGGACACCGTCAACCATTTTCAGGATACGCTCCACCTCACCACCAAAATCCGCGTGACCTGGTGTGTCTACAATGTTAATTTTGCAGCCTTCATACACTGCTGCGGCGTTCTTGGAGAAAATGGTGATGCCACGCTCGCGCTCCTGCGGGTTTGAATCGAGGACACGGGCATCCATCTGCTGATTATCCCTGAATACGCCTGTCTGACTGAAAATCGAGTCTACCAGCGTTGTCTTCCCGTGATCAACGTGTGCAATGATCGCGATATTGCGAATATTCTGTTTCGTGCTCATAGTTATTAAATCCCGTGCAAATAATTATATTGAATTCCAGACTGGCCGAATATACACTTTTTTCGGATTTCTTTCAGTACCCGGTATCGAGGATCCCGGCAGCATAGCAGCAGAGAATTCCTCTCCCTTTTTATTGACATATATGGAAAATGCAGTCATCAACAATACCCTGTTAGCTTCGCTCACCCTGGCGGTCTCGACGCTATACGTGATCACGACCGGCCTGTATGCCGCCGATTTCTTCAAAGGACCGGACCTGGCAAAAACCTGGAAGCAGCCTGCGCTGATACTTACGATTGTTGCGCATATCGCGTTCATCGGGTTCCTGACTGCCCCCTATGGGTACAGGTTGGGCTACTCCTCGTATACGATCATGAGCATGGTATCGCTCACGCTGGCAGTGATCTATATGTTTATCGAATTTACCACCAAGACCGACAAGACCGGCTTTTTCGTCCTGTCGTTCGCCAGTGGGGCCGAGATACTCTCGACCATCTTCATATCGCTTGCCTCAAACGAAGGCCCGGCATTCAACGGCCTGGGCATAGGTATTCACCTCTTTTCAGCAATCTTCAGCTTCAGTGCGATTGCCATTGCCGGCCTGTACAGTTTCCTCTACCTGCTTCTTTTCAGGCAGATCAAGAAGAACAGCTATGGTGTGCTGTTTGAAAACCTTCCTAATCTCGAGGTCCTGGAACGACTTACACAGCATGCCGTTGCTTTCGGCTTCTTCTTCCTGACACTCAGCATAGCAGGAGGAGCTGCCGGGCTGATGATGAGCAACGAGTCTATCAATATCTTCGATCCCAAGCTGATCGGCCTCTTCATCATATGGATGCTGTATGGGACGAGCATCTTCATCAGAAAGTTCCTTGGATGGGATACGCAGCACCAGGCCTACCTCCTGATCATCCTTTTTGTTTTCATTACGCTGCTCGTCATGCTGATGAGCATCTACTCCCCCACCTTTCACAGCGTGGGAACTGAGGGTATTTTAGCCCCCGGCAGGATTTGAATATGTTGGGCCTTTAAGCTATATTGTGTTCTGCTGACGTTTTACGATTACCGGTACATTTCCAGCTTGCCTGTGACTGGCAAGTCATTAAAACACGTGCGTTATGAACATAGTTTCAGTCGGTGTCAACCACAAGACAGCACCCATTGAAATCCGCGAAAGAATCTCTCTTTCTGAAGTTCAGGCAAAAGAATTCCTCAACGAGCTCATTTCCAGCGGCATCGCCCAGGAGGCAATGGTGCTCTCGACATGCAACCGGACAGAACTCTACGTTGTTCCCGGCATGCCTGAAGTTACTGGCCACTACCTCAAAGAGTACCTGATTGCCTACCAGAACGCCGAGAAAGATGTCCGGCCGGAGCATTTCTTCAACAGGTTCTACTGCAACACGGCCCGTCATCTTTTCGAAGTATCGAGTGCGATAGACTCCCTGGTACTTGGCGAAGGCCAGATCCTCGGCCAGGTCAAAAATGCCTATCGTATTGCGGTAGAAGTACAGTCTGCCGGCATACTCATCACGCGTCTCTGCCACACGGCATTCAGTGTCGCCAAGAAAGTCAAGACCAATACCCGCATCATGGAAGGCGCGGTATCGGTCAGCTATGCAGCGGTTGAACTCGCACAGAAGATTTTCTCGAATCTTTCGATGAAGAAAATCCTACTGGTAGGCGCCGGTGAAACCGGTGAATTGGCAGCAAAACACATGTTCCAGAAAAACGCAAGGAACATCACTATTACCAACAGGACAATCTCCAAGGCTGAAACGCTGGCTGAAGAACTCGGTACCAACCAGGTGCTGCCGTTCGAAACCTTCAGAGAGCACCTGCACGACTTCGATATCATCATCACAGCGGTCAGCACGAAAGACTACGCCATCAAGGCACCTGAAATGCATCAGGCGATGCAGAAGCGCCGCCTCAAACCAGTTATCATCCTCGATCTCGGTCTCCCACGTAATGTCGATCCTGAGATTTCCAGGCTACAGAACATGTTTCTCAAGGATATCGACGACCTGAAGCACATTATCGACAAAAACCTCGAGATGAGAAGGTCGGAACTGCCCAAGGTCAACAGCATTATCGACGAGGAACTGGTCGGTTTCGGACAATGGATCAATACCCTGAAGGTGCGTCCGACAATTGTAGACCTGCAGTCGAAATTCCTGGAGATCAAGGAGAAGGAACTCGAGCGCTACCGTCACAAGGTGAGCGAGGAAGAACTTCGCAGGATGGAACGCCTGTCAGACAGGATACTCAAGAAGATACTGCATCATCCCATCAAGATGCTCAAGGCCCCGGTTGATACTGCCGACAACATTCCGAGCAAGGTCAACCTGGTACGCAACATCTTCGACCTCGAAGAGCAGAATCAGTTAAATAAATAAGTTTGTATTCACCTTAATCAGTAACTGCGTTGAAAAAAAAGCTCATTATCGGCACCCGGTCCAGCCCTCTGGCTCTCTGGCAGGCAGAATTCACGAAAACTGAACTTTCCAAGCATTTTCCCGACCTTGATATCGAGCTCAAGCTCGTCAAGACCACCGGTGATGTGCTGCTCGATTCCCCTCTCTCGAAGATCGGGGATATGGGTCTGTTCACGAAGGATATCGAAAAGCACCTGCTTGCAAAAGAGATTGACCTGGCCGTTCACAGTTTGAAGGACGTACCGACCGAAACTCCTGAAGGGCTTATTCTTTCGGCTTTTACAGAAAGAGAGGACACACGCGATGTCATTATCTCCAGGAATGGTGAAACCCTCACCCAGCTTCGTCCGAACGCGAAGATCGCCACAAGCAGCCTCCGCAGGACTTCGCAGCTCCTGAGCATGAGGCCGGACTTCGAGATGGGAGATATCCGTGGTAACCTGAACACCAGGTTCAAGAAATTCGACGAGAGCGATTTCGATGCCATGATGCTTGCTTACGCAGGCGTACACCGTCTCAACTTTGGCGATCGTATTTCTGAAATCCTGCCACACGACGTCATGCTGCCTGCTGTAGGCCAGGGCGCTCTGGGTATTGAAACCCGTGTTGATGATGAGCAGACCCGGGAAATCGTCAAGGTGATGAACAACCAGAACTGCGAGTTCTGCACCAAGGCTGAACGTGCGCTGCTTCGTCACCTGCAGGGCGGCTGCCAGATTCCGATCGGTGCGTATGCAACCTATCGCAACGGTTCACTCCACCTTTCAGCCTATGTAGGTTCGGTAGACGGGAAACGTGCGATCCGTAACGAAGTCCGCATGGATAACGTCACCGTTGCTGACCAGGCAGAAAAGGCCGGTATCGAGCTGGCTGAAGAGCTCAAGAAACAGGGGGCAAACGAGATCCTTGCCGAAATCAGAAAAACCTGCTGAAATGTCCCTTGTACTCGTTACACGCCCACGCCACCAGGCACAGTCATTCGTAGACGAACTCCGCAAGCATGGCCTTGACTCGATTGTCTTCCCGACAATCGAGATAAGGCCTGCTCATGGGTGGGATATCCCGGAGGTAAGCCATTTTCATGGAGCGTTCTTCACCAGTCCCAACAGTGTGGACTCCTTCATGAACAGAATTTCACAGGAAGCTCCGCAAGAGCTCGAGGCCCTGCGGAACATCAAGGTGTTTGCCGTCGGCAAGACTACAGCAAAGGATCTCGAAAAGTTCGGCATCGCTACTGAACCTATTCCAAAAGTCGCAGATGCGGTACACCTGATGGAATCCATTCCGGAAGTGGAAATTCGTGACAATGATTTCCTCTTCCTCAGGGGAAACCTCTCACTGGGCGTCATACCCGCTGTCATTTCCAGAAGGGGGGGGCGTTGCCATGCTATCACGGTCTATGAAAACCATCCGCCTGATCTGGCTGCTGCACAGGCAGTACGCCGTCAGATGGAAGACGGTACGATAGGCTGTATCTCATTTACCAGTCCCTCGACTGCGCAAAACTTCTTCAAGGCGATGGGAACGACCGATCTCCCCCCTCATATGAAGGTTGCTGCTATCGGCATGACAACAGCAAATGCACTGGAAGAACTGGGCGTAAGCACAGACATTGTCCCCGATTATTACGATGCACCGCACTTTGCCGAAGCAATTGCCAGGGCAGCTCACCTAGCCTGATCTTCCCCAGGCTCTCCACCTTTTTCTCCATTTCCGCTCTCCAGCCGGCCTTCAATGCCCTGGAGACTTTTCTGGATTTGTCGGGTACGAACCCCTACCAGCCGATCTATCTCGCTGCTGGCCTGCGAGATACGGCTCTGAGCCTTTTCAAGCACTGAGCCGAAGGTCGAGAATTCACGTTTGACCTCTGCCAGCACCTTCCATACTTCGCTCGTGCGCTCCTGGATGGCAAGTGTCCTGAACCCCATCTGCAGGCTGTTGAGCAATGCTCCAAGCGTTGTCGGGCCGGTGATCACTATGCCGAAGTCCCGCTGGAGCGTTTCCAGCTGCACGGTATTGCGTACCACTTCGGCAAACAACCCCTCGATAGGAAGGAAGAGGATCCCGAAATCGGTGGTATGCGGGGGATTGAGGTATTTTTCGCTGATATCACGGGCGCATCTCCTGATTTCGAGCTCTATCTCGCGCTCTGCTTTTTTGATTGCCTCTATCTCCCCTGCATCTCTTGCATCGAGAAGGCGGTAGTATGCTTCGAGCGGAAACTTGGCGTCTATCGGCAGGTAGACCGGTCTACCGCCCTCGTCCTTCCCGGGAAGGCGCAGAGCAAACTCGACCTGTTCACGGCTTCCAGGACGTGTTGCGACATTTTCATCGTACTGATCCGGGGAAAGCAGGCTCGAAAGCAGGGCCTGCAACTGCATCTCTCCCAGAATACCGCGGGTTTTGACATTCGACAGCACCTTCTTGAGGTCACCAACTCCGGCAGCCAGTGTTTTCATCTCCCCCAGCCCTTCATGGACCGTTCTGAGGCGTTCACTGACCTGATTGAAGGACTCGCTCAGGCGCTTTTCAAGGGTTTCATGCAGTCGGTCATCGACAGTCATCCGCATTTCTTCAAGCTTCCGCTCATTGTGCTGCTGCAGGGCATTCAGGCGGTCCTCGACACTGAGACGAATGTGTTGCAATGATTCCTGCAGCTCCATGCGACTGTCACGCAGACCACTGGCAAGCTCCTGCCGGCTTGCCATGAACTCTTCGCGTAGCTGGCCTCTGGAAACACCTTCATCACCTCTCTGGGCGAGGAGAAACAGGATAACGATGCACAGAACCAGAATCAGGGCTAAAAGGAGGTAGACAATCATAATTCCCTGCAGAGCTCCTCCCCTATCGTTGCATTTGCACTGACCAGTCCTTCGCCATAGATCGTTCGCTCTCCCAGATAATCGAAACAGAGGCCACCAGCCTCGGTGATGATAGGGATGATGGCTGCACAGTCCCAGGGACTCATGATCTTGTCGACGGCGACTTCAGCACGTCCGGCAGCAACAAGCATATGCCCGTAACAATCCCCCCATCCCCTGACAAGCCCGGCGCTATGGCGTAAACGGTCTACCGGATGGGAACTCTCGGGATCGAGAAGGTACTCTTTTTCGGTAAAGACCACCGTGGCATCTCTCAGGTTGGCCACCCCGGACACATGGATTGCATCACCGTTGAGGAAAGCTCCTCCGCCCTGTTCGGCATAGAACATCTCTCCCAGTGCCGGGAAATGAATCACTCCAAGCTGCTGAACCCGATCCACTTCCAGTGCAATCATGACGCCATAGAGCGGAACCCCGTGAATAAAGGAGCGAGTGCCATCGATAGGATCGAGGATCCAGCGCCTTCCATTCAGGGAGGGTTTCTCCCCAAACTCCTCCCCAAAGATACCGTCCTGGGGAAAACGTTCTTCCAGGCCTTTACGAATAAGTGCCTCGGCTTTCCTGTCAGCCTCCGTCACCGGGCTGTCATCACGCTTCTCTTCGATTTTAAGTGATGTTCGCTGAAAGTAGCCGAGGGTCAAATCCCCAGCTTTCTCTGCCATTTCCAGGGCGTACCCGAGATCCTCAGTCATGTCCATAGTTTTTCGTGAATGGTATGCTTTATGAAAATATACACAAAAGGAGTGCTATTGGGCTATTATCGCGTTTTTCGTATTTTAGGTTTTTCCAAAATCACTAAAACCGACCCATCACATGAGCCAGACAGATTTACTCAATATCGTACACCGCCCCAGAAGGCTTCGCAGGACTGCAGCGATCAGGAACCTGGTACAGGAAGTCACCCTTTCGAAAAGCGATCTCGTCTACCCTCTCTTTGTCTGTCCGGGTGAACATGTGAAAGAAGAGGTACAGTCGATGCCCAACAGCTTCCGCTATTCCATCGACAATGCAGTCAAGGAGTGCAAGGAACTGTGGGACCTTGGCATTCAGGCAATCGACCTGTTTGGTATTCCGGAAGAAAAAACCGAAGATGGCCGTGAAGCTTACAATGACAACGGTATTGTCCAGCGGGCAATTCGCGCCATCAAGGCAGAGCTGCCTGAACTCTGCATCATGACAGACGTCGCACTCGATCCGTTCACTCCTTTCGGCCACGATGGGCTGGTTGAAGACGGCATCATCCTCAATGACGAAACTGTCGAGGTACTCTGCAAGATGTCGATCTCCCATGCTAAAGCTGGGGCTGATTTCGTCTCACCGAGCGACATGATGGACGGCCGTATCGGCGCCATCCGTGAAGCTCTCGACGATGCAGGCTACTCTGATGTCGGAATTCTTTCCTATGCCGCAAAATATTCATCGAGCTTCTACGGCCCATTCCGCGATGCCCTCCATTCCGCGCCGCAGTTCGGCGATAAGTCCACCTACCAGATGAACCCGGCCAACACGATCGAGGCTATCAAGGAGGTCGAACTCGATATCATCGAAGGGGCGGACATCGTCATGGTCAAACCTGGCCTTGCCTACCTCGATATCGTCTACAAAGTCAAGGAGAAGTTCGACGTTCCGGTCGCAGTCTACCATGTTTCCGGCGAGTACGCGATGGTCATGGCTGCAGCTGAAAAGGGATGGGTAGATGGCGACCGCGTGATGATGGAATCGCTCCTGTCGATGAAACGCGCTGGTGCCGATATCATCTTCACCTATTATGCAAAGGAAGCCGCCAAAAAGCTTTCCTGAGCTCGAGGCGCCAAGGTAGAGTTATAATTCCAGGCCGGTTGCAGCAATGCAGCCGGCTTCTGTTTACAGCAACGAGTACGCATTACCACATGATACGATACATTACCGCAGGCGAATCACACGGCCCCGCTCTTTCGGCCATAGTCGAAGGGCTGCCGGCAGGACTGGAGGTCAGGCCTGAAGACATCAACTCGGAACTCGCACGCCGTCAGCAGGGTTACGGCAGGGGCGGACGCATGAAAATTGAGACGGACAAGGCGCGCGTGCTTTCAGGTATCCGGTTCGGCAAAACCATAGGCTCGCCGGTCACCTTGCAGATAGAGAACCGGGACTGGGAGAACTGGACAGTGAACATGGCACAGTTCGAAAAACCGACTGATGAAGTACCGGCCATAACCATACCGCGCCCGGGGCATGCCGACCTCGTCGGTATGATAAAATATGGCTTCGAGGATATCCGGCCGGTTATCGAGCGTGCCTCTGCACGTGAAACTGCCGCCAGGGTCGCAGCGTGCACGCTTTCGCGCATCTTCCTCAGGAGCCTTGGCATCCAGATCGGCAGCTATGTTTCGGCAATTGGTCCGTCAGGTTCGGATACCGTCTCCGCAAAAGCAGGACAACTGCTCACAGATGGAGCCGATGCCCTTTCCGGCAATGCTGATTCATCATGCGTCAGGATGCTTGACAAGAGTGAAGAAGAGGCCGCTGTTGCCGCTATCGACAAGGCAAAAACGGATGGTGATACCCTGGGCGGCATCATAGACCTGTTCATCACCGGCGTACCGATGGGACTTGGCTCCTACGTACAGCATGACCGGAGGCTCGATGCCGAACTTGCCGCAGCGCTCATCTCGATCCAGGCGGTCAAGGGCGTGGAGATCGGCTCTGCGTTCAGGAATGCCCGCAGACCGGGTTCACAGGTGCATGATGAACTGTTCATCGGGAAAGTGGACTCACCGAAACGTAAGACCAACCGTGCGGGTGGCCTGGAAGGCAGCATGACGAATGGCGAAATCATACACATCAGGCTGGCTATGAAACCCATTGCAACACTGATGTCGCCGCTGCACTCGTTCGATATAGCTACCCTCGATACGCACCTGTCACACATAGAACGCAGTGACACCTGTGCTGTACCTGCCTGCAGCGTCATTGCCGAAGCGGTTGTCGCTCCAGTCATCGCCAATGCCCTGCTCCTGAAAACCGGAGGCGACCACATGCAGGAAATAAGCGAACGGCTTGAAACTTACCGTAAGGAGATCTCGAAAAGGTTCAGAAAGTAAGGCCTTCAGGGCTATTACAGGTTTCCGCGGATGCCCTTCAACGAAGCTTGCTCCGCCTCATGAGGCGCTGGTTCATGTCGAGCGATGGCTCGGCTTCTTCAGTCCGGCCCACGATCTGGGCCGGAACTCCGGCAACCGTGTAATGGGGCGGAACATCGTCAAGCACAACACTTCCTGCCCCGATCTTGGCGCCTTCCCCTATCTCGACATTTCCAAGAATCTTGGCTCCTGCGCCGATAAGTACTGAACGTCGTACTTTCGGATGACGATCACCACTCTCCTTGCCGGTACCGCCAAGCGTCACTTCGTGCAGGATCGAGACGTTATCTTCAACCACGGCGGTCTCACCGATCACCAGGCTGGTAGCATGGTCAAGGAGAATCCCCTTGCCGATACGGGCTGCCGGATGGATGTCAACACCAAACACTTCCGACATCCTGTTCTGCAAAAGGTAGGCCATGGATTTGCGGTTACCTTTCCAAAGCCAGTGTTCAAGCCTGTAGGCCTGCAGCGCCTGGTACCCTTTGAGAAAAAGCATGATTTCGAAATAACAGACGGCCGCAGGATCACGCTCCAGAGTAGCCTCGAGATCAGCTATGGCGATGTCGACATCAGCTGGACTCTCCCTGTAGAAATCGTCGAACAGTTCCTGCAGGACCTGCGGTGGAAAATGGCGCGAAGCCATCTTGACTGAAAGGAGCATGCCAAGGGCTTCGGAAAACCGGTCGAACTGGAGAATATGCTGCTCCAGAAAATGCTTCATATAGAGCTCGCGTTCCGCTTCACGTGCCGCCTCCTCACGGATGACAACCCAAATATCGTTAGCATTCATACTGCTGCTCTGCTCCAGAGTCGTAATTGAAGGTGTCGTACTGCCCCGAATATAGTAAAATCCACGCATCCATGAAGCCCTGGCACAACGAGCCATTCTTGCCGAAATCGTTTTTTTTATGTACAATTCGCATTCGTTTGAGGTAAAATTCCATGATTAACCCGAGATATCCATGATTATTTCACGCAAGATTGAACTCGACTACGGCCACACACTACCCAACAGCTTCTCATTCTGCAACCAGCTTCACGGCCACCGGGGAATTGTTGAAGCCACGGTCGAAGGCCGGATGATCGATCGCAAAGGTGATGCTGAAGAAGGTATGGTCATGGACTTCAAGTTCCTCAACGATATCATGATGACGCATATACACGGCATCCTCGACCACGGGTTCGCTGTCTGGAAAGATGATCACGAAGACCTGGAGTTCATCACGAAACGCAACAAGCGTGTCGTCATCACCAACGAACCCCCGACAGCCGAATGCCTGGCCAAATGGGCTTTCAACCAGATCGAAGCCCACCTTCCGGAAAACGTCACACTCATCAATCTCCGCTGGTACGAAACACCCAACAACTGGGCGGATTATACGGGTGAGGAGGAGTGACACCAGTAACGAAACCTTACAGCTATACAACCCCGGTACATCCGGGGTTGCTGCTCATAGTTCCAATCGAAAAGCTACTTCGCCTGTTTCCGACGAAACTTCCGCTGCTGCGGGTTGCTTGCTGATGTACCACCCTGCCTCCTGCCACTGCCGCCGGGACGCTCCAGTCCTGAAGTCGTGACTGCGACAGCACTCTCCGTCAACGGATAAGGATGTCCGGTTACGCGCGGGATCGATTTGGCGATCAGTTTTTCGATATCCTTCAGGTAGGCTTTTTCCTCGGCATCGCAGAAGGAAATCGCTGTACCCCTCGATCCGGCACGTCCGGTACGTCCGATGCGGTGCACATAGGTTTCCGGGATATTGGACATGTCGAAGTTGATGACATACTCGAGTTCATCGACGTCGATACCGCGTGCCGCAATATCGGTTGCGACCAACACCCGCATGCTCCGTTCCTTGAATGCCGTCAGTGCTTTCTGGCGTGCGCCCTGCCCCTTGTTGCCATGGATGGCTGCTGCTGTAATGTCGTGCTTGTTGAGGAAACGCACCACCTTGTCAGCCCCATGCTTTGTGCGGGTGAACACCAGGACTGTCTCAAGGTCGTTGTCATGAAGCAGGTGGAGGAGCAACTGGCGTTTGTTATCCCTATCGACGAAATAGACCTGCTGGCGTATGGTGTCGACAGTGGATGAGACAGGGGTAACCGTCACCTTTGATGGATTATGGAGGATCGAGCCTGCCAGCGTGACAATTTCCGGAGGCATGGTAGCTGAAAAAAAGAGCGACTGTTTCTTTTCGGGCAGCAGCTTGAGGAGTTTGCGGATATCGTGGATAAACCCCATGTCGAGCATCCTGTCCGCCTCATCGAGCACGAAAAGCTCGATCTCCCTGAGGCTGATATGTCCCTGGCCACAAAGGTCGAGAAGCCTTCCCGGGGTTGCAACCAGTATGTCGGTCCCTTTATTGAGCGCCTTGATCTGGGGGTTCTGGTTGACACCTCCGAAAATGACGGTGGTACGGAGCCCGGTATAACGCCCGTAAGCTTCGAAACTTTCGCCGATCTGAATGGCCAGCTCCCGTGTAGGAGTCACGACCAGCCCCCGGATCCGTGGCTTTTTGGCGGCCACACGGTCTGCAGCAAGCAGCTGCAGCACTGGAATGGCAAATGCAGCAGTTTTTCCCGTACCTGTCTGGGCACAGCCGAGCAGGTCGCGTCCTTTGAGGATAACGGGGATAGCCTGCTCCTGGATGGGGGTAGGGCGAGAGTATCCCTCTTCATGCAGCGACTGCAGAATGGGGTCCATGATATGCAATGAACGAAATGGCATAAAAAAGATATGGTAATAAAAAATGTTATGAGCGGGTATCGCTCGAAGGAACCCAGTAGACTTCCCCGTCCTGAAGGAGAAGGGTCTTGAAACGGCCGGAACCAAGAAGACGCTGCACCATGCGCTCGACCTCTTCTGGCTCATCGGGGATAAGTTCATCGAGGGCATGGCGAAGTTCACGCTCCTGCAACGGGTGACGCGCTGTGATGGATGCGATGGTATCGGCAATGTCAGCCGCATCCCTGAGGCTCATCGCACCTTTCTCGGGATGGATGACGGTGGCTACCCCGGAAAGGATGAAGCGGGCCCTGGAAACTGCCTCATCGACCGGAAGATGAACGTCGGATTCAGTCGATGGTCTTGTAGGAAGTACAAGGTGTATGGTGTCGGGAGCGACCTCCCTGAGGGCACGGGCAATGTCCTGCAGGGCTTCGGGCGAGTCATTCAGGCCTGAAATGAGCATGACCTCAACCCAGAGCTGCCCGGTGTACTCCTGGCGGAAAGCCTTGAGGCCCCCGAGATGACGCTCATAGGTGAACCCTGGTGCAGGTCTGTCGATGCGCTCGAAAAGTTCTGAGGAGCCTGCATTGAACGAGGGAAGCACTGCATCCGCTTCGAGCAGCTCCTTTCTCACATCCGGATCGCTGAGGAGTGAACCGTTCGTAATGACAGCGACAGGAATAGTTGTCAATGCCTTTGTTTCATGTACCAGCCAGCCGAGACCTTTATAGAGAGTGGTTTCCCCAGATCCCACAAAGGTAATCCAGTCGATCGGCGATCGTGATGCTACCGCCTCCTGAATTTCCCGGAAAATCTCTTCCTTTGGAAAAAACTCTTCCCGACGGGTTACGTAGGATTTCGTCCTGCCCAGCTGACAATAGATGCAGTTCCACGTACAGCTTTTAGAGGGAAGCAGGTCTACCCCGAGTGACTGCCCGAGCCGTTTTGACGATACCGGCCCGTAGACGTACTTCATTATCCTGTCTTTTACTGGAAATGGCATAGCTCAATCAACTCCGGATGCAGCCAGGACCTCAGCGATTTTCACCTGGCTCTCTTCTTCGAAATCATCCTGCGAAATGCGGGGCAGAAGCAGGCTTGCAACGGCAAATGCAACTATTTCAAGGCCGAAGATCGCTGCATATGCCCACATGTAATCACCTGCAAACGCATAGACAATATCGCGAATGACACCGGCCCCGAAATGCCCGAGGAACATGGCCAGGCTCTGGGCAGTCCCCCAGAGACCGATATAGACACCACTTCTCCCTGCGGTCATCGTCATCATCATGGTGATATTGGACACGCTTGAGGCTCCAAGCCCTATACCGGTCACGACAAGCCCAGCTCGCAGGATTGTCTCATCGAGCATGAAACCCGAGTAGATGATGATCGAAAACCCAACCATGCAGAAAAGATTGCCGATGAACGCTCCCCTCTTTTTGCCAATCTTGTTGAGCATGAAGCCCACAACGAGCATAAAGATCAGCTGCACCCCCCCCATGGTAGGTCTGAACAGCTTGGTGGTCTCTCCCACCTTCATGCCAAAAACGTCTGCACCGAACGGCTCCATGACAATCTCGTTGGCAAAAAGGGCAAATATCGAGACCAGGATATACAAGGCAAAGAGCAGGGTCTTTGGCGAGGATACCAGCAGCTTGATGGACTGAGAGAAGCTCAAAGCCTCTTCTGCTTTTCCCTTGGTCGACGAGCTGTTGCGCTCCTCAACTCCGGCAAACGCAAAGAGCGCAACCCCCAGAGCCACTAGCCCGCCGACAAAGGCAACATTGGCCAGCCGCTCGGGTGTATAGACGTCGAGATAGGTACCGACCACCCGGGCGGAGATGATGGTGGTCATAACCATAAGCGTCCAGCTTGCCGAGGTTACCTTCCCGATATGCTTGTCGCCAACATAATCAGCAATCAGCGCATAGTAGGCAGTGGTCGCGACCTGGAGGCCGAAGCCGAAACAGAGGAAGATCACTACCAGCTTGAACAGCCCAATGTCGGTGAACATGGCGGGGAGCATCTCTGAAAACTCAAGTCCCGCTATGCCAACCTCGTACGCAGCACCAGGAGAAAACATGAACGAAAAAACGCAACTCAGGAGACCAAGCAAAATATAGGGAGACCGCTTGTAGCCGAAAATATGCGAACGGTCCGACAGATTACCGGCCCAAACCTTGACGCCAAATACGGCAAGCAGCTCCTTGAGGCTGATCAGTCCGAAAACGATAGTGGATGAGATGCCAAGATCCGAGGTCATGACCCGGTTCAGGGTATCATGAAGAAACCCCAGCATGATACCGAACCCCATCTGAAAAAATGCAAGCCTGACAAGATTGAACTGCCTCATAACGATCTCGGGTGAGGAATGATGATGAAGAGGGCTGAAAAACAAGTTGCGTAATTTACACAAATTTCCGGATTCAGGAAGTACAGGGGGCCGTAGGGCACTTGCATTTAAGGGGGTTTTTGATTATTGTGAGCTATAAATCATCTTAGGGGTGCTCCGTAAACGGGGCTGAGATATGACCCTTGAAACTTGATGCAGGTAATGCTGACGCAAGGAAAGATGAAGCCTGTAGATAACCGCTTCGCTTCCGCATTCCTCAAGGGCATCTCCCCGTCGCTTCAGATCGCCTCATTTTTTTGTTACGACATTACGACACCACACCATTATGGCTTCACAAGGGAAACTGTTCTGCAGTGAACAGAAGTTTTACGGCCCCCATTCGGAAAAAATCTATACCCGGGGCTACCTGCATCCATCGATACAGGTAGGCATGCGCCGCATACAGCTCTCGAAATCGTATACCATAGATGGTATGGAGTTTAGCTCGATACCCATGTACGATACGAGTGGCCCATATTCGGATCCGGCTGCAACCATAGACCTGCAAAAGGGACTCGAATGTATTCGCGATCAGTGGCAGACGGAACGGCCAGATACCGAACCCTCGACACTGAGCCAGCACAAGCCGATGCATGGACGCACACCGCTCAAGGCGCGTGACGGAGGCTCGGTTACCCAGATGCACTACGCCAGAAAAGGGGTCGTCACCCCTGAAATGGAGTATGCCGCCATACGCGAAAACCAGATGCTCGAGGAGTGGATTTCCCGGGCCGGTATCGCAGGAAAAAAGCATCAGCCAGTCACTCCGGAACTTGTCCGTGACGAGGTTGCTCGGGGAAGAGCCATCATTCCTGCCAACATCAACCACCCGGAAGTCGAACCCATGGTCATCGGCAGGAATTTCAGGGTAAAGATCAACGCAAACATAGGCAACTCCGCACTTGGCTCCTCTATAGAGGAGGAGGTCGAAAAGGCGATCTGGGCTTGCCGCTGGGGTGCCGACACCGTCATGGACCTGAGTACCGGAAGTAATATCCATCAGACACGCGAATGGATACTGCGTAATTCGCCGGTGCCCATCGGCACCGTACCGATCTACCAGGCCCTGGAAAAAGTCGATGGCATCGCAGAAGAGCTCACCTGGGAAATGTACCGCGATACCCTGCTCGAACAGGCTGAACAGGGCGTTGACTACTTTACCATCCATGCCGGAGTGCTGCAGGAGTACCTACTTCCGGCAGCAAAGCGTATGACTGGGATTGTCTCGAGAGGAGGAGCGATCCTTGCAAGGTGGTGCAAAAAACATAACAGGGAAAATTTCCTCTATACCCATTTCGACGAAATCTGCGAAATCCTCACCAGTTACGATATCGCCATATCCATTGGCGACGGCCTGCGCCCCGGCTCTATCGCCGATGCCAACGATACCGCCCAGTTCGGTGAACTCAAGACCCTCGGGGAACTGACCCTACGAGCATGGGAACGCGATGTACAGGTCATGATCGAAGGACCGGGGCACGTCCCGATGAACCTCGTAGCGGAAAACATGACAAAGCAGCTGGAGCTGTGCCATGAAGCCCCCTTCTACACCCTCGGACCACTGGTCACTGACATCGGTGCAGGCTACGACCACATGAACTCCGCCATCGGAGGCACCCTGCTTGCAAGCCTCGGCTGCGCCATGCTCTGCTACGTAACACCAAAGGAGCACCTCGGGCTGCCCAACAAGGATGACGTACGTGAAGGTGTACTCGTGCACAAACTAGCCGCTCACGCTGCAGACGTCGCCAAAGGTCATCCGGCCGCGTGGCTTCGCGACATGCTGATGAGCTCTGCAAGGTACGAGTTCGCCTGGGAAGACCAGTTCAACCTGACACTCGACCCGGTTTACGCAAAACGCATCCACCAGGAAAGCCGTGCTGCAAAAAACGATACAAACGGCCTTAAAGACAGCTTCTGCACCATGTGCGGCCCTGACTTCTGCTCCATGAAAAAGTCCCGCGAATTGTAGGGACGTTCTTTAAAAACGTTAAAAACGACTGCCGGGCAACTTAGAGGCATCGCTACAACATGTGAGCCAGACGGTAGTAAGCCAATCCAATAAGCTCACGTAATGCAAGCTCGGAATTTTCAAGACCCCTTACTGATGGTAAAACATCGTAAGGGGTCCATTCCTTGTAATAATCTGTCCTGAAATCAACGGGATAGGGTTCAACTTCCATACCGGCAAAACGAAACATCATTGCTGCACGAGGCATATGGAACGCACTGGTAACAAGGATTACTCTTGGTGATGCAGTGTACTGCAACAACGTCCTGACCTCTCGAGCCTCATCAGCAGTATTCTGGACTTCAGGAGTGATGAACATAGCGTCAGCAGGAACACCTTCCAGCAGGGCCCGTTCCCTGAGCAGATCACCTTCGGGGCGGACATGAGGCATCCAGGGCATCCGCCCAGCAGGAAAAACCAGAACAGGTGCCTTGCCGGCCTGATACAGGCTTACCCCTGCAAAAAAACGATCTGCTGCCTCGCCCCACTCTCCCATAGCAGCTCCCGGCACATACCGCACCATGCCGCCCAGCACAACAACAGCATCCGCTTTTTCAACTTGCCGTATTGGCACAACCTGATTGCCATCCTCTACAATCCTCATCAATGCATCGCCGCTTATTGGCATTGCCAGCAGATAAAGTAGCGTGACGCCAACCCATACAGCAAACCATCGCTTGAAAAGGGCACCGGCAACAATAACGAGCAACCCAAAACCAAGCGGAAGAAAAAAAACCGGTAAGACCTTGTGAAAAATCAGCATGGAAAGATACAGTTGTCGGTCATGAATGAGTAGGTTGAAAACCTCAGGATGATATCCGTAACAAGTAAGATACGGCAGCCACAGATAGATTCAGCAATCGTGCAGTTTCTGCTTGAGACAATCTCCGCTCTTTCACGAAATAACGCACCAGAGACTTCCTGAGTTCAGTCACCACCCCCGAGCGAGTTGATATTATCTGTATGTACAAAAGGCAAGGTCAGCCATAGAACATATGGCTGACCTTGCCCCGTTTTTAACGTTTTTAAAGAACGTCCCTACTTGCAGGCGGTGAGAATAGCGATGAAGTCTTCGGGTTTGAGGCTTGCGCCGCCGATGAGGCCACCGTCGATGTTGGGCATGGCGAAAAGTTCGCTGGCGTTGGAGGGCTTGACGCTGCCACCATACTGAATCCGGATGCCTTCGGCTGTCTGGCTGCCATAGAGTTCACTGAGTGTGGCGCGGATCGATGCGTGCACTTCTTCTGCCTGCTCCTTGCTTGCAGTCTTGCCTGTACCGATCGCCCAGACCGGTTCATAAGCGATGACAAGGCGTGAAACATCGTCGACACCCTGCAGGCCTTCACGTACCTGGGTGTTGACAATCGTTTCGGTCACACCTGACTCACGCTCTTCAAGGGTCTCCCCTACACAGAGAATGACTTTGAGGCCGGCAGCAAGTGCTTTTTTTACTTTCCGGTTGACAACCTGGTTGTCTTCCCCGAAATACTGCCTGCGCTCGGAATGACCCAGGATAACCCAGGAGCACCCGGCTGACTTGAGCATGCTGGTGGAGACCTCGCCGGTATAGGCGCCATTATCCTCGAAATGACAGTTCTGTGCAGCAAGCTGCAAAGGGCTCCGGGAAATGGCAGAAGCCACCTGGCCCAGCGCGGGGAATGCCGGCGCTATCCCTGCTTCGCAGTTGAGTGGTATATCTGCTATACCTGCAGCAACGGCTTCGGCAAGTGCTATGGATTCGGAAATGGAGTTGTTCATTTTCCAGTTGCCGACAACGATTTGTGTGCGCATGGTAGACTGTGTCAATATGGTGTTACAATTTCACGATATACTTTATCGATATCCTTCAGGGCAATCCGGTGCTTGCCTGACCTGGCATCCCTGAGCACGAGTTCTGACTGATCGAGGGAAACGATTTTCCCGTGCCAGACCCTTTTGGCTGTAGTCAGGAGGTTGACCTCCTTTTCAAGAAGCTCACTGTTTCCTGAAAGCTCTTCTGCTGTATAGATAACCTGGCGTTTTCCCATAGCTGTATATACCAAAGTTGAAGGATATAGTTTCGTTACTTTACGAAAATTTCAAGAATCTCGTAGTGCAGTGTTCCTTTGGGTACCTGGATTTCAACCTTTTCACCTACAGCCTTGCCTATCAGGGACCTGCCAACCGGAGATCTGACCGAGATTTTCCCCTGGTCGGTATCGGCCTCTTCCGAGGAGACAAGGGTATACTCTATGACCTCGTCGGGTGCATCGAGATTTTTCAGCCTGACTGATGTCAATATATATACCTTGTCCGTCCTGATCTGGCGCGGATCGAGGATCGACGCACTTGCCAGTTTGTTTTCAAGCTCATTAATGCGGGCTTCTACCTGCGACTGTTCTTCACGCGCAGCATCATATTCAGCATTCTCACTCAGGTCGCCATGCGAACGGGCTTCGGCGATTTTTTCAAGCACCTCCCTGCGTACATCGGTCTTCAGACGGCCAAGCTCATCTCTCATCCTGTTGTAGCCGTCCTTGGTGAGGTATATGCGGTCACTCATATGTTCGAAATTTAATTTTAACACTGCCTTGCAGGCAGCAAAAACAGGTAAAGCCAGCGCTAATGGCTGACTTTACCTGCATCT
>JGI11705J14877_10000434_pt1 | contig 26253 bp, 17 predicted proteins | sample Etolaghawater15m_FD_14877 | JGI IMG/M metagenome (IMG submission 14877)
AAAAGAACTCACAAAATAATCAAGGATATTCTTTAGCATCTGCTCCAGATTTTTTAAGTTTTGAAACTATTAAGTCGGCAAAACTCATTGCTGGTATCATAAAAGATATGTTAGCAAAAGCGAGAGGCACTGCTATCTCGGAGTTGAATGCTCAGCTAGAAAAAGCAACTCCTATATTATTTCCAAATCAAAGAGAGGATTTAAAAAAAGCAACAGAAAAAGGCACTGATGCTATTGCTTGTGCATTTAATAAGATTATCGCAGGTCTTTTTGACTTAATACAAGGTCTACTATCAGATCTTGTCAATCAATATGTTATTGCACCCATTTGTGCAGTGGAAGACTTTTTAGCATCTATCATTGATAATATTGTTGGACAAATATCCGATGCATTAGAAAGTGTTTTTGATAGTCTTGCAGGTTTATTTGGAGGATTTTCTGCCTTTGGTGGTGCATTAGATGCTGTCTCTAGTGCTTTTGATATTATTGCAGCGATTGTTCAGTTCTTTACTTGTGATGAAGAAGAAAAATGTCCTGGATATGATGGATGGACTATTGGTTCTGGAACAGTATCTGGTGGTGGATTCTCTGATGGTCTCGGTAAAAAGTTAAAAGGTATGGTTGGTGAGGGTGGACCTCTTGGAGATTGTCCTGTCCTCCCAATTCCATGTGGTCCACCGTCTGTTAGTTTCTCTGGCGGCGGTGGATCTGGTGCTCAAGGTAATGCTGTTGTAAACACAGCTGGCGCAATCTTAGGTATTGATATCACAAATCCTGGAAGTGGATATAATAGTCCACCAACTGTTTCTATTAGTGATGGTTGTGGAACTGGCGCAGGAGCTGTTGCAAAGGCAGTTATTGGTCCTCTTGATGGTCTCATTGATCCAAATGCAGATGGGACTGGTTCTTCAGTCACTGCTGGAGCAGCAGGTTATACTCCACCTCAAGGGGTAACTCAAGTTCAAATGCAAGACTTTGGATTTAACTATTTGCAAACTCCTAATGGTTCTTTCGGTGGAGCGGGAGTTGAAGTCTTAAATCCAGGAGACGCTATGTATATAACACCACCCATTCCTGGTGGTGGTGGCGGTAGCAATGATGTTCCTGGTGGTGGCACTGGTACTGATGTTCTTGGCGGTGCTGCTGGAGGAGCTGGTACTGGTGGCAGCGGTGGTTATACTGGACTTGGTGCTGATGGTGGAGGATCTATTGAATATTATGATTCAGGAGAAACATTCCCTGTCCAAGAAGGTGGTCAAATTGGACTTGGTGTTGGAGTAGAAGGATCAGTATATGATGAAAATGGTGAGTTAGTTCAAACCTTTATTGGAGAAGGTTTCTCAAATCCAGTTGAGGTTGAGTTCAATCTCGGTGGCGGTCCTGATTATGACCTTTATGAATATACTGGAGAGGGTGAGGCAGGTGATCCGAACGCAGGTAAGTCTCCAAATATAGATTCAAATAACTGGATACAGATTTCAGATGATTTTGAAGATTCCAATATACCCAAGTGGAATCCAAAAGTAACTTACTATCCTGGTTCTGTAGTTAAGTATAATGGTAGTCCATCTACTGGGTACTTTACAGTTCCTGGCGCTTTAGATCCAGAAACAACTACTGTGATTGACTCTTCATCAGAGTTAACAAGTGGTAATAAATATGCCGTAGTGCTATCTCTGCAGGATGTTCTGATTATTGATCCTGGATATGAATATGATAAGGATGATAATATCTTTATCACTCCAAGTAACGGTGCAAAACTTTCTGTTGAGTATGACAAGTTTGGAAAGGTCACCAAAGTGAATATTTTGAATCCTGGACTAGGATTTACAGATATACCAGAAATAGGTATAATATCTAATACTGGTTATAATGCTAGGTTCCGCCCAGTCTTTTCTATTAGGAGACTTTCTGATGAAGACTTTGAAACTCTTCCAGCAGGAACTGATATTATTAGTGTTGTAGATTGTGTAGGTAAGTTCTAATGGCAGGCAACGAAGAAAAGAAGTCTTACCAGACTACAGAGTATGGTAATACTCACGGTGGCATTAAGATGGGACACCTTCATAGTCCCAATGCCAACAAACCAGGATCTGATGTTCAATCAGCATTTATGTTGAGAGGATCTGATCCTTTACATTATATCACTCTGGACAAATCTGGAAAACGAGAGGGTTGGACAACAGTTCGTGCTCCAGATGTCTTTCAAATAAAATGTGGTGATAAAACTGATGAGGACACTCCTGCTATTATGATTGAAGCAATCAATGGAGACATTGTTTTAAAGGCTTCTAATGGTAGTATCAGACTTCAAGGACTTGATGTTGACATTCAAGCAATCGGTGAAGACAACAAAAGAGGTAACATAGATCTTAAGGCGAATGAAGCAGTCACTGTTGATTCAAAAATAGTAAATCTTGGTTCAAAAAGAACCACTGCTATGAAAATATTATCCACTGGTATTGGAGAAATGACTTTTAAAACATCACTAACAATGTATTCTGGTATTGGAAAGTGTATTAGTTCCTCTGTAGGAGAGGGTGGAAAAGACTCTAAACTTGGAGGAAAAGATTTCCTTGACAGTGCAGTGAAAGAAGGCACATCATCTATCTTTGGAGGAATATTCTAATGGCAATGGAATTTGACGATCTTGCGGTAGGCAAGAGACTTTTTGTTGGAGATGGATCACCCGTTGCATTGGGTCTTGGTCCCACAGAAATTCGTGGTTCTGGTTTTGTTGAAGGACCACTAATCGTTGGAGATCCAGGTAGGGTTCCTATTCCTGCAGCAAACTTAATGGTTACTCAGTGTGAAAACCCTGACTCACCTACTCCCATCATTCCTGGCGCAATCTGTGGGTTTAATCATAGTCCATATTCTATGGTGGTTGATGGAGACGCTGCAATCTTCCAAAACTTGACCTTAAATGGACAAGTAGAAGTGGGAACTCATGTTCTTGCTCAGGGTGAAGTTATCTCTAGATTTGGTGGAGGATTCCATATCCTCTCTATGAAGAAAAACTTTGATATTCCTCACCCATCAAAAGAAGGATGGCGTTTGAGACACACTTGTCCTGAAGGACCATACAATGATGTCTACATTCGTGGAAGAATTTCAGGTAAAAGAGAGATTGAACTCCCAGATTACTGGAAAGACTTTGTAGACATTTCTTCTATCACTGTTAACTTAACTCCGATTGGTGCTCATCAACATGTGATCATCAAGAGGATTGATGAGGAGAAAGTTTACTTACAATCACAGGGTAACATGCCCATTGATTGTTTCTATCACATCTATGCAGAAAGAAAAGATGGTGATAGACTTATCCCAGAGTATCGTGGTGAAACCCCACAAGATTATCCAGGTGACAACTCACAATATTCAGTTGTTGGTTGGAACTATGACGTTCGTGAATGAGGAGGTAAAGTAAGTGCCAGAAGAATCAGCAAAAAAGGGTGCAGATAAAGAGTCAGCACCATCAGGATCTGGAAATGGTCCCGAACAGGGATTTGAACCCAGAACTAAAGGCAAAAAAGATTGTGCTGAACCAGTAATCGTAGGTAAACCCAGCACCCGTTATGATTATGTTCCAAAGCATCACAACGAAGATAATGACTTTGATGCTGATCTCAAAGAACTGCTAGGAGAAGAGTGTGAGCCTTGGTATTATTATAATATGAAAGTCGGTGATCTCTGGGTAGATCAAAACATTCTTGCCAACGGAAATATTCAAGCTATTGGTAATGTTTCCAGCAATGGTGGCGTACATGTTCTTGCCGCCAAGAAGAATCTTCCTTTTGATATTGATCATCCAACCAAACCTGGATGGAGATTGCGTCATGTGTGCTTAGAAGGACCAGAGATTGGTGTCTATCTGCATGGAAAGAATAAAGGTAAGGTGATTGAACTTCCAGATTACTGGAGAGGTCTTGTCAGGGAAGAAACCATCAGTGTTCACCTGACTCCCATTGGTCAACCATATGTTCTTTTCATTGAGAAGATTGAGGACAACAAAGTGTATGTTGAAACTAACTGGGAAACCTCAGGTAGAGACATTGAGTATAACTATGTGATTCATGCGTCAAGAGTTGATGATGATTTGATTGTTGAGTATGAAGGAGAGTCTCATCTTGATTATCCTGGTGGTAATGAGGGTTATACCTTTAACTATGAGCATAACTATGTTGAGAATCTGATTAAAGAAACTATCAGAGAAGAGATGAGAGGTAACTAATGGCAATCGGAACATTTTTTCACAGCGAAGCAAACGATGGACCTAATAAATCACAAATAAGTGGTGATGGTCCTGCTACAATCACAGATGCTACTGGTGTTGTTTGTGGTGTTGCAACTCAACGGGGAAATGCTCATATTGATGCTTGTGGTAGTTTTAATGGTGATCTCCTTATGGATGGTAACCTTACTGCTGCTAATGCTGGACCCCATAGAATCGCTAACGCACAGATCCAGACGGTCGCTTCAGTTACTACTATTTCCCCTGTCACTGGAACTTTATCATTCACTGGTAATGTAACTGGAACTGCATCTGGCAATAAAACTCTTGCATCATTTGATATTCCTCATGTAAAGAAAAAGAATACAAGAATTCGTCACATTGTTGCAGAGGGTCCAGAACCAGGCATTTATATCAGGGGTAAACTTGAAGGCACTAATATTATTGAGCTTCCAGAATACTGGGATGGTTTAGTTGATCCAGATACGATCACAGTTACCTTGACTCAGATTGGTACGTCTCAAGATCTTATCATTCAGGAGATTTCAGGTAGTGTGGTGATACTAAAGTCTGGAACTGGCGAAAGAATTCATTGCTTCTATGAAGTATGGGCAGCACGTTGGTTGAATCCAATGAACCATGATGAGAAACTTCATGTAGTTTATGATGGAGAGTCACCAGATGATTATCCAGATGGAAACAAAAACTTCCTGATTGGTGGATGGGACTATGACAGAAGGAATCCTCAGTGGGAGACACCAGAGTAACCGTCACAGTCCCCTTGACACGGAATCCTATGTACGTTATTATACATAGGTAATCACGAAACAGACATGGACTTTGAATACGCAGGACCTGAAGATGAGTACCTGACTCGTTGTGTCATTGACCCTATGCTCCGAAAGGTTTATCTCTACTCTAGTGAGGGAGATCAAAAGACCGTGGATTGTGAAAGCGTAGACGAGTTTATGATTCTCCTTGAGTTTCTTCGTGATACTCTTGACGAAGAGTGTCTTGCTTACGCAGAACCTGTTGTTGCTTCGTGATTTCTTTGCGGGTGTAGTTCAGTGGTAGAACGTCAGCCTTCCAAGCTGAATGTCGTCGGTTCGAGTCCGATCACCCGCTTCCAAAAATGACTTTTAGTTTCATTTTTGGGTGGAAAAATTCTCCAGAAATTTTTGACCCTATTACTTTTTTCATGATAGTTCACCCACTGTCACTTTACCAAGAAATCTTAGAGTGTTACGAGTATGAGACCAGAAACCCGACAATCTATGGAAATGTTGTTCGCGGCGAAATGGAATTTGCCCAAAGCAGCGAGGAACTGCAATCTGACGGACAAGGAGATGAAAATCACCTTTAACGAGTATTGTCGTCTTAATCCTCCTACTTGGGAAGGGGAGTGATTTTTTAGCGAGAAATCCCACTTTAAGCGCGAGTGATGGAATTGGTTAGACATCTCAGACTTAAAATCTGATGAGCATTGCGCTCATGCGGGTTCAAATCCCGCCTCGCGTATTCTTAAAACAGACACATATCGGGGTAAGAATAAAAAATGAAAATAATCGAAGATCAATCATAAATATTCAAAAAACCGAACATGTCTCATCGAATAACCAGCTCTCCTAGATGGTTAAAGGATTATGAAACAGGCGAAACTAGAATGGTCCTTATGTATTTCATTGAAGGATTTTCATTCACATTTGACGACATGAATGAAGATCAAGAAAATGATCTCTCAAATATTAGCATAGCAAACAATAATAAAACATATACCTATACTGACTTGTATAGGGAATCTGGATATTTGGTGATGGAAGAGGCACATCCTTGTCTCTTTGAAATGGACATAGAAAACCCTGAAATGTTACCTATTGATTAATATGAAAATAAATCTCTGGTATTCAAAAGGAATGGGTCAATGGCGTTGGACCCTTCATGATGAAAAAGACGATCGCAAAATGGAAGCGGGACAGAGACCAGATTTAAGAGAAGCAATGGATGATATTGCTAACACTGTTGAATACCTTATTACTAAAGAAGATAAATAACTCATAACAGAAATATTGTGCGAATACAATGGGTCTCAGCAGATTAGATAACTTTCTAAAGAACACCAAAGGTGAAATTCTTTATGTCGATCCAAATAATCTGGATTCAACAGACAGCGTAGAAAATCAGGGAAACTCTCTTGCTAGACCCTTCAAAACTCTGCAGAGAGCACTGATTGAAGCTGCAAGATTTTCGTACCAAAAGGGAGTTGACAACGACAGATTTGGAAAGACTACAGTTGTTCTCTATCCTGGTGAACATATTGTAGATAATCGTCCTGGTTGGATTCCGATTGCTTCAAACAACTATCGTCTTAGAAGTGGTGCTACTTCTGGAAATCTCTCCCCATTTGACAGCACAACTAACTTTGATCTGAGAGATGATGATAATATTCTCTACAAACTGAACTCCATTTATGGTGGAGTTATTGTACCAAGAGGTACTTCTATTGTTGGTATGGATCTTCGTAAAACAAAGATCATTCCAAGATATGTTCCAGACCCAACAAATGCCCAGATTGAAAGATCTGCCATTTTCCGCGTAACTGGTGCGTGTTACTTCTGGCAGTTTTCTATTTTTGATGGAGACAGTCAAGGGATTGTATTCAAAGATTATACTACTAATAAGTTTGTTCCAAACTTCTCCCACCATAAGTTAACTTGCTTTGAGTATGCTGATGGTGTTAATGATGTTGACATTGATGATGATTTTATCTCTGGATCAGACGGAGCGTTTGAAAAGACTGACCTTGAAATGTATTATGAAAAAGTCGGTAACGTATATGGTACGCTGAGTGGTCGTGCAATCTTCCCAGAACAGGTTGGCGATCCTCTCGATATTGAAGCAAAGATTGATGAATATCGTATTGTTGGTTCAACTGGTGCTTCCGTTGGTATTAGCAGCATCTTCTCTGGAGACAGCACAACCTCCACAACAACTGTTACTGTTGAGTTAGAATCTGCACTGCCTGATATTGATACAGATTCCCCTATTCGTGTCAATGGTGTAGCACCTACGGGTTATGATGGAGCACACGTTGTCACGGAAGTTGTATCTGACACAAGAGTTAAGTATCAGGTTCAAAATGCTCCTGCTAATGCAAAACCAAGTGCAGCAGATGTTGCAGGAGCAACTCTTGCACTTCAAGTAGATACTGTTACCTCCGCATCTCCATATATCTTTAATATCTCTCTGAGATCTGTGTTTGGAATGTGCGGTATGCACGCTGATGGCGATAAGGCATCTGGATTTAAATCTATGGTTGTGGCTCAGTTCACTGGAATTGGACTGCAAAAAGATAATAATGCTTTCGTAAAATATAACACTGCTACTGGTCTGTGGGAAGATCAGTTTGCTGCGGGTAATGACAATCTTTCTTCAGATTCGAGAGCAAAATATAAACCAGACTATGAAAACTTCCATATCAAATCAAGCAACTCTGCTGTTCTTCAGTTAGTTTCCATCTTTGCCATTGGTTATGCAAAGCACTTCGTTGCTGAATCAGGATCTGACCAAAGTATTACCAACTCAAACTCTAACTTCGGTCAAATTGCACTGAACGCAGTTGGTTTCAAGAAAGATGCCTTCCCAAGAGATGATGTTGGATACATTTCACATATTATTCCTCCAAGAAGTTTGGAAGGCGGAAATGTAACTATTGAGTTTAACGCTATTGATATTGGTGCTACTACATCTGTAGCAGCGGCAGCAAGTCCTGGAATAGGTACTACAAGCAGACTCTACTTACTCAACCAAACGAATGTTAAAGTTCCTCCAGTCACTGTATTGGATGGATACAGATTCGGAGCAAAAGGTACTGAATTAATAAAAGCAAATCTTTCAATATCTGGAGTTACTACTGATTATAGTGCTCGTGTCATAATGGAAGGTACTCAAGGGACTTCATTAGAACTTTCTGGAGAAAAGATTTACAATGTTGAGCAGAGTGCAGTTGGAGTTAACAGTATTACTTCAAGTATTTTTACTCTTTCTTCCGATCATAGATTAAGCAATGGAGAAAGTATTCGTATTATCAGTGAGAATGGTCATCTTCCAGATGGTCTGGAACCAAATACGATTTACTTTGTAATTACCAAAGAAGGTGATTCTGTCCTGAATACGAAGCAAATCAAGATTGCTCAAAGTAGAAATGATGCGATTAATAATAATCCATTAACAATCAACTCAAAGGGTGGAGCTCTTTCCGTTTCAAGTAGAGTTTCTGATAAGAAAGCAGGAGAATCTGGTCACCCAGTTCAGTTTGATACTGCTCAAGGTCAATGGTATGTTAATGTATCTGCTGCAGCAACTGAAAACTCTTTATATGGAAAGATTGTTGGTGTTGGAACTACAGTTTTAGGAACTGCAACTCCAAGAACTTACATTGAGAGACAGAACGATCCAAGACCATTCTCTGATACTGTTTACAGAGCAAGGGTTGTTATTCCTTCAGACTCCTCAACAACTGCAAGACCTCCCGTTGAAGGTTATATAATGCAGGAGTCAAATGAAGCGATTCCTTCTACAACCACTGAGATTGAAAAGTATTTCAGTGCATCTACTCAAACATTAACAAATTCCACTGAACTTAGAAATCCAAGATTTATTGCAGATGCATCTTGGAGCAGCACCGTTGCTACTATCAGAACGGAAATGCCTCATGAGTTAGTTCCTGGAAATGAGGTTGAAATCCTTAATGTAGTAAGCACAGCTAATACTACTGGAACTGCTAAACTTGGTTTTAATGGAACATTTACTGTCACAGCAGTTAGAAGCAGAAAAGAGTTTCAGTTCTCTTTGACAAGCAATCCTGGAACATTCACAGGAGACACTTCTACTAGAACAACAAGTCTTCCTCACTTTAAGAGGAAGAAGTATAATAATACATTTGTTGTGTATAGAGTCAACCAGATTCAAGAATATATTTCAAATAAACAAACTGGAATCTATGACTGCCTTGTAATCAGTACAGCCAACAAACCAGTAGTTTCTCCTTTTGCATCACAAAGATATTCTCAACCAATCACTAATCTCTATCCACAACTGAATAGAGATAATCCAAGATCTGACGTTCCAGCGTCGGATTGCCATGCATCTTCTGATATTATCGGAGAAGTTGTTATTAATGACCCAAGAAACTCTGTTACTAAAGAAACTCTTGCATCAGGTCTCTACGATTTCGGCGTAGGTATTGGAATCTCTAACGTAGTTTCTAATGCAACAGGAACTGCACATACAATCACCTCTAGAATTGAGCATGGTTTCAACCGCGCAACAAAACTTTCGATCACATCAGCAGGTTCTAACTACGGAAGTGGTGGATCAGCAAGACTTTATAATGCTAAACTTGAACCAGCTTCAACAAACGCTGGCAAAAATGTCACTGCTTTGATTGATGTCAACGCATCTGGAGAAATCACTAATGCCGAGATCATGGATGGTGGTAGTGCATGTTTAGTTGGAGATAGTTTTAACGTTGTTGGTGTCGCAACCACGTCAGGACACACTGTTGGTGTTGTCAGCGTAACTCAAATTTATAGCAATATTGGTGATGTGATTCGCCTGAACAATATTTCTGGATCGAAGAACTCTGATTACAATCAACTTTATAGAATCACTGGTATTACTGCTGGAGATCCATACACAGTCGAAGTATCTTCTGCATCTACGATTTCTTCTCCATTAGTTGGTTCTGCATCTGGTATTGGTATTACTCTTGCAACTCCAGCATTCTACTATGAAGTTGGTCCATCCATTGATGTTCAAACACTTGATTATAATCAGGTTACTGGAGTTGGTATCATAACATGTACTAAATCACATGGATTCTTTGTTGACAACAGGATTCAAGTTTGTAATGCTGATCAAGATCTCTTTAATGGAGAGTTTGTCATTAAATCTGTAGGGACAACAACATCCTTTACTATTGACATTGGCATTGGATCTATTGCTTATCCAGAAACTGGAACAATAAAGATATTCCCAACTGGATTTGTTTCTCAGGGTGGTGCATCTTCTCAAGATGATCAAAATATTTCTGGAAGAATGGTCACTGCATACGCAGGTATCACCACTACGCTTAAAGGCATTTCGGGTTCTGGTACGGCACTTCTTACAACAGATGAGATTGAGATTGATACTGATTATCTCGATATTAAGATTGGCGACTACTTACAGATTAATGAAGAGATTGTAAGAGTCAAGGAAACCGTAACTAGTGACATCATTAAAGTGTTCCGTGGCGTGATGGGAACTCAGAGACAAGCACATTCTGCTGGTGCTGTTATCAAAAGAGTTAGACCCAGACAGATTGAACTCAGAAGAAACTCTATTCTTCGTGCATCTGGTCATACATTTGAATATGTTGGTTATGGTCCTGGTAACTACTCTACAGCACTTCCACAGAGACAAGATAGAATCATCACTCCATCTGAAGAAGTCTTATCTCAAGCACACAAGGAAGACGGCGGAGTTGTTGTTTACACTGGTATGAACAACGATGGTAGTTTCTACATTGGTAACAAGAAAGTAAGTTCTTCTACTGGTAAAGAATCAACCTTTGATGCTCCAGTCCCAACCACTGTTGGTGAGGACTTGGGTCCAAATCTTAACATTGGTTTTGACGTTCTGACTCCAGTTGAAGCAACTATCACGAGAGCAATCCGTGTTGAAGGTGGAGATGATTCTACAGTATCTTCAAGATTTGATGGTCCTGTTATCTTCAATAATAAGATTACTTCAAACTCTCTTAGAGGTATTGAAGCACAATCAATCTTTATTCAAGGTGAAGCAACAGTTTCTAGAAAGCATACTGTTGGCATTTCGACCCCAACCACACCTGGTAACCCTGGTGACATCGTATATAATGCTAACCCAACTAATGGAGGTTATACNGGTTGGATCTATACCACAAATAATGAGTGGAAAACGTTTGGAGANATTAGTTCTTGACGAACTCTTTAAACTAAATAGATATAAATAATCCAGAGCATAAGTTTCCCAAGAAGGTAAAGTAAAAAAATGTCAGTATTACAAGTAGATACCATTAGAGATAGAGGTGGTGCAGGCTCACCCACCCTCGACAAAGGTGTTGTTGTTTCTGGTGCTTCAACTTTAGGTTATGTAAGAGTTTTAGAAGGTGCTCATGGATCTGGTGGTATTATTACTGCTACTTCTGGCATTGTTACCTTCTACGGTGACGCTCAGTACATGTCAAATGTAGGTCTTGCTGTTACCTATATTGACAACAATGTTACGATTGCTGGTACAATCACCGTCAACGAACTGGTCTTGACTGGTGGTGGCGGAGTTGGTGGTGGCGCTGCGGGTATTGCAGCATCAACATTGAACATCTCTGGTGTCGGTACTATTGGTAACGTTCAAATCTCTTCAGGTATTGTAACTGCCGCTGCTGGTATTACTACAGTTCAATACTTTGGTGATGGTTCAGGTCTTACAAGACTGATGGCAGAACATCTTTTGGTTCATCGCAGACCAGCAACCAACAGATGGTCTTTGGGTCAAAACATCACTCAAATCTCACTTACCAATAATCCAGATACTCAAACTGGAACATTCCCAGTCACTGCTCGTGCTGGAATCGTAACCGTAGCATACGGAATGGCTGGACAACCACCATTGTCTATCTGATAACCCTCTTTGCCATAAATATTTTTAATAACATACACCTTAAGAGGGGATAGTGAACCTCGGGAGTACACATGGCTGTCAATAAGAATTTTGTAGTTAAGCATGGTCTTGAAGTCAAACAAGACCTGCTTTACGCAGACGCCCAACTAGAGAAAGTTGGTATTGGCACGACTCTTGCTTACCACAAACTCCACGTTGCTGGAGATCTTAAGGTTGATGACGACGCACAAATCGTTGGTGTCACATCCCTAGGCACCAATACAAAGATCATAGATGGCACCCTGGAGGCGGGAAACACTGGGGTTGGCACCTATGGTCAGTTTTTAATTGCAACTGGCGCTGGTATTGCATGGACAACAGCACCAAAACTAAGAAAGGTAGAGATATTTACTGCTCTTGAAGGGCAGAAACAGTTTAACTTTGCTCATACACTTGGTTTCCTTGATGTATTCCTTAATGGCGTCAAGTTATCAACATCAGAATACACAGAGACTGCTGCTTTTGTAACACTCCTCAATGGATGTACAGCAGGAGATACTGTTGAACTGATTGGTTATTATTTGTTTGATAATATCGGTGCAGCAAACACCACTGGCATTCAGGGTGTCACAGTTCTTGAAGAGAACACGATTACTGGTTCTCCTGCTGCTGTCACGTCAATCAACTTTGTCGGTGCTCATGTAACTGCAGCAGGAACAGGTGCTGGTGTTACAGTCACATTCTTAGGTGCTGGTGTTGGTATCGCATCTTCTGGCACACAGATTGGATATGGTATCACAAACATTAACTTCATTGGTGCAGGTAATACCTTTGAAGTTAATGGACAAACTATTGATGTTTCTATCAATAGTGGTAGTAATACTTTCTGGTCAAAAGAACCTGCATATTCTTCAGGTATCGTAACCACAGGTAGAGTTGGTATTGGATCCACTCTACCAATCACGGATGAAGGTTTAGATACACGAGGAGTTGTTAAAACAGATTCTCTGTTTGCGACTAAGAAAGTATTAGATAAAGATGTTGAAACCTATGATGGTTACAACAGTTTTGCTGCGGCAAATCTTGCTATCGGTGCTGGAAACTCTATCACTGTTGTTGATGGAGCAACTCTCACCGTTCTAGATGTCATTGAAACTCCAGTCAATGCAACTCTTGGAGTATTTGATGATGGAGTTAATGTTGGATACGGAATCACCAGACTTAACTTTACTGGTGCAAACAACTCAGTATCTCTTGCATCTCCTACTGCAGTAGATATTGATATTGATGCTGGTGTTGGTATTTACTCTGGTGGTCAAGTAATTTCATTTGGTGTCACTGCATTTAACTTTGTTGGTGCTGCAAACACATTTGCTGTCAATGATGGTGTTCTGAGTGTTTCTATCAACAGTGGATCTGGCGGTAAGTTTGAAGAAAATGCTGTTGGTATTCATACTGTAGATAGAGTTGGTATCGGATCTACTCTTCCAGATGCAGGATCTGCTCTTGATGTTGACGGCATCATCAAAACTCATACTTTCTTTGCAAACAAAGCAGTCGTTGATCAAGATGTAACCACAATCTCTGGTTACAACATGTTTGGTGCTGGACCAATCACTATTGAATCTGGAAGAGTTATTAACGTAGTGGATGATTCCACTATGTCTGTTCTGGACGCATATACTGTTCCAGTTGGAACTCGTTGGTCTTTAAACTCTACAGGTATTCACACTTCACTTAATGTAGGTATTGGAACAACTACTGCAGATGGTGCAGCAGATCCTAATAATGAGTTCATATTAAATGCGGGTATTGTAACTGCCAACTATTATTATGGTGATGGTAGATTCTTGAGAAACGTTGGTGTTGCAGTCTCTGACTCCGCACCATCAAGTCCAGAAAATGGAAATCTCTGGTGGAGTGAGACTCTCGGTAGAGGTTTCATTTATTATGATTCCGCAAATGCATGGGTTGACTTTGCACCAGGAACTGGTGGTGGAGGCGGAGGTGCTTCTGTCATTGGTAGCGGAACGCTATTCAGCACCAATCAGACTCTCACAGGCATCCACACGACCTCTACAGTGGTCGGTTTGGGCACGACTGCCCCAAGGTTCCAACTGGAGGTTGGACCTGTTGGAGCGGCAGGAACCTCACTCTGGGTCAACGGTAACGCAAGAGTCACTGGAATCTTAACCGTTGGAACTGGATCCATCGTTCTGGATGGAAATAAGAACGAAATCACCATCGGAGCAGGAGTAACTATTGATGCTGGTGGTACTCGTATCGGTATCCTGACTGCAAATGATGCTCTGAATGTTGGAACCGCAGTCACATTAACCACTGGTGGTGTTGTTGCTGGTCTCGGTACATTCAGCAACTTCAATGCAACTAACGTCAATGTCACAGGAGCTACAACAACCAGCACGTTAAATGTTGGATCTGGTATCACTGTAAACTCTGGTGGATTCAACGTAACTGGAGTTGTTACTTCCTCTTATCTGGTTGCAACTAAAGGTATTGTTGCAAACTCTGGTGTCGTTACAGCATATGCATTTGTTGGTGATGGTTCTGGACTGACCAATATTACTGCTCAGTCAACTGGTATCACGATTAAGAGAGGCGGCGTTAATATTTCAAGTGGTATTGGAACCATTGACTTTGGTGGTGGTCTCGTAGTCTCTGATCTTTCTGTTGGTATTGTTACAGTTACAACTGATCAGCAGTGGCAGACAAATACAAGTGGCGTAACAACAACTTCTAATGTTGGAGTTGGAACCACAAACGCAACCAACACACTAACAGTTACTGGCAGTGGAACCAAGACAAACCAGTTGAATGTCACTGGTGTTGCCACGATCTCTCACGCAGTTGTTGGATCTGCTGTTACGATCACATCTGGTGGCATTGTAGCAGGTCTTTCTACAGTCAACCATCTTGATATTACTGGACTGAATGCAACTGGCATTGTAACTGCAAATCACACTATCGTTGGATCTGCGGTCACGATGACTGCTGGTGGTGTTGTCGCTGGTCTGGGTACATTCAATAACTTCAATGCGACTCACGTAAATGCTGCAGGTGTTGTTACTGCAAACTCCTTTGTTGGTGATGGTTCTGGACTGACTGGTGTTACCGCAGTTGGAACTGGAGTATCAGTATTTGATAGTGATACCTTGATTGGTGTTGCTTCTGCTTTCAACTTTGGTGCAAACCTTTCAGTCTCGCCAGTTAATGCTGGTATTGTAACTGTTACTGGTTCTGGAGGAGAGTCTTTCTGGAGCAGTGAGCAGACAAACGCTGGTATTCATACCACATCAGCATTTGTTGGAATCGCAACTACCAACCCAGTAAATGCTCTCACAGTTGTTGGAGATGCAAATATCACTCGTCATCTCACAGTAACTGGTGTTGTTACAACAGCGTCTGCAACTGTAGGATCTGCTGTTACAGTCAACTCTGGAGGAATTGTTGCTGGTCTCAGCACGGTTAACTTCATTAATGCGACTCACACCAATATCTCTGGTGTTTCTACAATAAGTCACGCGATTATTGGATCTGCGGTCACGATGACCTCTGGAGGTATTGTTGCTGGTCTTGGAACTATTAACTATATCAATGCAACTCATACAAATGTCTCTGGTGTGGTCACAGCATCATCACTTCAGGTAGGAACTGCAGGAACAGTTATCAATGCTCTTGCAACTGGTAGTGTCGGAGTTGCAACCACAAATCCAGTAAGCACATTCCAAGTTGAAAGATTTGGAACTCAGACTGGATTCGGAACATTTGCAGCAACTGCAGGTGTTACTACCTTCATTGACTCCTTCACGATCTCTTCTACTGATTTCAGAACCGCTGAATACACAGTTCACGTAGAGAGTGCTTCAAGCATTCAAGCACAAAAGGTTCTTGTGATGCAGAACGGTTCTACTGCATTCTCACAAGAATGGGCAGTGATGTCACACCCAGACTTACTTGTTTCTATAGGAGCTACAGTTTCTTCTGGCGCTGTCAGGTTGAATGTCACTCCAGAAACAGGAGTCTCTGGCATCATAACCTACAGATTCACCAGAAACGCAATGCTCTGATATGAAAACCTCTTTCAATCCATTTGAGTCATTACAGGTTCATCCTAGTAGTTTTTCTAGTGATGAACCACAGGCATATGAAATCAGTGTACACACTCCTGATGATTGGCAATATGTCCACGACATCTTAATGCAAGATGGTACACTGGAGGACAATATTCCATCCAGATCTTGTGATTGTGTCTCTGATATGTGCTGCTCTCCTACAAGGAGTGTTTATCTTTTATCTGATGATGAAGTAGCACAACTTATCAATCACGAGAAAGTCAACTGGATTAGAAAGTCTCCTCTGTTTAATCAAGATGTAGTTGAGCAGAGAAAGTTAACTCAAGAAGCATTTCCAGATACTTTTACTAACAGATATAAGTTTAACATAGAATCGGTAAGAAATGATAGTGATACCACACTATCATCTGATACCCTTGATTATACTCAGTGGGGTTTGCTTAGAGCAGCACAACCAGCAAATGCATTTGTTGGTGTTGGAACCACTACGTTATCAACAGATCTTGAGTTTTCTCTGACAGGAAAGCACGTTGATGTTGTTATTATGGATACTGGTGTTCGTTGGGATCACCCAGAGTTTCTAGGTATTGGTCATACATCAGTTCCAGTTGGAGTTGCTACAACATCAGTAAGTAGAGTTAGAGATATTATTATTCACGGAGCATTAGAGTATGGTATTGACTGGGCATCTGAAGGATTGGTTGCTGCTGGAAGTGGAACTTTAGCAGATTATAACGAAGAGGGAGCACTCAACTCTGCAACTTTTGGTGGTTCATGGCACGGAAGTCATGTTGCTGGAACTGCTGCAGGAAATAACTTTGGTGCTGCATTTGAAGCAAACATCTGGAGTATTGCATGTGTTGATAGATCTGACTTGGGATTTGCAGATCCCGCAGATGGATTTGATTACATTAAAGTATGGCACAAAAACAAACCAATCAATCCAGAAACTGGTAGAAGAAATCCAACAATCGTAAATGGTAGTTGGGGATTTAGAGAATTTGTTCAGTGGAATGGTGCAACTTATGATGCATCCTTCAGAGGAACAACATATAGTTCAACAGATATAGAAGCAGATAACACATTCTTACCAGCAGTTTTCTGGATGGAAACTAGTGGTAGTTTTTATGAGTTTACATCTAGATTCTCTGCATCTCAAACAACAACTGATGAGATATTTAATGACCCAGATTGTGCCGATATAACATTTGTTTTTGCTGCTGGTAACTCTGGTAGTGGTAACGGAAAACAAGATATACCTGATGGATTAGATTATGATAATGCATTTTCAAATGCTACATTTGCATTTGGAACTGGAGGATTAGCCGATCAGGGAAGAGGAGTAAGTTCTCTGAACTATAATAGATCAGGAACTCCTGCGATAACTCATCAAGGTTTACCAGATGCTCCAATCGTAGTTGGTGCAATGGATGCTGATATTGATACAACTGCAGGATTTTCTTCAGAAAGAAAAGCAAGTTTCAGTAATAATGGTCCTGCGATTGATGTATGGTCTGCTGGACAAGCGATCTTAAGTCCTTGGTCTTCTGGGAGAAAAGATCCAAGAAACAATGCATTTTTCAATCAATATTTACAGGGAACCAGTATGGCATCTCCTAATGTCTGTGGAATCCTTGCTCTCTATCTACAAGCATATCCAGAAGCAGATAGAACTCAAGTTAGACATTGGTTAGAAACTCGTGGAACTGTTGGAGTTGGAACTTTCTATAGAGACACTTACACTCATGAAACAAATGGTCCCTCTGTAGGAGCAGGAACTTCTGTTGATTATTGGAGCAATGGATTTGAACCTCGTGGTGCATCTCATGATGTTCTTTATAATCCCTTTGCAAACAATCTCCGACCAAATGTTTCTGGTGATATCAGTATTACTGGAGACATCTCCATCAAACAACTATAAATACCTCTAAAAAGACCGATGGCAGACAAGAAATTTGGTGTAAGGCAGATAGATTTAGTTGGTTCTTCTGGAGCAACCAACATTGAGTCCCCCAATACACTTAACTTAAAGTCAACTCAAGTTTCAATCAGCACCGATATGAGCATCGGTGGTAATGTTGTATCTGATTTGATTGTTGGAGCTGGTTTCTCGGTTGGAATCGGCACCACCATACCAGAGACAAAACTTGATGTCAATGGAGGTTTGAAGGCAGGAATCAATACTTCTCATGGTGTAGTATTGACCGCTGCAAATGGAACTCAATATAGATTATTTGTTGAAAATGATGGTTCCTTGTCCACTGTTGCTATCTAATAAATACTAAGAGGTTATAGTAAATAAAGTGCCAATATCCTTTCCCTCAAACCCTGCGAATGGTCAAAAGTTTACTGACTCCACATCGGGGAATCAGTATCAGTGGAATGGGCAGGTTTGGATTGGTTTTTCTCCACTGACAATCAGTGGTGATTTTGTTGGAATCGGGAGTACAACTCCTCAGTTCCCCTTAACAGTTGGATTCAGTACACTTGGAGTAGATGTAAATGCTGGAGCAGCAGCTACATCTCTTTATGTTCAGGGGAGTGTTACAGTAACTGATAGATTAGCAGCAGCAAAGGTTGTTGGTGCTACCACATTTGTTGCCATGCCTGCTGGAGACTTAGGCAACTTTAGTGCTGCATCTTCTGATGCTTTTGGTATTACTCTTGCGGCAAACTACGATTTAAAAGTAGATCCTCCTGGATCATTACGCAATGATGATCTTGGTGCTCTGTGATTTTGTCCACCCTAAATAACTAGAAAGATAAAGAAAGATGCCTACCGAAGTACAATTTAGAAGAGGCACTACAGCGCAAAACAACAGCTTTACTGGTGCTGCTGGTGAACTCTCAGTAAACACTGATAATAACTCGCTGAGAATTCACGACGGTTCTACCGCTGGTGGTTTTGAGTTAGCGAAATCAGACCTCTCTAATACAGTTGGTACTGGAGGTACGGTATTTGCGGCTAACGTTGGTATCGGAACTACCATTGTAATCTCTGGAGATTTCCAACTCAAGAATATTCAATCTCTTGACGCAACAACAACTGCAACGATTGAAAGTGCTGTTGCTGCTGCTCCTAATGATTTTACAAGTCTTAGTATCAGCGGAATCGGAACTGTCGTTGGTGAGTTCAACGTAGGAACTGGAGGAACTGTTCTTACTGGTCTCTCTCAAGCAGGCATCAGTTCTGTTGGTATTGCAAGTGCTATTCCAACTGCAACGTTAGATGTTGTAGGAAACGCAAAAGTATCACAAACTGTAACTGCTGTAGGTGGTAATATCACTGGTGTTCTGACTGCAGTTTCTGCTGTCATCACTGATGTTACTGGTGGTCTTAACTGCTCTGGAGTTGTAACTGCAACCACATTTGATGGAGAGGTTACAGGTGCTGCTGCAACAACTAACTCAACTGGTCTTCATGTAGTTGGTGTTGCGACGGTTCTGAATCTGAATGCAACTAACGCAACTGCGGGTGTCATCACTGCAACCACATTTGATGGTGAACTTACAGGGGCTGCTGTTACAACAACTTCTTCTGGTCTTTTCCAGAATACAGGAATCGCAACGATTACTCAAGTTTCTGGTAGTCTGAATGGATCTGTCAACTCAGGTCTTACAACTGTAACAGATAAGTTGAGTGTATCTGGAATCACTACTCTTAGTGGTCCAACTGCGATTGCTGGAGTTTCTACCTTCCATTCAAACTCAAGACATTTAGATAACGTCAAGGCACTGTTTGGTCTTGGTGGAGATTTAGAGATCTATCATGATGGATCTAACTCATTCATCGCTGATGTTGGTGGTGGTAGTCTTCAGTTAAATGCAACTCCCGATATCAGATTCCTGAATAACTCTACAGGTATTGGTACTATCGGTGCTGGTGGTCTTGATATCGCTGGTGGAATCACCTTAGGTGCTACAGGTATTGCGACTCTTTCTCAAGTTAAGATTGGTGCCGCAGTAACTGCTGGTGCTTATGGAGTAGATGTTTCTGGTGGAACTCATATCGGTGCGACAGGAATCTCAACATTCAATCAAGTTGCGGTAGGTGCTGCAGTAACTGTAAATGCATCTGGTGTTAATGTTGTTGGAGTTGTTACTGCTACAACATCTAAGATTGGTGCTGCGGTAACTATTGCATCACAGGGTATCGATGTTTCTGGTGGCACTCATATCGGTGTTACTGGCATTGCAACAATTCAACAGACAATCGTTGGTACTGCTCAAACAATCAACGCTGGTGGATTTAACGGAACCAATGTTAGAGTTGGTGCTGCTCTCACTGTTGTTGGAGTCAGCACATTTAGCGGTCAAGTGAACGTTGGTGTTGACACCAGTGTTGGTGTTATCATGACTGCATCAAATGGAACACGCTACAGACTGATTGTTGAGGATGACGGTTCATTGTCAACCGTTGCTCTTTCTTAATAATTAGTATAGGAACTTAAATACAAAATGCCAAATCCCAGAGAGCTATCACAGTTTGGTTCGTTCGTAGAAGTAAATGATACCACAAAAAACATTGGTATCGCTACGACTGGGACCCCCTTTGTCGGAATAGGAACCCTATCTCCAGAAGAAAAACTACACGTTGTAGGTAATCTAAGAGTTGATGGTGATACAAACTTTGATAGATTAGTTGTTGGAGTTTTAACAGCATCCTCTGTAGTCAATCCAAATCTAACTGTAGAAAATCTAACGGTAAGTAGTGCTGCAACATTTTCTAATGCTAATGCAACTCACTTTGTTGTAAGTGTAGGAGCAACCATAGGTTCTGTTCAAGTTAACTCTGGAATAATAACCTCATCTTCTGGTATTGTAACTTATTATGGTGATGCACAGTATCTCGACAATGTTGGTCTTGCCGTTACCTACATTGATAACAATGTAACCATTGGTGGAACGATCACTGCCGACGAGTTAATTTTAACTGGTGGCGGTGGAGTTGGTGGTGGTGCTGGTATTGCTGCATCAACTCTAAACATCAGTGGTATATCAACTCTAGGTGGAGTTCAAATCTCTTCAGGCATTGTAACCGCAGGTGCTGGAACAACCACTGTGGTTTATTATGGAGATGGATATAACCTCACAAATATTCAAGCTTCTGCACTCACAGGATTCCAAGTTGCTGTTCACAGAAGACCTGCATCTGGACGTTGGACATTTGGACAAAATATTACAAGAATAACTGTTGCCGCAGATGATACCTTTGAAGTCACTGCACGTTCTGGAATCGTAACAGTATCAATCGGAGATGCTGCTCTTCCACCTCTGACGGTTTAGTAAGATAAATATCATCATAACAGAGGGATATATATTCCTCTTCCTGACGGTATATACCAGAGGTTCTATAGTAAGTGGCAGATCCTAAAGTTAAACTAAAACGATCAGCCGTAGGCGGTCGTATTCCTAGTCCTGATCAGGTTCCTTTAGGCGAACTTGCTCTTAACACATGGGACGGACAACTGTATGCATCCAAGAATGTAGGACTTGGAACTACGGTTGTTGCTATCAACCCCTGGATAGTAGGCACAGGGACAGATACATATAACGCATATTTCACTGCTGGAAATATTGGTATCGGGTCAACCACCCCAACATCAGCATTACATGTAGTAGGTGATGCTTATGTTTCAGGTATTGTTACTGCTAATGCTGGATTTAATCTAGGTATATCTTCTGCTGGATCAGTGATTACCTCTGGTCCGATTAAAACTCTTAACTTTATTGGTGCTGGTAATACATTTTTAGTCAATGGAACTACTGTAGACATCAGTATTCAAGGTGGCGGTGGAGGAGCAGAAATCGGTGTTCAGGCAAATGATTCTGTCATCGGTTATGCACAAACCACACTAAACTTTGTTGGTTCTGGTGTTACTGGAGTTTCTATTGGCACTACAACAACGATTACCATTGAACCTGGTCTTGTAGGTGCTGCAAAGTCTGTTACGTCATTCACTGCAACTGCTGGACAAACGGTTTTCAATGTTAACTACAGTCAGGGGCAAGAAAATGTCTTTAGAAATGGTATAAGATTATCAGAAGGTGGTGATTATACTGCAACAAACGGATCCACCATTGTTTTATCATCCCCCGCTTCAAGCGGAGACGTTATTGATATTGTTGTTTATCTGAGAGGTTCTGATCCTAATAGAAACGTAGAAGTTACACTCCTTCCACCATTCAATGGAATCACAACTGCCTTTACAATGTATAAAGGCACAACAAGTTATTTGTTTGATCCGATTGATGAAAGACAAATCGTTGTATCTCTTGGAGGTGTGATTCAGCAACCTGGAGTCGCATATACGGTAGGTACAGGTTCTTCTATTTTCTTCTCTGCTGCACCAGGTGCAGGTGTGAGTTGTTTCATTACTGCATTATATTCTAATACCGTAGGTATTCACACTGATGCAACAAAGATTGAAACTCAAGTTTATACCCCAACAGGTGTTCAAACATCATTTACTCTTACAAGAGGATATGAACAGAACTATCTTGATGTATATGTAAACGGTGCTCGTCTTGTTAATGGTCAAGACTTTACTGCAACAGATTCTAGCACATTTGACCTTACTTCTGCAGCAGACTCTGGGGATATAGTAGAAGCAGTTGCATTTAGAACCATCGGCATTACGTCTGCGATCACTGCGGGCATCTCAAGTAACGTTGATGGAAACTATGTAAATACTACAAGTCTAAAAGTAACTGGGATTGCAACGTTCTCTTCCACAAGTCACTTAGTTCCACCATCAGGAACAACGGCACAGAGACCAGCAAGTCCCACAGAAGGATCTATTAGATACAATACAACTTTAAGTGGATTAGAAGTTTACTCTGGAGGAAGTTGGGTTCAACTCTTCACAGATTATGTACAAACTGGTTCAACTATTTTCGGGTAATATAACATGTCATACTTAGAAAGATCTTTATACCACTCTGGAAACCGAAAGACTTGGACTTGGAGTGCTTGGGTTAGAAAAGATAGCGTTGATTCGTCTGTAAGACAAAGACTGTTTGTGTCATCAGATAATGCAGCTAATGCATTTTACTATATGATTGAGTTTGATCTCAATAGCACTACTAGAGTACTTGCTGCTACTGAAGGCGGTAGTGCTGATGTTGCGGTAGAAACTGCTAATGAAATGATTGATCCCTCAACGTGGTTTCATTTTATGGTTGTTTTTGACTCAACACGAGTAACTTCAACTGAAAGAGTGAGATTGTTTATAAATGGAGCGATTAACGATGATATTGCTTTTACGACTTATCCATCTCAAAACTATTTGAGTGCAGTATCAAAGCAAGGACAGTTTCATTATATTGGTTATGATGGAAGTTCACTTGGTTCAACACAAGCTTCTGTTCAGATGACAGATGTTTATCTCGTAGATGGTCAGGCACTTCCACCAGATGTATTCGGATACTATAAAGTTGGAACTGGTAGAGGATATGTTTCCGCAGGTTCTTCATTCTCCACTAGACAAATAGACGGGCAATGGTTCCCTAAGTCACCACAGTCAATCAAAAAGGTAGTGAATGCTTATGGTGGATTTGGAACAAATGGTTTTTACTTACCACTAAATGATTCAACTTTCGTTGGAGTAGACTTTCATACAACTCCAAACACAATCATCAGAATGGATGAAGATCTTCAGCAACCAAAACCATCCATTGCATCTACAACAACAGCAGGTCTTGGGTTTACTGATGTCTTAAGGGATGATCCATATGCATCTAATCTCGTTCTTGCTCTTCCTCTTGTAAGTTCTGGATTATGTACAAATGGAACAAACTCTGGTATTAATACTGGATTTGGTGATTACTCTTCAATTATTAGAGGTTCAGGAACCCATAAAGTTCCTGTGAGTATTGCTGGTTCAGTGTCTATTGCCTCAAGTGTAGCACAGTATGGTTTCGCTGGATTTTTCAATGGAGTATCTGAAAATAATTATATTGAGTATTCTCCTGAAGCAGATTTCAGATTAGGATCTGATGCAACAGAGGATTTTACAGTTGAAATCTGGGCAAACCCAATGAATTCGGTCAACACTGGCGGAATAGTTGGAGTTTATAATGTTTCAGATAGTCGTAGAACATGGTTATTGTATAGGGATAATAGTAATTATTGGAGGTTTTTAGCATACTCTGACGGGTCAACTAGTCTTGTAAGCTTACAAAGTCAAGTAACTGCAAAAGAAGGACAATGGGCACATCTTGCAGTAGAAAAAAATAAAACAACCTATACATTATATGTTGATGGAAAAGCATCTTCCATTCAAACGGGAATAGGAACAGCGATTTATAATAATACCAGTGATGGATTAAAGGTAGGAAACTATACCTCTTCTAATACTAATACTGGTTTCGATGGTTATCTTCAGGATCTTAGAATCTATAAAGGTGTTGCAAAATATAAAGGCAACTTTGATGTCAACTCACATTTTAAATCCGTATCTTTGGATAGTTGGAGAACAACTGAAGAGAATGTAACCACAAACACCTTTGCAACTCCCAATCCATTGATGATTGGACCAAGAAATAACTCTACAGAAAGTTCTTTCCAATATAGTGAGGGTAACTTACATCTTCAACCAAATGGAACTGCAGATGATACATCACCAACAATAGGTATTACAACAGGAAAATGGTATTATGAAGTTCACTATACCACCGCTGATAGACATGCCGTTGGTTGGACTCACTTAGACAACTATTACAATAATAGATGGACTCCTTCTAACTATGGTATTGCAAATAAATATGGATACGTCGGAACTACATACGTCAATGTATCTGGTGTTGATAGAGTTGTAAACTTTAGTAGTGATGCAGTTGATGGAAATGACAGTCAGGGATTTGGTGATGATGATGTTTTAGGATATGCACTAGACTTAGATAACCTTCAAGCAAGATTCTATAAAAATGGCGTAGGCATCGTAACAACTGGCATTGCTAACACCAATGGAGTTGGATATGGTTATACAGTTGGTTCTCACAGAGAGTGGGTCGCACTATTTTCAGATGTGTCATCTACCGATCCAGTATATACAGTTAACATGGGACAAAATCCAACCTTTGGTGGGAGAACAACTGGTTTAGGAACTTATGCAGATGCTAATGGAATTGGTCAGTTTGCATACGAACCACCTGCAGGGCATTTAGCATTATGCACTCAGAATCTTCCAGAACCAACCATAAAAAATCCAGGAGATTACTTCAAACCGTTATTATACGATGGAAATGGATCATATAAATCTGTTGTTGGAGCTGGTTTTACTCCAGATCTAGTTTGGTTTGGATGTAGAGGTACAAATAGATCACACCACGTTTATGATAGTGTTCGTGGCATTGATCATTCTTTTAGCACTGATGCCGCCAGTTCTGAGGATTATCGAGAGGAACAAGGTCTTGTTTCCTTTGATCCAGATGGATTTACAGTTGGTTCCTTAAATGAACTAAACTCAAATGGCAGTGAGTATGCTGCATATTGTTGGCGAGCAGGAGCTGGAGTTACGAATAGCAATAGTGATGGATCAATCACATCTGTGATTTCTACAAGTCAAGAAGCAGGTTTTAGTATCGTTACTTATACTGGAACTGGTTCTGCAGCAACAGTGGGTCATGGACTAACTGTAGCTCCAGATTGTATGATAGTTAAAAATAGAGATCAGGCTGATAACTGGGCAGTTTATTATGGAGATCCTGATAACTTTGTTCAGTTGGACACTGATGGTGCAGAATCTGGATCAGGAGATATTTTTGGTGCTTCTTATCCAACTACTTCAGTTTTTAGTGTTGGAACAAATCATAAGTCTAACGCATCATCAGAGCGTTATGTTGCATATTGTTGGCACGAAGTTCCAGGATTTAGTAAGTTTGCACGATATTCTGGATCTGGTTTAACTACAGGTTTATTCATACACTGTGGGTTCAAACCAGCATTTGTGATGTTGAAAGAACTTGATGATGTTGGAGCATGGGTTCTTATGGATAGTGCCAGAGGACCAAGAAACCCAGTGAATCTTTTCTTTGGGATGAACAGTGCTGGAAAGGATGATACTGGAGCAAAGGTTGATTTTGTTTCTAATGGATTCAATATTAGATTATCCTCTTCAAACTTTAATACTGCAGGAAGTTCTTATTTCTTTATGGCATTTGCAGAGACGCCATTTAAGTATGCCAATGCTAAATAACTAAAAAACATTATGATCATAACTTCAAATACTATTACTCATACAT
>JGI11705J14877_10000435_pt1 | contig 26236 bp, 19 predicted proteins | sample Etolaghawater15m_FD_14877 | JGI IMG/M metagenome (IMG submission 14877)
TTTCCCTCCATTCCCGCCCGACATGACCTGGCCCGCCGTATCGACGCCGATTTCCTCGCTGAAAAGGTCGCCCGCCATATTATTCCCGCAGACCGCGCCCTCAGCCTCATCCACGCCCTGTCCTATGATCTCGTGAAACAGGCCTACAGGCTGGATTCCTGAGCCCTGCATCCCGGATTCCGGATCCCGCATCCTGAATCCCGGATCCCGGATCACCGGATTGTCTAAACTCACAAAATTTTTGGAGTTGCCGATGAAAAAATATGTCCCTAATCTCCTCCGGCCCCTCGCCTCTGTCCGTCGCTGTACCCTACCCGCGCTCTTTTTCCTCGCCGCCCTGATGCTCTCGTCCTGCGCCGGCAGAGAGAAGGTCACTGTTCTGAAACTCGCCCACGGCCTTGATCCCGCCCATCCTGTCCACCGGGCCATGGAGTTTATGGCTGAACGCATCCATGAAAAATCCGAAGGCCGCATGCGCCTCGATCTCTACCCCAGCGAACAGCTCGGCTCCGAACGCGAATGTCTGGAACTCCTGCAGATCGGCTCCCTCGGCCTCACCAAGGTGTCTTCCTCCGTCCTCGAGGCCTTTGTCCCCTCGTTTTCCGTCTTTTCACTGCCCTATCTCTTCCGCGACGATGCCCATAAGTTCGCCGTGCTCCAGGGTCCCGTCGGCCGTGATCTCCTCCTCGCCTCAGAATCCTACTGGCTGCGCGGACTCACGTACTATGACTCCGGAAGCCGCTCCTTCTACACCAAAGATAAACCCATTCTCAGCCCCGCCGACCTCCAGGGCCTGAAGATCCGCACCCAGGAAAGTATGACCTCCATCAAAATGGTCCGCGCCATGGGCGGCTCAGCGACTCCCATCTCCTGGGGTGAACTCTATACCAGCCTCCAGCAGGGTGTCGTGGACGGCGCCGAAAATAATCCGCCCTCCTTTCACCTCAGCCGACACTACGAAGTGGCCGGCTACTTCTCCCTCGATGAACATACGTCCGTTCCCGATGTGCTGCTCATGTCCACCCTGATCTGGAACGGCCTCACACCCGATCAGCAGCGTATGATTCAGGAGGCCGCCGACGAATCCGCCGTCTATCAGCAGAAACTCTGGGCCGAAGCCACACAAACAGCCCTCAAAGCCGTGCAGGAAGGCGGTGTCCAGATTTTCTATCCCGATAAGGAACCCTTCCGCCTGGCCGTCGCCGAACTCTATGAATCCTACCGCAATGACCCGCTCATTTATGAACTCATCCTTAAGATCAGAGGGACTCAGCCATGATCCAAAGCATCCGCAGACGATTTGACCGCAGCCTCGAAGCACTCATCATTTTTATCATGGGCGCCAATGTTATCAATGTCCTCTGGCAGGTCTTCACACGCTTTATTCTCCGTAACCCCTCCTCCTACACCGAGGAACTCGCCCGCTATCTCCTCATCTGGGGAGGACTCCTCACAGCCGCCTATATTGTCTCAACCCGTATGCACCTCGCCATCGACATCCTCCACGACCGTATGTCTCCCGCCCTCCGACGCCTCACCGATCTGCTTATCCAAAGTCTCATTTTCCTCTTCGCCCTCTCTGTCCTCGTCATCGGCGGGGTCAAACTCGTTCTCATCACCCTCTATCTCGACCAGACCTCCGCAGCCCTGCAGATCCCCGTCGGCTACGTCTATACGGTCCTGCCCCTCAGCGGTCTCATCATCATGGTCTACTCCGGCCTCGAATTCCTTTCCCTCCTCAATGAGCGCCCCCGATCCGCAGAAGGGAGGATATAATGCTTACAGGTGCCCTCGTCCTCGTCATCGCCTTCGTCTTTATGCTCATCATCGGCGTGCCCATTTCCTTTTCCATCGGTATCGCCACCATTCTCACTATGTTCCTGTCCATCGACCCGATGGCGGCCGTCACCACCGTGGCCCAGCGCATGGCCACCGGCCTGGATTCCTTCGCCCTCCTCGCCATCCCCTTCTTCGTCCTCTCCGGTCAGCTCATGAACCACGGCGGTATCGCCCGGCGCCTCATTGATGCCGCCAAGGTCATCGTCGGTCCCCTCCCCGGCGGCCTGGCCTTCGTCAATATCCTCGCTGCCATGTTCTTCGGCGCCATCAGCGGCTCCGCCGTCGCCGCCGCCGCCGCCATCGGCGGATTCATGACGCCGAAAATGAAGGAGGAAGGCTATGACCTGAACTACTCCGCAGCCGTCAATATCACGGCCTCCACCACCGGCCTCATCATCCCGCCCTCCAATATCCTCATCGTCTATTCCCTCGCCTCCGGCGGTGTCTCCATCGCCGCCCTCTTCATCGCCGGCTATCTGCCCGGCATCCTCGTCGGCCTGTCCCTCATGCTCGTCGCCGGTTTCATCGCCAAACGCGAAGGCTACCCCGTCATTCAGCGCCTGAGCCTCAGAGAATCCGTCCGCAATCTCCTCGACGCCTTCCCCAGTCTCCTCCTCATCGTCATCGTCATCGGCGGCATCGTCGCCGGCTACTTCACCGCCACCGAAGCCTCCGCCATCGCCGTCCTCTACACTCTCATCCTCGCCCTCGCCTACCGCGAGATCCGCGTCAGCGATATCCCCCGCATTCTCCTCGAAGCCTCTAAAACCACCTCCATCGTCATGCTCCTCATCGCCACCTCAATGGCCATGAGCTGGGTCATGAGTTTCGAAAATATCCCCCAGAATATCTCCGCCGCCCTCATGGCCCTCACCGATTCCAAAATCCTCATCCTCCTCATTATCAATATCCTCCTCCTCGTTGTCGGAACCTTCATGGATATGACCCCCGCCGTCCTCATCTTCACTCCCATCTTCCTGCCCGTCGTCAGCCTCCTCGGCGTCCATCCCATTCACTTCGGCATCATGATGGTCCTGAATCTCTCCATCGGCCTCTGCACTCCCCCCGTCGGCTCCGTCCTCTTCGTCGGTACCGGGATTGCCCAGACCCGCATCGAAAAAGTCATCAAACCCCTCATCCCCCTCTACGCCGCCATGATCGTTGCCCTCATCGCCGTAACCTACATCCCCTGGATCAGCCTCGTCCTGCCTAAACTCTTCGGCTACGAATGATCCTGCCCCGTCCCATGATCCACGGCCATCCTGCGAAATGTCTATGAACAAAATCCCTGATAATCCCAGAATCACAAGGAACTGACCATGAAAGATATCTCCTTCGATTTCAGCGGCCGCAAAGTGGCCGTCACCGGCGGCGCAGGCGTCCTCGGCGCAGATCTCGTCCGGGCCCTCGTGCAGCACGGCGCAGATGTGGCTGTCATGGACCTCAATATGCCCGCTGCCTCCGAACTCTGCAATTCCCTGAAACAATCACCCGGCTCCGCCATGGCCATCGAAACCAATGTCCTGGACCGCGAAAATCTGCAGCAGTCCTTTCAGGTCGCCCTCAATCATTACGGGCATATCGATATCCTCATCAACGGCGCAGGAGGCAACAGCCCCAAAGCCACCGTCCGACCCGATCTCTCCTTCTTCGATATCCCCGCAGACGGCCTCGATTTCGTCTTCAATCTCAATCTCATGGGAACCATCCTCCCCTCTCAGATCCTCGGGCGCCACTTCGCCGAACGCGGTGAAGGCCTCATCCTCAATATCTCCTCCATGAACGCCTTCCGTCCCCTTACCAATATCGCCGCCTATTCCGCCGCAAAAGCCGGTGTCTCTAATTTTACTCAGTGGCTCGCCGTCCACATGGCAAAAAATTATACCGCAAAGATCCGTGTCAACGCCATCGCCCCCGGCTTCTTCTTCACCAAACAGAATGAATTCCTCCTCAAAGATGCCGGGACCGGCGAACTCACTCCCCGTGCCAGAACTATCATCGAACACATTCCCCAGGGCAAGTTCGGCGAAGCTTCCCAGCTCATCGGACCCTCCCTCTGGCTCCTCAGCTCAGCCGCCGAATATGTCACAGGTATCGTCCTCCCCGTGGACGGCGGCTTCTCCGCCTTCTCCGGCGTCTGATCACGGCCCCACGATCAAACGGCCCCACAGCCTCACGGCCCCACAGCCTCACGGCCCATCGATCTGACGGCCCCACGAACCNACGAAGCCTCGAACCATCGAAAAAGGAACACACATGCCCTCATCAGTCATTGGTCTCTTCGGTCTCGGTGTCATGGGCGAGAANCTTGCCCTGAATTTTGCCTCGAAAGGCCAGCAGCTTTCCGTCTATAATATCGATGCCGATACGCATGTCCGCCGTTTTATGGAAGGCAGGGGAGAGGGGACCGGGATCACAGGAACCTATTCCCTCCGCGAATTCGTCGATTCTCTCGCCTCCCCCAGACGTATCCTCCTCATGATCCGTGCCGGTAATCCGGTGGATGAGGTCATCGCTCAGCTCAAACCCCTTCTGGATAAAGGCGATATCATCATCGACGGCGGCAACAGTTATTTCCGCGACACCCAGCGCAGATACCGCGATCTCGAAGCGGCCGGCCTGCGCTATGTCGGCACCGGCATCAGCGGCGGGGAGGAGGGCGCACTCCACGGACCCTCCATTATGCCCGGCGGTTCTCCCGAGGCCTGGCCGCATATCAAAGAGCTCCTTCAGTCCATTTCTGCGAAAGTGTCCGACGGCAGCGCCTGCTGCGAATGGGTGGGCCCCGATGCTGCCGGACATTTTGTGAAAATGGTCCATAACGGCATTGAGTACGGAGATATGCAGATGATCGCCGAAGCCTATGCCCTCATGAAAGACGCTCTCGGCATGAGCAATCAGGAGATGTCAAAGGTCTTCCGCAACTGGAATCAGGGCGAACTGGACAGCTATCTCATCGAGATCACCGCCGATATCCTGGCCAAAACAGATGAGGACAGCGGCTTGCATGTCCTCGATCTCATCCTCGACCGGGCCGGCCAGAAAGGCACCGGCCGCTGGACCAGCCAGGAGGCCCTGAATATCGGAACTCCGTCCTCCACCATCGTGGAAGCCGTTTTTGCCCGCGCCATGAGCGCCATCAAAGATGAACGCGTTGCCGCTTCCAGGATCCTCCGCGGACCCGAGCTCAGTCCTCTCGCAGCTGACCGGGATGAATGGATCGAAAAGATCCGCCGGGGCCTCTTCGCCTCAAAGATCTGCTCCTATGCCCAGGGCTTCCAGCTCCTGAAAGCCGCAGCAGAGGAATATGACTGGAATCTGAATTTCGGCAATATCGCCCTCATCTGGCGCGGAGGCTGTATCATCCGTGCCGCTTTTCTAGGGAATATCAAATCCGCCTTCGATACCGATCCAAACCTGAATAATCTGCTCCTGGACCCCTGGTTCTCTTCCGTCATCCACAGCCACCAGCAGGCCTGGCGCGACACCGTGGCCCTGGCTGTCACCCGCGGCATTCCCCTGCCCGCCTTCTCCTCAGCCCTCGCCTACTATGATGGCTACCGCAGCGAATCTCTCCCCGCCAACCTCCTGCAGGCGCAGCGTGACTACTTCGGCGCCCATAGCTATGAACGCGTGGACCGCCCCCGGGGTGAATTCTTCCACACTAACTGGACCGGCCGCGGCGGCAGCACGACCGCCGGCACCTATAACGGCTGAGTGTTCACAGGGATTGATTAAACTCTCAACACCGGAAGGTTTCCATGGCCATACACAAGATCGATTCTAACCAGTTCCTCTCCGATAAGGATATTAATGATCTCTGTCAGAGAGCCTTTCAGTTCCTGCATATCAGAGGGAAAAAACTGCTCTTCATTATCCCGGACGCCACACGCTCCGCCCCCCTCGACCGTATGTTCCGGGCCCTCTATGCCGTCGCAGCGGATGATGCAGAAGCCTTCGATTTCCTCATCGCCCTCGGCACCCACCCGCCCATGAGCCGCGAAGCCATCAATGCCCGTGTCGGCATCAGCGAGGAGGAACGGAAGGGCCGCTTCAAAAAAGCCCGCTTCTTCAATCATGAGTGGAAGAACGAAGCCGCCATGAAAGAGATCGGGGTCCTCCACGACGATGAGGTCCGCAAGCTCTCCGACGGCCTGCTCCACGGTGAGGTGACGGTCACGGTCAACAGCATGGTCTATGACTATGATATGGTCTTTGTCGTCGGTCCCGTNTTCCCCCACGAGGTGGTAGGCTTCTCAGGCGGAAATAAGTATTTCTTCCCCGGCATCTCCGGTCCCCAGATCATTGATATGTTCCACTGGCTCGGCGCCCTCATCACATCCCCCAGCATCATCGGCAACGCCTATACCCCCGTCCGTGCCGTCGTCGACCGCGCCGCATCCCTCATGCGTATCGAAAAATACGCCTTCTCCATGGTTGTCAGCGGAAAGAATGACCTCGCCGGCCTCTTCTTCGATACTCCCGAAAAAAGCTGGGAGGCCGCCTCCCGACTCAGCAGCAAACTGCATATCGTCTACAAGGACAAACCCTTTAAACGCGTTCTCTCCCGCGCCCCCGAAATGTATGACGATCTCTGGGTCGGGGCCAAATGCATGTACAAACTCGAACCCGTCGTCGCCGATGGCGGTGAACTCATCATCTACGCCCCCCATATCCGCGAGATCTCCGTCACCCACGGCCCTCTCATTGAGGAAATCGGCTATCACTCCCTGCCCTATTTCACCGAACAGATGGACCGCTTCAAACATATCCCCGGCGGCATTCTCGCCCACAGTACCCATGTCCGGGGCCTGGGCCGCTTTGAAAAAGGACTCGAAACGAACCGCATCCGTGTCACCCTCGCCACCGGCATCCCCGAATCCCTCTGCCGCAAGGTCAATCTCGGCTACATGGACCCCCGCGAGATCAGGATCGAAGACTGGCAGAACCGCGAAGAGGAAGGCATACTCTATGTTCCCAAAGCCGGGGAGATGCTCTATCGCCTGAAAAATGACCCCTTCCAATGAATAACACGGCAGGGTCTCAACGGCGGAGTAAGTCGTTTTGAGGATGCAAATAATGTTAATATCGTTAAACTTTGGAAGGATAGTACTATGACTTTGAACTTGAGAAAGGATGCCCGCTGGTCCCTGGTCGTGGCCACATCCATGGGTGTCCGCATCACACCGACAGACCGCCAGCCTGTGCATTCCTCCGAGCTCTTCCGCATGCAGGCCACCAGCGCCGAAACAAATGTCGCCTCCCTGTCCTCCTACCTCGGTCTGCCTGTCAAGGTGCTCACCGCCTTTGTTCAGGACAGCCCCATTGCACGCTTCATTAAAAGCGATCTGCGCAGCCGGATGATGGAGTTTGAAGGCCCTGAGATCCCGCAGGATGGACCCTGGGGCGTCCGGCACCAGTTCAATATCGCCGACAGCGGTTTCGGCAGCCGCGGTCCCCGCGTCCACAATGACCGGGCCGGGGAGGTCGGCCGCAGCCTGAATGTGAAGGATTTCGATCTGCAGCGCATCTTCGGCCGCGAAGGGGTACAGATCCTGCATCTCTCCGGCCTGATCGCAGCCCTCTCCCCGGATACCGGCACTTTCTGTGTGGAGCTGGCCAGGGCGGCAAAAGAGCATGGAACTCTCATTTCCTTCGATCTGAATTTCCGCGCCTCCTTCTGGAAAGGCCGGGAGGAGGATCTCTACAGGGTTTTCCACGAGATTGCCTCCCTGTCAGATATTCTCGTCGGCAATGAAGAGGATTTTCAGCTCTGCCTGAATATTCCCGGGCCCGAGGCGGGAGGGAAGGACCTCGCCGATAAGATCCGCAGTTTTCAGGCAATGATCGGCCGTGTCCGCGAAAAATACAGCGGAGCAGCCGTCTATGCCACGACCCTGCGGCAGGTGCTCTCCGCCAATGAACACCTCTGGGGCGCCATCGTTCTCAGTGGTGATCAATGGGAGATCATTGAGCCCCGGTCAATTCAGGTCCTGGACCGTATCGGCGGCGGCGACGGCTTTGTCGGCGGTCTCCTCTACGGCATCCTTAAAGGTATGGATGCACGCCGCTGCACAGAATTCGCCTGGGCCAGCGGTGTCCTCGCCACGACCCTGCTCACAGACTATGCTCAGGCCGCAGATGAGGAACAGATCTGGAGTATCTATGCCGGGAATGCCCGTGTTAAACGTTGAATAAACAAGGGGATGTGTTATGATTAAAATATACTTGTATTCACAGGCCGGCCTCTGGAAACGGACGGCTTTGATCTCTGCTGCAGTGCTGCTCCTCGCCGGTTGCAGGGGAGGGGAGGCTCTGGACCTGACGGTGGAGAACCCCCTGGATCTGCACCGGCCCGCGTCTGTTGTGGAGCTGCCCCTGAATCTGGAGCTGGCAGCAGCCCTCGCTGAAGGACAGGGCCTGCAGGTTCGCTCCGGCAGCAGGTCCTTCGCAGCACAGATCGTGGATTCTGACCGCAGCGGCGCCCCGGATTATGTGCTCATCCTCGATGATTTCAAGGCCGGCGAGAAGAAAAACTACCGACTGACTCTGACCGCCCCTGAGACTGTGAAAAAATTTGACGCTGAAGCTTCAGCTCTCCACGCGATGTTTGTTCCGCAGCGTATGGATGACTTTGCCTGGGAAAATGACCGGGTGGCCTTCCGCATGTACGGTCCCGCCCTTCAGGCCACCGGCGAGATCAGTTCGGGCATCGACCCCTGGTGCAAGAGTGTGGATTATCCCATCCTGGAAAAATGGTATGCTCCCGGTGTCAATTACCACACAGACCAGGGTGAAGGCGGTGATTTCTACAAGGTCGGACGCACCGGCGGCGTGGGAGGGAGCTCTCTGCTCTACGGCGGAACGGCCTGGCCCTCCGCCAATTTCACCGAATACCGCATCCTCGCCAATGGACCCTACCGTATTCTTTTCGAACTGGATTATGCTCCCTGGAAGGTCGGGGACGCATACATCGCATCCGAGACAAAACGCATTCAGCTGGATCGGGGCTCCCACTTCAATCTCATCAGCAGCCGCACCCGCATCGACAGCGGCGAGACCGCAGCTGATCTGTCTCTGGCAGCAGCCCTCCCCAGACTCTATCACCCCGAAGCAGATTTTTTCTGCGATCCCGATCAGAATATGCTCCTCAGCCTGGAAGTGCTGCCCAAGGACAACGGCACTCTGGCTTCAGCAGTATTCACCGCCGACAATTCTGTGAAAAGCTGCTTTGAGACCGACTCTGAGGCCTTCGCCGTCTTCGACCTCGATCAGTATGAGGCCACGGCCTACTATGCCGGTTTCTACTGGTCAAAAAAAGTCCCCGTCTCCGGCATGGAGGCACTGATCGCCGAGATCGAAAGAGAACAGCTGCTGCGCCGGCACCCCCTCCGGGTCCGGCTGAACTGAACAGATAATTGATGTTGGACAGGCTCACCTGTCAGTTAAGGAGTTAAAATGGATACAAGATATTTCCCCAAACCCGAACACCTGGACCTCATGAGCGCCGATGAGCTGCGCGAGACCTTCCTCGTGGAAAAGCTTTTTGAGGCCGACAAACTGCCCCTGACTTATTCCGATATGGAGCGGGCCGTGATTGGAGGCGCCATGCCCGTGAACAGCACTCTGGAGCTGCGGGCGCCCGATGACCTGAAAGCCGGCTTTTTCCTCGAGCGTCGGGAGTTGGGAGTGATCAATGTGGGGGGAGCAGGCAGGGTCTCAACCCCCTCGCAGAACTATTCCATGAATAAACTGGATGCTCTCTACCTCGGACGCGGTACGGCGAAGGTCAGTTTTTCCTCCGAGAATCCTGCCGATCCGGCAAAATTCTATCTGCTGTCCTATCCGGCTCACACGGCCTATCCTTCGCGGCTCATCACAAAAGANGAGGCACGCACTCTGAATCCCGGCTCAAAGGAGGAGGCCAATGAACGGACGATTTACCAGTATATTCTGCCGGAAATCCTGCCCACCTGTCAGCTGGTCATGGGTCTGACCATCCTCTCCCCGGGTTCGGTCTGGAATACGATGCCGCCCCATCGGCATGCCCGGCGGACTGAGATCTACATGTATTTCGATCTGCCGGAAGGCCACCGCATCTTTCATCTCATGGGTGAACCACAGAATACCCGGCATTTGGTCCTGCAGGACGGGACGGCCGTCCTCTCACCCACCTGGAGCATTCACAGCGGCGTGGGAACCTTTGCCTATTCTTTCATCTGGGGTATGGGCGGCGAGAATCTGGATTATACAGACATGGATCATCTGAGTATCGGGGAGCTGGGGTGAACTATGATGCAGTTATTTGATCTGACTGGAAAAACCGCCCTCGTCACAGGATGCAGCCGCGGGATCGGGCAGAGTATGGCCCTCGGCCTGGCTGAAGCAGGCGCAGATATTATCGGGGTCTCAGCCTCCCTCAAAGCCGGAGACAGCGACACCGAAAAGGCGGTGAAGGCCCTGGGACGGGCTTTTTACCCCTACAGCTGCGACTTTTCCGACCGCAGTTCGCTCTATGCTTTCATTGAGGCTGTCAGAAAAGACGGGCACTCTGTGAATATTCTCGTCAATAATGCAGGCACGATCTTCCGCAGCCCGGTGACCGACTATCCCGACGATCAGTGGGACCGTATCCTCGAGGTCAATCTCAATGCTCCCTTCATCCTCAGCCGTGAATTCGGCCGGGATATGGCGGCGGCTGGCGGAGGCAAGATCATCTTCACCGCCTCACTTCTGTCTTTTCAGGGCGGGATCACCGTCCCGGCCTACGCCGCGTCCAAGGGGGCCGTCGCACAGCTCACCAAAGCCCTGTCCAATGAACTGGCAGCGAAAAATGTTCAGATCAATGCCATCGCTCCCGGATATATCGCCACCGACAATACAGAGGCGCTTCAAAAGGATCCGCAGCGCTCCAAAGCTATCCTGGAAAGGATCCCCGCCGGCCGCTGGGGAAGCCCCGATGATTTCAAAGGGGTCACTGTCTTTCTGGCCTCTAAGGCCTCGGACTATATGAACGGATCCATTGTCACTGTGGACGGAGGCTGGATGGGCCGCTGAGTCCGGGTCGGCCGCCGAGCTTGATATCCACTCCTGTCTGAATGATATAGTAGCCCTTCTGACTGACTGCTGTACAGAATATACGGCCGAATCTGCCGATGTCAAGTGATCCGCTGCTCCGGTATTCTAAACCGGCCATTTTTCCGTGCTGTATCAGTCTCTGTTCCAGCTGAAGTGCTCTGCTGCTCCGGCTCCAGTGCAGTGAAGGGCTGAGATATGTGCTTCTAAAGTCTGCAGAACCCAGTCCCTCAGCAAACAGGGTGTGTAAGCCCATGCCCCAGTGCATCCCGCGGCCCAGCGGCCTGCTCCAGGCAGTCTGTGTCTCCAGTCCCAGAATCCCCGCTTCCCCCGCTGTCCGATGGAAAAGCCGGATATCCGATTCCAGCTTTCCACGATAAAGTAAACGCAGATCCCGCCGCAGTTCATCTCGACGAAACAGCTTTCCGTAATGCATGCTCCGACTTTCCTGTAAATATTCCAGAACCGCAGCCCCACCTGCGATCGATATGTCCGGACGTCTCAGCTGAACGGCCCGGTATGTCTCCACTGACCGGCTCTCTGCCTGTCTGCCAGCCGAAATGCTGAACTGAAGGGGGATGGACTTTAGAACCCCGCTGCTGTAGCGTCCGGACCAGTTGCTGATAGGCGCATCCTGTCGTATCTGCAGCTGCAGCCGCCCCGCCCGTCCCGCTGCCGAAAGCTGCAGCCAGCTCCGGGCCTGCCCTCTGTCTCCGCCTTTTTTCAGTTCGGTATTGACCCGGATATGGAAGACCGCCTCCTCTCCCCGGCCGATGGACCAGATCTGTTCAGACGGGCCGTCCACAACATCAGAGACGTACAGCGTGGCCGTATTCGGCGGGGCTGTTCCTTCGTTGTCAGCATGTATGCGCACGGTGTTCGATCCGTCATTGAGGGTCAGCGGGATGCTTCTCCCCGGTGCTCCCCGCAGAATATGATTGCTCACCACCAGCGATCCGTTTACATAGATGTCCACCTGATCCCCGTCCGGTGTGCCGTGGTCCCAGAACCGGAAACTGATGTTCTTATTATTGACTGTCACATCCCTCAGGCCGCCGGACATTTCCTCCACGCCGGCCCGCGTGGCCGCAAACCATATTCCGCCGGCGGCAGCGGCACTTCCCGCCCCGATGAGCAGCCCCTTTTTCAGCGCAGGCGGCATCGCTTTCCGCTTCAACTTCCTGGCTGCGTCCATGTCCCCGGTGATCAGACTGTCGCTTGTCAGATATCCGCGCTCCGCCATCTGGCGAAGATCGAAAAACCGTCCTCCTCCCAGTGCCAGTTCCGCGTAAAATACACTCTTCCCCAGTTCGAAATAAGGCCCCATTACACCGGTCTCACTGTCCGCAGACCTCTGAAATATGTCTGCAGAACCTGCCTCCGCCTGATCGCCCCGGGCCTCTGCCTCATCCAGTGTGTAAAGCCTGCCGTTACTGTATCCCATATCCGCCCGCTCTGATCCATCTCGCCGCCAGGTCTCCAGTTTCGGCGGTCGCTGTCGGTAGACGTACTGACTGAGCAGTCCTTCCGAAAAGATGCCGTCACTCACAAGCGGGCCGGAACGCCCCCTGTCCCATAGTTTGCTCTGCTCCTCCACCTTCAGCATGGCCCCTCTGTTCAGATCCGAGCTGTGCAGGATTCCGTACTGCAGGGCCACTGCCTCCCCGGCATCCGCCGAGGATTCCAGGGCGGCGTCAAAGTGTAGGGCACTGCCCAGCAGCGACAGCTTCTTCAGCAGCTCCGAGACGACTTCATTCTGCACCCCGCTTTGAGGGAGGATGGTCAGATCATAAGGCTCACTGATCTCCGAGGGAAGGGCCCACTCCGGACTGCTTCCGTCCTCTCCCTCCGTGTAGGTCCACAGCGCCTGCTCCACTTTACTGAGTTCATCCCGCCGACCCCTGACCTGAGCCTCGAGATGCTGAAAACTCTGAAGCAGAAGGTTCCGGCTTCCGTCAAACAGAAAGTATCCCCGGATCTTCGCGGTCTCCAGTTTCAGTCCCGGCAGCGAAATATCCGAGCCCGGACCGCTGCTCCTGTATTCCACCAGAAATCCTGTCATGCTGTCCAGAAGCACTTCCGACCCCCTCATCAGCAGTCCTCCGTCCAGCCCTCCGCGCAGGTTCAGCAGCGAAAGCGGAGCCATCGCCACAACGTTTTCGTCAAACTCTGAAGGAATCAGCCTCCGCGAAGGCTCGCCGGATCCCGCTTCGATCTCTTCCCTGTCCTGAATCAGCCTGTTCAGCTTCCTCAGAAAAGCCGACCTGCCCTCCCTGATCCGCCCGTCTCCGCCGACAAGAACTTCAAATCCCCTGTCTCCGCCCTGAACGCAGAATCCGCTGATCTCTCCCTTCAGAACAGCGGCCCCGCCCTCCGGATAGAATCTGTACTCACGGGTCCCGCCTCTATAATGACGGATCTCACGAACCCGCGAATTGCTGTAATAGAGATTTCTTTCCTCGCCGTCCGCCCTCAGGTACTCATGCACTGTGTAGCGCCGTTCCCTGACTGTCTCAATTTCCCTCTCCGTCCCGCCGGACACAGCCCCCGGCTGCCTTCCGTTCACTGCTTCCGCTCTTCCGAATATGAGTAGGAAAATAATGATCAGGAACTGTATCCCCTGTACTCGATAGGACAGAATCCGACAGCTTGACAGTGTTTCTTTTTTAAATCTCAATAATGACTTTATATCCCAAGCTGTATGCCGAAGGTTCTGCTGTCCAGTGCGATCTGTATACGCCTGAAATCTTCCTGCACTGTGCCCGCTTCCATGCGGTAGGGTGTGTACACGATCTGCAGCGGACCTGCAGCGAAGGAAAGGGAGGCCGAAGCAAAATATTCCGTTTTTCCGCTGCCCTGAAGGTAACGGCCGGCCGCTCCTGCGTGCAGGCTGAAACTCTCCAGCTTCGGGATATTACCGTATATTTTAGCCACCGCCAGATATTCACTCCCGCCGCCGCCTGCTGCATGCAGATCACCGGTTTTGAAGCCGTAAAGGGTCCAGGATTCCGCCAGACTGAGGATCTGACCCGGCGCGTACCAGTCCCCGGCACGGCTCAGGATCATGGGGTTCTCAAACCCCGGATCCGTATTTGAGGCGGGATTGTAGTACTGCTGCGCCGGTGCCTGACCCAGAACGGCTCCGCCGAACAGGGTCATGCGCAGAGAAGCCTTGCGGCTCATGCGTATCCGATGATAGGCCTCCCCGTGCACACGTCCGAAAATTTCCCCGCTCTGACGGTAGCCCAGGGCTGCTGACAGGGCCTGCGAACTGTTGCTCAGCGTCTCCTTACGCTCCCTCTTCCACTCCCCTCCCAGCAGAGCATAGCGGCCGATGTCATAGAGGCTGCTGTCGAAATAGTCATAACTTCCATCAGCCTCCCCCAGCCCGTGTATGTCCTGATACAGCAGCGACAGCAGAATACTGTTCTTGTTGTCAGGAAATAGCAGGGGCCGGCGCATCTGCCCATGGACCATACGGATGCTTGTGAAGAAACGGCCGCCGTCCGTTTTCGCGCCGTAACTGCGTTCCAGGCCCTCAGCAGGGTAGTATTTGCGCGAGGCGCCCAGGGAATAGTTGGCGGACTGTGTCACCGTCCCCCAGTGGGCCCGGGCCTCCCAGAACAGATCATTGGGGACCGGTCCGCCGTGCCGCAGCGCCAGTCCGGGCATGATGCCGTCAGGCGCAGTGTACCAGAGATATGGTATCGCGTTGAGATTGTATCGGTCCTCGGGGTTCAGATCGAAGCGCATGATGCCGAAGCTCATCCCCCGCCTTGTACGGTTGTTGCGCCGCTTGATCTCAGGCACGTATCGCTCCGGATCCAGCTCCGCATCCACTACCGCAAAATCCGTTTCAATCACAATCGCTCTCTCGAGTTCATGGGGATTGAGCCAGACGGTCTTTTCCTCACCTGCCGCACCTCTCAGCCGGATGGGAAGGGCAGACCGGGCCTCACCCTCGCGCCGGATCTGCAAAGCTGTTGAGTACGTCATGCCTTTCTGCTCTGTCTGAAAATCCTCCAGCGCATAGTCGATATAACCCGTTTCACTGAGCATGCCCTGGAAAAACCAGCCCAGATCTTCGCCGCTCACGTCTTCGAAAACCTTCTGCATATCTCCGGGCTGCGGATGCCGGTAGGCCCATCGCTCGAAGTACGCATGCCAGCAGGCGGTCATCAGGGAGTCGCCCAGATAGCCATGCAGCACCCGGGTGACGATCGCCGCCTTCTTATAGACGATGGTCCCGTAATTCATGGGCGTGTAGTCCTCGCTGTGCAGATCGACGGCCTGGTCCATGCGCGGTCCCGCACTCATCAGATACTGCAGCTGGTCCGTGCTGTGCTTGTCCGTCCCGGGCAGGAGATAGCGCAGGGCACGGTAGGGGAGAGGGGTCTTGATGTGATGGGCAAAAGTCCAGTTTCTGGGTATTTGGCCTCCCAGTAGCGGGCCTCCGCATAGCTGTTCAGCCCCTCGTCCATCCAGGGATGACGCCGCTCGTTGCTGCCGCTGAGCCCGTAGAACCAGTTGTGACCCACCTCGTGCATGATGACGAATTCCAGCATCCACTGCTGACTGCTGTTGTTGATCAGCGTGATCATCGGGTATTCCATCCCGCCGCCGGCACTGAAATCGCCGTCCACCACCGTCGCGTGGGCGTAGGGATATTCCATGAACCACTCGGAAAAATAGGCCACGGACTGCCGGATATAGTCGTTGCTGTACTGAAAATTCTCCAGATGCTGCGGCAGGGTATAGGTCCAGGTGTCCATCACCCGCCCGCTCGGCAGCGTCAGGCTGTCCCGCAAACCATGCGAAATCATGCACATTCTCCTGTATCCAGGTCAGGGTCTTCAGGCTGTCGGAACTCTCAGGTTCCGTCTTCCCCAGGCTCTTCATGCCCTCGGGACGCTCCTTCTTTTTCAGCTCCAGACTGTCCACCCACTGTCCGCCCAGCGCCGCCAGCGAATCCCGCCAGGCGATCTCCGCCGCCTCCTGAAGCACCCCGGTCGCCGCTACACGATAGTTGGCCGGCAGCGTCATGCGCACCCGGTAATCTCCCCACTCACTGTAGAATTCCCCCATGTCCAGATAGCTCATGGGATGCCAGCCCGCCGCGTCATACACCGCCGGCTTGGGATACCACTGCGTCAGCTCATAGTGGTTGCCGTAACGCCCGAGCCGCGAAAGCACCAGCGGGATCTGCACTTCGAAATCCATGCTCAGAACCGTGCTGTCCCCCGGTGCCAGGGCCTCCGACAGCGGAAAAAACGCCACATCCAGCGTGTCCTCGGACCGGAAACGCCAGTCAATCTCACGCCCGTCCGCCGCCACATTCTCCAGGCTGATGCCGCCGAAGGCCGAATCCGGTGAAAAATGCATCTTCGTACTGCCCTGACGGAATTTCTGCTGTGCCAGCGCCGTGTGCCTGTCCCGGTAGGCGTTGGGCCACAAGTGCATCCAGATATGCTCCAGTGTGTCCGGCGAATGGTTGATGTAGGTGATCTCCGCCCGCCCCTGCAAGCTGTGCGTGCTGTCGTTCAGCTCCACCTCAAGGTCGTACAGCACTTTCTGCTGCCAGTCCCCGCCCGCCTCTGCCAGTCCGCTCATCAGCAGTATCACCATAAATCCGTAAATCTTTTTCAAATGATGCCCTTTCTTTTCTGACTGTCCTCTTCCTTTGACCCCGCCCCCGCATTCACCCGGATGCTGCTGACCAAAATTAGCACATTTCACCTGCGCCTGAAAGCCTCAATTGCCCCGTCTCACGCCCGTCTCATTCTGAGATATTGTCTCATATCGAGTGAGACTGTCGAATGTCCTGAATTGAGAATATTTTATAAGGTGTTGAAAATAATAGTCTAAACCCTGTCTCAATTTTGTGGCACGGCAAATGTAAATAGCTATGGGCAATGGAGAAAGAACAGATGCAGATGAGTTTCAGAAATACATACTCAGCCTCAACCCCCTCGGAAGTTCAGAGGACCCCGGCCTACGCCCTGCTGCGTATCCTCGCTTCCCTGATCCTGATCTCCGCTTTCCTCAGCCCCCTCAGCAGCCAGGATCTGCAGCCCCTGCCCCTCAGTGCCGACTCTCTGCAGACCCCGGATTCGACCCTTGCCGCAGCCGCCCGTCCTGCTTATGAAGACGATTATTATATTCAGCCCGGTGATGTGGTGGAGGTCATCATTCTCCAGCGCGCAGAAATCAGCGGAGAATATACGGTCAACCCCAATGGCACCATCGGACTGCCGGTCACCGGAAATATCCACATCGAAGGGCTCACCCGCATTGAGGCCGAAGACCGGGTCAGTGAAGCTCTCTCCCGCTATTACTACCCGGTTTACGTCCTTCTGAAGATCAAATATTACCAGCGCAATACCAGTTTCACTGTCCTCGGTGAAGTCAAAGCCCCCGGCGTCTATCCCATCACCAATAAGATCGACCTGATCCATGCCCTCGGCCTGGCCCAGGGGACCACCGAAGATGCCGCCCTCAATCGTATTTCTCTCATCCGCCGCAGCGAACCCGGTCAGGTGCAGCGTATCAACCTTAACCGTCTCATGAAAAACGGATCGGTGCCTCTCAACCTGGTACTGGAAAAGGATGATATCATTTACGTGCCTAAAAAGACGGTCGTCTCTTTTCTGCAGCCCCTCAACAGGGTCATGCCCCTCGTCCAGGTCATCCTGGTCTCCATCCTCACCCTTAATCAGCTTCAGCTTATGGCCATGTCATCATGATGCAGCCCGGCAATAAAATCACTAATATCTCAGCCCTCATTTTCGATCCGATTCGCTCGGTCCTGGACAACTACCGTCTCGTCCTCAGCGCCATGGGCATCGGCATCACTCTCGTTCTCCTGGGTTCTCTGGCCTCCGATGCCCAGTACTACTCCGTGTCCTCCAGCCTCCTCTTCCGTCCCGAGAATCCTGAACTGGTTTTCGACAACAGCGACCGCACCTACAACAGTTTTGAGGACTGGATGCGAAGCCAGATCCATGAACTGAAAAGTTATGAGGTCCTTGAGGATGCCATCGCTTCCTACGATTCTCTCGGTTTCAGCTGGTATCGCGAAGGGGAAAGCATTAAGACCGGCGTGGACCGGCTGCGGGGGAAGTTGAATATATCCCAGATCAATAATACTCAGATCATGAATATCGCCATGACCGCCTCTCAGCGTGAAGGTTTGGCCGAAATTGTCAATGAGGTGGTGGACGCTTATATCCGTGCCCAGACCCGTAAGAAACTGGATGAGGACCGGACCAAACTTGATTATCTCGAGCAGGAAAAGGACAAGTACAATGCACAGCTCGAAGCCAGTTACCAGAAACTCATGGGCATCAGCGAAAAATATGCCACCACTGTCGCCGATGAGAAAAATCTCTATATCTACCTCAATCTCTATATGGATATGCGCACCCGCTACAATGAGGTCCTCCTCAAGCGTATCGAAGCCGGCAATATGCTGGAAGCTCTCGAAAACGAACGGTCCCGCATCATGGAGAAGGAATTCCTCCTCTCAGAAGAGGGCGGACAGATCAGCGATCTGGAAAAACGCCTGAAGGACAGCATGCTCGGTCTGCTCCCCGACAATCCCGAATATCTCCGCCTGCAGAAGCTCCTCGCCGGCATTGAGACACGCAAGCATGAAGAATACCGGCGCAAACTCCTCACCGATGTGGATGCCCGTATCAATGAGCAGCGTACGGTCTATGAAAGTTTCCTCGACAGTGAGAAGGAGATCTCCGTCGAGCTGGAAAAAGCCAATAACGAGGTCATGGAGTACAACCGCGTCGTCCTGCTGGCCGGAACGGAAAAGCAGGATATCAGCCGCAATAAAGAGATCTGGAAACGGCTCACCGAACGCATCGAACAGATCAAGATCGAAAATTTTGACGAACAGACGGTGCGCGTGATCAACCGCGCCATTGCACCCGACTACCCGGATCCCAATAAGACGACCAAGAAGCTGCTCCTCGGTGTCATTCTCGTCATGGGTTTTTCTGTGGCCCTCGGCATGGCCAAAGGCTATCTGAACAATAAGGTGCAGCGAGCAGCAGATATTAAAAAGGTTCTCGGTTTCGAAGCCACCGGGATTGTCCTCGATGCAGCGGCCGATGATCTGCCCCTCGAGGATCTGCATCATATCTTCAGCTCCTATCCCCAGTCTTATCTGGCCGAACAGATACAGAGTATTGCCGTCCGGCTCGAAAGGGAACACAATGAGAACGGCTCCCGTATTTTCAGTTTTTTCTCCCTGAAGGGTGGCAGCGGCAGCAGTTCGGTCATGGCGAATCTTCTCGCAGCCGTGGACTACGACAGAGAAGGCAAGCTCCTCACAGATCTGAATCTCCGGAATCCCTCCCTGCAGAATCTGATCTTCGACAGCCACGATAAAAGTATCTCTTCCTGGCTGAAAGATGCCGCCGGACTGGAAGAGGCGGTCTGCACCGGTACAGAGAATCCTTTCTGCATCCTGCCCCTGGTCACAGACGGCCGCTCTATCATTCCCCGCCTGCAGCCCTCCCGTCTCAGTCAGCTCAGCAGACAGCTGAAGGAAAAGTACGAATATGTTTTCGTCGACGCCCCGCCCCTGCTGCAGACTTCCGAAAGTCATAAGATCGCACAGCTCAGCGATGTGGTGGTCCTCGTCATCGACAGCCGTCAGGATACCTTTCCCGAATTGATGCGGGCCATGCAGATGTTTGAGAAACTCGGGGTCAGCGCCGTTTCCGTTATCCTTAATAAGGTGCAGGTCTTCCGCAACGGCTATCTGAAACGCTCCATCGATGANTACTATGCCTCACCGGCTTTCAACGCCCTGTCCGGCAGAGAGGCTGCCTGATATGGATAAGATCGCGATCCTGCCCGCTTTNCCNGTGCTCTATCTCTACTTTTTCAAAGGCTATGACGCCCGGCAGCTCTTCATTCTGGTCTTTCTCCCCATGCTGACTCTGATTCCCGCCTATTACGAGACCAAACTCGTGCAGGGCATCCCCGAGATCTCCTTCTGGTCCTCCGCTATTATCACGATCTTTATTCTCTGGATCTTCAAGGATAAGCTGCAGGGCTATCACTTCACCTTCCTCGATCTGCTCATCATCCTCCAGATTATCACGATTTTTTATGCCCAGTATGAGGCCACCGGCTACAAGGATGCTCAGAAGATCGCCTTCCGTGAGATCACCGCCCGGCTCATGCCCTATATGATGATGAAAAGTGTCCTCGTCAGCCGCAGCCTCAGTATGTCCACCCTGAAGACCATTGCCGTCCTCGGTGCCGTTGTCGCCCTCTTCATGCTCTATGAATTCCGCTTCTATCCCAATCACCTCGATCTCTTCTTCCGCCGAATCTGGCCCTACTACGTCCCCTGGGACGGCACGATGAGCCGCTACGGTTTCAAACGCGCTGCAGGTGCCTTCGCCCATCCCATTTCCGCCGGATACTTCTACGCCATGATCACCCCCCTCGTCTTCTGGCTCTACCGCAAGAACTTCATTGCCGACAGACGCATCGCTATTGCCCTCACCGGCCTCTCCGCCCTCGGTGTCATCGTGTCCATCTCCCGCGCTCCCATCGCAGGTATGTTCCTCAGCGCTGGCGTGATCTGGTTCGGCTGGAGCCGCTTTAAAAGTATCTCCGGCATGCTCGTGTCCATCGTCCTCGCCTTTTTCCTCGTGCTTCTGGTGCCCAAGATCATTGCCTATGTCTCGGTGACCCGCGCCGAAGCCACCACTCAGGATCAGGAAAATGCCGCCTACCGCAACGAAATGCTGGAAAATTATAAGGAAGTGATCCGCGAAAAACCCCTCTGGGGCTGGGGTCGCTATACTTTTCCCGTCATCGAACGGCAGAAGTCCATCGACAATGAATATCTCTTCATCGCCATCACCTCCGGGATGGTGAATCTCACGGTTTATCTCTTCTTCATGGCATATATCTTCATCCGTCTCCTCTGGTTCCTCATCATGCCGGGAGAACGCGATCTTCAGTACTATCTCGGCTGGGCCATCGTCGGTTCCTGGCTCTCCGCTGTCTTCACTCAGGCCACCGTCTACAGCGGCCTGCAGACGGTCCACTATTTTTATATGATCGGCGCCCTCGCCGAAAGTCTCTTCCTCCGCCGGATCCAGCTGCCCGAACAGCCGGACTCAACGGCAGATTCAAACGTATCCAATGATATCAGGAGTACTCTCAATGCAAGTCCAGTTTATCGCACCCTGTAAAGATCTGAGCGGCGGAATCAAGGTCATCGCCGAATTTGCTCAGAGACTCATGGACCGGGGCCATCAGGTCCGCGTCATCTACCCCGGACGCCCCCTCAGCCTCAAACGCCGCATCAAAGACAGCGCCCGCCGCCTCATCCTCGGGGAACGCGATCACCTAGACCGTTTCAAAGGTGAACTCCTCAGGGTGGATAGGGTCGATGCCCTCTCCGTGCCCGAAGCCGATGTGACGATCGCAAGCTCCTTCGAAACAGCGGAGTGGATCCGCGATCTCGGCCCCCGACACGGACGCAGGTTCTACTTCATCCAGGGCTATGAGGTCTGGAATGCAGATGCCGAAAGGGTCGAAAAAACCTATCGTCTGCCCTATGAAAAGATCACTGTCTCCCGCTGGCTGCAGAAACTGCTGCTGAAAAAATCCGGCGACGGCCTCGTTCACCTCATTCCCAATGCCTCGGATCTCTCCGGTATGGTGAAGATCAGCCCCGACAGTGATAAGAAATATGACCTGGGTATGGTCTACTCCGCTATCCCCAATAAGGGCTCCAGTCACGGTCTCAATGTCATCAAGGCCCTCTCTGAAAAGTATCCTCAGCTCAGATGTGTTCTCTTCGGTACCGACCGGCCCGACGTCCTGCCCGCGAACTGCACTTTCTATCACCGGCCCTCCCGCAGAAAGATTGCCTCCATCTACAGCAGCACCCGCATCTGGATGTCCACCAGCTACCGAGAAGGCTTCTGCCTGCCCTGCCTGGAAGCCATGAGCTGCGGCTCCGTCGCCGTCTCCACCGACAATCTCGGCGTCAGGGATATGGTAACTGATAACGTAAACGGTTATATTGTTCCTGTGGCCGACGAGGATATGCTCCTGGCCCGCACGGAGAAACTTCTCAATGACCCCGCCCTCCGTATGCAGATGGCCGAATTGGCCCTGCAGAAAAGCCGCAGCTTCAGCTGGGAGGTCTCCGCTGACCGCTTCGAATCCCTCATCTCACGACCCGTCACTGAAAGGAAGGCCTCCTGATGACTGTCCACAACAGGCACTCGGCTGCCTCAGCGCATTTTACTGAACTGAATGTAAAGCCCGAAACTGTCCTCATCAGCAGCAAAGATATGCCGCATCTTCTCGTCACGGCTCTCATCCGTATCCCCGTACTGCTCCTGACTCCCCTCCACCGCCTGCAGCGTGCCGCCTCCCGCTGGATCAATTACTTCCGTAGCGCCCTCCGCATCAAAGGCCTCCATTCCTCCGTACAGTTCGACGGCGTCCCCCTCGTTACCGGCAGCGCACGCATCAGTATAGGCCACAGCAGCCGCATCGGCATGCTCTGCGAACTCGGCACCGAAGAAAATGGACATATCCGCATCGGCCGCTCTGTCCGCATCAACCGCGGTACCACGGTCTTCAGTTACTCCGATGTCGAGATCGGCGACCACAGTCTCATCGGTGAATTTGTCACCATCCGCGATGCAAATCACGGCATCAGCCGCGGTCAGCTCATCCGCAGCCAGAAACACAGCAGCTCACCGATCAGAATCGGCAGAGATGTCTGGATCGGTCGCGGTGCCTGCATCCTCCCCGGTGTCGAAATCGGTGACGGCGCTGTCATCGGCGCCAATTCCGTCGTCACCCGCTCCATCCCCGCCGGCAGCATCGCCGCCGGTGTCCCCGCTAAAGTGATCCGCGAAAGATAAGGACCTGAATATGACACCCTCCATGACAATTCCCACAGCCTCCGCACCCGCCGCGCCTCCGCGAGACACTCTCTCCGCACCCGCCGCATCTCCGCGAGACTCACGCCCCACACCTGCCGCGAGACGCGTCGCTTACCTCGCACCGGAACTGCCCTCCCTGTCCGCAACCTTCGTCTATAACGAGATCCTGGAGCTGCAGGAACTCGGTTTCACTGTTCTTCCCTACAGCGTGCACCGCCCCGCTGCCGCCGTGTCTGACCCCCGCGTCGCCCGCCTCCGCAGCGAAACACATATCCTCTACAGCCGCCCCATCACCGCCATGCTCTCCGCCCTCCTTCCAAACCTCCTCTCCAGCCCCGCCCGCTTCCTCAAAGCCACAGGCCAGCTCCTCAGCGATGTCCTCTTCTCTGATCTCGCCCTCAGCCGTCGCCCCAAACTCCTCTACCAGTTCCTCGCCGCCGCCGTCCTCGCCGCCGACTTGAGAAAAAAACAGGCCGAACACCTCCATATCCACTTCGGCCACGTCCCCACACAGATCGGTATGTATGCCGCAGCACTCGCCGGCATCCCCTTCACTTTCACCACCCATGCCAATGATATTTTCGAACACGCCGCACTCTACCCCCGTAAACTCCAGCGCAGCAGCGCCATGGTCACCATCTCCGACTATAACCGCCGCCACCTCCTCCGCTACGGGCACGCCGATAAGATTCATGTCCTCCACTGCGGTGTCCATGTCCCCGAAAATTCCCTGGATTCAGAGGCAGTCTCAACTCCCGACGCAGCCCCCCTTCCCGCTCAGAATGTCTCAGCTTCACCTGTCCGCATCGGGTCCCTCGGACGACTGGTTGAGAAAAAAGGCATGGATACTCTCATCGATGCCGCCGCCGCCCTCCATAGCGAAGGCCTCAGTTTCCGCATCGAAATCGCCGGCGACGGACCCCTCATGGAATCCCTGCAGAAACAGGTGAACACAGCCGGTCTGAATTCCCATGTCTCCTTCATCGGTGCGATGCCCCATACAGAGGTCGGCTCCTGGATGAAACAGCTCGACGGCTTCGCCCTCGCCTGCCGTCGCGACAGCAGCGGCGATCAGGACGGCATTCCCGTCGTCCTCATGGAAGCTATGAATATGGGCGTTCCCGTCGCCACCACCCGCATCTCCGGCATCCCCGAACTGGTGATTTCCGGTGAAACCGGTTTCCTTTCCGAACCCGCAGATGCAAAGGCCTTCGCCGACGCTCTGCGCTCCTTGATTCTCTCCCGCGACAGCCGCCTGATAACACGCAACGCCGCCCATCGCATCAGAGAACAGTTTGATATCCGTAAAAACACAGAAAACTTATCCAAATTATTTTTCAGGAGTTAATACCATGAACAGCAGAAGTATCCTCATCATCACTCCCGTCCGCAATGAAGCCGATTTCCTGCCCCGCGTCATCGAAAGCATGATCTCCCAGACGGTCAGACCCAGAGAATGGGTCATCGTCGACGACGGCAGCACCGACGGAACCGCCAATGTCATCCAGCGCTTCGCCGCCAAACATCCCTGGATCCACTATGTCTATAAAAGCGACCGCGGTCACCGCAGCGTCGGCCCCGGCGTCGTCGAAGCCTTCAACTACGGTTTTATGCGAAAGAATATCCAGGACTATGACTATATCGCTAAAATGGACGGCGATATCACTTTCCCCGATGTCTATCTCGAAACGATCCTGGACTATTTCGAAAAGGATCCGGTCCTGGGCTCCGCCAGCGGCAAGATCGTCCTCGAGGCCGAAGAAGGTAAATTCGTGGAAGAAAGAACGGCCGATGAAATGGTCGTCGGCGCCTTCAATTTCTATCGCCGCCAGGCCTTCCAGGATATCGGTGGCTTCGCTCCCATTGTCATGTGGGACGGCATCGCCTATCACCGCGCCCGCATGAGCGGCTGGAGAACCCGCAGTATCAATGACAAACGCCTTCTCCTCGTCCATAAGCGCCTCATGGGCTCCTCCGAGAAAAGCATCTATCACGGTCGTCTGCGCTGGGGACGCGGCCAGTACACGATGGGAACCCACCCCCTCTACATCCTCGCTGTCTCCGCCTACCGCCTCTTCGAACGCCCCTATATCATCGGCGGTATCCTCATTCTCAGCGGCTATATCTCCGCTGCCTTCAAAGGCCTGAAACGCTACGGCGACAAAGATTTCCGCAGATCTCTTCACGCCTGGCAGATGGAACGCCTCGGCCTCGGAAAACGCCTGGAATCTCTGCCGACCCTCCCCGGCAGCTCCGAGGACCAGAAGCGGATCTCCCCCGATGCCGGCACCGCAGCCTCCGGCAAGGAGGCTGACTCCAGCCCCGCCGCACCCTCCAGCCCCTCAGGCGCCGTCGCCTGATCCACAGGCACTGTATCCTCTGATCTCTAACTCAAATCAATGATCTGTGAGAACTGAATTGAAGACACATCTGAATATGAACCCCCTCGCACGAAAGGCCGCCGCCCGCACTGCATATACGATGGAAAAACCCCCCGTCCCCGGAAAGGTCTCCGTCATTATCGTGAACTATAATACCCGAGAGGTCCTCAATACCTGTCTCCAGCATCTCTACGGCCAAAACAGCTACTCCAGTTTTGAAACGCTGGTCGTGGATAATGACAGCCGTGACGGCTCCGCCGAAATGCTGGAAAAAAACTGGCCTCAGGTCAAACTCATCCGCAGCGGCGGAAATATCGGTTTTGCCGCCGGCAATAATCTCGGAATAAAAGCCTCAGACGGCGAATTCGTTCTCCTCCTGAATTCCGATGCCTTCCTGCAGGCCGATACGCTTGNAAAAAGTGTCCGCTATATGCAGAATGTCCCGAATTGCGGCATCCACGGAGCTCAGCTCACAGGTGAGAACGGGGACCTGCAGGAAAGTGCCCGCCGTTTTCCCCTGCCCCTCGAAAAATTGAAGGTCATGGCCGGCCTCTATAAGGGGTCTGAAACCGGCACTCTCTACCGGCAAGCTCTGAAGAGCGGGGCCATCCAAACCTGCGACTGGGTCGTCGGCGCCTACTTCTTCATGCGGCGCTCCATGCTCGAAAAAACTGGCCTCATGGATCCAGCCTACTTCCTCTATTTCGAAGAGCTGGACCTCTGCCTCCAGGCCTGGAATCATGGCTGGACCGTCAATTATGCTCCGGAGATCTCCCTTGTCCATGTCGGCGGCGTCAGCTCCGAAAAAAGCGGACAGGCCATGGGCAGTCAGAATCGTCAGCTCCTGCAGTTCAAACTCCAAAGCGAATGGTATTTCTTTCGAAAAAATTATAGCATTCTCCATCTGCTCGCTGTCGCTGCCATCGATGTCCTCTTCCGCAGCCTCACTCTCCTGAAAAACAGTTTTCTCCCCGGTGAAAACGCCGCATTGAAAAA
>JGI11705J14877_10000436_pt1 | contig 26231 bp, 28 predicted proteins | sample Etolaghawater15m_FD_14877 | JGI IMG/M metagenome (IMG submission 14877)
GTATAGCTTAGCTTGTATCTGTTTAATCTCTTTTGGAAACCATACTAGTTCAAAATCTTTATTTGCCTCAATTGTACTATCCAATACAATATTGAACTTACCATTTGTATATCAAAATTTGATAAATAAAAATTAAAGGAAAAAAATGGAAGAGCATTTAGTTGATTGGAGTCGTGCACAGTTTGCTTTAACAGCTATGTACCACTGGATATTTGTACCACTTACACTAGGGTTAGGGTTTATAGTGGCTATTATGGAGTCTATATATATAAAAACAGGTAGTGAATTTTGGAAGAAAACTACAAAATTTTGGATGACTTTATTTGCAATAAACTTTGCAATTGGAGTTGCTACTGGTATTATTATGGAGTTTGAGTTTGGGACTAACTGGGCAAATTACTCTTGGTTTGTGGGTGACATTTTTGGAGCACCATTGGCAGTTGAGGGAATACTAGCATTTTTTATGGAGTCTACATTTTTTGCTGTAATGTTTTTTGGTTGGGATAAAGTGGGTAAAAAATTTCATCTACTTTCAACTTGGCTTGTTGCAATTGGATCAAATCTATCAGCACTTTGGATACTTGTAGCGAACGGTTGGATGCAATATCCTGTAGGGATGGAGTTTAATCCAGATACAGTAAGAAATGAGATGGTTAATTTCTGGGAAGTATTATTTTCACCAGTTGCAGTAAGTAAATTTTTACATACAATTGGAAGTGGGTATGTTATGGCATCACTTTTTGTAGTTGGAGTTAGTGCTTGGTATTTGCTAAAAGGTAGAGATGTAGTATTTGCAAAAAAGTCTATAATAGTTGGATCAACATTTGGACTTATTACCTCACTATTTTTAGTTTTAAGTGGAGATGAATCAGCACATCAAGTAGCACTTAAACAGCCTGTAAAACTTGCAGCTATGGAGGGACTATACGAAGGAAAAACAGAAGCTGGGATTGTTGGAGTTGGTATATTAAATCCATCTAAAACATTGACAAATGACGAGCATGAGTTTTTATTTGAGCTTGAAGCTCCATATGCCTTATCATTTTTGGGTTACCACGATATTCACGCGTTTGTTCCAGGACTTAAAGATTTGATTTATGGAAATGAACAAAGAGGTATTATGAGTGCTCAAGAAAAAATAGACAAAGGTAAACTAGCAGTTAAAGCTTTAGAGGAGTACAAGGAAGCTAAAAAAGTAAACGATATATTAAAAGCACAAGAAGCAAAAGTGATACTTGAAGAAAATATGAAATACTTTGGATATGGACACCTTAAAACTCCTGAACAAATAGTACCACCCATCACACCAACATTTTATGCATTTCACATTATGGTTACACTTGGGGGTTGGTTTACATTCCTTTTTGCAATACTTTTGTATCTATCTATGAAAAAAGATATAAGCAATTATAGGTTTATACTAAAATCAGCTATTTGGAGCATCCCTTTGGGGTATATTGCAGGCGAAGCTGGATGGGTAGTAGCTGAAGTTGGACGACAGCCATGGGCGATACAAGATTTAATGCCTGTAGGAATTGCAGCAACACACATAAGCAGTACAAATGTAATGATAAGTTTCTTTATGTTTGCTACATTGTTTACAGCATTATTAATAGCTGAGATTAAAATTATGACCAAGCAGATATCAATTGGTCCAGATGGAGGGCATTAGTTATGGGATTTGGTAGTTTAGACTTATTAACTTTACAACAATTTTGGTGGGTTATTATTGCCCTTTTAGGTGGATTATTTGTATTTATTATGTTTGTTCAAGGTGGACAAACTTTGATAGATACATTATCTGATAATGAGATAGAAAAAACGATGTTAATCAACTCTATTGGTAGAAAGTGGGAACTTGGATTTACAACTTTAGTATTATTTGGGGGAGCTTTATTTGCAGCGTTTCCACTTTTTTATGCTTCAAGTTTTGGTGGAGCTTATTGGGTATGGATGATTATACTTTTTTGTTTTATTATTCAAGCAGTAAGCTATGAATATAGATCAAAACCAAATAACTTTTTAGGGGCAAAAACATACGAGATGTTTTTAAAAATAAACGGGAATCTTGGTGTATTTTTATTGGGTGTGGCTATTAGTACTTTTTTTAGTGGTAGTGAATTTACTATTGATAGCAACTTTTTTGTACATTGGCAAAATAATTTACGAGGTTTAGAGGCACTACTAAATCCATCAAACTATCTTCTTGGTTTGTCCTTAGTCTTTTTAGCAAAAATCAGTGGTGCATTATACTTTATAAATAATATTGACTATGAACCAATTAGATTAAAAGCAATACAATCTATAAAAATAAATATGGTGATGTTTTTGTTACCATTTTTAAGTTTTATCGCATGGATACTCACAAAAGATGGTTTTGCTGTTGATACAAATGGTGTAATTTTTATTGAACAGTATAAATATTTACATAACTTTTTACAGATGCCTATAGTTTTAGGTATGTTTTTAATCGGTGTTATTATGGTAGTAATTGCAGTTTTCCTTACAATTCAATATAAAAAAACTTGTTGTATCAAAACTGGTGGATTAGGAATAGTACTTACAGTAATGTCTGTTATATTAAATGTAGGGCTAAATAATACAGCTTTTTATCCATCAGTTGTGGATTTACAAAGTAGTTTAACAATAAGCAATAGTAGTGGTAGTCACTATACACTTACAGCTATGAGTTACGCTGCACTTATGGTACCTTTTGTATTGGCATATATTACTTATGCTTGGTACTCTATGGATAAAGTTAAGATAATAAAAGAGGAGATTGAATCTCCAGATGCACATAATTATTAAGGATAAAGTATGGAATATATTAGTGAATTAATGTGGTTAAGTTTATGGCCTATTGTTATTTATTTAAGTTATAAAATAGCAATACAAAATGTATTAAAATTTGAAAGTAAGGAAGATTAAAATGATAGCAATACCTGTAAAAACAGATAAAGAAAATCCAGCAATAACTACACTATTTGGAAAAGCAAAATGGTTTGCCATAGTTGATGGAGATACAATAACAATAGAAAAAAATGAGATACAAAGTGGAAGAGCAGTAGTTGAAAATCTTCTATCAAAAGGTGTAGATAAACTTGTATTTAATCATATGGGAGGAAATCCATTTATGTTACTTCAAAAAGCAAAAGTAGAGTGTTTTCATAGTGGAGATGAAAGAATTTTACTCAATGATGTTTTAGATAAACTAAAACATGATAGTTTAATAAAAGTTGATGGAACTAATATGTCTGATTTTGTAGAGCAAGGCAATATGCATAATGGAGGAGGTCATAAAGAACATAATCATGATCATCATCACAATCATTAAAAATATTGATTAAAGTTATTATATTTATTTAGAAGAGATAAAATTCATCTCTTCTGTGTTAAAATTTATTAGAAACTTGACCATTCATCATCTTGATTTTGTGATGCAGTTATTGGTTCTATTCTACTTGTTGCTTGTTTTGCTTTAGGTTCATTATGTGAAGTATCCCTACTATTAATCACTTTTCTATCATGTGACACTTCCTCTTTTTTATTCTTATGATAAACTCGTGGATCACTAGTCAAATATTTATATAATTTCATCTATATCAGAGAATTCTTAATTTTTAAAACCTCATTTTGTCTGTCTTGATTTTCGTTATAAAACTTTGATCTCATGATTACATCAATTTGTCTTTGATACTTCTCAATTACATCTAGTTTTAGATCATCATCTAAAGATAATATTGTACGAAGATCAATTTTTCCTATCTTAGATACTCTATGATTAAATAACTTTTCATTATCCCACTCAATATTGATATATTTACATAACTCAACATATATTTCATCTATAGATGATGTATATCGTCTATAGATTACTCCTGCATAATCATTTAAATATATTGTAAAGTTTTGATAATCTGAAAATATTTCAACTAATCTTTCTTGTGTAATATCTTCTTTTTTTATATCTTCTAATTTTTCAAGTATATGTTTAGCACATAAAAATGTAATTTCATTACAATTTTCTTTAATGTCTTCTAGTAGTAGTGTAATTTTCATAATTTTTTCCATTAAAAAAGGGGCCTATAAAGACCCCTTTTTATATCTTTATATTAGAATAATATCTAAAGAGCTGGTCCAGCAGCTGTGAAATCAAAATCACTATCATCTGTTAAGTACTTTTTAAAGTTCTCAACAAACATAGATGCTAATTCATCTCTTTTTGTATCAAATTCTGCTTTATCTTCCCAAGCTTCTCTTGGATTTAATACCTTAGGATCAATAGAACCCAAAGTTTTTGGTACATTAAAATTAAATGTTTTAGTAGTTTCAAACTCTGAATTTAAAATTGAACCATCTAAGATACCATTGATACAAGCTCTAGTATCTTTAATACTCATTCTTTTACCTGTACCATAAGCACCACCAGTCCATCCTGTATTCACAAGATATACATTTACATTGTGCTCATCAATTTTTTCACCAAGTAGTTTTGCATAATCAGTTGGGTGTAATGGTAAAAATGCCTCACCAAAACATGCACTAAATGTAGCAGTAGGTTCAGTAACACCTCTTTCAGTTCCTGCTACTTTAGCAGTATAACCGCTTAAGAAGTAATACATCGCTTGTTCTTTTGTAAGTTTAGATACTGGAGGTAAAATACCAAATGCATCTGCACTTAAGAAGATAATATTTGTAGGGTGTCCAGCCTGGCTACCCTCTTGAATATTTTCAATATGATTAATAGGATACGAAACTCTTGTATTTTGAGTTTTTGAACTATCAGTATAATCAACATTTCCATCTTCGTCAGCTACAACATTTTCTAATATTGCACCTTTTTTAATAGCAGCAAATATTTCTGGTTCACTAGATGGATCAAGATCAATAACTTTAGCATAACAACCACCTTCGAAGTTGAATACACCATCATTATCCCAACCATGCTCATCATCACCAATAAGTGCTCTATTAGCATCTGTAGAAAGTGTAGTTTTACCTGTTCCACTTAGACCAAAGAATAATGCTACATCTCCATCTTTTCCTACATTTGCAGAACAATGCATTGCCATTTTACCTTCAAGAGGAAGCCAGTAATTCATCATAGAGAAAATACCTTTTTTCATCTCACCAGCATACCAAGTACCACCAATAACAGCTTCATTAGCTTCAACATCAAATGCTACATAAACTTCAGAGTTAAGCTCTTGTTCTTGCCAGTTTGGATTTGTTGTCTTACAAGAATTGTATACAGTAAATTCTGGCTCAAAATTTTCTAAATCTTCTTCAGGAGGTACGATAAACATATTTTTTACAAAATGTGCTTGCCATGCAATTTCAGTAATAAATCTTACAGATTTTCTACTATCTTCACTAGCTCCACAATACAAATCAGTAACATATAGATCTTTTCCACTTAGTTGTTTTTTAGAATTTTCTAAAAGTGATTTATATATATCTGCCGTAATTGGTGCATTTACATCACCCCAAGCAATATATTTATTTGATGGATCAGCATTTACAAAGTATTTATCCTTTGGACTTCTTCCCGTAAAGATTCCTGTATCAATCATAAGAGCACCAGCTGAAGATATTTTAGCACCTTCATTTTCTACTGCGTGATCTATTAAAGTATCTGTATCAAGATTTCTATATATAGTTCCAATATTATCTAGAGCTATTGAATTTTTAATATTTGACATATTTTTTATTTTTTCCTAATTAATTAAAAGATTGATAATAATACACCAGCAGCAACTGCTGAACCGATTACACCTGCAACATTTGGACCCATTGCATTCATTAACAATACATTAGATCTATCAGACTCTTGTCCAACTTTACTTACAACTCTAGCCGCCATTGGTACTGCTGATACTCCAGCTGCACCAATTAATGGATTAATTTGATTCTCTTTAGAACTAAATTTATTCATAATTTTAGCCATAATAACACCAGCAGCTGTACCAACAGCAAATGCAATAAGACCAATAATCATAATTTTCATAGTATCTACTACTAAGAATTTATCAGCAGCAAGTTTTGAACCAACACCAAGACCTAAGAATATCGTTACAATATTAATAAGTGCATTTTCCATAGTATCACTTAATCTATCTACTACGCCAGATTGTTTTGCGAAGTTACCTAATGCAAATGCACCAATAAGTGGAGTTGATTCTGGTAAAATTAATATAGCCATCATTAAAATTAATATCGGTAAGAAAAGTTTTTCTAATTTATGTACTTTTCTTAAAGATGGCATTTTAATCTTTCTCTCTTCTTCTGTTGTAAGAGCTTTCATAATAGGTGGTTGAATCACAGGAACAAGTGCCATATATGAATAAGCAGCTACTGCTATTGCACCTAAAAGATGTGGAGCTAATGCATTTGCAATAAATATTGACGTAGGACCATCTGCTCCACCAATAATAGAAATAGCACTTGCATCTTGTAAACTAAATCCAAGTGCTGTAGCACCAACTAGTGATCCAAAGATACCAAATTGTGCTGCACCACCTAAAATAGCAGTTTTTGGGTTAGCTAGAAGTGGACCAAAGTCTGTCATAGCACCTACACCCATAAAGATTAGTAGGGGGAAGAAACCATTTGCAATACCCATATTATAGATAATACCTAACATACCATCTTCACCACCAATACCTGCTAATGGTATATTTACTAATAATCCACCAAATGCAATAGGTAGAAGCAATAATGGCTCAAAGCCTTTTCCTATTGCTAAATAGAATAACACGAAACAAACTACAAACATGATAATTCTACCCCATGTTTGTTCAAATGTTGTCATAGGCCTAGCATTTTCAGCATGCGCTTCTGATGTCATTACATCATCTCTTGGATTTACTAAGGCATTAATTCCCGTTCTATCAAAAAATGAACCTACTAATTGGGTTAAAGTTTTTGATTGATACTCTTTTGATGCTTGCGCTGGAGTATCTTCTACAATGCAGTCATCTTTTGCAAGAAGACTTGTACTAAATACTGTAATTAGCACAAGTAACATTGAAGCAATTATTTTCTTATTCATTATTTGTCCTTAAATTAGCCAACTACGACTATAGTTTGACCTTCTTCAACTGCATCATTTGGCTTAGCTGGAACTGCTATAACAGTACCTGCGCATGGAGAAACTACATCAATTTCCATTTTCATAGCTTCTAAGATAGATACAACTTGACCCTCTTCAACTTTATCACCAACATCTACTAGTATTTTCCATACATTTCCATTTACTGTAGCACCAACTTCTGTAGCACCAGCTGTAGGAGCTGCTGCAGCTGCTGCAGTTTCTGTTGCTGCTACAGGAGCTGCAACTTGAATATCTACATCACCTTGTGCAACTTGTACACTAAACTTTTTACCATCTACAACTACTGTATAATTACCATCTGCCATTTCATTTCCTTCATCATTATTATCATTATTTTCTTCGTCACTAATTTTTCTAATATTAAGTGGTGACTCACCTTTTAAGAAAGCTATACCTTTATCTTGACAAGCTGCTGCAATAAATATATTTTCATCATTTACATCTAGCTCTTCAATCTCTAATCTTTCTTTCCATGCAGAGATAGATTTTGTTACATCTCTATCCGCAATATCAAGTGGGTTTTCAGTAGTTGGTTCTAACTTTAACTTTTCGGCTGCTAATTTTACTACCTCTGCATCTGGTGCTACTGGAGTTTTACCAAAGTAACCTAATACCATTTTTCCGTATCCAGGAGCAATTTGCTTCCATGGTCCAAACATTACATTTGCGTATGCTTGTTGCCAATAGAATTGTGATACAGGAGTAACAGATGTACCATATCCACCTTTTTCAACAACCTCTTGCATAGCTTTAATAACTTCAGGGAATTTATCTAAAGTATTATCATCTCTCATCATTTGAGTATTTGCAGTTAATGCACCACCTGGCATAGGCGAGAATGGGATAAGTGGAGAAACTTGTGTAGCTTCTGGTGGCATCATATAATCACTTAATTGATCTTTTAATACTTCTTGATATTTTAATACTTTATCAATCTCTAGTCCACCAAGATCATAATTACTACCTTTAGTAGCATGTAACATTGTTAAAATATCTGGTTGAGATGTACCACCACTTACTGGTGAGTTAGCTAAATCAATACCATCTGCACCAGCTTCTAGAGCTGCTAAATATGCAGCAACAGATACACCAGCAGTTTCATGTGTATGAAGTCTAATATGTACATCTTCACCTAGAAGCTTTCTAGCCATTTTAATAGTTTCATATACTTTAATAGGATTAGCAGTACCACTTGCATCTTTAAAACATACAGAATCAAATGCTAAGCCAGAGTCTAAGATACTTCTTAATGTCTTTTCATAAAATGGTACATCATGAGCACCTTCACACCCAGGAGGAAGATCCATCATAGTTACAACAACTTCATGCTTTAATCCATGTTTTTTTATACAAGCTGCTGAATATTCAAGGTTTTGTACATCATTAAGTGCATCAAAGTTTCTAATAGTTGTAGTACCGTGCTTTGCAAACATTCTTGCATGCATATCTACTAATTCTCTTGAACCAGTATCAAGCATAACTGTATTAATACCTCTTGAAAGTGTTTGCAGGTTTGCATCTGGTCCAACAATAGATCTAAACTTATCCATCATCTTAAATGCATCTTCTTGTAGATAGAAGTATAGTGATTGAAATCTTGCTCCACCACCAAATTCGTAGTGTGTGATCCCAGCTTCTCTTGCAGCCTCTACAGCTGGGAAGAAATCATCCATAAGAACACGTCCTCCAAAAACAGATTGAAATCCATCTCTGAAAGTTGTGTCCATTATATCAATAAATTTTTTTGACATTATTAACCTTTTTTATTTGATTTTGAGTGATGAATAATAGCACCTGTAATTGCTGCAATTATATCGTCATTTGATTGATTATTGGCAGGTTGCCACTCTTTTGAATTAGATGAAATTTCATCCGTCTTCGGTGCGTACTTTGCGATTAAATAAGCTTGTGCTTTTAATGCATAGATCATAATAATCAGAAATAGAAAGACTATCCCCATACCAAGCACCATAAACTTCAGTGCTTCCATTACTAAATTTAATTCCATTTTATACCCCATTTTTTGTATTTATTACAAATAAAGTTAATGCTATTTTATATTAATTTCGCTTTAGTAATTATTTATCTTAAGTTATTTATATGAATTTATATCATATTTATAAAATTGTGTCACCTATTTTATACACAATATTATCAATTCTAATACAAGCTTTCACTATAACTAAACCTATCTCTTTTATAATCACTGTCATTTTGGCATCCTATTCTTGATTTTTATGTCAAATTGTAATATAATTTTTAAAATACTTTCAAAAATATTGCAAATTGCAATATTTTTATTCTATGAGGGGGAATTAAAATGTTAAATGCTGGAGAAATAATAGAAAAACTAAAAGATATTTTGAGTTCAGATGGAAAAAATGGAAAAGTTTATGATAAAGATGTCGCTGACGCATTAGATTTGACACAAATTAACTTTGCAACAATGAAAAAAAGGGATAAAATACCATTTGATAAAATTTTAGACTTTTGTGCCATAAAAAAAATATCTATTAATTGGCTTTTGTATGGTCAAGATCCTAGCTCACTAATAGATAGTACGGATAAATACTGGGTAAAATTTTATCCAGGGCTTGCTCTAAGTGCTGGAGGTGGTTCCCATTTAGAATCTGAAGAATATGAAAAACTTGATGTTCCAGATTTTTTCATATCTAATCTTGGAGGAAAAGAAAATATAAAAAATATTGAAGCTATTAATGTTACGGGAGAATCTATGGAACCAACATTAAATGATGGAGATATTATATTTGTAGATAATGCCAAAAAAGATTGCATTAAAGATGGAATATACGCTATTTATACACCAGATGGACTACTTGTAAAACGAATTCAAAAAAGAACTGATGGAAAATTTGATATAATATCAGATAATGAAATATATTCAAATCAAATCATCTCTAAAAGTGATTTAACCATACATGGAAAGGTATTAAGCTCTTTTGGCTCAATATTTTAGACAATTTGAGATAATTTATACTTTACTATGCTATAATCTTATAAATTTATTCAGGAGATAATTAATTGGACCCCCACTCCCTTTTATGCCATACAATCAATAAGCAGGTATTATGGAATATTTAATATTTTTATTTATACTTGTAATTTCAATTTCATTTCTTTGTTCTATATTAGAATCTATACTATTATCTGTAAATGTATCATATATTTCTGTATTGGAGCAAGAGCAAGCAAACGCTGGTAAACTTCTACGAAAACTAAAAACAGATATAGCTAAATCTATTTCATCAATACTAATTTTAAATACTTTTGCAAATACACTAGGTGCAACTGCTATTGGTGTACAGGCACAAATTGTATTTAATAACGATAGTAATTATGTATTATTTGCTTCTATTTCACTAACATTTATGATTCTTTTCTTTGCGGAGATAATACCTAAAACGATTGGTGCTGTATATTGGAAACAATTAGCTCCAACTGCAGCTAGAATTATTAATATATTTATATTTATCACCTATCCTATTATTATTTTTACATTATTTGTAACAAACAAGATTAACAATAAAAATAATGACAGTGATTCAGTTTCTCGAGAAGAGCTTATTCATAGTGCACTTCTAAGTGAAGAGGATGGTGTAATTAGTGATATGGAATCTGATATTATTGAAAATACCTTAATGTTAAAGCAAAAGAAAATTAAAGATATTTTAACACCTAGAAGTGTTGTTTTTTCTATCCCTAAGGGTACACCAATAAGAGATTTGCTTAATGATAAAAGAACTTTTAAATTTTCAAGAGTACCGGTTTATGATACGAATATTGATAATATAGTTGGTATGGTTTTAACAAAAAAGATTTTTAAACATGCTATTAATAATCCAGATATACTTATCGAAGATATTATGTCTAAGGTATCAAGTATCAATGAAAATATACCTGTATTAAAAGCACTAAATAGTTTTACAAAAGCTAAAGGACATCTTTTAATTGTAACTGATAGTTATGATCAAACAGAAGGTATTGTCACACTAGAAGATTGTTTAGAGACACTACTTGGTTTAGAGATTATGGACGAATTAGATACAACGGAAGATATGAGAAAACTAGCTTCAGCAAAAATGAAAGCTAAAAGAAAATTACAAGATAATAACAGCAACTAAAATAATTTCAGTTGCTCTTCTTTTTTATCAATTAAGATAGATTCCAATTCATCTCTTGACTTTCCTACAATATATAAACAATTAAAATCACAAATTTTTATATGATTATATAAAGAGATATCATCTTTAAACTCACTAATTATAGATATTTTCGCAAAGCCATACATCTTTTTAATAAAAGATATTTCAATATTAGAGATATTCTGATATTCACTAGCAATAATAAATCTATTTGATTTACCAAATTCAACAATATTATAATCATTATCTATAAATATTGGTCTAAAATGTTTCAACTTTCTAATATTAGATAATTCATATTCTAAAGTATCTATACTATTAATAAAGTTCACTATAGATATTAAGTGATTAATATATAAATAAGGGATCCTAAGACTATTGTAGTATTCTCCATCATATGAAAAGGTAGTCGTAAACATAGATTTAATAATTAAATTATCAACTTTATACTCTTGATATTCAATATGTTTTGATAATGGTTGAATTGCATTCATAAATAACCTACTTGAAGATACCAATATGGTATCATTTTCAATATCTTTTAAATTATTTATATCATGCATAATATTGCCGCTTAAAAATTGGATACTTTTCTTATTTACAAGCACTAGCTTTAAAATATCAAAACTCACTATATCACAATAATAACTTTTAATCTCTTTATGACTTAATAAAAATCTTGTAAGTCTAAGCAATGCATTGTCCAAATCTATAACTTTAATCCAAGCTATCTCATTGTCTATAGAATCATAATCTATATTATCAACATCAAAGATAATAGCAAATGCACCATTTTCAATTGCAAGTTTTATATCATCAAGATTATTTGATAAAAAAAGATCACCATCATGTATTTTCATTGGATCTGTATTGATTTGTGTAATAAATGATATAGAGGGGGTATTAAGTAATTGCCCCTCAACTATATCTGTAAGTGTTCTTATTTGCACATCAACACTTAACTATGAAATTTTAGTACCTGAAGTTTTTGGTTTTTCTGGTCTTATTAAACATAAACCATTCTCATCTTTTGCTGCAAGTAACATACCTTCACTTAACATACCCATCAGTTTAGCCGGTTTTAGATTTGCAACTACACAAGCTTGTGTTCCTACTAATTCCTCGGCAGAATAAAACTCCTTGATACCTGCAAGAATTTGTCTATTATGTTCTTCACCTACATCAACTTGAAGTTTTAAAAGTTTATTAGATTTTGGAACCTCTACTGCTTCTACAATTGTACCTATTCTTAATGTTGTCTCAAAAAATTGATCAATTGTAATTATATTATCCTCTTCCATAGTAGAATCTTTTTTTATAGATTCTTTTCTTGGTTTTTCTACTACTGTTTCAGCTTTTTGAACATCAGCAGTTGCAATTAACTCTTCTTCAATTCTAGGGAAAAGTGCATCTATTTTAGTAATAACTGTATCCTTTAAAAGCTCTTTATTTTTTAAGATTGAATTGTAAGAATTATTATCTACTGTAAACCCAATAGATTTAGCAATTTGAGATATTTTTTCTGGCATTACAGATTCAAGTAATATAGAAACTTTTGCCATAATATTTGTAATAAGTGCTACTAATGCCATAGCCTCTTCTTCTCTTCCATCTTTCATCATAGCCCATGGTTCATAATCACCAATAGCTTTATTTGCAATAGTTAGTACTTTCCAAATATCTTCAAGATATCTATTTAATTGCATATTAAAGATATACTCTTCAATATTTTCTAATATAGCATCAACCTCATCAAGCTCTTTTTGATGATATTTTGCTACATCTTTTGAAGTTACTTTAAAGTCAAAATATTTACCACTCATACCTTGTATTCTATTTAAAAGGTTTCCTAAGTCATTTCCTAGATCAGAATTTATTCTATCCATTAATGCTCTTTGAGAGAAGTCTCCATCTTGTCCAAAGGGAACCTCTCTAAGCATAAAGTATCTAAATGCATCTAAACCATATGCATCAGCAACCTCTTTTGGATCAACTACATTCCCTTTTGATTTTGACATCTTTTCACCATCTCTTGTCCACCATCCATGAGCTGCAATATGATCTGGAAGTGGAAGCTCTAATGACATTAAGAATGCTGGCCAGAATATTGCGTGGAATCTAAGGATATCTTTTCCTACCAAGTGAACTTTTCCTGGCCAAAAATCCATATTTGATTCATCTGTACCATAACCTAAGGCAGTGATATAGTTCATAAGTGCATCCATCCATACATACATCACATGGTCATCATCCATATTATCAGGAAGTTTTACACCCCAATCAAATGATGTTCTAGAGATAGATAAATCATTTAATCCACCAGATACAAAGTTTACAATCTCTTTAGCTTTTGCCTTTGGTAAGATAAACTCTGGATTATTTGAATAAAGCTCTAAAAGTTTATCTTGATAATTGGATAATCTAAAGAAATAACTTTCTTCTTTTACAACTGTAGTTGGTTTACCACAATCTGGACAACCAATACCATCGTCGTTTAATTGTGCATTCGTAAAAAATGTCTCACAACTTACACAATAGTTACCTTCATAGTGTCCTTTATATATATCACCCTTGTCAAACATCTTTTTAAATGCTTTTTGAACACCAATTTTGTGCTCTTCATCCGTAGTTCTAATAAACTTATCATAGCTAATATCAAAATCATCCCATAAAGATTTAAATTTACCACTTACCTCATCTGCATACTCTTTTGGCATTTTACCTCTAGATTCGGCACTTTGGGCAATCTTTTGACCATGTTCATCTGTTCCTGTTAAAAAGAATGTATCATAACCTACTAGTCTAGAGTACCTAGCTAACATATCACCAATAATAGTTGTATATGCATGACCAATATGAGCTACATCGTTTACATAATAAATTGGTGTTGTGATTAAGATTTTTTTACATGAATTGTTTGTTGACATTTTTGTTCCTTGAAGAAATGATTTCAATTTCAAATTTTTTTATTTGTGAGCGATTGTATCTAAATTGTAGTTAATTTATAATATTTTTTCTTGCCCTAATCTATAAATAGCAAAATCATATTTCATTGGATCACTTTCATCAAACTCTTTTAATTTTTGTGTGATTTCAACTGCTGACTTTAAATCGTATGTTTTTCTTTGAAGTAAGCCTAATCTTTGCCCTACTTTAAATGTATGAGTATCAAGAGGAAGTATTAAATCTTTTTTATCTACTGTTCTCCACAGTCCCATATCTAGATTATCATATCTAACCATCCATCTAAGATACATATTATATCTTTTGTATGGAGAATTACCTACAAGCTTAATATTACCATCTCTATCTTTTTTAGGAAATGAACCTATTAAAAATTTATATCCATCACTTTTATACTCATAAGCTTTATGTATAGCAATTAAAATTGATTCAATCCCTTCTAGTACATTATTATTTTTATCATATCCTATTTTAAAGATTAATTCTAATGATTGTTCTTTTTTCATCCTACTTAATGCTATAAATATTGCAATAACATCATCTTCTTTTTGAAAACGGTAATATTTCCCTTTTAACTGTTCTTTAATAGTCTCTTCATCTTGATCTAATAATGAAAAATCTAATGATCTTAAAAATTTAACTATAAGCTTTGCATTTCCATATGCAAAGAGCGCACATATAAGTGATATATACTCATCATTATATCTCTTAGCTACTATAAGTGGGTCTAGTTTATCTTCACTTAACTCATCTACACTATCCCTAGCATTAACTTCTTTATCTAGTATTTGTTTTATATTCATACGATATAATACCAAAAATTAATAAAATGGAATTTATTTGAGTAAATTAAAACTTATAGATCAAGGTGTACTATTTATGCTATTAAGTGCACTCATATCTGCTCTTAATGGTGCAACAGCAAAAATATTATCTGATCATATAGATGCTTTTGAGATGGTATTTTATAGAAACTTAATTGGTATGATCATTATTGTATATGCACTTAAGCATACTCCTCCTATATTAAATGGAGGCAAGTTTCATCTTTTGATTTTAAGAGGTTTATTTGGTACTGCTGCTATGCTGTTATTTTTTTATACTATTACAGTTATACCTTTAGGTGAAGCAATCACTCTAAATAAAACATCACCATTTTTTGTAACTGTACTAGCTTTTTATCTTATGGGTGAAAAGATAAATATAAATACATTTATTGCATTAATACTGGGATTTATAGGTATTGTATTAATTGTCAAACCTTTTGGTTTAGTATTTTCATATGATCATATACTTGGAATTTTAGGTGGTTTTTTTGCTGCTGCTGCTTATGCTACAATCAAAACAATTAAAGATATATATGATACTAGAGTAATTATGCTATCTTTTATGGGAATTGGAACTTTAGTACCATTTTTCTTTATAGAATTAAAATTTTATGATGATTATATAATTTGGTCTCTAATTGTATTTATGGCTGCTATATCTACACTTTCACAATGGCTTCTTACAAAAGCATATAGCTTAAGCAAAGCAAGTATTATAGGTGTAGTAAGTTATACAAATATACCATTTGCTATAGGATTTGGATGGATGCTAGGGGATTCATTTCCACAACTTTTAACATTTATAGGGATTAGTCTTATTGTATTGGGTGGTATTTTAGTAGGAAAAAAGAAGGAAGAAAAATGAAAAAACAATCAATACTAATTACTGGATGTTCAAGTGGAATTGGTTTAGAAACAGCTTTAATAATGAAAAAGAAAGGCTTTGATGTATATGCTACAGCAAGAGATATAAAAGATGTAGAGCATCTAAAATCATTGGGATTAAATAGCTTATTACTAGATGTAACAAAACCTGATACTATAAGTTCATGCTTAGATGAAGTAGTAAAAAATACAGGTGGTACACTGGATATACTTTTTAATAATGCTGGATTTGGACAACCTGGAGCTGTAGAGGATTTAACTACAAATGTATTAAAAGAACAATTTGATACAAATGTTTTTGGTCTTCATGAAGTTACACTACAAGTATTACCTATTATGAAAGCTCAAGGTTATGGTAAGATTATCAATCATAGTTCAGTATTGGGTTTAGTTAGTTTAAAATTACGAGGTGCTTATAATGCAAGTAAATATGCTATAGAAGGTCTTAGTGATACTTTACGATTAGAGTTACAAGATACTAATATTAGTGTATCTTTATTAAATACAGGTCCTATTATAAGTGAATTTCGAAATAATGCAAAACAAAAAGTAAAAGAGAATATAGATATACAAAATTCTAGATTTAAAGAATCTTATGAAAAAAGTTTGAAGGCAAATAAAAGCGATGTACCATTTACTTTAAATGCAAATGCAGTAGCATCAGTAGTACTAACTATTGCCAATAGTAAAGCACCACTCCCAAGATACTATATAACTAAAGCAACATACCTCTTAGGATATTTAAAAAGAATTTTATCTACTAAACTATTAGATAAAATTTTAATTAAAATATAATTCTTCTAGATGATATCTATATTATAATCACCTAGATTAACATCTCCATCTTGCATAAGTGCAAGTGCTGATGTTTTAAAACTCTTTTTACTAAGATCAAAAATTGATTTAATTTCCTCTGGTGTTGATTTTAATCCACACTTTACAGATCCATTATTTTGTTCAATAATCTTATATATATGATTAGATACATTTGATCTTTTCTTAGATGTTTTTTGTTTAAACTTTACTAAGATTGAACCATCTTGTTTTATAGATCGTACAACTCCACTCAGCTTTGATCCAATTCTTAAAATATTATCACCAAAGTCTTCAGATAAAATTACTGCTTCATATTTATTATCAACAATAATTTTATACCCATGAGGTACTTTAGATAATACTATAAACTCTACTGCTTGACTTGATTTTAAGTCTTTAGTTCTTTTGATAAGTGCTTTATGGAATACTTCCGAACCTACAAGTTGATTTAAGTCTCTATCATATACTACTTTTAATACCCTATTTTCACCAAATCTAAATTTAGAATTTTGATGCTTATTTGATACAAATAGATCCTTTTCAATTCCCCAATCTACATATACACCATCATCTTTTATCTCCTTTATCTCGAAGATATTAAACTGATCTCTAAGTGTATTTGGTTTTTTGATTGTAGCATGAAGCTTTGATCTTGAAGATGTAAATACAAATACATCTAAAACATCATCTATATTATATTCATCATCACTGTTAAATACAACCTCTTGATTTTCATCTAATGATTTTAATGTATATCCATACTGATTTTTACTTACTATTTTAAGCTTATTCATAAGCCCAATTTCTATATATTTATTAATTTCGTTCATGTATCCATTTTATCATAATTTAGATACAATTCGGGTATGAATTATCTAGAAATCAAAGCAAATCAAAAATTATCTGGTGAAGTAAGAGTAAGTGGCGCTAAAAATGCAGCTTTACCACTACTAGCTTCTACAATACTATCATCATCAACTGTACAAATTGGAAACCTACCAAATGTTGTAGATATCAATACTCTACTAAAACTTTTAGAAATGCTTGGTGCCAAGTTTGAAAAAAAGACACATCATATTGAAATAAACACCAATACAATAAATGAGACAAAAGCAACATATGACATAGTTAAAACTATGCGAGCATCTATTTTAGTGCTTGGTCCATTACTTGCAAGATTTGGACACTGTGAGGTATCTCTTCCTGGTGGTTGTGCTATAGGACAGCGACCAGTTGACCTTCATCTTAAAGCATTAGAGCAAATGGGTGCTAATATAGAGATTAAAAATGGTTATATACTTGCAACTGCTCCAAATGGCTTACAAGGCACTACTATTGTATTTGATAAGATTACAGTAACAGGTAGTGAAAATATTATTATGGCTGCAGCCTTAGCACATGGTGAAACAACTATTATTAATGCTGCAAAAGAGCCAGAAGTAGTTCAACTATGTGAAGTATTACAAGATGCAGGTCTAGATATATCAGGAATTGGTACTAATACAATTAAAATTACCGGTACTGGTCAGAAGCTACTTAATTTCAAAGCATTTAATGTAATTCCAGACAGAATAGAAGCAGGAACTTACCTATGTGCCGCTGCTGCTACTAATTCTAAAATTACAATTACACATGTAGAACCAAATCATCTTGATGCAGTTCTAGCAAAATTTAAAGAGATGGGATATGGTATAGATAAAACAAATGATACTATTACTCTTTTACCAACAAATGATATTAAACCTGTAAATATAACTACTACAGAATATCCAGGATTTCCTACTGATATGCAAGCACAATTTATGGCTGTAGCTACACAAGCAAATGGTACATCTATAATTGATGAAAAATTATTTGAAAATAGATTTATGCATGTTAGTGAATTAATAAGAATGGGTGCTAATATCACATTAAATGGAACAGTAGCAACAATTACAGGTACTCCAAATACACTTACAGGTACAGATGTAATGGCCACAGACCTTAGAGCTAGTTCTGCTTTAATTATCGCTGCTTTGGTATCAAATAGCACTACTACTGTTCATAGGATTTATCATCTTGATCGTGGATATGAAAATATTGAAAATAAATTTAAAGATTTAGGTGCTAGCTTACTTAGAAAATCAGAATAGTTTATATAGATATTTTTCCATCTATAGCTTTAGCTAACGATAAAATATCTACATTTTCTAATGATACACCAGTTGGTACACCTTGAGCAATTTTAAAGAAACTAAGATCAAACTTTTCCAATCTTTGCTCAATATATAATATAAAAGCATCATTTGCTAAACTAGGTGTAATAGCAAATAAAACATCTTTCACACTATTGTTTTGTACAAAACTAATAAGTGAATTTAAATTATATTCATCAATCTCTTCAATTACAAAATACTTACCATCAAATTGATGAGATTCTTCAATTACAAAAATATCCTTTGCATTTTGAACTATACAAAGTTTATCATCATCTCTATACTCATCTAAACATATTTCACATATCTCGTGCTCACTAATTGAACCACAAGAAGTACATTTTTTAACATTTTTAATTGCATCTTCTATACTATGTGCTAATTTTAAACCACAAAAAGTATCATTATGTACAATATGGTATGCTAGTCTTAATGCTGATTTCTTACCAATAGTAGGTAAGGCTTCAAATGCTTCAACTAAATCATAAAATTTTTCTAGACCCTTTTTCATAAGATGGATTATACCTATTTTTAGATAAAATCGCGACAATTATATATAGACTCAAGGAAATAAACTATGGTAGATTTATGTTATTACGAGATGTTATCAGTATCAAAAGATGCTGACAAAAGTACTATCAAAAAAGCATATAGAAAAATGGCTATGAAATATCATCCAGATAAAAATCCAGATGATAAAGAAGCAGAAGAAAACTTCAAGCATGTAAATGAAGCATATCAAGTTTTAAGTGATGAAGAAAAAAGATCAATATACGACAGATATGGTAAGCAAGGACTAGAGGGCCACGGTCAAGATGGTAGACGATCTGGTGGATTTGGTGGTTTTGATGATCTTGGTAGTGTATTTGAAGAGATGTTTGGAGGAGGATTTGGTGGTGGCCAAAGACGAGAAAGAAAAACATATAATTATGATTTAGATACAGAGATTCAAATTGATCTAGAGTTTAATGAAGCTATATTTGGTTGTACAAAAGATATAAGCTATAACTATAAAAAAGCTTGTAAAAAGTGTAAGGGTACTGGTGCGAAAGGTGGTAAGCTAAGTACTTGTAATTCATGTCAAGGTCAAGGTCAAGTTCATATGAGACAAGGATTTATGACATTTGCTCAAACTTGTCCTCATTGTCAAGGGTCTGGTCAAAGTGTAGCTGACAAATGTAAAGATTGTGATGCATCTGGTTATGATGAGACTAAAGAAACATTTGAAGTAAATATTCCAGAGGGTGTAAATACTGGAAATAGAATTAGAGTTGGTGGCAAAGGTAATATTGCACCAAATGGAAATAGAGGTGATTTGTATATCAGTATTAGAGTACAAGAAGATACTCACTTTGTAAGACATGAAGATGATATATATTTAGAAGTACCTGTATTCTTTACTCAAATAGCTCTAGGTACGACTATGACTATTCCTAGTCTAAGAGGTGAACTAGAGCTTAAAATTCCAGCAAATACTAAAGATAAAGAGCACTTTACATTTAGAGGTGAAGGTGTAAAATCTGTAAATGGTTACGGTCAAGGAAACTTAATAGTTCAAATTAAAATTGAATATCCAAAATCTGTAAATAGTGAACAAAGAGAACTGTTAGAACAATTACAAGATAGTTTTGGTGTAGAGAGTAAGCCACATGAAGATAACTTCTCTACAATGTTTGATAAAGTAAAAAACTGGTTTAACTAAGGATATTTATGCAATTTAAACAGATTGATACAAATGATAATATTCAAGAAGTGATTAATACAGCATTTAATATTAAACTAGATATTGCTGGTTCTTGGGGATATAGTCAAGATAGTGCTACAGTTATAAATTCTGTAGGTGAATTTACTAAAGAGGAACTACAACTTACACTAATGTCTATGAGAGCCCACATAGAAATGTCTATGATGCTAGATGAAGAGGATAGATATGGTGGTATTAATCCTTCTGAACTATCTAGAGAAACTATAATAGTTGATAACAATACATATGAAAAAGTTATATATAAAATATCAGCTACAAAAGATTTAGTTAATAAAAGACTAATGAAAGAATATAAAGATAATCTAGGTAAAGATAGTTTTGATATAGAAGCACACTTTAAAGAAAGAGCAGAAAATGCACTTGAAATAATTTCAGAATATTGGTATGATATAAGAAATTAAAATACTTCAAGGTATCCAACATGTTAAAAAGAATTTTTTTCTTAAGTTTATTATACGCAACTTTTATTTTTGCAAATGAAAGTTTTACAATTGATTTTAATGATGATGAAATTATTATCAATCAATATAAATCTTCACAGTCAAAGGATTTGCTAATTGTATTTCCATCACAGCATGGTCTTACAGATGGATTAGATAATCTATTACAAGATATAAATAAACAAAATACTGAAGTATGGCTTGTAGATCCTTTTAGTACATGGTTTTTATCTGCTACAAAATCAAGCTTAGATAAAATACCACTTGATGGATATGTCCAAGTCATTAAAGAGGCACAAAAAACTAAAAAAAATATATATTTATTTAGTAATGACAAGGGTGCTACAAATTTATTAAAGACTGCTCACAAGTGGCAACTAAATTCAAAAAATATTATCTCTGGTATTATTTTAGTATCACCAGATCTATACCAACAAAGAAAAAATGCAGGTGTAAAAAGAGTACTAGACCCAATAGCCAGTTCTACAAATCTACCTATTTCAGTTTTTATACCAGAAAATTCTATACTCGCTTTACACAAGGAAAGTCTAAGTTATGCATTAAAAACAAATGGTAGTTATTTACAATTACAGATGCTACAAAATGTTAGAAATAGATTCTTTTTTAGAGATGATGCTATTGAAAGTGAATTACAATTATCAAATATATTTAGCAGTTATATATTATCAAGTATGAAAGAATTAAAAAAACATGCAAAATATAAAAAAGCTATAGATATTTCATCAAATCAAAAAATAGATAAAAAAACAAAACGTAAAATATTTGATAAATATACTGGAACATTAAAAGCTCAAGATTTTTTACTTGAAGATTTAAAGGGTACAAAACATAGTTTATCTGGGTACAAGGGTAAGGTTGTGCTTTTAAACTTTTGGGCAAGCTGGTGTCCACCATGTGTAGAAGAGATTCCATCTATGACAAGATTAACTACGAAATTAAAAGACTCACCATTTACAATCTTAGCCATTAATCTTGGTGAATCAAAAAAACAAATGTCAAAGTTTATAGCAAAACATAAGGTAAATTTCCCAATACTTCTAGATCCTAAAAAAATCCAACCTAAAAACTGGAATGTATTTGCTTTCCCATCAAGCTTTATAATTGATAAAACTGGTAAAATAAGATACTCTATTGCAGGTGGACTTAATTGGGATACACAAGAAGTTTATGAACTACTAGTAAATCTTAGTAAAGAATAACACATATAATATAATAATTTATTATACAATAAGTAGTCATATGCTATTCTTTTTATATTAAATAACAAAGGGATAAGTATGGCTATTTCAAGAAGAGATGTTCTAAAGTATTCAACAATTTTAGCTGCGTCAACTGCTGTTGCAGGACCTACTAGTAAAAATCAAATAATTATAAAAACTAATAAAGCAAATATAGCAGATACTAATAAACAACGTGTTGTAGTTGTTGGTGGAGGTTGGTCAGGACTAGCAGTAGCCAAATATACAAAAATATTTGCTCCTAATTGTGATGTAGTTCTAGTAGAGCAAAGGCATGAGTTTATATCATGTCCAATGAGTAATCTTTGGTTAGTTGATAAAATCAATTTAGAATACCTAACACATGATTATCTACAAGCAGCTAGAAATAATAATTATACATATTTTCAAGCAGCAGCTACTGGTCTTGACAAAACTAATAATATCTTACATACAAGTAATGGCGACATACAATATGATCAAATTGTGTTTGCACCAGGAATAGACTATGATTATTCACGTTGGACTAATGATATAGCTTTTGAAACTAGACTTAGACAAGAATACCCTGCTGGATTTATACCTGGTAGTGAACATATGACATTAAAAAATAAAATTAAAAACTTTAAAGGTGGTAATTTTATACTAACAGTACCATCTGGCAATTATAGATGTTTACCAGCTCCATACGAAAGAGCATGTATTATCGCTGATTATTTTAAAAGTAAAAAGCTTGATGCACAAGTGATACTTCTAGATGAAAATAATGCTATCACTATTAAGAAAAATGGTTTTGAATCTGCATTCAATGAACTTCATAGTGACTATATTGATTATCAAGTTAATACAAAAATTCTAAATATTGATTTAGATAAAAAAATAGTTACAACAGAATTTGATGAGATACCATTTGAGGATGCAGCATTTTATCCACATGTTAGAGGTGCTAAAATACTAGAGACAGCTGGAATTGCTAAAGATGCAAAAAATATGCTTGAGGGTGATATAAACCCATTAACATATGAAGTAAATGGATATGACAATATATATATTTCTGGCGATTCTAGACCTATGGGATTCTCAAAGTCTGGTAACACATCTAACTCAGAAGGACATTTTGTAGCAAAACTAATAGCTAGTAAGATAAATAAAACTGCACCCATAAAATGGGAATCACCTACAACTACATGTTTTTCTTGTGTATCTTTAGACCCTGAAAGAGACATCTATATATACTCTAACTATCATTATGATAAAAAAAGTAAGTCATTTAGTTTTATACATACATCAAGTAGTGAAAACTGGAAAAAAGATGGTGAGATAAATGCTAAGTCCGTTTATAAGTGGGCAGATGCTCTGTATGCGGATATGTTTAACTAATAAGGGCATCTCTCTTGCCCTTTATAATTTTAAAACGCAGGTGCTACCTCTTGAGGTGTAAATAATATTTGGGCGCTTACTGTAAATAAAAAAACTCCTAAAAGTATAATGAAAATAGCTCCGAGCATCTCTAACAAATACCCTTTTGTCTTTAAAAAGTTGCCACTTTTTGATGATGCATAACTAGTTAGGATTCCAGCTAAAGATATAGTAAAACCCATACCTAAGCTCATCACAATAGCCGACAAAACTCCAAGATATAAGTTACCAGTACTTATACAAAATAATACTATAGTCATAACTCCTGGACATGGAACTATACCTGCAGCAAAGGCTACTGCATATTCTGATTTTTCTTGTGAAAAATCAGCTTGTTCTTTCTCTTTTTTTGTTTTGATAGCTTGTACAAATAAATAAATACCAACTGATACAATCATCACAGCAGATATTATCATAGAAATATTACTAAATTCTTTAAATGTAGCAGAGAAAAATCCTGTTAAAATAAAATAAATAACAAATGTAATACTCAAAGCAGAAAATGCATGTACAATAGAGATAAGATATCCTAATTTTATAGCTTTTTTATAACTACCCCCACGAGATAAAAAATAAAATGACACTAAAGCTTTACCATGACCTGGACCTGCAGCATGAACTAAACCATACATAAAAGAGATTGCTAGCACTACCATAACAGCACTTAAACCATTTTCATTTACTAGTTTAATGTATGAAGCAATTGAATCATTTAAAGTATATTGCCAATTTATAATTTGGCTCATAAATTCATTATATATACTCATTTAATACCTTTATTAAACATTGCATAACCGAAGTAAGTTCCATTATCAACCTTCTTGATATCAAAGTCTAAATTTTTATTTAAAGGTTCTATAAATGATTTTTTTAACTTAATAGCAATATAATAATCTTTGTCATAAAACATTACTATACTATCTTTTACATCAAAGCTACAAATAAGATCATAGGAATATACCATTCTTCCACTCTTCTCTATTGTAGCTACAAAATTATCTAACTTTTTTATCTTTATATTTTTATCTTTTGTAATTATTTTTACATAATAGTTCTGAGCTTTAAATAATTTTTTTGTCTTTCTTTTTATTAATGCTATCTCTTTTTTATCAAGTTTATTATTTTTATTTTTGTCATAATCCATTATAAGCACAGATGAAGTCATCTGATCAAACTTCCATTCTAAACTAATTGAAGTAGCTTTGCCATTATGAAGATTTAGCTTAGGGTAAATATCAATAAAAATATGTGGATGTGCATATAATACAACATGTACAAATAAAAAAGTAGCTAATAATTTCATTTTTCTCCAAGTTTTTTATATCTTAAAATTATCTGTAAAGCCATATAACTCATAAAAAAATATGGCTTCACAGATAATTTTATAGAGCCACATACTAGTGTCTCTATAAAAAATATTATTAAGTGTTATTCAATAGTTTCGTTAACAGTGTCAACAAAAAGTTTCTGTGCATCATATAAAACTTGCTTAGATGGTGCATCTTTAATATCTAAAGAACTGATCCAATTGTAAACTGATGGGAATGCCATATTTACAGTAGATGAACCTTTCTTTTTATACATATAGAATGTACAAGGTGCAAAAGCTCCTGCTTCTGGATGTGTTTTTGCTACTTCAAAAATAACAGGTATTTTACAAATAGAATATGCATCAAAAAAGTCATATTTACCACTATCTGCAACAATACTATTTTCACCTAACTTATTAAATCCAGCAATTACAAAACCACCCGTTTCAAGTGAACCTTCAATCTCTTCTTGAAATCCTTCTAATTCACTATCTATAGCATTTTTATCACTAGCTTCCATCTCCCAAGAGAATCTAGTTACCAATTCACCTTCTGGTTTTAAAATCTTATAAGATAATTTTTCAAAACTACCACCTGGTAAAGCTTTTTTTAGTACATCTTTTACAGCATTGCTAAGTGCAACTAAATCCTTATTTGATTTAGATATACCTGTAACTTTTGACATACCATCTAATGAAATAGATGATACAGAAATATCATTTGAACCATTATTAGTATATATTGACATACTAAGTGGTGATATTAGTGCAGCATCAACATTAGTATTAATTAACTTTGAAACTAAATCCTCTTTGTGTAAAACAATAAGATGATAAAGCTTATGATTTGTTGTTTGATACTTTGAATTAAATGCTCTATTCATATCATTATTTGTAGTGATATAAAAACCAGCATCTACAAATGCTTTTTCAATTGTAGCAGGAGTAATTTTACCAGCAGAATTATCTGCTGTATAAATTTGAATATCTTGTGCTAATAAACTTGATATAAATATAGATAAAACTACTAAACTTTTAACTAAAGATTTCATTATTTTTCTTCCTCTTCCTCTTCTTCTTCTTCTTCTTCTTCTTC